>FWPU01000711.1_pt1:40000-105856 | contig 105856 bp, 104 predicted proteins | sample 2228361 | NCBI WGS metagenome assembly FWPU01 (sample SAMEA103939777, study PRJEB20133) | metagenome | reverse complement strand
CTGCAGATGCGGGAGTGCCGGGTCAAGGCGTTGGTCTACAACGCCTACCGTTAGTCATCTCGCTGCATTATGGGAACTTTGCAACAGAGCATTTCTAACCCCCTACCTATAGCATGCTGAAGTGGGGTGTTTGTGCTAGATAAGCTTCTCAAACCGGGCCGTCGCTTTGCCCAGCAAGCAGGTTGGGCACTGATTGACCAGGCTTTGTATGGTGTTTCCAACTTCCTGGCCAACACCCTTATGGCTCGCTGGCTCGAGCCCGCCGAGTACGGGGCCTTTGCCGTAGGTTGGATGGTGCTGCTGATCGGTTTTCAGGTACAAAACCCGCTTATCACCGAACCATTGGCGGTATACACCCCTGGCCGCTTCCGCCTGGCCCCCCACGCATACCAGCAGCAAGTCATACAGCTACACTGGCTGTTGACCGCCTCGGTCTCGCTGGTTTTTCTGGCACTCGCATGGTTACAACCCAACCCGGCCTTTAAGGGTGTGTACCTCGGGCTGGCGGTAGCATTGCCCCTCGTCCAGTACGCAATGCTGGCCCGGCGAATCTGCTACGCAAACCTGGCTCCCAGACTTTCGGCCTTAGGGGGGCTGATTTACCTACCCCTTTTCGTGTTGTCGGCCCTGGCTTTGCAGCGAATCTCCTGGCTCAATGCCTTCACCGCTATGACCCTAATGGGCCTGGCCTCGCTGGTTTCGGGGCACTGGGTCATTCTTCTGTGGAAACGGGGCTCGAGTCCGGGGCCTGCCCCCAGCCCTTTTCGGCAGTTTGCAGTCTGGTTTTCCATGTTTCGCGCGGTGTTGCGCTACCACTGGCGGTATGGGCGCTGGGGTCTGCCGGCCAGCCTTCTCTGGGTGGTGGTAGCGAGTCTGCCCTACCTCCTGCTGGTACGCTTACATGGCTTGGAATCAGTAGCAGGACTGCGCGTGCTGGAAAACACCATAGCCCCAGTCAATAGTTTCTTGTCTGCTTTCAACTCCCTCATGCTGCCGGCTTTTGCCCGGGCATCCTCTATGGCTGCACTAGACAACATGGTGTGGCGCTATGCAGTTTTCTTTTGCGGCATTAGCGCAATAATCTGGACGCCAATGATTTGGTTGCACGAGCCTATTTTTGGCCTGCTGTACGGATCAAACTATCGGGATATAAGCCACCACCTACCCTGGTTTGCCCTAGTTCCCTTGTTTACCTGGTTTGCCGAGGTGTTCTTTAGTGCCTTCCGAGCCTTAGAGCAGCCCCGCTGGATTGCCTGGCTGTACGCGGTTGCATCCATTTTCATGGTCATCCTTGGGAGTCTTCTCATAAAGCGCTTCGAACTGCAAGGGGCGGTGCTTTCTATTCTTGCCGTCCAAGTCTTGCTGGCTGTAATGGCCTTAGCCGTCTGGCTGGGCTTTGGTCGGCGCAGCAAGCCCTAAAACACCATCCCGGCCATACGGTGGGCTTAAACTGTGGTCTGATTCCAGCCCACGAAAACCGGTATAACCTAACATCTCTTTATCTTCCGCTTAACTCTTCTCCCATATAGCCGTGCCATCCTGGCAAAAATGAGATCAAGCCCAGGCCGATCAGACTGCAAAACACCCGGGTTTCCACGAACCCGCTCCTTTCTAAAGGCGATCATGCACACCGGTGCCCCCCTCCTCGCCCTCCTACTTCTGGGTTCCTGTGGCCAAACCCCCCTGGTCTTTAGCTCGCCAGGAGGTAGCGCCCCTCCCCCTCTAACCCCCACCATCTACGTTCGGGCTGGGGCCAGCAACGGGGATGGCAGCCAGGAAAGGCCCTATGGCTCCATCGCCCAAGCAGTGCGTAGTGCCCGCTCTGGCGACGTCATCTGGGTAGCAGCCGGAACCTACCGGGAAAGCCTTCGGATCGATAAGCCGCTCACCCTACTGGGCGAGCCGGGAGCAACCATCAAAGGTTCCGACATTTGGACGGGCTGGATTCGGGAGGGCAACTACTGGACCAGAGCCTACAACCCTAGCTTTAATCGCATCATCCGCGGGGTTTGCCGTCCTGGGAGCAACGGACGCTGCCAGTACCCCGACCAGGTCTTCCTCGACGGGGAACCCCTATTTCAGCAAACCAGCCTAAGTGCGGTAGGCCCTGGAGATTTTTACGTAGGAAACGGGAAAATCTACCTGGGCAGCAACCCCACTAACCGTACGGTGGAGGTCACTACCCGCTACCGCTGGATTGAGGGGGTTAACTGGGTAGGCGATGTTCGAATCCGGGGCTTCATTTTTCGCCATGCTGGAGTCGACGCGCAGCACGGAGGCATCTACGACGGCGGTGGCCCTCGCTGGATTATCGAGAATAACGACGTGGCTTATGCCCATGGTGCGGGTATTGAAACCAATGGGGACGAGGCCCAGGTCTTGAACAATCTAGTTCACCACAATGGTCAGCTAGGCCTTGCTGGCGACACCGGAAGGGGAATGGTGATCCGCGGCAATAAGGTCTATCGCAACAACACAGAGGATTTCGATACCAATTGGGAAGCCGGGGGCAGCAAGTGGGCTCTGGTGAAAGAGTTGCTGGTGGAAGATAACGAGTCGTATGAAAACTTGGGATCGGGCTTCTGGTGCGACATTCACTGCGATGGTGTGGTTTTCCGCAACAACCGCCTGTACAACAACTGGAAAGCTGGCCTACAGTACGAGGTGAGCAAAAACTGCACCATCGAAAACAACAAAGCCTGGGGTAACGGCTTTGGCTTCCCCCTGTGGGGCTGGGGAGCGGGAATTCTGGTGCAGAACTCCTCCAACTGCCTGGTGCGCAACAACGTGGTGGCCTGGAACGCCGATGGCATCTCGGTGATTCAGCAGGAACGCTTGGATCACAATGCTACCGAGGTTAGCGGCGTGCGGGTGGAAGACAACACCGTTGCAGTCAAGGCTATTGGGGTGCTTGACTACGCGCTAGGGTGGCTCACCGATACGGCCAGCCGCTCGCTATACACCAATGGCACCAATTCCGGCGATAACAACCGCTTTTATCGGGAGTCCACCTTATCGGCGCAAAACATCACCTACCGGGTCAACTTCGCCTGGGAGGGGGAGATATCTGATATTACCCGCTTCAGGGCAACCCCCGGCGGGGGCAGTGGCAGCCAGGAAATCAGTCGCACAGACCTGGAGGCGATACTCCGCAGTGCAGGAATGCCCCTACGGCCAGATCGCGACAACCCGCTTTAGCCAGCAGCCTCTCTCAAACCCGCTTTACGCCAGCGGCGGTAGAGCAGGATGGAACCCCAGATGACAAGCAAGCTCAGGGCGTGGAAAGCCGTACCCACCCAGATATTGGAGGTCAGGGCGGCGTAGTCGAAGAGGTTGTAAAGCGGCAGCATGATGAGCAGGTGCCAGGTAAAGGTCCACAGCGAGGCCGACCCCAGGGGAAGCAAAAGCCAGCCAGCAAGCCAATTGAGCGGTTTCCAGAACCAGGTAACCAGCAGGTAAAAAGCCTGAAGATACAGAAGCACCAGCAGCAGCCGAGGACAGACCAGTTGCTGCTGGGCTTCGCTTCCCACCGCCAGCCGATCCAGCTCGGGCCACCAGCCTCTGACCTTCACCACTATCAAAAAAGTGGCAACCAAAAGCACTAGCCCGCCCAGGCCGTCGCGCCAGTAAGGGTGCTTGGCCCAGAAGCGGCTCAGGCCCTCGCGGTGAAAGCCGATCACCAGGCCGCCGAAAAACAACAGTTGCCAGGCCCCTTCAAAAAACAGCGTGCTGATGGGGGTGCTCACCAGATCAGGGTACGTCTGGCTGAGTAGGTAGGTAACCAGGCTGGCCAGCACGACAACCCAGGTAAATCCACGAAACATGAACAGCAGGGCCAGGGGGGCCAGCAGCATGAACAACACGTAGAGCGCCAGGATGCCCGAGCCGTTGTAGTCGTTGTAAAGGGTCAGGGCTCCGGCGGCGAACTCGAGCAGGTTCTGCGATTTATCCCAGTCGTCGTACCACACCTCGAGGCCAATGTAGTTGGCCAGGACAAAGCCCAAGCAGATCAGCACCGTAGTTCGGTACAACACCCAGGTGCGCCATAGAACGTGCTCGAGGGATTTGTACAGACCCTGTCGGGTGGCCAGGATGCCCAGGGTCAGGCCCGAGATGAAGTAGAAGCCCTCGGCGGCGCTGATGTAGAAGTTGGCCCGACCGGTGAGCGAGTAAAACAGGGAACTATCGTTTACGATGTGATCAATTGCCATAACGAATAGGGCATAGCCGCGTAGCCAGTCAATGCGCAGGTCTCGCTTAGAAGTATCAGGGTAGCACAGGCCCTTCAGCCAGGAAAACATACCCCCATTGTAGGGCGGCTCGAGGTCGTGGCCTTAAGGATTTGACCTCTTGACCCTCTCGAGGCCGTAATACAATCAGGCCGATAGGAGTCTTTGCTTATGCTCAGGTTATTTATAGAACTGATCGCATTTATTTTCCTGGGCTATACCCTGCTGGGGAAGGGCTTTGCCTACCTGGGCATTCCCCCTTTGTATGTTGCTGAGCTGGTGTTGCTTCTGGGGCTGCTAGTAGCCCTCCTCAACCCAAGCGTATTGCGGCGGGCCTTTACCTGGCCGGTGGTGCTGGTGTGGCCTTTCGTGTTCTGGAGCCTTTTACAGACCCTACCCTACCTGGGTGAGTACGGCCTCAATGCCCTTCGGGACGCTGCTTTCTGGGGCTATTCCCTCTTCGCCTTCCTGATCTACGGCCTGGTTTTGAAGAACCACGCGGTCTTCTTCATCCTCATCCGCTACTATCGCTATTTTGCCTTGTTATTCCCTTTGCTGATTATTCCCGCAATCGTGCTCCAGCTGCTCAAAGTTCCGCTGCCCAGCTTGCCGGGTAGCCCAGTTCCCCTGGTGGCGCTAAAGTTTGGCGATACCGGGGTGCACTTGGCCGGGGTGGTGGTGTTTGTGCTGCTGGGGCTGGTGCTGGCCTGGCGCTGGGTTGTGCTGCACGCACCACTTTGGGTTCTCTCGGTAACCGCTGTGTTTGGTTTCACCGCCTCGGCCAACCGGGGTGGGACCCTGTCCTTTGTGCTGGCGATTATGCTGGCCTTGGCCAGCCTGTTCCCCCGGATCAACGGCAGGGTGGTGGGGCTAGCAGTAGGGGGGGTACTGAGCCTGGTGGTGTTTGCCCTGGTTTCGCTCACGGTTTTGTCCTCGACGCAGCTGGTGGGCTCGAGGCCGGTGAGCGTCGAGCAGATTGCGACCAACCTGCTCAGCATTGTCTTGCAAGCGGAAAACGATGCTGGCAACGTCAATGCCAACCGTCGCTGGCGCCTAATGTGGTGGGAAAAGATTGTGGGTTACACCGTGTACGGCCCTTACTTCTGGACCGGCAAGGGCTACGGCATCAACCTGGCCACAGCGGATGGCTTCCAGGTAGACAAGGAACAGTCGTTGCGCAGCCCCCACAACAGCCACATGACCGTTCTGGCCCGCTCGGGGGTGCCCGGGCTGGCTTTGTGGCTTTTGATGCTGGCGGGATGGGCCTGGGTGGTGCTCAAAGCCCGGTGGCAGGCTGCCCGAAATGGAGATTACCTGTGGTCCAAGCTGTTCGTGTGGCTGTTTTGCTACTGGGTGGCCTTCTTGGTCAATGCCAGTTTTGATGTTTTCCTCGAGGGCCCCATGGGTGGCGTGCCTTTCTGGCTGCTGATGGGGTTGGGCTTTGCTGCGGTGGTGGTCTATGCTAACCCCGCCAGCCGCCCGCTCTTGGGCCGGGCCCTGGGCCAGGGGGCCTACCCCACCCCCTCCCGCCAGCCTTATGTGCTTTCGTAAAGCACCCACCCCAACGTGGCGCGTTCAAAAAGTCAGCCGGGTGCGATGGGGCGCTGGTACAATGCAAAAAATTGCTCGCTGAGCGTTGTTGTTTGTGTGCAATGAGCATCCCCAAGCGAGACCCTGGAGGTCGATATGAACCCTTACAGCCTGCCCCTGCGCGCCTTACGTCAGGCCCTGGTCAAAGGTTACCAACTGGGGAGGGCTATGCGCTCCCCACAGAGGCGCACGCTGGTCTTGAACTATCACTCGGTTAGGCCGGCCCAGCTTTTTTTCAACTCCACCCCCACCCGCGTCTTCGAGCAGCACCTGGAGTGGCTGGCTACCCACTGTGAAGTGGTGGATTTCGCCGAGGTTTGCACCCCTGCCACCCACAAACCCCGGGTGGCCATCACCTTCGACGATGGCTTCCGCGATAACCTGGAGTACGCGGTTCCACTGCTGCAAAAGTATGGTTTGAAAGCCACTTTTTTTATCTCCACCGGCTTTTTAGAGCGCGATGCGGTGATTCTGGATATCTTTGCGCGCACCTTCCAGACCACAGTGAGCGATTTTATGGATGCGGAAGCGGTGCGCGAGCTCTTTGCCTCAGGAATGCAGGTTGGATCCCACGCCCACTCGCACCGCAACCTGCTTAGCTTGAGCGCGCAGGAACAGAAAGAAGAGTTAGGCCGTAGCAAGGCCATCCTCGAAGACCTCCTGGGACAGCCCGTCCAGAGCGTGGCCTATCCCTTCGGTGTGCCGGGGAAAGCCTTCGACCTCACCACCACCCGAATCGCCGGGGCCCTGGGCTACACCAGAGGAACCATGGTTTGCTGGCGGGGAGTGCGGGCACAGGAGCCGGTTTTTCGCATCCCTCGGTTTACCATCGTTAGGGAAAGCCTGGCCGAACTCGAGGCCATTGTGGGCGGGGCCTGGGACCCGATTGGCTGGTACCAGGACTGGCGCTTCTCGTTGCGCGCTTCTCACCAGGCCAACAAGTCCTATCCTCTAGCGGTTGCCCTGCTCGAGCAGCAGGCCTGGATGGAGCTAGCCCACTGCCGAATTCCCGGTCTTTTATAGCTGTGTCAGGTAGAAAACTTGGATTCACCCACTTTATAGGCAGGTTAGGCTAATCGGCTGACCCCGAGAGGATATACTTGTGCGGGCCTGGTCAAATAGGCATGCAGAAAAAGTTTTCTTGGAGGATTGCTAGATGAGCGTTAGGGTCATGATGATTCACAATTTTTACCAGCAGCCTGGAGGAGAAGACCAGGTTTTCCAGGCCGAGAAGACCATGCTGCGCGAGGCCGGGCTCGAGGTCATCGAACATACTGCCCACAACGATGCGCTGGCCCAGATGGGACCCTTAAAGCTGGCCCAAGTGACCCTGTGGAACCAGGAGGCCTACCGCCAGATGCGGGCCCTGGTCGCCCAGCACAAGCCCCACGTAGTACACGTGCACAACACCTTCCCCCTACTTTCCCCGGCCATCTACCACGCCATCAAGGCCGAGGGGGCCCCGGTGGTGCAAACCCTGCATAACTACCGGCTGTTGTGCCTGAACGCCACTTTGCAGCGGAAAGGCCAAGAGTGCCGGCTATGCCTGGGCAAGAGCATTCCCTGGCCAGGCGTTGTTCACTCGTGCTATCGCAATAGGGCAGCCTCGAGTGCGCTGGCTTCCATGTTGCTTCTGCATCGCATTATAGGCACCTGGAAGGACAAGATTGACCGCTTCATCGTGCTCACCGAGTACGAGCGCTCGGTGTTTGCCAGCGGCGGCATCGATGCTAAAAAAATCCGGCTCAAGCCCAATTTCGTGCACCCCGACCCCGGGGCTGGGAACGGACAGGGAGGCTATGCCCTGTTTGTAGGGCGGCTTTCACCGGAAAAGGGCATCGAGGTTCTCCTCGAGGCCTGGAAGAACCTGGATATCCCCCTCAAGATAGCCGGGGATGGCCCACTCGGCCCCATGGTGGCCCAGGCTGTGCAATCCATGCCGCAGGTGGAGTGGCTGGGCCGCAGACCACGCCAGGAGATTTTCGAGTTGATGCAGAATGCGGCTTTTTTGATATTCCCCTCGGTTACTTACGAGGGTTTTCCCATGACCCTGGCTGAAGCCTTTGCTACTGGTCTTCCGGTAGTGGGTAGCAATTATGGTTCGATGGCCCAGGTCATCAAAGATAAGGAAAACGGCCTTCTATTTGAAGTAGGGAATCCTGCCGACCTAGCCCAGAAGGTACGCTGGTTGGTCAGCCAGCCTAACAAGCTGGTCGAGATGCGCGCACACGCCCGCCGGGAGTTCGAGACCCGCTACTCGGCCAAACAGAACCTACAGGTTCTGCTGGATATATATCGAGAGGTTGCCGGAATGGCCTGGCCTAGCGGAACGTGAAGGGGTTGAAGTTGGTGTGGCGGTCGTAGTAGTCCTCCTGCTCGGCTCGTTTGAGATAGCCCACCACCGCGTAGGTCATCGGGGTAAACAGCACCTCGATGCCTACCTTGAAGATGTAGTTGGATACAAACACTGTCCAGAGCAGGCTGTTGTCCCAGACACCGTAGAAGGCCACCAGCAGGAAAATAGCGGTATCTAAGCCCTGGCCCACCAGCGTCGAGCTAATGGTGCGCAAGGCCAGCCAGCGCCCTTGGGTGGCCACCTTGAGCCGGGCCATGATGTAGCTGTTGGCGAACTCCCCTACCCAGTAGGCCACCAGGCTGGCCAGCACGATGCGGGGCACCAGGCCCAGAATGGTGGCAAAAGCCTCAGCAGACTTCTGGCTGAACTCATCGGTAGGGGCCGGCAGGGCATTGACTAGGCCGAAGGTGAGGGTGGAAAGCAAAAGCAGGAAGAAACCGGTCCAGATGACCCGGCGGCTTCTTTTGTAACCGTACACTTCGGTGAGCATATCACCAAAGATGTAGGCCAGAGGAAACAGCAGCGTACCACCGTCGAAGGTAAAGGGGCCGAACAGCACCACTTTGGTGGAGGCGATGTTGGAGACCACCAACACCACCACGAATAGGGCCGTGACAAGGTCTAGATAGCGATAGTTTTTCATAGGTAAAAACCAACTTCTGTACAAAAGGGCACCCGGCTAGGCCTGGGAGGTGATGAAGGGCAGGTTGCGGTCATACTGGCCGCGGTCCAAGCCGTAGCCGTAGACGAAGGCGTCGTCGATCTCGAAGCCCAGGTAGTGGATGGGCACCTCGATTCTGCGCCTCGAGGGCTTGGAAAGCAGCGCTGCAACCCTTAGCGAGGCTGGCTGGCGGGCCTCGAGCAGGCGCAACAGGTAGTTGAGGGTAATACCGGTGTCTACAATATCCTCCACGATGATGACCGCCCGACCGGCAATGGGCATGCGCAGGTCTTTGAGAAGCTCGACCTCGCCGCTGGTCTGCTGGGCATTGCCATAAGAGGATACGGCCAGAAAGTCCATGGTTAAGGGCATATCAATGGCCCGTACCAGATCGGCCATGAAGATGAAGGCCCCGTTTAGCACGCAGATTAAGTGTGGCTCCTGGTCAGCGTAATCATGTCTTATCTGCTCGCCTAGCTCGCGGATGCGCCGGGCAATCTGGTCCTGGCTGATCTGCACCTTGCCGTTTCCGGGTCGAAACACGCTCACTGCTCGATTGTACGCCACCCCCCAGGGGGCGTACACGGGGCTTGGGCTTCGGAGGGAAAGCAGCGCTGGCGTACAGGGCCTTGACCTCCTCTGGGGCTAGGTAGCGCCACTGGCCGGCCTCGAGGTCGCCCAGCTCCACCGGTCCCACCGCCAGCCGCACCAGCCGCTCTACCGGGTAACCCAGCTTGCCCAGCATGCGCCGCACCTCGCGCTTGCGCCCCTCGGTCAGAACCAGCTTGACCCCACCCTTGGCCGGACGGGCCTCGAGGGCCCGGGCCAACCCATCGCCCAACCACACCCCCTGCACCAATTGCCGACAGGCTTCCTTACTTAGCTTTCCCGGCTTGCACCAGGCCCGGTAGAGCTTGGGTACCTGGTTGCGGGGATGGGTGAGCAGATGGGTTAGGTGCCCATCGGTGGTGAGCAGAAGCAGCCCCTCGGTGTCCTTGTCCAGCCGGCCCACCGCGTGTAGCCCTGGGTGGGAAGGCACCAGCTCATACACCCGTTTTTCCGCGTGGACATCCTCGTGGGTGGTGGTGTAACCCCTGGGCTTGTGTAAAGCGATAACCACCTGCTTCTTCGGCAGGTGCACCCGCTCACCATCCAACCGCACCACATCACCCGGGCCCACCACCGACCCCAGGCTGGCCACCTGGTCGTTGACGGAGACACGTCCGGCCCGGATGAGCTCCTCCGCCTTGCGGCGGCTGGCGATGCCCGCGCGAGCCAGAAACTGCTGAAGGCGCATACCCACCATCCTACGGCTATAGCGGGGATTCTTTGGCAAAACGGGGTGGGCGCTTTTCCCTTAGCGAGGCCAGACCTTCCCGGGCATCGGGGCCCAGAAATCCCAGGAACTCCAGCGCCAGCGAGGTATCGAAATTGGGCCCCATCATGCGCAGCCAGTTGTTGAGGGCGTATTTGCTCAGACGAATGGCGCTAGGTGAACCCTGGGCCAGCTTCTGGGCAATGCGAAGCGCTTCAGGATAGACCTCGTTGTCCGGCACACACTTGGAGACCAGGCCAATGCGCTCGGCCTCCTGACCCGAGAGGGGTTCGTTGAGTAGAAGGTAGTACTTGGCCTTACTCAGCCCGCAAAGCAGGGGCCAGACCATCACCGCATGGTCGCCTGCGGCCACCCCCAGCCGCACGTGCCCGTCCAGGATGCGGGCGGTCTGGCCGGCCACGCTGATATCGGCCAGCAGGGCCACGGCCAGCCCAGCCCCCACCGCAGGGCCTTCGATAGCCGAGACAATGGGTTTGGCGCAGTTCACCACCCCGTAAACCAGGTCGCGGGCCTCTTTCCAAACCCGCAGCAACACCTGGTAGTCCTCTATCATCTCCTCGATCATGGTGAAATCGCCGCCGCTGCTAAAAGCACCCCCTTCCCCCCGTACCAGCACTGCCGCGATGCTCTCATCGGCATCAATATCGCGCCACACATAGGCCAGCTCTCGGTGCATCTGGCTATCGGCAGCGTTTAGCCGCCCAGGGTTGGACAGCACCACCTCCAGCACCCCTTGGCTGGGCCAGGCGAACTTCAAGCGTTGGTACCGCTCTTGCCAGCTCATGCCCCAAGTGTACGCTACGGGCGCCCAGGCCGGGCTAGGGCATCAGGCATTTATCGTTGCCAGCTCGAGCACAGCCTCTATCACATCAGCTACGTCCTGGTCGCTCATGCGGGGGCTGAGTGGAAGGCTGACCATGCGGCTGTAGCTGTCGTAGGCCACAGGAAAATCCTGGGGCTTGAAACCGTATTTGTCGCGGTAGTAAGGGTGCAGGTGGATGGGGATAAAGTGAACCGAGGTTCCGATGTTGCGGGCCTTAAGCTCTTCGATGAACTGGTTGCGGGACATACCCAAGCGCTCGGGCCACAGACGCAGCACGTAGAGGTGCCAGGCGTGCTCCACCTCGGGGCGGGCTACCGGGGTTTGAAAGGCCTCCACAGGGGCAAAAGCTTTCTGGTAGGCCGCCACAATCTCGCGCCGGCGGGCCTGCATGGCCTCGAGCTTGCGTAGCTGCACCAACCCCAGCGCGGCCTGCACATCGGTCATGTTGTATTTGAACCCCGGGGTCACCACCTCGTAGTACCAGCTCCCCTCCTTGCCGTAGCGCTTCCAGGCATCACGGTTCATCCCATGCAAAGAGATCACCCGGCAGCGTTCGATGAACTCCTCGTCCCCTGTGAGCATGCCCCCTTCGGCGGTGGTCAGGTTTTTGGTGGCGTAGAAGCTAAAAGCCACCGGGTTAGCCCTCGAGCCAATGGGCTGGCCTTTGTAACGGGCTGCCACCGCATGGGCCGCATCCTCAATCAGAGCAAGCCCCCGCGAGTCGGCCAAGGCCCGCAGGGCATCCAGGTCGGCGGGGTGTCCACTGTGGTGCACAGCCATAATGGCCCTGGTCCGGGGGGTGATGGCCCGCTCAACCCCGGTGGGGTCTAGGTTGAGGGTATCCGGCTCCACATCCACCAAAACCGGGCGGGCCCCGACATGCTCAATCACGTTGACTGAGGCGGCAAAGGTAAGGGTGGTGGTGATGACCTCGTCGCCTGAACCTATACCCAAAGCCACCAATGCGGTGTGCAAACCCGCCGTACACGAGTTAAGCGCCAACGCTGCCGGTGCTTCTACATAGCGTGCAAACTCAGATTCAAAGCGCTTGGTCTTGGGCCCGGTGGTAATCCAGTCTGAGCGCAGGGTATCCACCACCTCGGCAATTTCCTCCTCTCCAATGAGCGGTGGCGAGAATGGCAAAAAAGTGCTGCGCATACGACTCAGCTTAGCAAGAGCCCCTGAAAAGATGCAGCTCGTGTTTTCGTTACGGGTCGTTAAGTTCTCCAAGCGATCTCCGGTTATAAACTCTCAACAAAGGGAAAAGTCGGCTCGAATACTGGGCCACCCCGTTAAGTCTGGAGTTATGCAGCTCACCACTGTTTACGAGAGTCTTCAGCCGGATCGCTACCCCAAGGAGCCGTTTCTGGGTAGAATCCCCTAGCATGGCCCTTTATGCCGTGAACAAACCGCTAGGCCGCACCTCGCACGACGTGGTGGATATGCTTCGCCGGCTTCTGGGAACCCGCCGGGTGGGCCACACCGGAACCCTCGACCCCCTGGCCACAGGGGTTTTGCTCTTAGCGGTGGAAGCCTCGACCAAGCTGGTACCTTTCCTCTCCGCTGAGGAGAAGGAGTACATCGCCTGGGTTTCCTTCGGGGTCAGCACCGAGACTCTGGATGCCGAAGGCCAGATCGTGGAGGAAAGCCCCAAGCGGCCCGCCTTACGCGAGATTGAGGCTGCCTTGCCCAGTTTCCTAACCCTCAGCGAGCAAGTGCCTCCGGCCTACTCGGCGGTGAAGGTGAAGGGGGTCAAGGCCTACGAGGCAGCCCGCAAGGGGCAGGCCCTGGCCCTCGAGCCTCGAGCGGTCAAATATCACGAGGTCGCGCTGCTGGCCTACGACCCCGCTCCTGTGCCCTACCGCATTGCCCCTTCCGCGGCGGGCTGGAGGATTGCCGAGCGGGGCCACAAGGTGGAGCTGCCCAAACCCCTGGGCGACTACCCCACGGCGGTCATCCGACTGGTGGTGGGCTCGGGAACCTATATCCGAGCGTTTGCCCGGGACCTGGGCGAGCAGCTAGGCAGCAAGGCCTTCCTGGCCGGCCTGGTGCGCACCCGGATAGGCCGGGTGGGCCTCGAGCAGGCCCAGGAAGTGGAAACCCTGGATGTTCGCAAAACCCTAGATCCCCTAGAGGTGCTCTCCTGCCCCAGCGTGGAACTCTCCCACACCGAGGTTCGCCGGGTAATGGAGGGCGTCCCCCTGCCCATTCCGGCTAAGGGCTTAGTGGCCCTGGTCGGCCCCAGGCGTCGGCTAGTGGCTATGGCCGAAGGGGATGGCTTCAAGCTGCGCATCCGGCGGGTCTTCAAGGAAGGGGCTTGAAGAACTGCCCCCGGATGGCTTCGGTATTTTGCCTTGAGCAAATCTGTCCATTTGTCAAGACTTCCACTTGGGGCCTTTAGCCCTTAGCCTTAAGCCGATGTATGTGGCGGTGGAAGGGGTGATTGGGGTGGGCAAAACCACCCTGACCCGGCTCTTGGCCGAGCGGTTAGGGGCCGAGAGCCTGCACGAGGTGGTGGAGGAAAACCCTTTCCTGCCCCTGTTCTACCAAGACCCCGCTCGCTGGGGCTTCAAGGTACAGGTGTTTTTTCTGCTCTCGAGGTACAAGCAGCTCCTTTCCCTGGCTCAGCCCAGCCTGTTTGCCCGCGGGGTAGTAGCCGACTACCTTTTCGACAAGGATGCCATTTTTGCTTCCATGAACCTTGCGGGGGCAGAATGGGCGCTCTACCACGACCTTTACCGCCAGCTGGCCCCCCGCATTCCCACCCCCGACCTGACCATCTACCTGCGCGCGCCGCTACCTGTGATCCTCGAGCGCATCCGCCGCCGGGGGCGGGTGTTTGAAAAACAGATGGATCCCGCCTATCTGGCCCGCCTAAACGAACACTACGAGCAGCACTTCGCCACCTATCCCCACCCCCTCTGGGTACTGGAGACTCAGGCCCTCGACTTTGCCGAGTCGGAAGCCGACCGCGACTGGGTCGTCCGGCAGGTACAGCATCGCTTGGGCGTAACAGCCCCCTAGAAAGCCTAGATATGTACATCGCCATTGCAGGCAACATCGGTTCCGGCAAATCCACCCTGACCGGGCTGCTGGCCGAACGCTATGGGCTTCTGCCAGTCTATGAAACTGTGGACGAAAACCCCTACCTGGCCGATTTTTATGCCGATATGGGGCGCTGGGCCTTCCACTCGCAAGTATTCTTCCTGGCCAAGCGGCTCGAGCAACACCTAAGGCAGATCAACCCGGCTTTGCACGTAGTGCAAGATCGCACGGTGTTCGAGGATGCCTTTATCTTCGCCCAGAACCTGCGGGTCTCGGGCCACCTTTCCGAGCGCGACTGGCAGACCTACCTGGCCCTTTACGAGGGCATCGAACCCGCTTTGCGCAAACCCGACCTACTGATCTACGTGCGGGCCTCGGTGGAAACCCTTCAGGCCCACATCGCCCGGCGGGGGCGGGCCTACGAGCAGGGTATCCCAGCCGAGTACCTAGCCTCGCTCAACCGCCTTTACGAGGCCTGGATCGGGGCCTACGACCTCTCGCCGGTTCTGGTGATCTCCAGCGACAGCGTAAACTACGCCGACGACGAGGAGACCCGCGAGCTTCTGTTCCGCATGTTGGAGGCCTATGGCCTGAGCCAGCCTCTGGTATAGGCTGCCCTAAAGAAGGCCGTCCGCACTTTTGCGGCAAGCCCCACACACCGATCCGCACCGAGCGCATATGCTTTGAAGCAAGGCGTATACTTTACCGCTGGTTCGTGTATTGACAAAAGAACCCCTGGCCGCTAGCTTCAAAGCACACCGAGCGATAGGAGAGATCGCATGAACCCTGCTCTGAGCGAACTCCAGCGCCTCTTTCCCCCAGGCCGCCTGCTCACCCGGCCCGGCGAGCTGGCGCCCTACGCCTCGGATGCCCTCACCGCTTTCCGCGCCCAGCCGTTGGCAGTGGTGCTGCCCGAAAGCCACGAAGAGGTGGTGGAAGCAGTGCGCTGGTGTGTGCGCCACCGGATACCCTATGTGGCTCGAGGCTCCGGCACCAGCCTCTCGGGGGGGTCGCTGCCAGTGGAGGGCGGGCTGGTGATCGGCCTCAACCGCATGAACCGACTGTTGCGACTGGACCCCAAGGAGCGCCTCGCGGTGGTCGAGCCAGGCTTCATCAACCTGCAGGTCTCGCTAGCCGCAGCCCCCTACGGCCTATACTACGCCCCCGACCCCTCCTCCCAACCGATCTCCACCATCGGAGGCAACCTAGCCTTCAACTCCGGTGGGGCCCACTGCCTCAAGTACGGCATGACCTCCAACCACGTGCTGGCTGCCCGGGTGGTGCTGCCCGATGGCCAAACGGTGGTGCTGGGCAACGAGAGCCTGGAGAACACCGGCCCGGACTGGCTGGGCCTTTTCGTGGGTAGCGAAGGGCTTCTGGGCATTGCCACCGAGATCACCCTGCGCCTTCTGCCCAAACCCGAGGCCTATCACACTGTCCTGGCTGCCTACGACGCTCTGGAAAAGGCTGGCCAGGCGGTGGCCGCGGTGGTGGCCTCGGGGCTTCTGCCGGGGGCCATGGAGATCATGGACGCTCTGGCCATCGAGGCCGCGGAGGCCGCGGTGCAGGCCGGATATCCCCGAGAGGCCCGGGCCTTACTGATCGTGGAGCTGGAGGGCGAGGCCCCCCAGGTCGAGGCCGAAGCCCGCTACCTAGAGGAGGTCATCCGCCAGTCCGGGGCCTACGAGGTGCGGGTAGCCCAGAGCCAGGAGGAGCGCCTGAAAATTTGGAGGGGGCGCAAGGCGGCTTTCTCCGCAGTGGGGCGTCTCTCGCCCGACTACCTGGTGCAGGATGGCGTGGTGCCCCGCTCCAAACTGGGCCAGGCCCTGGCCGAAATCGAAAACCTCTCGGCCCGCTACGGCCTGCGGGTGGCCAACGTCTTCCATGCCGGCGATGGCAACCTACACCCTTTGATTCTGTACAACGGGCGGGTGGCGGGTGAGCTCGAGCAGGCCGAGGCCTTGGCCGGGGAGATTCTCCAGCTATGCGTGCGCCTGGGCGGCTCCATCACCGGCGAGCACGGGGTGGGCATGGAGAAAAAAGCCTACATGCCCAGTATGTTCACCCCGGAGGACCTCGAGGCCATGCAGCGCATCCGGCAGGCCCTCGACCCGCTGGAGCTGGCCAACCGGGGCAAGATGTTCCCGGGCAACCCGCCCCCCAGCGGCCCTCACCCCCTAGGGAAAGCTGGGGTGATGGCCCGTGAGTGAGGCCCAGCCTTTGCGCCCCACCAGCGTGGCCGAGGTGCAGGAGGCTGTGCGGGCCTATCCCCGGCTGCGGGCCCGGGGCGGGGGCAGCAAACCCGCCCTCTCCACCCCGCAAAACGGCCAGACCCTGCTGGAGATGGGCGGCCTCCGGGGGGTGGTGGAGTACGACCCCAGCGAGTACGTGGTGGTAGCCCGGGCCGGTACCCCTCTGGCCGAGGTGGCCGCCCTGCTGGCCCAGCACGGGCAGTACCTGCCCTTCGACCCGCCCTTCCTGGCCCAGGGAGCCACCCTGGGAGGCACGGTGGCTGCGGGGCTTTCCGGCCCTATGCGCCAGCGCTACGGCGGGGTGCGGGACTTCATCTTAGGGGTGGAGTTGGTCGACGGGGAGGGCCGGCGCATACGGGGCGGGGGCAAGGTGGTGAAAAACGCGGCTGGCTTCGATCTGCCCAAGCTGATGGTGGGCAGCTTAGGACGGCTGGGCCTGCTGGTTGAGCTGGCGTTTAAGGTCTTCCCCACGCCCAAAGCCACCTGCACCCTCGAGGTAGCCTTCCCTCGGCTCGAGGAAGCGCTAGAGGCCCTCTACCGACTGGCGGGCTCGCCCATTGAGCTCTACGCCCTCGATCTGGTGCCCCCCGCCACCTTGGTGTTGCGCCTGGGCGGCTTGAGCGAGGCCCTACCGGCCCGGCTAAAGCGGGTACAGTCCTTCCTGGGGCAGCCTGGCCAGCTGCTAGAGGGGGAGGCCGAGGCAGCCTACTGGCAGGGCCTGAACGACCTGGGCCACTTGGGGGCGGGGGCCTTGGTCAAGGTGGCCCTCACCGCCCGCCACATCCCCGCTTTGGAGGGAGCGCTGGGCCCGGCCCCTCGCCGCTACCTTTGCGCGGGTCATCTGCTCTACCTGGCCTGGGAAGGGGGGCTGGGTGAGCTGGATACCCTGCTGAAAGCCCAGGGCCTTTCCGGCCTGGTACTGCGCGGCACAGCACCCCAACCCCAGATTGGCATAGACTTGACGCAGGTTTTTGCTCAGAAAGTGGCCTCCGCCCTCGACCCCCAGGGCCGGCTGGCCTGAGACTAAGGAGTATGCAGCACAAGATCGATACTGAGAAGCTAGGCCCTCAGGGCGAGATCATGGCCCACGCCATCGAGGCTTGCGTCCACTGCGGCTTCTGCCTGCCAGCCTGCCCTACCTACCAGGTGCTGGGGGAGGAGATGGACTCCCCCCGGGGGCGCATCTTCCTGATGAAGGAGGTGCTCGAGGGCAGCCTAGCGCCGGAGGAAGCCCAGCCCTACCTGGACAAGTGCCTGGGCTGCCTGGGCTGCGTGACCGCCTGCCCTAGCGGGGTGCCTTACGGCGAACTCATCAGCACTTACCGCGGCTTTAGCGAACCCAAGCGGCACCGCTCCCCTTTTCAAAAGCTTTTCCGTCTGGCCCTACAAGAAACCCTCCCCTACCCCTCCCGTTTCCGCGCTGCCGCCCGGTTGGGCCAGTTCGCCAAGTGGATGAAGCCGCTGCTACCGGCCCCGCTCAAAGCCCCCCTCGAGCTTTTGCCCGAGCACCTACCCCAAAGCGAACCCCTCCCCGAGGTGGTGCCAGCAGAAGGCCCCCGACGGGCCCGGGTGGCCCTGCTGGCTGGCTGCGCCCAGCAGATCTTGCAGCCGGGCTTCAACCGGGCCACCCTGCGGGTGCTGGCCCACAACGGGGTGGAGGTGGTGGTCCCCAGAGGGCAGGGCTGCTGCGGCGCTTTAGCCCTGCACACGGGCGAGCGGGCGCGGGCTTTAAAGCTGGCCTGGGCCAACCTCCAGGCCTTCGCCGGGGATTTCGACGCCATCCTCACCAACGCCGCTGGCTGCGGCTCGGGGCTCAAGGAGTACCCCCTGCTCTTCCGCGGCCAGCCCGAGGAGGCTCAGGCCAAAACCCTGGCCGCCAAGGTCAAGGACGTCTCGGTCTTCCTAGTAGAGCTGGGGCTAAAGGAGGTGCCCCCCCTACCCAAGCCCCTCAGGGTGGCCTATCACGATGCCTGCCACCTGGCCCACGCCCAAGGGGTGCGGAGCGAGCCGCGCCAGCTCTTGCAAAGCATCCCCGGGGTGGAGCTTTTGGAGATTCCCGAGGGTGAGCTTTGCTGTGGCTCGGCGGGCACCTACAACCTCGAGCAGCCCGCCCTGGCCGCCACCTTGGGCGAGCGCAAGGCCCGCCACATCCTGGCCACTGGAGCTGAGCTGGTGGTCACCGGCAACATCGGCTGCTTCACCCAGATTGAAACCCACCTGCGCCGGCTGGGCCGGCCCCTGCCGGTGCTGCATACGGTGGAGCTACTCGAGCGGGCCTACTTCGGCTCGAGCCCGTAGAATAGAACAGTGCGCGCTCAGCTTAAGGAGGGCTTTCACTGGGCTTTAGCCCAGACCCACCCCGCCCGCCTCACCGCCTTGCACCTGCCAGAAGAAACCCCCGCCCTCATCGTGGCGGTGGGGAAGGCGGCTTTGCCCATGCTGCAAGCGGCTTTAGAGCGCTTTCCCCAGACGCCTTTTATTGCGGTACCTAAAGCCCAGGAGGGCCCACCACCCAACCTTCCGGCCCACGGGCAGGTGCTCCCCGCCGGCCATCCCCTGCCGGATGCCCGAAGCGTGGCCGCTGGGGAAGCGGTGCTGCGGGCCGTGGCCCGCCTAAAACCCCACGACCTGCTCTTGCTTTTGGTCTCAGGGGGTGGCAGTGCCCTCTTGTGCGCGCCCTGGGGCCTAACGCTCTCCAGCAAACAGGCCCTGACCCAGGCCCTATTGCACTCGGGCGCCGATATCCAGGAGATCAACGCGGTGCGCAAGCACCTTTCCCGCATCAAGGGTGGGCGGCTGGCCGCGGCCACCCCGGCGCGCATCTTAGCGCTTTATCTTTCCGACGTCCCCGGCGATGACCTCTCGATTGTGGCCTCCGGGCCCACCGTGCCCGATGAGAGCACCTTCGCCGAGGCTCTGGCGGTTTTGGATCGGTACAGCCTGGACTTCCCCCAGGTGCGGGCCCACCTGGCCTTAGGGGCTCAAGGCGGCCTACCGGAGTCGCCCAAACCAAAGGAGGCCCTTTTTACTCGGGTGGAAAACCGCCTGATCGGGGGCAACCAGACCCTGCTCGAGGCCGCCCGTGCCTATTGGCAGGCCCAGGGCTATAGGGCGGTCATCCTTTCCGACCGCTTTCAGGGAGAAGCCCGCGAGCTGGCCCGCTTCCACGCCAACCTGGTGCAGTCCATCCGAGCCCACCACACCCCCTTCGCCCCACCGGTGGTGCTCCTCTCGGGAGGCGAGGCCAGCGTCACCGTGCGGGGCTCTGGCCGGGGGGGGCGCAACCAGGAGTTCTTGGCCTGGCTGGCCTTCTACCTGGGCCGGGAGGGCCTTTGGGCCCTGGCTGCCGACTCCGACGGCATCGATGGCAACACCCCCGCTGCTGGGGCCATCCTGGGGCCCGATAGCTGGACTAGGGCGCAGCGCATGGGCCTAGACCTGAAGGCTTTCCTGCAAAATAACGATGCCTACGGTTTTTTCCACGCTTTGGATGACCTCTTCATCACTGGGGAAACCGCCCACAACCTCAACGACCTGCGGGTGCTGGTGGTGGCGTAGTCCTCAGGGAAGGGTTCACGTAAAGCCCAGGGGCAACCGGTAGACTGAGACCCGTGTACGCCCTATCCCAGGCTTTGCGTTCACTGCGGCAACACCCCACCAGCACCCTGGCCACCTTTTTCACCGCCCTGGTCTCCTTTTCGCTGCTTTTTCTGCTGGGGCTGGTGCTTTGGAACCTGGATCGGGTGGTGGCCACCCTCGAGCGCGAGCTGGAAATCGCAGCGTTTCTCAAACCGGAAGCCCAGGTCGAGGCCCTGCTCAGCCAGGTTAAGACCTGGCCCGAGGTGAGCGAGGCCCGGCTGCAAACCAAGGAAGAGGCCCTAGCCACCCTCCAGCTCGACTACCCCTACCTAGCCCAGGCCCGCGAGTTCATCCAAAACCCCTTACCCGACACCCTTCGGCTTAGGCTTTCCGACCCCCAGGCAGTGCGCGAGGTAGGCCGCCGGGTGGCCCGGCTGGAGGGGGTGGAGAGCGTGGAGTACGGCGGAGCCCTGACCGAACAGCTGGTGCGGGTGCTGGTCGGCCTACGCCTGGCGGTGAACATCCTGATGGTTTTGCTGCTTTTGGACACGCTCTTCAGCGTGATGGGCACCATCCGCCTCTCTATCGAGAACCGCCGCGAGGAGTTAAGGGTGATGCAGCTGGTGGGGGCCACCCGGGGCTTCATCCAGGGACCCTTTGTGGCCGAGGGCCTTCTGCTCACCCTGGCCGCCAGCCTGGTGGCCCTAGGCCTAGGCGTGGGGGCCTACCGCTTTTTAGCCGAGTCCCTGCAAAACCTCCTGCCTTTTGTGCCCGTACTGGCCAGCGGCGATCTGGCCCAGGCCGCCGGGGCCTTGCTGCTCTTGGCCTTGCTGCTGGGGGGGATGGGAGCCTATCTGGCCAGCCGAGCCCATCTGCGGGAGGCCGACCTATGAGACCCATCCTCCTCCTGGCACTGATTCTCGTGTGGGCCTGGGTTGCTTTAGGGCTGGCCCAGCCCACCTTAGAGCAGCTTCGGCGGCAGGCCGAGCAGAACCAAAGGCTCCAGCAAATTCAGCAACAGCGCATCGAACAGCTTAACCGCGAGCTGGCCAGCCTGGATGCGGCTACCCGGCAACAGCTTCAGGAGCTAAGGCGCCTCGAGGCCGAGATCACCCGCCTCGAGCGCGAGCGGGCCGAACTCACCCGGCAGATCGGGTTGCTAGAGGAGCAGAAAAAACAGGCTGAGGCCCGCATCGCCAGCCTGCAGAAAGAACTGGAGGGCCTGCGTGAGCGGCTCTCGGCCCTACTGCAAAGCCTGCACCGTGAACAGGCGGGGCGCTACCTGCCCCTTTTGCGGGCCGAATCCTTCACCGACCTGGCGGTACGCAGCCGCTGGGTAGGCCGGCTGGGGGCGCACCAGACCGACCTGATGGAGCGTATCCGTAGCGCTGTGCGCCAGCTCGAGGAGGAGCGCACCCGCCTGGCCTTGCTGGTGGATACCCTGAGCCAGCGCAAAGCCGAGCGCGAGGCCCGCATTCAGGCCCTGGGGCAAAATCGCCAAGCGGTACAGCTCACCCTGGCCAACCTGCGCCAGCAACAGCTAGGCCGGCAGGTCATCCTGCGCGAGACCCTCCAGGCCCAGGCCCGGCTTCGCGCCGAGCTGAACTCGTTGCAAAGCCGCATCGCCGCTGAGCTGCGCCGCCGGGCCGAGGAGGAGCGCCGGCGTCGCGAGGCTAAGGAGCGCCGCAGGCGCGAGCTACAGGCCCAACGCCAGCGCGAGGAAGCCGCTCGCCAGGTGCAGCCTCTGCCCCCAGTGCCGCGGGCGCTGGTGGGGGCCTTGCAGTTTCCCCTGCGGGGAGGGCGCATTGCTGAGCCGTACGGCTACCAGGGCAACGACTGGCAGACCCTCCAGGGTCCCGAGGCCTCGAGCCCCATCGTGGCCGCTGCCGATGGGGTGGTCATTGATAGCCTGTTCATCGCCAACCTGGGCTATACCCTCACCATCCGCCACTCCGACCAGATCGCTACCCAGTATGTGAACGTGCTCGAGCCCCGGGTCGCGGTAGGCCAGCGGGTGGACCAGGGCCAGCTCATCGGATTCACCGGAGGCGGGGTGCTCATCCCCAGCAACCAGATGTGGTTCCGGGTGATCTTTATCGAAGACAACGGCAACTTCCGCTACGTAGATCCCTCCCGCTTCTATTGAGGCAGCGAACGCATAGCGCTGAAAAAAACCAGCACACAACAAGGTAAAAGGTGGTAGTCTGCCCCTTGAGCGCGTATGCATTTTGAAGAACTCCTGACCCTGTTGGTGCATCGAGGCGCTTCCGATATTCACCTACACGCCGGTATTCCCGTACTAGCCCGCTTCGGCAATGAGCTAAAAACCGTCACACAAAGCGCCATCACCCCTGAGTTCACCCAAAGCTTAGCTGAGAAAATCTGCAGCCCTCAGCAAAAAGCCCGCCTACGTACCTTCCGCCAGGTGGATGTGGCCTACAGCCTGCCAGGTCTGGCCCGGCTGCGCGTAAACCTGTTTTATCAGCGCGGCTCCATCAGCGCGGTGCTGCACATTCTGAGTGGCAAAGACGACAGCCTCGACAAGGTGGCCCTAGCCCCCGAGTACCTAGCGTTCTTCCGCGAGCAGCAACGGGGTCTGGTACTGGTTACAGGACCCATTGGGGCTGGGAAGTCCACCACCTTAGCTCGACTGGTCGACGAAATCAACGCCCACCACACCCGGATTATTGTCACGATCGAAGACCCCATCGAATACCTACACCGCCCCAAGCGCTCGGCCGTCATTCAGCGCGAGATTGGCTCTGATGCCGTCTCCTACGAAAAAGCCCTCCTGGCTGCTATGCGCCAGAATGCCGATGTGATTGTCATTGGGGAGATACGCGACCAAGCCACCGCTGCAGCGGTGTTGAACGCAGTCTACACCGGCCACCTGGTGCTCTCCACCTTTGTCTCCAACGACAGCAGCAACGTGATCAGCCGGATGCTCGAGCTTTTCAGTCCAGGCGCGCAACATTCACCGGGTGTTGCTAGCCGACAGCCTTTTAGGCATCATCCACCAACGCTTGGTACCTACCCTTCACCAAGAACGGGTAGCGGTGATGGAGGTGATTACCCTCACCCCACGTCTATGCGAGGCCCTCAAACAACCTAGCCAGACCGACCGCTTGCGCGAGGTTCTGCGCGAGGAGGGCCTCGAGGGCTACCAAAGCTTCGACCAAAACCTGCTCGAGCTATACCAGCAAGGCCTGATAGACTACCAAACTGCCCGCCTACACGCGCAAAATCCTACCCAGTTTGAACTAGCCCTCCTGCGCCAGTCCTAGCGCTGAAGGCACAAGGTGATGCTGGTTCGGCTCTTCCACGGTAAAGTACGGGCATGACGCCTCATATCTCTGCCCCCCCTGGCGCCATCGCTGAAGCCGTCTTACTCCCTGGCGACCCTCTACGGGCCAAGCACATCGCCGAAACCTACCTGGAGAACCCTGTGCTATACAACCAGGTACGCAACATGTTCGGCTACACCGGAACCTACAAGGGCAAGCGGGTCAGCGTGCAGGGAACCGGCATGGGCATTCCCTCGGCCAGCATCTACATCCATGAACTAATCCAGTTCTACGGCTGCAAGACCCTGATCCGGGTGGGCACTGCCGGGGCCATCCAGCCCCACCTAGAGCTGCGCGACCTAGTCATCGCTCAGGCCGCCAGCACCGACTCGGGCATCAATCACACCCGCTTTATGGGGCAGACCTTTGCTCCCATTGCCAGCTTTGAGCTGATGCGCCGGGCCTACGACCAGGCCCAGGCCCGGGGCCTGCCAGTGCACGTGGGCAACGTGCTTTCCTCGGACTTCTTCTACAACGACGAGTCCAATAGCCTCGAGCGTTGGGCGCAGTTTGGCGTGCTGGCGGTGGAAATGGAAGCCGCCGGGCTTTATACCCTGGCCGCCAAGTTCGGCGTACAGGCTTTGTGCATCCTGACCATCAGCGACCAACTGGTCAAGGGGCAGCGCAGCACTCCCCTAGAACGGCAGGAAAGCTTCAATCAGATGGTCGAGGTGGCCCTGGAGACCCTATTGTAAGGCCTAGGCTGTATAATCAAGCCCCTAACCTGTGTTTTTATACAGGAGGTCAAACCCGTGCCGGAGATCATCCCCCCCCTGCCTAGCCTAAAAGGACGCGACTTCCTTTCCAACCTTGACCTTTCGCCCCAGGAATACCGGGTGGTGCTGGACACCGCCCACGCCATGAAGAAAGGGGCCTACAAGGGGTTGCGCCCCCTCGAGGGCCAGACCCTGGCCATGATCTTCGAAAAACCCTCCCTGCGCACCCGCACCACCTTCGAGGTGGCCATGAACCAGCTCGGCGGGCATGCTGTCAACCTGACCAACGCCGAGATCGGCCTAGGCACTCGCGAACCGGTGCGGGATATCGCCCTGAACCTCGAGCGCTGGGTGGACGCCATCATGGCCCGGGTCTACCTGCATTCCACCCTGGAAGAGCTGGCTCGCCACTCTTCCAAACCGGTCATCAACGGTCTTTCCGACCTGTTGCACCCGGTGCAGCTCCTGGCCGACTACCAAACCATCGAAGAGCACTTTCCCCAGACCCGGGGTCTCAAGGTGGCCTACATCGGCGATGGCAACAACATGGCCAACGCCCACATCCAGTGTGCGGTGCTTTCTGGGGCCAAGCTCACCATCGCCACCCCCCGGGGCTACGAGCCCAACGCGGTCATCTACATGGAGGCCCTCAAGCTGGGGGCCGAGGTCACCCTCACCCACGACCCCCGCGCCGCAGCCAAGGACGCCCAGGTGCTCTACACCGACGTGTGGGTGAGCATGGGCCAGGAACAGGAGGCCAGCCAACGGCGCAAAATCAAAGACTTCGCCGGTTTCCAGGTCAACCCCGAGATGCTCGACCTGATCGACCCCGACGGTATCTTCTTACACTGCCTGCCCGCCCACTACGGCGAGGAGGTGGTGGAGGAGGCCACCCTGCACAAAAAGTCCAGGGTCTTCGACCAGGCGGAAAACCGGCTGCACGCCCAAAAGGCGCTATTGTACCATCTGCTTGGGTAAACCATGCGCAAGCCCAAGGTTTTCATCGATGGCGAGGCCGGAACCACCGGCCTGCAGATCCGGGGACGGCTGCAAGGGCGCAGCGACCTACAGCTCCTCTCCATAGACCCCGCCAAGCGCAAGGACGAGGCCGAGCGCAGGCGCCTGATCAACCAGGCCGACGTGGCCATCCTCTGCCTACCCGACGAGGCGGCCAAGGCCACCCTAAGCCTCTTAGAAAATCCCCAAACCCGCATCCTGGACGCGAGCTCAGCCCACCGGGTGGCCGAGGGCTGGGTCTATGGTTTCCCCGAGCTTGGCCCAGAGCAACCCGAGCAAATCCGCCAGGCCCGCTTTGTAGCTAACCCCGGCTGCTACCCCACCGGGGTGATTGCCCTGCTGCGGCCCTTGGTGGATGCTGGACTGCTGCCCAGCCGCTTTGCCGCTTCGGTTAGCGCCATCTCCGGCTACTCCGGCGGCGGGCGGCCGCTCATCGAGGCCATGGAAGGGCAGGGAACCCACCGCCTGGCCGGGGCCTACCGGGCCTATGGCCTCGAGCTAACCCACAAGCACCTGCCCGAGATGCAGGTCTACTCCCGGCTAGAGCACCCTCCTATCTTCACCCCGGCGGTAGCCCGCTTCCGCCAGGGCATGCTGGATTTTATCCCGGTGCACCTATGGGCCCTGCCGAAGAAGGTTCGCGGGGCCGAGCTACACGAGGTGTTAGCCCAGCGCTACCAGGGCCAGCGCTTCGTGCGGGTGATGCCGCTAGAAACCTACGCCCAGCACCACCCGGTGCTCGATCCCCAGGCCCTCAACGGCACCAATATGCTCGAGCTCTTCGTCTTCGAGAACCCCAAGCAGGAGCAGGCCTTGTTGGTGGCTCGCTTCGACAACCTGGGTAAGGGGGCCTCGGGGGCCGCGGTGCAGAACCTGGACCTCATGCTGGGTCTGGAGGGTCCCTACACCTACGAGTACCTGGGAGGCTAACCGTGCAGACCGTGACGGTGTACCTCGATTACCTCTGCCCTTTTGCCTGGCGGGGCCTCGAGCTGGCCCATGTGGTAGCTCCCCAGCTTGGGCTAACCCTAAAGCTCCACCACTACAGCCTGGAGCAGGCCCACCATCCCAACAACGCCGGCCTGCCCCCCCAGGCCCCGGCCTGGCGCCTGGCCGAGCAGCCCTTGGAGGGTCCAAGGTCTTTACGGGCCTTCCTAGGCTCGCACGCCGCACGGCAGCAAGGCCAGGCCGCCCACCTGCGCTTCGCCCTGGAGCTGTTTCGCCTGCGCCACCAGGAAGGCTCTTTGCTAGACGAAGAGGCCCTGGTGGAAGCGGTGGGCCGGGCTGGCCTCGATCTGGAACGCTTTTTGGCCGACTTTGAGGAGGAGGAAAGCCGCCGCCTCGAGCTTGCGCGCGACCTCGAGGCTGCCGCCCGGCTGGGGGTGTTCGGCACCCCTACCTTTGTGCTGCCCTCAGGCGACGCTGCCTACTTCCGCTTCACCCAGCTCACCACCGAGCCCGAGCTGGCCCTAGAGCTGTGGGAACTCTTCACCGCTGTGTTGCACAACGGGGCCTACATCGAGACCATCCGGCGGCCCGCTCCCGTATCATCCCAGCCTAACCAAGCGAATGTACCCTAAAGAATATGCGCCAGCTTCTTCGCGGGCTAGGGATTTTACTACCCCTGTTTGGGCTGGCCCAGGCCCAACCCCACCCCCTCTCCATCCAGGCCCTGCGCCAGGGGCAGTACCCAGGCAGCCCCATCACCATTGAACAAACCCTGGCCCCCGGCCCGAACTACCGTCGTTACATCGCCTCCTACCGCTCGGAGGGGCTAAAAATTTACGGGCTACTGACCATCCCCAACGGAAACCGTCCCCAAGCGGGCTGGCCGGCCATCGTATTCCTCCACGGCTACATTCCCCCAGCCCAGTACCGCACCACCGAGCGCTACAAGGCCTACGTGGATAGTCTGGCCCGGGCGGGTTACATCGTCTTCAAAATCGATCTGCGCGGGCACGGTAACTCCGAAGGTAGCCCCAGTGGGGCCTACTGGTCGCCCGACTACACCGTCGACACCCTCAACGCCTTTGCCTCGCTAGCCCGCTTTCCCCAGGCCAACCCTGAGCGAATCGGCCTGTGGGGCCACTCCATGGGGGGCTTCCTGACCTTGCGGGCCATGGTGGTCGAGCCGCGCATCCGGGCCGGGGTGATCTGGGCCGGGGTGGTGGGCACCTACGAGGACCTGCTGTACCGCTGGCGGCGCGGCCCTGGGGCTCAGATTCCCCCCGGGGCCCTGAGGCGGCGGGAGATGTTCTTGGCCCGCTACGGCTCGCCCCAGACCAACCCCCAGTTCTGGCAGGCCATTACCCCCCATAACTACCTGGAACAAGTAGGGCCCATCCAACTCCACCATGGCCTAGCCGATACTGTGGTACCGGTGGCGTTTTCCCAGCGCCTGGCCCAGGCCTTAGACCAGGCCGGACGACCCTTTGAGCTATATACCTACCCCGGCAACGACCACAACCTGAGCCAAAGCTTCACCTTGGCCATGCGGCGCTCAGTGGCCTTCTTCGATCGCTACCTCAAGCGCTAAGGTTCGCTGCCCGTAATTGTAATCCCTTGCCCTGCCCCACCCCAGGAGGGGTGGGTATACTGGGGGTATGGAACACAGAACGGTTCAACTCAAGATCGAAGGCATGAGCTGCAACAACTGCGTACGCCACGTAACGGAAGCCCTAAAAAAGGTTCGGGGGGTGGAGTCGGTGGAGGTCTTTTTGTCGGAAGGCCGGGCGGTGGTGATGGGCCAGGCCCCCCTGGAGCAGCTCATTGCGGCGGTGCAGGAGGAAGGCTACACCGCCCAGGGGGTCTGAGATGCCTCATCCCCACGCCCTGCACCTCGAGCCTAAGGTGCGGCAAGAAGCGCGCAATCGTCTGCTCTCAGCCAAGGGGCACCTCGAGGGCATCCTCAAAATGCTGGAAGGGGAGCCCTACTGCGTGGACGTGCTCAAGCAGATCAAGGCGGTGCAGGGGGCGCTGGACCGGGTGGGCGAGATGGTGCTCAAAAGCCACCTCGAGCACCACGTGGCCAGCGCCGCCCAGCGCGGCGATACCCAGGCCATGGTCGAGGAGCTGATGGAAGTGCTGAAGTACCGCTAGGCCCATGAAAGCATTGGAGATCGGTGTCCAGGGCATGACCTGCGCTGCCTGCGTAAGCCGGGTGGAGCGCGGGCTCAGGAAGCTCGAGGGGGTCGAAGCGGCCTCGGTCAACCTGGCGACGGAAAAGGCCAGCGTCGTCTACGACCCCGAGAAAACCACCCCGGAGGCTTTGCTGGAAAAGGTGCGGGAGGTGGGCTACACCCCGGTGGTCGCCGAGACCACCTTCGGCATCACCGGCATGACCTGCGCGGCTTGCGTGAACCGGGTTGAGCGGGCGCTGAAAAAGCTCGACGGGGTGCTCGAGGCCCACGTCAATCTGGCCACCGAGCGGGCCACGGTGCGCTACCTGCCCGCCTCGATCGGCCCGGCCCAGCTCAAGCGGGCGGTACGCGAGGCGGGGTACGGCGTGCTCGAGACCACTCCAGACCAGAACCGTACCGATGTGGAGCGTGAAGCCCGGCAGCGGGAAATCGCCGCACTGCGGCAGGCCTTCAGGATCGCATATTACTTCTCCGTGCCGCTCTTCCTGATCGCCATGCTGCCGATGCTATGGATGCCAGCCCACATGTTCTTGCTCTCGCTGGCTCCCATGCAGGTTTGGAACGCGGTTATGCTGGCCCTGGCCACCCCGGTGCAGTTTGGGCCAGGGCTGCGCTTCTACCGCCACGGCTGGAAGGCTTTGCGCGCACGCTCCCCCGACATGAACAGCCTGGTGATGATCGGCACCAGCGCGGCCTACTTCTATAGCCTGGCGGTGGTGCTCTTTCCCGGCCTCTTCCCCCCGCAGGCCCGCCACGTCTACTTCGAGGCCTCGGGCGTGGTGATCACGCTCATCCTGTTGGGCAAGTACCTCGAGGCCCTGGCCAAAGGCCGTGCTTCCCAGGCCATGAAGCGGTTGCTCTCCTTGCAGGCCAAGACCGCGCGGGTGGTCCGGGCCGAGGGGGAGCTGGAAGTCCCGGTGGACGAGGTGCTGCCGGGCGACGTCATCGCGGTGCGCCCTGGGGAGAAGATTCCGGTAGATGGGGTAGTGATCTCGGGCCGGAGCTACGTGGACGAATCGATGATCACCGGCGAACCGATTCCGGTTCTCAAGAACGAAGGCGCCAAGGTGGTGGGCGGAACGCTCAACCAGACCGGGGCCTTCACCTTCCGGGCCACCGCCGTGGGCGCGGACACCGTGCTGGCCCAGATCATCAAACTGGTCGAGACGGCCCAGGGCTCCAAGCCCCCCATCCAGAGCCTGGCCGACCGGGTGGTGGCGGTGTTCACCCCCATTGTGCTGGGCATCGCCCTGCTCACCGCTCTGGCCTGGCTCCTCCTGGGCGGGGAAAATGCCCTGACCTTCGCCCTGGTCAACACGGTGGCGGTGCTGATCATCGCCTGCCCCTGCGCCATGGGCCTGGCCACCCCGGTGAGCCTCATGGTGGGCAGTGGCAAGGCCGCCGAGATGGGCGTGCTCTTCCGCAAGGGCGAGGCCTTGCAGGCCCTGGCGGAGGCCCAGGTGGTGGCCCTCGACAAGACCGGCACCCTCACCAAAGGCCGCCCAGAACTGACCGATGTACAGGTGCTCGAGGGCTTCGACCAGGCTGAGGTGCTGCGCCTGGTGGCCTCCCTCGAGCAGAAGTCCGAGCACCCCATAGCTCGAGCCATTGTGCGGGCAGCCCAAGCCAGGGGGCTGGAATTGGTGGAACCGCTGGATTTCGAGGCCCTCCCCGGCCTCGGGGTGAGCGCTCAGGTGGGCATCTACCGGGTGGAGGTGGGGGCGGACCGGTACATGGCGCGGCTGGGCATCGACGTGAGCCCTTTCGCCGCCGAGGCTGCTCGGCTGGCCGGCCAAGGCCAAACCCCCCTCTATGCCGCCATCAACGGGCAGCTCTCGGCTATCCTGGCGGTCTCCGACCCCATTAAGGCGGAAGCCCCTCAGGTTATTGCCGCCCTGCATCGCTTAGGGCTTCAGATAGCTATGGTCACCGGCGACAATGCCCGCACCGCACGCTCAATCGCCCATCAACTCGGCATCGACGAGGTGCTGGCCGAGGTCCTGCCCGAGGACAAGGCCGAAGCGGTGAGAAGGCTCCAGGGCAAGGGTTACAAGGTGGCCTTCGTGGGCGACGGCATCAACGACGCCCCCGCCCTGGCCCAGGCCGACGTGGGCCTGGCCATCGGCACCGGCACCGATGTGGCCATCGAGACCGCCGACGTGATCCTGATGTCGGGCGACCTGCGCGGGGTGCCCAATGCCATCGCCCTCTCGAGGGCCACCCTCCGAAACATCAAGCTTAACCTCTTCTGGGCCTTTGCCTACAACACCGTCTTGATCCCGGTGGCCGCGGGCGTGCTCTACCCCTTCACCGGCTGGCTGCTCTCGCCCATGCTGGCCGGAGCAGCTATGGGGCTTTCCTCGCTTTTCGTTCTTTCCAACGCCTTAAGGCTGCGCAGGTTTAAGCCCGTTTTCACCCACCCACAGCCCTCGAGGCCCCCACTCGCGCTGGGGGTTCCTGGGAAAGCCCGCTAAGCAGGGAGGAATCTATGTACAAACACCTGTTGACCCTTGCCTTGAGCACCGTTTTTTACCTTGGCAGTGCCCTGGCCCAGCCCGACCACGCAGGGCACGGCAGCATGGCCATGCAGTCCATGGGTGAACTACAGAAGCTCTCGGGGCGAAACTTCGACATCGCCTACATGTCCATGATGATTGAGCACCATAAAGGCGCGGTGGAGATGGCCCAAGCTATCCTGAAAACGAGCAAAGATGCCCGCATTCGCAAGGCCGCGCAGGAAATCGTGTCGGTGCAGAAAAAGGAAATAGCCCAGCTCGAGGGTTGGCTCAAAGCCTGGTACGGCGTCTCTCCCAGCCAGCGCTACATGCAGATGATGCGTGCCGACATGCAACCCATGATGGAGGCTTCTATGAAGGGAATGCAGGTTATGCCGGGACATGCCATGCCGGTTGATCGGGCCTTTTTGGAAGGGATGATTCCCCATCACCAAGACGCGGTGGAGATGTCCCGGCTTTGCCTGCAGAAAGCTGCCAGAAGCGAGCTTAGGCGCTTTTGCCAGGGGGTCATCGAGCTGCAAAGCCGGGAGATTGCCCTATTCAAAAGCTGGCTAGATACGCTGCGTTAAGAAAACAAACCCCGCTCGAGTTCTCTCGAGCGGGGTTGTTGGTCGAGGCGAGAGGATTTGAACCTCCGACCACACCCACCCCAAAGGTGTGCGCTACCAGGCTGCGCTACGCCTCGGAACTGTTCAACCTGGGCCTAGGCCGCAGGTGCACAGTCAAGTCTAGCGACCCTAGGCCAAATCGTCAACATCTACAGCTTGACCTAAAGCAAACCCCCGGCTATACTCGTATGCGCTGACGCGGGGGCGGTTAGCTCAGCTGGTTAGAGCACACGCCTGATAAGCGTGAGGTCCCGGGTTCGAGTCCCGGATCGCCCACCAGGTCCCAACCCCTGGTCGCATCCGGCCGGGGGTTGGTCTTTATCTCAAATTCAGCGCCGGGCAGTCGTCGAGTTGTACTGCGGTGGCCGGGGCTGGGGTGCGAACCCGGTACTCGCCAGCGCTACCGGCCTCGGTGGTATGGACGGTCAGGTTGCCCTGGTCGGTGTAGATGATGATGCGCTCTGCGCTACCTTTTATGCGCAGGCGCAGCTCGTAGTTGGTTAGGCCCACCTGTTCTATCTGGGCAGCACAGGCGGTAGACATAGGGTAGGCAGGTTGGGTTTGGGTGGTTGTGGGGGCCTCTGGCTGCTCGGGCCGCGAGGCCAGGAAAACCAAGTAGACCCCAATACCCAGGGCGACGAGCAAGCGGAGAGGGTTTAGCTTTCGATCGTCCATGTCCTAATACCTCGAGGTCTGCCGCACAGGCACGGGTTCTTCCCTCAATCGAAGGAGTAGTCCTGGACAAGCTGGGCCACCGGGCGACCGGTGATGCGCTGCACTGCGGCGGGAATCAGGGGTAGGATAACCTCGAGGGCTTCGCGGCAACCCTGGGGCCCCCCCGGAAGGTTGATAATCAGGGTTCTGCCCCGCAACCCCGCCACCCCCCGGGAAAGCACAGCCAGAGGGTTTTTCTTGTAGCTTTCCATCCGGATTAGCTCGGCAATGCCTGGGGCCTCTTTGTCTAGCATCTCCCGGGTAGCCTCAGGCACATGGTCGCGGCTGCTTAGGCGGATACTCCCGTTGGTGAGGATGAGGTCTAAGCCATCGCGGTCGGTCCACAGGCGCAGCACACGTTTGATCTGGGCTGGTTCGTCGGGGATAATCTCATAGCGGGCAATCTCATAGGGGCCCAGGGCCAAGGCTTCACGCAGAACCGCGTAGGTGCGGTCTTCGACTTCGCCTCGAGCCCCCCGGTCGGAGATGGTTAGAATACCTACGCGAATCATCCACTCCCAGTTTAGAGCAGGCGGGTGATAGCTTTGGGTTATATGTGGCACCAGAGCACCCCCCTGGAAGGCCGGTATGTCCGGTTGGTACCCCTAGGCCTAGAACACGCCCCTGCCTTGCTCGAGCACTTCGACCCCCAGATGGTACAGTACCTGAGCAACGCCCCTCAGGAGGCCACCCTCGAGGCTATGGAAGCCTACATCCGCTCCTTGCTCACGGCCCCAGACCGGGTGAACTGGGCCATCTTCGACAAGGCCAGCGGCCAGATAGCCGGGCGCACCGGCTACGTACGGGTTAATCCGGCCTATCGTTCGGTGGAGACCACCACCTGGATCTTCACCCCCTTCCAGGGGGGGTATGCCAACCCCGAGAGCAAGTATCTGCTGCTTCGTCATGCCTTCGAGACCCTGAAAGCCATCCGGGTACAGTTTCGGGCCGATGCCCGCAACCAACGCAGCCGCAGAGCCATCGAGAAGCTCGGGGCCACCTTTGAGGGCATCCTGCGCAAGGATCAGATTTACCCCAACGGCATCATCCGCGATACCGCGGTTTACGCCATCATCGACGAGGAGTGGCCTCGGGTCAAAAAGCAGCTCGAGGCCCGGCTCTATGCCCACGGTTAGGGGGCTGGGGCAAGGCCCAAGTGCAATACGTATTTTTCCACACCGCCGCGGTGAGCGTAGCGCTCATAAAGTTCCCATAGCTCCCGTTGCAAAGCCTTGGCATCGGCCCGGCTTAAGGCCAGCCCGCCGGTCCAAAGGTTGAGCACCGCGGGGTGCTCGGGAGCCAGTAGCGCGGCCTCCTCTTCCCCGTCGTGCAGGCTCGAGCCCCAGGTCAACAGACCATCCTTGTTGAGGTACACCACCATCTGGCCCTGAAAACCCCTTCCCCCCAGGGCCCGCGCAAGACCCCGCTCGAGCTGCGACTTCCAGGAAACGTGGTCGGTCAAACTTTCCAGCAGGTTATGCGGAATTAAGCCCAGGGGAACCCGAAAAGCAGGCGCGGTAGCCTGGTAGTGCTTGATGGCCCGGCCCTGCCGAGGCTTCACCCCCACCACCTCCAGCAGTCCGGCCCGCAGCATCTGTAAAACGCGGTAGTGCATGGCCTGAAGGGGCAGCTTGAACTCCTGGGCCGCGGCTTTTACGGTGGTCGGGCCCCGCATAAAGGGCTTGAGGAAAACCGCCACCTCGGGGTTGGCCAGAATGCGGGCGGCAAGGGGGTTCTTGACCTCGAGCAGCAAAGCTTTTTCTAGCGTTCCAGGCACAGCATGATTCTACTCCAGAATCCGACTTTTTTATGGAGTAGGCCCTACCTAAACTTGGTGAGGGCCCATAAAGGGCTTTAGGAGAACGATGCAACCCTACCTATCCGGACTCAGGGGATTCACGCTGGTGGCCCTGGGGCAGCTAGTCTCCCTAGTGGGCAGCGGCATGAGCCAGTTTGCCCTGACCATCTGGGCCTTTGAAAAAACCGGGCTGGCCACCTCGCTGGCCCTGATGGGCTTCTTTTACATGGTACCCCTCATTCTCATCTCCCCTTTTGCCGGGGCCTGGGTCGACCGGGGCAACCGCAAGCGGATGATGATGGTCTCGGACCTGGGGGCAGCCCTGGGCACGCTGGTAGTGCTGCTGTTGTACCTGAGCGGAAACCTGGAAATCTGGCACCTGTACACGGTAGGGGCGCTTAATGGCCTGGCCGGCGCCTTCCAGTGGCCGGCCTACTCGGCGGCCATCTCGACCATGGTGGATAAGAAAGATTACGCCCGGGCCAACGGCCTCCTGGCGCTGGCCGAGTCGGCCTCGGGGATTGGGGCCCCCATCCTGGCGGGCATCTTTCTGGGGCTGGTGGGGCTGGGGGGCATCCTGCTCATAGACCTTGTAACCTTCGCCGCCGCTTTTCTGACCTTGATACTGGTGCACGTACCACAGCCCAAGCAAAGCGCAGCAGGGCTGGAAAGCCGCGGAAGCCTGCTTCTAGAGGCTTTCTATGGTTTCCGCTTCATCTTCGCCAGACCCAGTCTGCTGGGTTTGCAAACGGTATTCTTGCTGGGCAATCTGGTGGCCAACCTGGGCTCAGCTGTGATGGCCGCCATGATTCTAGCCCGTACTGCCTCGAGCGAAACCGCGTTGGCCACCGTGCAGAGCGCCGCCGGCATGGGCGGGGTACTGGGCGGCATCCTGCTCTCAACCTGGGGCGGGCCCAAACGCAAGGTCCACGGGGTGCTTCTGGGCTGGGTCGTCTCGAGCTTTTTCGGGAGCGTGCTTTTGGGACTGGGTCAAAGCGTATGGGTCTGGGCTGTTTCCGCTTTCGTCTTTGCCCTGGTTGTTCCCATCCTGAACGGCTCCAACCAGGCCATCTGGCAGGCCAAAGTGCCGCCCGATGTGCAGGGCAAGGTATTTTCCGCCCGGCGCATGATTGCCTGGGTCGCTGGGCCGCTGGCCATGCTGGTCGCAGGGCCCCTGGCCGACCGGGTGCTCACCCCCGCCATGATGCCCGGCGGCGCACTGGTAGGTCTGTTTGGCGGCCTGGTAGGAGTAGGACCAGGGGCCGGAATGGCGTTGTTGCTGGTGTTGAGCGGACTGCTAGGGATGGCCGTGGGCCTGGGTGGCTACTTGTTCCGGGTGGTACGCGAGGCCGAAGACCTGATTCCCGACCACGACCAAGCCCCCACAAAAACCCAGCCTAGGGCCCCGGCTCCTTAGAGCGGACGCAGATCCTCCAAAAGCTGCCACCCTACTTCCTGCGGGGTGGCCTGCAGGTAGGCGTCGAGTTCCTGGCTCACCTGCTGGGCCAGCGGCCCCAGTTCCCCTGGCTCTTGCTCGGTGCGCACCAGCAAGGTGACCTGGTAGAACTGCTGGGTCTCGGTAGGGGTACCGTCGTCGAAAAAGGCCATGGGAGCCCGCACTTTGTCAATCAGCACGTGCACCTCCCCCAGTTGGCGGGGGATGGCCCCGCGGGGGTCGAAGGGAAGTTCTTTAGGATGCCACAAGTACCCCTGAAACAGCTTGATGGCTTTGAGCGTACCCATTCCTCGATTTTGCCGGACGAGAAGGGGAAAGAAAGTGGTTTTGGTCAGACCCCACTCATGGCTCAAGTCTCAGCAAAAGGGTTCTACGCGCGCCACCTCTTCCCCACCGCGCACATACACCCGCGGCAGCCGCGCCGCCAGCCGCACCGCTGGCTCATAGCTCACGCTGCCGGTTAGCTCGGCCCAGCCCCACAGGCTGCTGTGGGGGTCAAAGTCGGGGGTGGCCACCTCAAACACCTGCTCCAGGCCCACTGGCTCAGGAAGCCGCACGGTAACCTGATCCATCGAGACCCGGCCCACCACCGGACAGACGCAAGGCTCGAGGCTTTCGGCCCGGAAGTAGCGCACCGTGGCCCGGTTGAAGACCAGCCGGGGCATTCCGTCGGCGTAGCCCACCGGCAGGGTGGCGATCCACTCCGGGCCCTGGGTGGTGTAGAGGCCGCCATAGCCGATTCTGCGCCCGGCAGGCAATTGTTTGACCTGGGTGGGCTTGGCCAGCAGACGGGCGATGGGCCTCAGGCCCAGGTTGGGCAGCAGACCGTAGAGCCCGATACCTGGCCGCACCGCGCTCAGGCCGTACTGACCATAGTTGACCACACCAGCAGTGTTGCACAGGTGGTAGAAATACCCCGGCCCAAAGACCTGCTGCACGTACTGGAAGCGTTCTATTTGCTCCTTGGTCCAGGGCTCATCCTCTTCGGCATCGGCAAAGTGGGAGTAGATACCCTGAATGAGCAGGTTTTCGTAGTGGGCAAAGCGCTCCCTGACCATGCGGGCTTCCTCGGGCTGAAAGCCCACCCGGCCCATCCCTGTATCGAACTCGAGGTGCACCGCCAGGGGCCGGCCCAGGGCGTTGAGGGCCTCAGCGGCCTCGAGGGTCGAGAGGGAGGGAATCAAATCCAGCTCCACAACGTCCTGGGCTTCCTGGGGATGCAGGCTGCCCATCAGCAGAATCCGGGCTACAATCCCCGCCCGGCGCAGCTCGCGGGCCTCGGCGGTGGTGGCCACCGCCAGTCCCCAGACACCCAGACGCAGCAATTCCTTGCCCACCTCCACCGCCCCGTGGCCGTAGGCATTGGCCTTGACCACCCCAATCACCTGTACCTGGCCTGCGGCCGCACGCAAGAGGTTAAAGTTATGGGCCAGAGCATCGAAATTCACCTCTAACCAGGCCGGGCGCATGGGGGATAGTTTATCGCCGATGGCCCCACAACCGTAGCGCTCCAGACCAAAAAAACCGGCTCCTCCCGTACCATAGGCGCTAGACCGACCGAGGTCTAGTCAGCGGCAACCAGCCGGTGCTAGACAAGGAGGGCTAGACCTTACGAATCTTCATGCTCTGCACCTGTCCGGTCTCGGCGTTGATGCGAAAGACCTTGTACTCGCGGGTGCGGGCCGCATCGCCCAGGCTCAGGTAGGCGGTGGGCTCGCGCACCACAAAGGAAAGGGTCACCTCCCAAAACTGGTTGTCGGGGGATAGCTCGACCTCTTCTAGCCTTAGCTCGGGAATCTGCCGCTCGGCGAACAGGGTTTGGATATACTCGGTGGCGATCTTGACCGCTTCCTTGACGTCTATCATGGCCGCACCTGTATAGAGTTTATCCCGCTCTAGCCAGGCGAATCTGCGGTAAGCTAAAGGCCGTGCGGCGAAAGATTATTCTCGACTGCGACCCCGGCCACGACGACGCCATTGCCATCCTGCTGGCTTTAGCCAGCCCCGAGCTAAAGGTTCTGGGCATCACCACGGTTTTCGGCAACGTGGGCCTCGAGCGCACCACCCGCAACGCCTTGGTAGTGCGGGAGGTAGCCGGCATACAGGTACCCATCTACGCTGGGGCCGACCGCCCTTTGGTGCGCGATCGCATCAGCGCCGAAGCGGTACACGGGGCCTCCGGGTTGGAGGGCCCCCACCTGCCCACCCCCACCGGCCGGGCCGAGCCCAAACACGCCGTACACTTCATTATCGAACAAGTGTTGCAACACCCCGGCCAGGTCACCCTGGTACCCACCGGCGCTCTGACCAACATCGCCCTGGCTCTTCGCCTCGAGCCCCGTATCATCCCGCAGATCAGAGAAATCGTGCTGATGGGTGGCTCGATTGACATTGGCAACTGGACCCCCAGCGCCGAGTTCAACATACTGTGCGACCCCCATGCTGCCCGGATTGTTTTTGAAGCCGGGGTTCCTCTGGTGATGATGGGCCTCAACCTGACCCACCAGACCGTAGCCCATCCCGCCAGGGTGGAGCGCTTCCGGGCCCTGGGTACCCGGGTAGGAACTTTTACAGCCGAGCTCCTGGAGTTCTTTCGCGAACACCACATCAAACGCTACAAGTGGGACGGGGCTCCCATCCACGATGCCTGCACCATCGCTTATCTGTTGCGCCCTGAGCTATTCAAAACCGGCCTGTTCAACGTGCAGATCGAGTGCAATGAGGGGCTAACCTTCGGGCGCACGGTCTGCGACTACTGGCACGTTACAGGTAAACCCCTCAACTGCACCGTGGGGTTGGAAGTTGACGTGGAGGGCTTTTACGATCTGCTACTCGAGCGCATTGGACGCTACTAGGAGGAAGGATGGGCATCGTGGTGGTCGGCAGCCTCAACATGGATCTGGTGATTAAGGTTAAGCGCCACCCCCTGCCAGGGGAAACCCTGCTGGGCTCGGACTACCAAACCCACCACGGCGGCAAGGGGGCCAACCAGGCGGTGGCTGCAGCCCGCCTGAGCCAGCGACAAGTGTTGCCGGGAAAGGGCAGTACCCCCAGTGTGGGGGTACGCATGATCGGGCGGGTGGGGCAGGACGCCTTTGGCCACGAGCTGCGCAACGCGCTGAAGCGGGAGGGCATCAACGTTCACGCCATCCTACCCATCGCCGCCCCTACCGGGGTGGCCTTTATCGCGGTGGACGAAGCAGGTCAAAACACCATCATCGTCTCGCCCGGAGCCAACCACCGCCTCCGGCCTGAAAACCTCACCCCCGCCGAGTTCGAGGGAGCCCGGGTGGTGGTGTTGCAGCTCGAGATTCCCCTCGACACCGTGCGCCGGGCCGCCGAGCTAGGCCGCCAGGCCGGGGCCACGGTGCTATTGAACGCCGCCCCAGCCCAGCGGCTGCCGGATAGGCTGCTGGAGTGCATAGACATCCTGGTGGTCAACGACAAGGAGGCCTTAGGGCTATGTGGGGTTCTGCCCGACTCGCCCGAGATGGGCCTCGAGGTGGCCCGGGAGCTAAGCCAGAAAGTCCCCACGGTCATTGTAACCCTGGGCGAACAGGGGGCCGTCTGGGTGGGGCCGGAAGGATCGGGCCACCAGCCTGCCCTGAGGGTGGAAGCGGTAGACGCCACCGGTGCGGGAGACGCCTTTGTGGGGGCTTTGGCGGTGGCCCTATGCGAAGGAGAAACCCTGCCACGGGCCATCCGGTTAGGCTGTGTAGCCGGGGCTTTGGCCGTCACCCGAGTAGGGGCCCAGTCCTCGCTGCCCTCCCGCGAAGAGGTCACGGCCTGGCTTTAGCCTTAGAGTGGGGAAACGTGCGGCTTTCGGTGCATCACCTTACCGAGTATACCTACCCGGAGGAAGCGCGAGACTCCTTCAACGAGCTGTGGCTCTGCCCCGTAGACGACCACCGCCAAGGCCTGCTGGACTTCCGCCTGCATATCCTGCCCGAGGCCATACCCCGTAGCCGCCTGGACTACTTCCAAAACCGGGTCTACGACGTTCATATTACCAAACCCCACCGGCGACTGCGGGTGGAGATGCGGGCCACAGTGGTCACCTTCCCGACCCCCCGCCCTCCTGCCGTAGCGGTACAGGCCCTGCGCCCCCTAGCGGCGCGCTTCTTCGAGTTTCTGGCCCCCACCCCGCGGGTACCCCTGCACCCCAACTGGCTCGAGCTTCTAAAGCTCCGCCCTCCCGAGGCCCGGGAGGACCTTCACGGCTACCTGCTGGAAGTGACCACCCATCTTCACCGCCTCTTCCGCTACGACCCTAAAGCCACCCAGCTCGACACCCCCTTGCTCCAGTTCGTACAGGGGCGGGCCGGGGTCTGCCAGGACTACGCCCAGGCCATGCTGGCGGCATTGCGCAGCGTGGGTATTCCAGCCCGCTACGTCTCGGGCTACCTGGCCACCGGGGTAGGCGCAGAGGGCAGCCACGCCTGGGTCGAGGCTTTCTTACCTGGAGCAGGCTGGTGCGGCTACGACCCCACCAACAACACCCCCATCACCGAGCAGTACATCAAGAAAGCCCACGGGCGCGACTACGACGACTGCCCACCGCTCAAGGGGATACGCCGGGGTGGCGGCCAGGAAAAGCTAGAGGTGCAGGTACAGGTACTGCCCCTGCCCAACTAACTCCCCAACAAGCAACCCAGGCCTTTGGGCCTGGGTTGCGCGGGGTTTTTTGGTTCAGTTGAGGCCCTCACCCACCGCTTCTTCGAAGAGCTTGCGGGCTTCCTCGAGGCTAATCTCCAACACCTGGGCAATCTCCTCGGCCAGGAGGTGCAAGGCCCGCCGCAACGCCTGACGGTCAAGGTCGGGCAGACCCTTCTCCAGCTCCCAGGCCCTGAGCTGCCCCGCCAGGGTGGCGATGCGGAAGGGATCGCCTTCGGCCAGTATCTCGGTGGTCTTACGGTGACGGGCGGCCCACTGGCGAGGCAGCGGCAGGCGCCCTTCGCGCAGCAAGGCTAGCACCTCGTTGACTTGGTCCGGCGATAAGGCCCGCCGCAAACGGGTGGTTTGTGGCGCCTCCACCGGCACATACGCTTTGGAACGGGTTCCGGGAAAGTCCACCTGGTAGTAGGACTTGTCCGAACCGGCAACTGAACGCTGGGCGATCCCCGCCACCACACCTACGCCATACGGCGGCAGCACGACCTTATCTCCTGGACGGTATTCGCTCACAACGCCACTCCTTTCAACAAAACCTCGAGCAGGTGCTCGAGGTAGGCTTCCCGTGGAAACTCGAGTTGCGGGCTGCAGGCCAGCGCGGCTATGCTCGCTGCGGTCAGGCCGGTGTCCAACTCCGGGCGCACCTCGCCCCTGGCCTTGCCATCCTGCACCAGCCTTTCCAGCAGCCGCTGGTAGTGCTCGTGCATCCGCCTAAGCCAGTCCACGGTGTTCACGGGTTGGGCTTCCCGGGCCACCGCGGCCCACAAGCCCCGCCACTCCTCCACCCAGGCCATGCGAAGCCACAGCACCTCGGCCAGCCGGTTTCGGAAAGAGTCCTCCCGCCCTACCACCGCCTCTACCTTGCGGTAGTAGGCGAAGGTGTAGTGCTCCACCAACGCCTTGAGCAGGTCTTGTTTATCCCGGAAATAAAGGTAAACCGTACCCTTCCCGACCTCGGCTTCCCTGGCCACTTCCTCGACTTTTAGGCCCGACAACCCCCGGTCTCTTAGAACTCGGATGGTTGCCTCGAGAATAGCCTCGCGTTTGGGGGCAGCCCGAGCCTCCACGGTCACGGCTATAAAGTCTAGCAGAAGCGCACAGGCCGTGGATGAGACCCGGCCTCCCTCCCAGCCAGCCCCCAAATACAGGCATGCGTGAAGCCGCAAGGATACTTCCCAAGGGGTTTGACCTGCCTTTAAGGGTCCAATGGCCATTTTGGGCAAAACCACCTGGGGTCTTAGGGCAAAATGTTCGCTTGCTCCAGCAACCTCGAGGCCGACTGGATAAACTGAGCGGGTGCCATCGGGCCGGGTTCACGAAGCCATCAACCTGGGTGTCCTGGGGCTGGCCTCGGCTGCCTACTGGGCCTACCAGCAGGCTATCCCTATTCCCCAGCCCGCCGCGGTAGCCTTCGTTGGGGGGTTCCTAGTGGGAACGTTCCTGATTACCCCCGACCTAGACCTGGCCGAACGGCGGGTACGGGCCAAGGAACGCTGGGGCTGGCTGGGGTTTTTCTGGGTTCCCTATGGCTGGCTGTTTGCCCACCGGGGGCTTTCCCACACCTGGATTGTAGGCCCCCTGACCCGCATCCTGTACCTAGGGGCCGTTGGGGCGGCTTTGTACGGGCTGGCCCATATTTTGGCCGAATACCTGGGGCTGCGGCTCGACCTACAGACCCAGCTCAAAGCCCCTCCCCAGGAGATTCTGTGGGCCCTCGTCCTGGGATACTACGCCTCGCAGTGGCTGCACCTGCTGGCCGACGGCATCTGGCCGGATGGGGGAGGGCTGCTGCGCCCGAAAAGGCACCGCCGATAAAAGCTTGGATGCCCAAAGCAAGTTCAGCAATAAGCAGCACCTGGGCCTGCACACCGGCGAACTAAGCCTGGTACCGCAGGGCTGATATTCGCCATGCCGCTGGTCCAGCCCCAGGAAGCCTTCTAAAGTGCGGCGTACACGAAGCTGGCCACCGGCAGTAGCGAGGCTGCTGTAGCCATTGTCCTTTTGGCAGGCTTGCTGGAGCCCAAAACAACACAACACCCTCGAACCCCATAACTGGGCTGGGCAGGAAACAGACCTTGGTGTTAACGCACGGCCTCACACAAAAGGCGCTCTTTACAGCTCATAAGCTGTGATGTCACCGCCCCTCACGACGTTAAGCCAGCGTTAACGCGTTAAAAACGCCCAATTTTGCATAGCTTTTTGACCCAAATGCTCTAGCATTTTTGTGAGGGAAGGTTTAGCGAACACCTTGCATTGAGGAGGGAATTATGGCGCAGCATGGTGCTCCTTGGATCACATCACCTACCAAAGACACCCTAGCCGCAGCGCCTGTGGCCTGGCGAAGTCCTGTCTGGGTTCCTGTCATCCTGTGGCTGAGCGATGTCTTCGCCCTCGAGCTCTCCCTCTTGCTGGCCCTAGGTGTTCGTACAGGCCTTTTTACCGTGTGGCCCCAGGCCATTCCTTTAGGAGAATACACCCCCTTGGCACTGGCCTTGGCCGGATTCCCTCTGGGCTATTTCCTATGGGCCCTGTACCCAGGGTACGGCCTGCATCCGGTTGAGCGCATGCGGCAAACCCTGGTCATCACCACCCTGATCTTTGGCTGCAGCGGACTGGCCCTAGCCCTGATTCCTGCCACGCAGAAGTATGCCGGAATCATAGCCCTGACAGGGGCCTTTGCCCTGCTGCTGGTTCCCCTGCTCAACGCGCTGACAAGGGAACTGCTCATCAGGGTCGGTTGCTGGGGACAGCCGGTGGTCATCCTCGGGGCAGGCTTAACCGGGGCCATGGTGGCTCGATCCCTAAGGCGGGATCGGTATCTGGGCATGGTGCCGGTAGCCTTCCTCGACGACGACCCCAACAAGCAGAACCGGCTGGTGGAGGGCATCCCGGTGGTTGGCGCTCTCAACCAAGCTGAGCAGCTTAGCCGACAAGGGGTGCGCGAGGCCTTGGTAGCGATCTCGAGCATCAATCGAGCCGAGCTCAAAGCGCTGGTTCACCGCTTGCCCTTCCTACACGTGATTGTGGTACCCGACCTAGGTGAACAGACCATAGACTGGTTCACGGTACGCGACCTGGGTCGAATCCATGGCCTTTCAGTGCGCAAAAACCTTTTACTACCCTACAATCGCGCCATTAAACGGTGGATGGATCGGCTTTTGGGCTGGCCGCTGTTTGTATTGAGCCTGCCCTTGATCGGGTTGCTGGCCCTTTGGGTCCGATTGGCAAGCCCCGGATCACCCTTCTTCACCCAGGTTCGTGAAGGCTATGGGGGCAAGCTTATCCGAATCCTCAAGCTCCGCACTATGTACCCCGACGCCGAACAGCGCCTTGCGCGCTACCTGTCGGAAAACCCTCAGGCTCGAGCCGAGTGGGAACGCTCCTTCAAGCTCAAGCATGACCCACGCATCCTGCCGGGGGTGGGCACCTTTCTACGCAAGACTAGCCTGGATGAGTTGCCTCAGCTTTATAACGTGGTGCGGGGCGAGATGAGCCTGGTAGGGCCTCGTCCGTTCCCGGACTACCACCTCGAGCGTTTCTCCCCCGAGTTTCGCCAACTGCGCCACAGCGTCCTACCAGGCATGACCGGCCTCTGGCAGGTGCTGGCCCGTGCCGATAGCGACCTTAAGCTGCAAGAAGAGCTCGATACCTACTACATCCGCAACTGGTCGCCATGGCTAGACATATACCTTCTTTTCCGCACGGTGCTGGCCGTGTTGGGTGCCAAGGGAGCCTATTGAGGATGGAACCCAAAGTAGAACGAACCAACGTGCTTGGCGTGGGTATCAGCGCCATTAATCTACCCATGGCTCTGGAAATCCTGGACACCTGGATTCGGCAAAAGCACCGCACCTACGTGTGCGTCACCGGAGTACACGGAGTTATGGAAAGCCAGGCCGACCCCGAATTGCGCAAAATCCACAACCGGGCTGGCTTGGTCACTCCCGACGGCATGCCCATGGTGTGGCTGAGCCGACTGGCTGGGCATAAGCACGTGCAGCGGGTTTATGGCCCCGACCTGATGCTGGCGGTGTGCGCGGCCTCGAGAGAAAAAGGCTACCGACACTTCTTCTATGGGGGTAACCCAGGCGTGCCCGAACTGCTGCGCGAGAGGCTGCAAGAGCGGTTCCCCGGTTTGCAGGTAGTGGGCACCCACTCACCCCCTTTCCGCCCCCTGACCCCCGAAGAAGACGCCGCCATTGTGGCCCAGATCAACGCAGCCCAGCCCGATATAGTTTGGGTGGGCCTCAGCACCCCCAAGCAGGAGCGCTGGATGGCGGCCCACCTGGGCAAGATACAGGCCCCAGTGATGATTGGGGTCGGAGCCGCCTTCGATTTCCACGCAGGGCTCAAGCCGCAGGCCCCCCGCTGGGTGCAGCAAAGCGGGCTGGAGTGGTTCTTCCGCATGCTTTCCGAACCCAAACGCCTGGCCCGGCGCTATCTGCAAAACAACCCTCGCTTCGTGCTGGCCGTGCTAATGCAATGGTTAGGCCTACGTCACTATCCAATGGACACCTAAAGGGGGAAAGAATGAAAACAGCTTTGGTTTGCGGAGCCGGTGGATTTATTGGAGGACATTTGGTCAAAAAGCTCAAGGCCCAGGGCTACTGGGTACGTGGGGTGGATCTCAAATACCCCGAGTTCTCCCAAAGTCCCGCCGACGACTTTGTGCTGGGTGATCTGCGCGACCCCCGGCTGGTGGCCCAAGTCATCGATCGCCGCTTTGATGAGGTCTATCAGCTCGCGGCTGATATGGGCGGGGCGGGCTTCGTCTTCACCGGCGAAAACGACGCGGCCATCATGCATAACTCGGCCATGATCAACCTCAACGTGCTGGAAGAGTTGCGTCACAAGGGGGTGGGCAAGGTCTTTTACTCCTCCTCAGCCTGCATCTATCCGGAGTACAACCAGCTCGACCCCTCCAAACCGGTCACCGCCGAGGACTCGGCTTATCCCGCCATGCCCGACAGCGAGTATGGCTGGGAAAAACTTTTTAGCGAGCGCCTCTACTTCGCTTATCATCGCAACTATGGCCTAGATGTTCGAGTAGCCCGTTTTCACAACATCTTCGGCCCCGAAGGAACCTGGGAGGGGGGACGCGAAAAGGCTCCCGCTGCTATGTGCCGCAAAGTGGCCGAGGCCCCAGAGGGTGGGGTGATCGAGGTATGGGGTAGTGGCACCCAGACTCGTTCGTTTCTGTATATCGACGAGTGCCTGGAAGCCGTGGAGCGCTTTATGAACAGCGACTACATCGGCCCCCTCAACATTGGTTCCGAGGAGATGATCAGCATCAACGATCTGGCCCGCATGGTTATTGAAATCTCCGGAAAGAACCTAAGCATCCGCAATGTGCCCGGTCCCACCGGTGTACAAGGGCGCAACTCCGACAACACCCGCATCCGTGAAAAGCTGGGCTGGGCCCCCCAGCAGCCCCTGCGCCAGGGCATGGAGCGCACCTACGCTTGGGTGGCTGAGCAGGTGGCCAAGAAAAAAGCTAGGGAAGCCCTAGCGCGGCAATAGTCGCCGGCGCTTTCCCCTGGTTGGCAGGGCCGGGTACCACTTGCAAAGGTTGGGCCTCTTCTGGCAAAAACCCACCAAACATATACACTAGAGCAGGGCGGGCGGGGCACCAGCTGCCTCGAAAATCCGCCGGAGAAGCCCATGCCCAAACACGTTATCGTTGCTTTTGGCACCCGCCCTGAGGCCATCAAGATGGCCCCAGTGGTCTTTGCCCTGCGCCAGCAGGCTGGCATCCGCACCACGGTGCTTTCTACCGGACAGCACCGCACCCAGCTCGAGGATGCCCTGCGGGTTTTCCGCCTCGAGCCCGACGCGGATCTGCGGGTCATGACCGAGCGCCAGACGCTGCCCGCCCTGATGGGCCGCATCGTGCCAGCTGCAGCCCACAAGCTCAAAGAGCTGCAAGCCGATTATGTATTGGTTCATGGCGATACCCTCACCACCTTTGCCGTGACCCTGGCCGCTTTTTTCGAAGGCATTCCGGTAGCCCATGTAGAGGCTGGACTGCGCAGCTTCAATCTGCTGGAGCCCTTCCCCGAAGAAGCCAACCGTCGCCTAACCGATGTGCTGACCGACCTGGACCTACCGCCTACCCCCACCGCCAAAGCCAACCTGTTGCGGGAGGGCAAGCCCGAGCAAAACATCATCGTGACCGGCCAGACCGAGGTGGATGCCGTACTCTACGCCAGTGCGCGCGGTACCCCTCCACCCCTGCCTGAGGGTAAGCGAATCGTGGGGGTGACCATGCATCGGCGCGAGAACCTGCCCTTTATGCGCGAACTAGCATCGGCCCTGGCACGGGTGGCCCGGGCTCACCCTGAGTGCCACTTTGTCTACCCGGTACACCTGAACCCTGCGGTGCGGGAGGCGGTCTACCCCGAACTGGAGGGGTTGTCCAACTTTGCCCTGCTGGAGCCCCTGGATTTCGGCACCATGGCGGCTTTGATGAAGCGCGCCACCTTGCTGGTCACCGACTCCGGGGGCGTGCAGGAAAGCGGGGCCACCCTGGGGGTGCCGGTAGTGGTGCTGCGCAACGTGACCGAGCGGCCTGAAGGGCTTTTGGTAGGGGCCTTGAAGCTGGCTGGAACCGACCCTGAACAAGTCTTTGCCACCGTGCATGCCCTCCTCTCGGACGAGGCCGCCCTGGAAGCCATGCGAAACCGCCCCAACCCCTACGGCGATGGTCGGGCAGCCGAGCGTTGCGCCCAGGGGGTGGCCTGGCGCCTGGGGTTGGGGGAGCGCCCGGCCGACTGGGAAGGGCCTCATGCCTATGCCAGACAACCCTAAGGTTTCCCTTCTAACCGAATTGGGCGAGATAGGCCTCGAGCTTTTCCCTCAGCAAGCCCCCCTCACCGTGGCCAATTTCCTGCGCTACGTGGATGAAGCACGCTACCAGGGAGCCAGCTTTTATCGCGCCGTGCGCCCGGACAACCAGCCCTATAGCCCGGTGAAGATCGAGGTCATCCAAGGAGGGCTGGGCATGGGCCCCCATCCGGCCAAGCTGCCCCCCATCCCGCTAGAGACCACTGCCCAAACCGGCCTGCGCCACAAAGACGGCACCATCTCCATGGCCCGGCTAGACCCGGGCTCGGCCCATTCGGAGTTCTTCATCTGCATCGGCGACCAGCCCGAGCTAGACTTCGCCGGGCGGCGTAACCCCGATGGGCTGGGCTTTGCTGCTTTTGGCCAGGTGGTGTGGGGCCTCGAGGTGGTGCGGCAGATCCAGGCCCAGCCCACCGGCGGCGACATCCCCCCGATCCAGGGCCAGTGGTTACTGAAGCCGGTGCCAATCTTGGCTATTCGCCGCCTATAATGCCTTCATCCATATGCATCATAAAGAAGGTTATTTCCCCACCCCGGACGGCCTAAGGCTGTTTTTCCAGAGCTGGCGGCCAGAGGCAACCGCCCGGACCGCCGCGCTGGTGGTTCACGGGTTTGGCGAACACAGCGGACGATACGGCAACCTGGTCAACCACCTAGTCCCCCAGGGTTTCGCCGTGTATGCCCTGGATCACCGGGGGCATGGCCGCTCTCCAGGACAACGAGGGCATATCCTCCACTGGAGCCAGTACCGGGCCGACCTCGAGCGCTTCCAGCAGGAAGTAGCGGCCCAGGAAGGCGGAAAGCCGCTTTTCCTCTACGGGCACAGCATGGGTAGCCTGATTGTGCTAGACTACCTGCTAACACAGCCCAGTGGTCTACGGGGAGCCATTGTGAGCGGGGTGCTGCTCGAGCCCGGCCAGACCGCTAAGCCCCTGCTGGTGGCTTTGGCCCGGCTCTTCTCCCAGCTCTGGCCCAGCTTCTCGCTCAAGTTGGGCCTGGACCCCCAGGCCCTTTCCCGCCATGAAGCGGTGGTACAGGCCTACCGCACCGACCCGCTGGTGCACGGCCAGGCCAGCGCCCGCTGGGGCACCGAGGTCTTGCGGACCATCCAGGCCGTCAAGGCTCGAGCCCAGGATATCCGCACTCCCCTGCTCATTCTGCACGGTGAGGCCGACACCATTAACCGGGTGGAAGGGGCCCACTGGCTGTGGCAAAAAGTGGCCACTCCCGACAAGGTGCTGCGAGTCTACCCCGGTGGCTTTCACGAACCCCACAACGACCTAGACCAAGCCCAGGTTCTGCAGGACGTGACAGAATGGCTCGAGCAGCACCTTTAGGCCAATCCCCCAAACCTAGCCTCAACTGAGGTTGCGTCCGGCCACCAAAGCGGCCCGACCGAGAGGCCTTTTTCGTTGGGTGGCGCCAGGGTGGAACATGCTTAGCGCAACGAGCAGGACAAACGTCCACCTCGACACGCATAGGCTTGATATAGCCTGGCCCGGAGGGGCCATTCTAAACGGGGGTCAAGGTGAACAACCAACGCATCAAAGGTCTCCGTGAACAGGAAGCCCAGGAGCGCCTGCGCCTCCATGGCCCCAACGCCTTGCCAGAAAAGCCCCCTGAGGCTTTGTGGCGCCGCTTTTTGCGCCAGTTCAAAAGCCCCCTCATCTACATCCTGCTCTTCGCGCTGGCCGTGGACTTTGCGGCCTGGTGGCTCGAGGGCCGGCATGGCTGGCCGCTGGAGTCTTTGGTGATCGGGCTGATCCTGTTGCTCAACGCTGGGCTGGGCACCTGGCAGGAGCGAAAGTCGGAAGCCGCCTTAGGCCAGCTCAAACGCCTGGCCAGCCCCCTGGTCTGGGTAGAGCGCGACGGGGTCTGGGGGCAGCGGCCTAGCTGGGCTCTGGTTCCAGGCGATCTGATCCGCCTCGAGGCCGGCGATCGTGTGCCTGCCGACGTGCAGCTGCTGGAAGGCAGCCCCCTGGTGGACGAGTCGGTCTTGACCGGCGAGAGTCTGCCCGCCGAAAAAGAAGTGGGTGAAGAGCTTTTTAGCGGAACCCTGTTGGTGCGGGGCAAGGCTTTTGCTCAGGTGCTCCGCACCAGCTCCCAAAGTGCCCTGGGTAGGCTGGCCACCCTGCTGGGAGAAATACGCCCCGAGCCTACCCCCCTCGAGCGCGACCTGCATCGCTTTGGCAACCAAGTAGCTCGCTGGATCCTATTGCTGGCAGCTAGCCTGGTGCTGCTAGGCTTGCTCCTTGAGGGGATTGGGCAGCTTCCCCAGGTCTTTCTCTTTGCCATCGCTCTGGCAGTCGCCGCGGTACCCGAGGGGCTACCGGCGGTGCTGACCCTCACCCTCTCCCTGGGGGTAGAGCGCATGGCCAAGCGGAAGGCCATTGTGCGCAAGCTATCCGCGGTGGAGGCCCTAGGCTCGGTGACCGTTATCGCCACCGACAAAACCGGCACCCTCACCGAAAACCGCATGGAGGTACGGGCCCTGGATAGCCCCGACCCCCCCAAGGCCCAAGAGGCCCTGGCCCTGGCCAACGACGCCGACCACGGCATTGGCGACCCCATAGACCTGGCCCTGCTGCACTACCTGCGGCAGCGAGGCATAGACGTGGAAGCTCTGCGGCAAAGCCACCCCCGCCTTTCCGAGCGGGCCTTCGAGAGCAGCCACAAGTTCCAGCGGGTCACCGTGCAAAGCTATAAGGGCCCGCTGAGCTACCTCAAAGGGGCACCGGAGGTTCTGCTGCAGCGCTCGTTGCTGCCCGACCTCGAGCGCCAGTCCTGGCAGGAAAAAGCCCTAGCCTATGCCGCCGAAGGCTACCGGGTGCTGGGGGTGGCCTGGGGCCAAGGGGAGCGGGAAGAAGAGCTGCATTTCCTGGGGCTCGTGCTGTTCTGGGACCCTCCCCGGCCCGAGGTGCCTGAGGCCATCCGAACAGCCCGGGCAGCCGGCATCCGGGTGCTGATGGTCACCGGCGACCACCCTGCCACCGCCCTTTCCATCGCGCATCAAATCGGCATTCCTGGCGAGCGGGTGCTCACCGGCAGCGATTTAGACGAGTACACCCCGGAGGCCCTGGCCCAGGCCATACGGGAGGTTAACGTATTTGCCCGGGTCTCCCCAGAGCATAAGCTCAAACTGGTGGAGCTACTACAAAGAAGGGGCGAAGTAGTGGCCATGACCGGCGACGGCGTGAACGATGCCCCCGCGCTCAAACGGGCCGATGTGGGGGTGGCCATGGGGCAACGCGGCTCGGATGTAAGCCGAGAAGTGGCCGACCTGGTTCTGCTGGACGACAACTTTGCTACCATTGTAACCGCCATTGAAGAGGGCCGCAATATCTACGAAAACATCCAGAAATTCATCCGCTTCCTTTTCTCCACCAACCTCTCCGAAGTGCTGGTCATCGCCATCGGGGCCCTGGCCGCGGCCCTCCTGAATCTCCGCGATGCTGCCGGTGCGTTGCTACTACCCCTCACAGCGGTGCAGATTTTGTGGATCAATCTGATTACCGACGGCCTGCCAGCCATCTCGCTCACCCTGGACAGGAATCTTAGCGTCATGCAGCATCCGCCCCGGCCTCCCAAAGCCCCGTTGCTCGATAGAGTTTCGCTGCGCTTTGTGCTGGTTAGCGGCAGCATCAAGGCCCTGTGCGCCCTGGGGCTTTTGGGTTTGCTGCCCCGCTTTGGCTACAGCCTCGAGGCCACCCGCAGCGTGGTCTTCCACTTCATGGCTATTGGCCAGCTTTTCTTCGCCTACCCCGCCCGCCACACCCACCTGTTCCCCCTGCCCAACCTCTGGCTTCATGGAGCCGTACTGCTGGGCATGGCTGTACAGTTCCTGGTTGGCATACTTCCCGCCAGTATTGTGGCGCTGGATCTGGTTCCGCTACCACTGCTGCTGTGGGGCGTGCTGCTGGGCACAGCCCTGCTGGCCTGGGGGCTGGCCGAGCTGAGCAACCGCTTATTCTGGCGCAGCTAGGCTTTCAACGGCGTTCCACCGCCAAAGCCTTGCGCTGGGCCTCCTCCAAAACCTGACGCGGGTTGGCATGGCCCTTGAGGGCGCGCTCGAGGGCCTCCTCCAGGAAGCTATACCAGAGGGTTACCTCGGGGTCTTGCACCCAAGGGGCCGCCTGCTCGAGGCTAGCGAAAGCCACCCGGCGGCGGGGATCCTCGCGGTAGAAATCCTCCAATAGGGGCTGGGCAGCACGGCGTAAGGGAAGAGCATAGGTAGCCCGCACCCACTCCGCCAGGCTGGCCGGCTCCATCCAGTGGCGCCAAAGCGCCACCGCTGCTTTGGCCTGGGCCTCGCTGGCGCCGCGCAACACCAAAAGCGTACCCCCAGCCAGGGGCAGCCTGCCATCGGGCGTGCGGGGCACAGGGGCTACTCCCAGGCGGAAGGGGATGGGGGTGCGCTTTTCCAGCACCGGCCAGACCGTAATGGGAGCAATACCCATAAAGGTCTTGGTGCGCACAAAGTCCACCAGGGCAAACTGGGCCTCGGCAATGTTGCGGCTCTGGGCGTGCCCCGCGCGCACCAGGTTTTGCAGATACTCGAGGCTTTGCACCACCCGGCCCTCGGTGAAATTGGGGCGGCCCTCCCGTACCAACTGTCCGCCCCGGCTCATCACCACGGCGTTAAAGGAGTAGACATCACTGATCACAGTGAAGCCTTTGGCCGCGCGGGTGGTCAGGGCCTGGGCCGCTCTGGCCAGGTCGTCCCAGGTCTGGGGTGGGCTCAGGCGGCGGGCCGCCATCTGGTCGGCATTGAAAAAAAGCACCGGCAGGTGCAGTTCTACCGGCAGGGCGTAGGTGCGGCCCCGAAAGCGCCCAGTCTCGAGGAGGCCGAGGTAAAAATCACCCGGCAGACTGCCCAAATACTCGTCCAACGGCAGCGCCAAGTTCTCCTGCACGGCCCGACTGACAAACGAAAGCTCGCCATAGTACAGCGGAGGGGCTATGCCTGCGCGCAAAGCGGCGGTGAGCTTAAGAGCCCCCTCGCGCAGGTCACCCACGTACTGCGGGTTAATCCGATACTCCCGCTTTTGGGCGTTGAAATCGGCCACGATTTTTTCCAGCGCCTCCCGCGCAGGGGAATCCAGGGTATGCCAGAACATCACCTCGGTAGGGCGCTGAGCAAAGGCCGTGCCCAACAAAACCAGCAGAAAGCACCCCTTAAGCCAACCCTTCATCGCCCTAGCTTAAAGCAGCTTTCTGAAGCCATGCTGAACCGGCGTAATTCCCTGCGTAACCCGGCATTACCCTTAGGCTAAAGAAATGCTAAACTCTAGGGGTTGCCCGATGCCCTAGCATTTGGATTACCCACAGCCCGACCTATGGAGCCTCCCCTAAGCCCCCCAACCCAGCAGATTAAGCAGCCCTTTATCCCAATCCCACACGCATCGTTGCCTAAGCCTGCATAGTGGTGTGACGATGCACGGTCTGCTCTTGGCCCTGGCCCTGGCGCTGGCCCCCCTGCCCAACCTACCCTACATTCCGCACGACAGCGAGATTCGGGTGGTCTCTGCCGATTTGCTCACAGTGTACGTAGTCTGGCAGGTGGAGGGGCGTAACCTGGTGCTGCAGAGCAAGCTGCCCGCCCCCGCCAACCGGGAGGTGCGGGTGCTGTTTCGGGTAGAGGGCCACTACCGCCCCCCGTACAATGGGATCACCACCCCCCGGGGGGATGTGACCCTCTTGATCCAAGGGGAGCGGGTTAGCCTGAACGAACTTCTAACGAGCACCTATCGTTTGAACCTGCCCAACGGGCGCGTCTTGCCGGAGGTTCGATGAAACGTATTTTGCTAATCGAGGACGACCCAGAAATCGCCCACCTCTTGCAGCTCGAGCTCAAGGAGGCTGGCTACAGCGTGGACTGGGCCTCGGGTGGGATGGCTGGGCTGGTACGGCTACGCGAGGCCACACCCGACCTGGTCATCCTGGATCTAGGCCTGCCCGACCTGGACGGGGGCGAGGTGGCCCGCCGCATCCGGGCTAGCTACGAGGTGCCTATCATCGTCCTTACCGCCGCCGATGCGGTAGAGCGTAAGGTTAGTTTGCTCTCGGACGGGGCCGACGACTACATTGTCAAACCCTTCCACCCTGCCGAGCTTCTAGCCCGCATCCAGGTGCAACTGCGCCACCGCGAGGGGGGCGACCAGGTGAGTGTGGGCGGACTGGAGGTGCACCTGGCTCGGCGCCAGGTGCTCTTCGATGGGCAGGAGCTGAGGCTTTCCCCCAAGGAGTTCGAGCTTTTATCCCTTCTAGCCAGCCGACCAGGCAAGGTCTTCAGCCGCCAGGAGATCGAAGAACACCTGTGGGGACGGCAGCTCGAGCGCGATTCCAACGTAGTAGACGTGCACATCGCCAACCTGCGTGCCAAGCTACGCGAGGCCGGGGCCTATGGCTATTTGCGCACCGTGCGTGGGGTGGGCTATGCTCTGCGCCAGCGCGAAGCGGAATAGGGGCCGCCTTTGGGCCTTTATGAGAGCAAAGCTGGGCTCAGGCAAAATTCAGCGTAGCGCGAGCGCTGGGCCCAAGCCCCCTTTGGGGTGTGTATGTCCTTCCGCGCCCGCCTAATCGCCGCCTATGCGATTCTATGGGTGCTCATCCTGGCCCTCACCCTGGCCATAGCCCTCTACAGTGTCAACATCGGCCTCTACACCCAGGTCGAGCGCACCCTGCTGCGCTATGTGGGCGAGGTGGCCCAGCTCTACGCTTCCGGACAGGCCGGGGAGATCAGCCTGCCCCGCTTTAGTCCGGTGCTGGTGAGCTTCTACAGCAACGAGGGTCAGCTTTTGGTGGCTCCCACGCCTGATTTCGAACACCAAGTGCCCAAAAACTACATCCAGGCCGCCAGCAGCACCCCCAAGCCTTACTACGCTCCCGGCTTCATGGCAGCCTACCAGCAAATCCCCGGAGCGGTGGTAGCGGTCAGCCAGGATACCCGCTTCATCGAAGGTATCTCGGCCACCGTGCGCAACGCCCTAATTCAGGGGATGGCCCTGTTGCTGCCGGTGGGGGCCCTCTTGATTGCGCTGGCTGCCCGTTTGTCGCTTATCCCGCTGCACCGGGCCGCTTCCGAGGTGGACAAGCGCGGCCCCCGTAACCTCGAGCCCATCCACTACACCGGCCCCAAGGACGACCTGGGGCTGATGGTGGAAAAGGTCAACGACCTGCTGCGTGAGCTGCGCGAGGCCCAGGCCCGCGAGCGGGCCTTCCTGGCCGAGGTCTCCCACGAGCTGCGCACCCCCCTGACTTCGCTCAACGGCTACCTGGAGCGCCTGAGCCGCAACCCTACCGATAGCGAGATGCTCGAGCGTGCCCGTAAAATCGCGGCCCACACTGTGCGTATGGTGCAAGACCTGCTGGCCTTGGCCCGGGGCGAGGCTGAGCGCAGCGTCAACGCCCACATCGTCAACCTGGGCGACCTGCTGCGTCAGGCAGTGGGCGAGTATCCCGGGGTGGTGCTCAAGATGCCCACCGAGTTCCCCGAGGTGCTGGGCGACCCCGACCGCTTGCTGCAACTGGCCCGCAACCTGATTGCCAACGCGGTGCGGGCCGCCGGAACGCCCGAAAAGGTGCAGGTGCGGGTCTGGATGGTCAAAGAACCCACCGATAACCCCTCCGATCCCTACGAGTCCGCCGACGAGGTCCGCACCACCTCCACCCCCGAGATGAAGCCACCCAAACAACCCTGGGCGGCCTTTGCGGTGGTGGACTGGGGGCCGGGTATCGCCCCCGAGGTGTTGCCCCGGCTGTTCACCCGCTTTGCCCGTGGCCCCGAGGGGGGCACCGGGCTGGGGCTGGCTATCGCCAAGCAAATCGCCGAGGCCCACGGCGGCGAAATTCGCGTGGCCAGCCGGCCCGGCGAGACCCGCTTCACGGTGTTTTTGCCCCTGCTAGTGGAGGAGGAATAGGTAGCCCATTTGCCTGGCTTCGCAAACTTTCGTATGCTTTCGCTATGCCCTCCCTCGAGGCCACCTTCCGCCATCGGGAAATCCTGGAGGTACTGCGGCGCGAGGGCCAGGCCCACGTAGGGCGGCTGGCCGAGCAGTTCGGGGTCTCCGCCGTCACCATCCGCGCCGACCTGGAGTACCTGGAGCGCCAGGGCCTCTTGCGGCGCACCCGGGGCGGGGCGGTACCCGCCGAGGCCAAGCGCTTCGAGCTGCCGCTGGAGGAAACCCGCCAGCTTCATGCCCGGGAAAAAGAGCGCATCGGTCAACATGCCACCAGCCTAGTGCGCGACGGCGAGACGGTCATTGTGGATGTGGGCAGCACCACCACCGAGCTGGCCCGGGCGCTTCCCCCTTCGCTCAAAAACGTGGTGGTCATCACCAGTGCCCTCAATATTGCGCTGCTGCTGGAGTCCCACCCCGGCATTACGGTCATCGTCACCGGCGGCACCCTAAGGCCTTTGCAGCACTCGCTGGTGAACCCCTACGGCACGCTTTTATTGCGGGAGATCAACGCCGACAAGGCCTTCATCGGCTGCAACGGGGTGCATCCGGAAAAAGGCTTCACCAACACCAACCTGCAGGAAGCCGAGATCAAGCGGGCTATGATCGAGGCCGCCCGCCAGACCATCGTGCTGGCCGACCACAGCAAGATTATGCAGGTCGCTACCGCCCGCATCGGGCCATTGGAGGTAGCCGATCTTCTGATTACCGACCACAAGGCCAAAAGTGAGGACTTAGAGCGCTTGCGCCAGCGGGGGCTCGAGGTGGCGGTGGCGGCCCGAAACTGAAAGCATACGAAAGTGTTCACAACTATTGACAAGTGAGGACAGCCCCTTATAGACTTCACCCGAACCTTCGATGGGGAAACCAACCGGCTGCTACCGGCGGTTTTGCTGTGCGTCTATCCGTACGCTTCCCCAGAAAAGGCCGGCATCCAAGGAGGGATACATGAAACGTCTAGCGGTTTTAGGTACGGCCCTGGCCCTTACCCTAGCCTCGGCCCAGCAGCTACAGGGCAACCCCAACCTGCGTGGGGAGATCACCGTGTGGAGCTGGGACATTGCTGCCAAGGCTCTCGAGGCCAACATCCCCGGCTTCAACAAACTCTTCCCCAACGTCAAGGTCACGGTACTGGACATCGGCAACCAGGCCACCTACGACCGCGGCCTGGCCAGCTGCGCTGCTGGCGGGGCCGACCTACCCGATGTGTACTCGGTGGAAAACAACGAGGCTGAGGTGTTCTGGGCCCGCTTCCCCAACTGCTTCACTGACCTCAACACCCTGCAACCAGCAGCCTCCACCCTGCGCAACCTCTTCCCGGCTTTCAAATGGACCGAGCTCACCGCGGGCAACCGCATCTACGCCATCCCCTGGGACTCCGGCCCCGTGGTGATGTTCTACCGGCGCGACCTCTACAGCCAGGCCGGGATTAACCCCGCCACCATCCGCACCTGGGACGACTTCGTCGCGGCAGGCCGCCGCATGGCCCAGGCCACCAACAATCGGGTCAAGATGGGGGTAATCGCCAACGGCCAGGACGACGAGTGGTTCCGCATGCTGGCCAACCAAAATGGCTGCTTCTACTTCAACAACCAGGGCACGGCCATCACCGTCAACCAGCCCGGCTGTGTGACTGCCCTGGAGACGGTCAAGAAGCTGATTGACGCTGGCATCGTGCTGCAGGGTGGCTGGAACGAGCAGATCCAAGCCTTCAAGGCCGGTCAGATCGCCACCAGCATGTTCGGGGCCTGGTACGAAGGCACCATCCGCTCCAACGCTCCCGAGCAGAGCGGCAAGTGGGGGGTTTACCCCATGCCGGCCTCGAGGGAAGGTGGGGTGCGGGCCGCCAACCTGGGTGGCTCGGCCCTGGCCATTCCGGCCTCCTCGCGCAACAAAGAGGCGGCCTGGGCCTTCGTGCGCTACGCCCTGGCCACCACCGAGGGCCAGGTGACCATGCTCAAAGAGTACGGCCTGGTGCCTTCGCTGCTCTCCGCCACCCGCGACCCCTATGCGGCCCAGCCCCAGCCCTACTGGGGCAACCAGCGCATCTGGCAGGTTATCCTGGGCAGCCTGGGTAACGTGCCGGCGGCCCGTGGCACCCAGTTCTTCCAGGAGGCCCGGGCCATCATGGTCAAGACCCAGGCCGACTACGTAGCCGGGCGCTTCCCCAATGCCAAAGCGGCCCTGGATGCTGCGGCCCAGCAAATCGCCCAGGCCACCGGTCTACCCATCGCACGCTAAGGCTTGTTCATGGGGGTGAGGGCAACCTCACCCCCGACTCTTACAACACCAGAGCCTTTTTTGGAGCACCCCGCCAGATGCAAAGCTCTACATTTCCTGGGAGGACGCGTGAACCGTAGCGCGACCCCTTATCTTTTTCTGCTGCCCTACCTGGCGATTTTCGCCCTGTTCTGGGCCTGGCCCATCCTCGACTCGCTCCTGCTCTCCTTCCAAAACACCCGGGTTTACCCTCCGGTCTGGGCCCCTAGCCTCAACTGGAGCCGGCTACTGCGCGACGCCGCCTTCTGGGATGCGCTGCGCAATACGGTGCTGATCCTGGTGGTTCAGGTACCCCTGATGCTGGCCCTGGCTACCGCGCTGGCTGTGGCCCTTAACTCGCAGTTGCTGCGGGCTAGGGGCTTCTTCCGCTTCGCCTTCTTTGCCCCAGTGGTGGTGGGGGCGGTGGCCTACTCGGCGGTCTTCCGCCTGCTCTTCAACCCAAACGGGGCTGTGAACAATGCCTTAGGCCTCGAGTTCAATTGGCTTTTTCACCCCACCGGAGCCATGGCGGTCATCATCATCACCCTAACCTGGCGCTGGACCGGCTACAATGCCATTATCCTCCTGGCCGGGTTGCAGAGCATCCCCAAAGAACTGTACGAGGCCGCCGAGATCGACGGGGCCAGCCCCTGGCAGCAGTTTTGGAAAATTACCCTCCCCGGCCTGCGTCCGGTACTTCTCTTCTGTCTGGTACTTTCCATCATCGGCACCTTGCAGCTTTTCACCGAGCCCTGGCTCATCACCAACGGGGGCCCCGGCACCGCCACCACCACCTTGGGGGTCTACCTTTACCGCCAGGGCTTCCAGAACATCAACTTCGGCTACGCCTCCACCATCGCCTACGCCATCACCCTTTTGGCCTTGGTTTTCTCGCTGATTCAGCTTCGGCTTTTTGGGAGGGAGTCGTGAAGCGGCGGCTTTGGTGGCGCAGCCTGTGGCTGCATCTCTTCCTAACCCCTTTGGCCCTGTTGTGGCTGGCCCCGCTGTGGCTGATGTTCGTCTTTTCCACTCATCCCGAGGTGGCCATCTTCCGCACCCCCACCCCTCTCCTGCCGGGCGATCAGTTTTTCGCCAATCTGCAAAACCTCCAGGCCGACACCAACTTTTTGCGCACCCTCCTCAACAGTGTGGTAATCGCCAGCATCTACACCCTGCTCTCGCTTTTCCTGACCAGCCTAGCCGGCTATGCCTTTGCCCGTTTCAACTTCTGGGGCAAGGGCCCTTTGTTCTCATTGGTGATCGCCACCCTGACCATCCCCTACTTCGCGGTGGTGATCCCGCAGTTCATCCTGGTAGCCCGCGAGGCCAAAACCCTCCTGGCCATCCTCATCGGTATGGGGGTGTTTGGGGGGGTAGCGTTTCTTTTGGCCTGGCTCAGGTTCTCGCCGGCTCTAGGGCGGGTTCTATGGCTGGGCTACGCTCTGGCTGGGCTGGCCTACCTGATTTTAGGGGTACCCGCCTTGCGCGAGGCCATGACCTTCGATTTTCGCCTCACCAACACCTGGTGGGCGGTCATTCTCCCCGCACTGGCCAACAGCCTGGGGGTATTTTTCATGAGACAGAACTTTTTGAGCCTGCCGCAAAGCCTGCTCGAGGCCGCCCGCATCGACGGGGCCGGCGAGTTCCGCATCTTCTTCCGTGTGGCCTTGCCCCTGGTGCTTCCCGCCATGGCCGCTTTGGCCATCATCCTCTTCCTGACCTCCTGGAACGACTACCTCTGGCCCTTGCTGGTGCTCTCCGACCGCAACATGCAGACCGCCCCGGTGGCCCTGGGCTCCCTCATTGGGCTCACCCGGGTCTCTTGGGGTGGGATCATGGTCGGCGCAGTGATGACCACGCTCCCCTTCTTGGTTTTGTTTCTCTTCTTGCAACGCTACTTCATCGCCGGCATCACCACCGGCGGGGTTAAGGAGTAGCCCTCGAGGTGAACTAACATGCTAGGCGTCTGCTACTACCCCGAACACTGGCCCCCTGCACGCTGGGCCGAGGATGCCGAGCGCATGCGTGCGCTAGGGCTAAGCTACGTACGCATCGGTGAGTTTGCCTGGAGCCGCCTAGAGCCCGATCCGGGGCGCTTTAGCTGGGAGTGGCTCGACCAGGCCATCGAAACCTTAGGCCGCGCTGGGCTAAAGGTCGTGCTGGGCACCCCCACCGCCACCCCCCCCAAGTGGCTGGTTGACCAGCACCCCGAGGTACTGGCTGTGGACAAAGAGGGCCGGGTGCGCGGCTTCGGCTCCCGCCGTCACTACAGCTTCAGCAGCCGGGTTTACCAGCGCGAGGCCCGCCGGATCGTCACCCTGCTGGCCCAACGCTACGGGCAAAACCCCTACGTGGCGGGCTGGCAGACCGATAACGAGTACGGCTGCCACGACACCACCCGCAGCTACGGTCCAGAAGACCTACGGGCTTTCCGCGCCTGGCTTTCCGCCCGCTATGGCACCATCGAGGCCCTGAACCAAGCCTGGGGCAACGTCTTCTGGAGCATGGAATACCGCTCCTTTGAGGAAATAGACCTGCCCAACCAGAGCGTTACCGAGGCCAACCCCTCCCACTGGCTAGACTTCTATCGCTTCAGCTCCGACCAGGTGGCGGCCTTTAACCGGATGCAGGTGGAGATTCTACGGGCTCACTCGCCGGGCCGCTTCATCCTGCACAACTTCATGGGGTACACCCCCGACTTCGACCACTTCAAGCTGGCCGAGGACCTCGATATTGCGGGTTGGGACAGCTACCCGCTGGGCTTCACCGACATGGACGTGCTGCCGGTCTCGAGTTCGGACAAAATCCGCTACGCCCACAGCGGCCACCCCGACATGGCCGCCTTCCACCACGACCTCTACCGGGGGGTCAAGCCGCGCTGGTGGGTGATGGAGCAGCAACCGGGGCCGGTCAACTGGGCCCACCACAACCCCTCCCCAGCCCCAGGCATGGTGCGGCTTTGGACCTGGGAGGCCCTGGCCCACGGGGCCGAGGTGGTCTCCTACTTCCGCTGGCGGCAGTTCCCCCAGGCCCAGGAGCAGTTTCACGCCGGGCTCCACCGCCCCGACTTCCAACCCGATGTGGGCTTTTTTGAGGCCGAACAGGTAACCCAGGAGCTGGCCGGCTTAGCCCTCCCCCCCACCCAGCCCGCCCCGGTGGCCCTGGTCTTCGATTACGAGGCCGACTGGGTCTACCAGATTCAGCCCCAGGGACAGGAGTTCCGCTATCGCGACCTGGTTTGGCTATTCTACCAGGCCCTGCGCCGCTTGGGGCTGGACGTGGACTTTGTACGGCCTGGGGGGAGCCTCGAGGGCTACCGCCTGGTGGTGGTGCCCAGCAGCCCTATCCTGCGTCGGCCCATGCTGGAAGCCCTGGGCACCACGCCCGCAGCGGTGGTGCTGGGGCCTCGCACCGGCTCCAAAACCGAGGCCCTGGGCATCCCCCCCGAACTGCCCCCCGGGGCGCTGCAGGCCCTGCTGCCCCTCAAGGTGGTACGGGTGGAGTCGCTGCGGCCTGGGGTGGAGCTCGAGGTGGCCTGGAATGGCCAGCGCTACCCCTGCGCCCTCTGGCGGGAATGGGTGGAGAGTGCGCTAAACCCCAGTGGCTGTTTCCCCGATGGCAAGGGAGCCCTCTTTCAGCACCGGCACCTGCACTATCTGGCCTTCTGGCCCAGCCTGGACTTCCTGCAAGCCTACCTGGGCCACCTGGCCGCTGCCCTGGGGCTGCCCGTCCAACGGTTGCCCGAGGGGCTGCGCCTGCGGCGGCGGGGGCCCTGGACCTTTGCCTTCAACTATGGCCCTATCCCCCAGCCTGCCCCTGTGCCCCTTGGGGCCCGCTATGTAATGGGAGGCCCGGTGGTGGCCCCCTATAATCTCAGCATCTGGGTGCAGGAGTAAACCGTGTGGATAGAAGGCTACGCGTTTAGCATCCAGGCCAAGAGCCTCGAGGAAACCCTGGGCGGCTATCTGCTCAGCGGCCAAAGCGTGCAAGTCAACCACCCCTTCGGGCGCAGTTTCTACTTCAAGCACGGCTGGCAAAGCTGGAGCGAGGCCGCCTGGGTGAGCCTCAAGGAGAGCCCCAAACCCATCCTGCCCCCTGAGCGCCGGCCCCAGTGCGACGACCCAGCCTACGCCCTAGCCCCGGTACACGGGGGTAGCGGACTGGGCGGGCTGGAAGGCTACGATGGGCGGATGCTCTTTCTGGGCGCTTTGCGCCCGGGGGCTCGGGTGGAGGCCGACCGGCACAGCCTCAGGGGAAGCAGCCCTCACGAGGTCACCTGGTTTTTGGCCTATGGGCCACCCCAGGCGGTGCTGGGCCGCTACGCCGAGCTTCTGGCCAATACCCTGGGGGTACGGCCAGCCCGGCCTGCGCCCCGGGTCTGGTGTAGCTGGTATGGCTACTACAACGAGATCTCCGAGGCCCGTCTGCTCTACACCATCGCCGGCTTGCAAGGCCTGCCTTTTGAGGTCTTCCAAATCGACGATGGCTGGCAGCAAAACATCGGCGACTGGGAGCCCAACCCCAAGTTTCCCTCGGGCCTGCAAACCTTAGCCCTGAGGGCCCAAAGCCAGGGTCTGACCCCCGGGTTGTGGCTGGCCCCCTTCATCGCCCGGCCCAGCTCGAGGCTCTTTCAGGAACACCCCGACTGGTTTTTGCACGATGAAGAGGGTAATTTGGTCTCTGCAGGCATCAACTGGGGGGGGTTTTACGCCCTGGATGTCACCCTGCCGGCCGTACAGAACTGGCTGCAATCCCTTATCCAAACCGTGCGGGGCTGGGGCTTCCGCTATCTGAAGCTGGACTTCCTCTACGCCGCTGCCCTGCCCGGCCAGCGGCACAGTGGGGCGGCCCGCGAGGAGGCCTACCGCGAGGCCCTGCGCCTGATCCGCGAGGCCGCCGGAGAGGAGATCTACCTCCTGGCCTGCGGCGCCCCCATCCTGGCTTCGCTGGGCCTGGTAGACGGGCTGCGCATCGGGCCGGACGTGGCCCCCTACTGGGATAACGAGGACCGCCGGCTCTTCCTGCACGATCCCACCGGCCCTGCGGCCTACAACGCCCTGCGCACCAGCCTGCACCGGCTGTGGCTCAGGCCGCTGGTGCACACCGACCCCGACGTGGCCTACTTCCGCACCCGCTACAACCTGCTTTCCCCCGAGCAGCGGGGCGTGCTCCAGGACCTGGCCTTGGTGGCCGGGTTCAAGGCCACCTCCGACCCCCCAGAGTGGCTCGACGCAGAGGAGCGTGAGCAGCTTCGGGCCTGGCTCGAGGCCGACCCTCCCATCGAACCCCTCGGTCCCTATCGCTTTAGGATCGGCTCACGCCAGGTGGATTTCTCCCTCTGGCTCTGAAACCACTGGTTGTTGAGGTTTGCATGTATAAACGGGTCTATCGCAAGAAAGATGGTCGGATGCTTTACCTCTACGGCCTAAAGCCCCACACCCTCCCTCCTTTGGAAGAGGGGGAGAACACCGCCCAGGCCAACTCCCACGCCCGCTGGCACCCCCTGCGCCAAGAGTGGGTGGTCTTTGCGGCCAGCCGGCAGGGGCGCACCTTCCTACCCCCTAAGGAGTACGACCCGCTGGCCCCCAGCCAGCCTGGCGGCTTCCCCACCGAGATTCCCTTCCAGGACTTCGAGATCGCCGTCTTCCAAAACCGCTGGCCCTCCCTCTCGCCCCAGGCCGGCGACCCTCCCGCAGGCCTGCCCATCCCCACCCGCGACGCCCAGGGGGAGTGCGAGGTGGTGGTCTATACCCCTGAGCACAGCGGCAGCCTGGCCACCCTTAGCCAGGCCCGGCGGGAACTCTTGCTGGAGGTCTGGGCCGACCGCTACCGCGACCTCTATGCCCGCGAGCACATCCAGTATGTGCTGCCCTTTGAAAATCGCGGCGAACAGATGGGGGTGACCCTGCACCACCCCCACGGGCAGATCTATGCTTACCCCTGGGTACCCCCCATTTTGCAAAAAGAGCTGGAGGCTTTTCAGAAAAGCCCCGTCTTGCTGGAGTTGCTGCCTCACCTGAAGCCCTACACCGTCCTCGAGGACGAACACACCTTAGCCTGCATTCCCCCCTTTGCCCGCTATCCCTACGAGCTTTTGGTCTTCCCCAAAACCTTCCGCCCGGGCCTGTGGGCCTACACCCCTGCCGAGCGGCAAAGCCTAGCCTACGTGCTGGGCGTTTTGGTGAAGAAGCTCGACCACCTTTTCCAGCGGCCCATGCCCTACGTGATGGCCCTGCACGCCGCGCCCAAGGGGGCCGAGGCCTTCTTTCACTTCCACCTGGAGTTCTATCCGGCCTTGCGCGCCGCCGACAAGCTCAAGTACCTGGCCGGCACTGAGCTGGCCGCGGGTACCTTCGCCATGGACGCCCTACCTGAGGAGACCGCCCAGGCCCTGCGGGCCGTGCCGGTGGAGCTATCCCCCGAAGGCAAACGCCTATGAACCCCACCGCCCTCCACCGCCTACGCACCTGGATGCAGGCCCAGAGTCTAGAGCATTTCTTCCTCCAGCAGCCAGAGAACTTCGCCTGGCTGACCGGCGGAGGCGACAACACCGTGGTGGCCTTCCGACCCGCCGCAGCCTGGCTGGAGGTAACCCCCCAGGCCGTGCGGCTGCACGCTTCGCAGATAGAGGCTGAGCGGTTGCTTGAAGAGGAGGCCCCCGGCCTCGAGCTGGTACGCTACCCCTGGTTCCAGCCCCCTACCCCCCAGGGGCCCAGCGACCTCGAGCACGACCTCACCCCCTTGCGCCTGGTTCTCTCACCGGAGGAAGCCACCCGCTACCGAGCCCTGGGCCAGGAGACCGCTACGGCCTTGGGCCAAGCCCTGCGGGCCGCCCAACCCGAGTGGCGCGAACAACAATTGGCCGGGGCCATCGCCGAGGAACTCTACGCTAGGGGCATCCAGCCACTGGTTTTGTTGGTGGCGGGCGAGCGGCGGGTCTTCCGCTACCGCCACCCCTTGCCCCAGCCAGCCCCCCTGGGGCGGCTCTGCCTGGGGGTGGTCTGCGGCCGGCGGCACGGGCTGGTGGCCAGTGTGAGCCGGTTGCGCAGCTTTGGGCATCCTATGGCCCAACTGCTCAATCGGCAGCTGGCCCAGGTAGAGGCTATGGCCTTGGCCGCTTCCCGAGCGGGAGCCAGTCTGGGCGAGGTGCTCGAGGCCATCCGGACGGGCTACCAGGCCATCGGCCAGGCGGGCGCCTTCGAGGATCACCACCAGGGGGGACTAACCGGCTACCGGCCCCGCGAGGTGTTGGCCCGCCCCCATAGCCCTCAGCGGCTAGAGGTGGGCATGGCCCTGGCCTGGAACCCCAGCCTGCCGGGGGCCAAGCTCGAGGACACCTTTTTGCTCACCCCCCAGGGACTAGAAAACCTGACCTTCGACCCCCACTGGCCCAGCTTTGCCCTGGAGGGCCGCCTCCGGCCCTTGGTCTACGAGGAGTAAGCCCTATGTTCGAACGCATCTTTGGTTTCCCCCCCAGCGTGGTGGCCTCGGCCCCGGGCCGGGTCAACCTGCTGGGCGAGCACACCGACTACAACCAAGGGTATGTCCTGCCCACCCCCCTGCCCTACCAGACTGAGCTCGAGGCCGCCCCCGCAGAGGGCCTCGAGGTCTACGCTGAGAGCTTCCAGGAGCGTAGACAACGCGCTTTGGGCCAGCCCCGCCAGGGCGACTGGCTAGACTACATCGCCGGCTGCGTCTGGGTACTGCAGCAGTATGGCTACAAGGTGCCGGGCCTGCGGGCCTACGTACGCAGCCAGGTCCCCGTGGGTGGGGGGCTTTCCAGCTCGGCGGCCCTCGAGGTGGCCACCCTGCGGGCCCTGCGGGCCCTGTACCAGCTCCCCCTCGACGACCAGGCCATCGCCCGGCTGGCTCAGGAAGCCGAGGTGGCCTATGTGGGGGTGCGCTGTGGCATTATGGACCAGATGGCCTCCTCGCTGGGTCGGCAGGGATACGCCCTTTTTCTGGATACCCAAAGCCTTGAAAGCCGGCTGGTGCCCCTACCCGAAGGCTACCGGGTGGTGGTGGTGGACTCCGGGGTACCTCGGCGCCTGGCCGAGTCGGGCTACAACCTCCGCCGCAGCGAATGTGAGGCGGCCTGTGCCCTGCTGGGGGTTCCCTCCTTGCGTGCCCTTTCCCCTGCCGATGCGCCTCGCATCGAAGCCCTGCCCGAACCCCTAAACCGCCGGGCCCGCCACGTTCTGAGCGAAAACCAGCGGGTACTGGAGGGAGTAGAGGCCCTCGAGGCCGGCCAGGTGGCCCGCTTCGGTCAGCTTATGGTAGCCTCCCACCGCTCCCTGCGCGATGACTACCAGGTCTCTACTCCCGAACTCGACCGGCTGGTGGAGGCCGAGCTACGCCACGGAGCGGTGGGCGCCCGCCTGACCGGGGCTGGCTTTGGTGGGGCCACGGTGGCCTTGGTACCGGAGGGAGCGTTCCAGCGCTTCAAAGAGGGCGTGCTACAAGACTACCCACAGGCCCGTTTTCTGTAAGCTCCGTCTATGCCATCCCGCCCTCCCCTGCTCGCCATCTTTGCCCACCCCGACGACGAAGCCTTCCCCACTGGGGGCACCTTAGCCCACTATGCTGCCCAGGGCCACCCGGTCTACCTCGCCTGCGCCACCCGCGGCGAGGCCGGACAGCTCAAAGACCCTAGTCTGCCCGTCGAGGACTTGGGTGCCTGGCGCACCCGCGAACTCGAGGCGGCCTGTGCCGCTTTGGGTATCCACCCTCCCTTCTTCCTGGGCTACCATGACTCAGGCCGCCACGAGCGGCTGCGCCAAAACGACCCCCTGGCCCTCCACAACGCTGATCTGTGGGAAGTGGAAGCCAAGATTCGCGCGCTGATTGCTCAGCTCGAGCCCCAGGTCATCCTCACCTTCGACCCTCACGGCGGCTATGGTCATCCCGACCACCTGGTGGTGCACCGCGCCGCTACCGCCGCCTTC
>FWPU01000711.1_pt1:0-35000 | contig 105856 bp, 104 predicted proteins | sample 2228361 | NCBI WGS metagenome assembly FWPU01 (sample SAMEA103939777, study PRJEB20133) | metagenome | reverse complement strand
ACAGGCCGGGTTCCCCCATTCGGACATCCCGGTATCCACGCTTACTACCAGCTCCACCGGGCTTTTCGCAGGTAATCACGTCCTTCATCGGCTTAGGTGCCAGGGCATCCACCGTGTGCCCGTTCTATCTTGACCTTCCTCAATCGCTTGGAGTGCCCCCCAAGCGTCGCATCCGTCTTCACTACCCCGCCCGCTCATCGCGTGCAGGACAGCCTCTGCTAACCTCATCTACCCCTTTGTCATGATCCTCGCACTCTCCGCCTCCGCGGGGCGCAACGAAAAGCCTACAGAATAGTTCAAATCCTGTCAACACCCCCTGCCAAGCACCGGGTGTGAGGGGAGCTAATAAAAACGGAGAATTGCGCAAATAAAATTGCCGCCAGGCGGGCGGCAACAATTCTTTTGGGGAAGTATTAGCTGGCCAATGCGGTCTTGAGCTGGGGCATTTGCTTTAGAACCAGGTAGCGAACCACACCGGTTCCTCCAGTACCCCGCAGTGAAAGCACCAGGGAGAACCCTTGGTCGATGCGGTTGACTAGAAGGGTTTTGCCCAAGTACTCGAGGCCCAGGCTTTGAGCAGAAGAAAGGTGATACTTTTCCCCCATCACGCCTGCGATAGAGAGCATGGTGTGGAGGTAGGTGGCCAGCAGCTCTGGTTCCTCTATGCTCTGGCCCTGCCAGGTCACCAGCTGGCCTGCAGGGCCAATCACACCCACGCTTTCGATTTCGGGTTTTTCCAAGAAGGGCTTTAGGGCCTCGAGCAAAGGCTGTGCGGGGCCAGGGGTATGGGGGCTCGAGGGCGCCTCTTCGGCTTGTGGGGAAGGCGCAGGGGGCGGTGGCGTGATCGAAGGCGAGAGGGTATCGGGAGCGGGGGTAGGGGTGGGGGAAACAGCGGCTTCCTGGGTCTGCCGGGTAGCGCTTAGAGCCCGTTCGATTTTGGGAAAAAGATCGTCGGGGGTGAAGGGTTTGGAAACCACATCGAAAGCGCCAGCCTGCCGTGCTTGGGCTACGATTTCGTCGTTGACGATACCCGAGATCAGGATGACCGGCACGGCCTGGGTGGTTTTGTTCAGTTTGAGCATTTCGCACAGCTCAAAACCGCTCATTCCCGGCATAACCACGTCGGCGATGACCAGGTGGGGTGGGTTTTGGCGAATGGCCTCGAGACCTTGCTCAGCGGTTTCGCTGGTGGTGACCATCAGACCTCGAGTGGAGAGCAGGCGCTCCAGCACCTTGCGCACGCTGGTGCTATCGTCGACGACCAGAACTTTGGCTCCTTGCATAGCTACAACAATGGTAGGCCCATATCCCGTTTTGTCTAGTGACCTGTGACCATAACCCAGGCAAGACGATAGCGGGGCTGGCCTGGGCCGAACCCCGCTTTGCGCCAAGGTCTGCTCGGCTAGCCTCGAGGTAGCTCTTCAAAGATATTGGTCCAGACGTTGATGACCTGGCCTCCACCGCTGCTTTCCCCGGTGGGAATGGTTTTGACCACCTCGAGCCGACCCATATCCAGCTTGTAAAGGTTGCCGTCGGCGTTGGAAAGGTAGGCAAAAGCCCCATCGGGGGTGAAGACCGCGTGGCCCATCCGCCCTTTGCCGGCGACCACGTCCTTGATGGTGCGCAGGCCCAGCAGGTCGATGACGGTGACCACGTTGTTGCCGTAGTTGGTGGCGATGCAGCGGCGCCCGTCGGGGCTGTTGTAGGCGTGCCCCACCCCGGTGCTGGCGCAGGTCAGGCGGTGCAAAAGCCGCTTGGTGCGGGCGTTGTAGATGGCCACCTCCCGCCCGCGCAGGTTGTTGCCGGGGCCACGGTTGAGGGCCAGGAAGTAGCGTCCGTCCTGGCTGAAGTTGCCGTGGTGGGCCTCGACGGCTTCCTCGCCGATGAGCGGCATGTCCATCTGGGCCAGGATGGGCAGCTCGGGCTTGGTCAGGTCGAAGACCACGATGCCCGGGCGTACCTGGGCGTTGCCCTCATGAATCAGCCACAGCTCCTTACCATCGGGCGAGATGACCGGGTAGTGGGGTACGCTGGGCGAGGCGAAGGTGCGCACCGAGAAGTCGCGGGTGTCGACCACAATCAGCCGGTCGTCCACCCGGTCCACGCTGTAGAAGTAGCGGGAGTCCCAGCTCCAGGCGTTGTGCATGGAGGTCACCCCTTTGGGAGCGTTTTTCACCTCGAGTTCCACCACTTTTTCAATGCTGTCGTCGCTGGTTTGGAGGAAGACCAGCCGCAGCCTGCCCTCGCTCAGGCCCCAGTGATCCACCCCTACCCGCCGGCCATCCGGGCTGACCAGGCCGTGCTTGGGCCGGTTGCCGGTCTGGATGACCTTGGCCACCTGCAGCCGCTCCATATCCAGCACCACCACCCGGTTCTCGCCCTCGGCGGCCCCACTCACGTAGACTTTTTTGGCGTCGGGGGTCATGCTGCCCAGGGTGGCCCCCCGGGCGGTCTCGAGGGCGGCAACCACCGCATCGGTGCGGGTATCCACGATGTAGGCTTTGGCGTTGGCGTTGAGAAAAACCACATAATCCGACCAAACCGGCTTTTGTGCGCTCTGGGCCTGGCCCGGGGCGGCCTGGGCCAGAAGGCCCGCGGCCAGCGTAGTGCCAGTGGCTTTAATGAATTCACGACGGTCGAGGGCATTTTCGCTCACGCTCCACCTCCTGGTTTGGCTTGACGGGCCCGATTATACACGGGGGGAGGGTATGCCACAAAAAAGTAAGGTTTTTTTTGCATAACGCGAAAGTGCAGATATTTGCGGTTGCTTTGTGCCAGGTTAGGTTTGCTGGCTCGGTATCAGTGTACGAAACGCCTCGTAGCAGCTTAGCAGTACGGCTTGGGCTACGGGCCGGATCACCAAATGGCCCATGCCCAGCGGTATCACCCAGTGGAGGGTATCCCCCCGCTTCTTTTTGTCCCGGCTCAGGTAGGGGGCCAGGTCGTCCCAGGCCAAAGGGGGTAGAGGAGGTGGGGCCAACCAGCGCAGCAGGTTGAGCACAGGGGGCACCAGATCATCGCCGCCATGGGCCCGGCCCAACAGGGCCGCGAAGAGCAGGCCATAGGCCACCGCTACCCCGTGGGGCAGGCCGCCTTGCGTGGCCCCCTCGAGGGCGTGGGCCAGGGTGTGGCCCAGGTTGAGCTTGCGACGCTCGCCGGTTTCGTTGGGGTCGGCTTCCACGATGGCTAGCTTGACTGCCACCGCACGGGCCAGGTAGTCCTCCAGGCCTGCCCACCCCGGGGTCAGGGCTTCTACCTGGGTTAGGGCTTGGTCCCCTGCGATGATGCCGTGTTTGAAAGCCTCTACCAACCCTTGTTTGAAGGTAGATAGGGGCAGCGTCTGGAGGGCCTCGAGGTCGGCGTAGACCCCCAGGGGAGCATGAAAGGCCCCCACCAGGTTCTTTCCTTCGGGAAGGTTAATCCCGGTTTTATTGCCCAACGAGGCATCCACTATGGCCAAAGTGGTGGTGGGCAGGCTGATATAGCCCACCCCCCGCAGGTAGGTGGCGGCTACAAACCCCCCCAGGTCGGTTAGCGTTCCTCCCCCCACCAGGTAGAGGGTCGTGTCGCGGGGTAGGGCCTGCTGGGCCAGCCAGGAGAGTACCTGGCCGTAGGCAGCCAGGGTTTTGGCCTCCTCGCCGCCGGAAAGACCCAGGCAGGCCGCAATTTCCAGCCGAGAAGCCAGCTTTTGCGCAAAGCCCTGCACCGCCTGGTCGTACAGCATGGCCCGGGGGCCGTGGGTTTGGGGCACCTCGAGGCCCTGCCCGATGTGGATGGGGTAGGGGAAGGGGTGTCTAATCGCTAGCTTTCGCATAGGCCCATAGCTGCTGGATGATTTCTTCCACCACTTCGCCTACCCGCCGGCCATCGGTCGAGACGTGCAGGGGGGCCTGGCGGTAGATGGCTTCCCGTTCGGCATAAAGCTTCTGAATGCGCTCGAAGGGATCGGGGGTGTCCAGGATGGGGCGTTGGCCAGGGCGGCGGCGGATGCGCTCAAGGATGGTTTGCGGGCTGGCCCACAAGGCCACCACCGGCCCCCGCTGCAAAAGCCGCGTGCGGTTTTCTGGATTCACGAAGGTGCCCCCACCCAGCGAGAGTACCAGAAAGTCTTTCTGTACCAGCTCAGCCACGGTCTCGGCCTCGAGCTGGCGGAAGGTGGCCTCACCCAGGTGGCGGAAGATATCAGCTACTGAAAGCCCCATCTGACGCTCGATGTAACGATCTAGATCGATGAAGTGGAGCAGAAGGGCTCGGGCCAGTTCCCGTCCGATGTGGCTTTTGCCCACCCCCATAAAACCGGTCAGGGCCACCCAGGTCACGGGGCGTTCAACCTCGAGCATAGGCGGAAGGGGATTCGGTAGAGGAAGGGGCAAAAGCCCGGCTTTTAGGCATGGCGTTCTCCTTACCCTCAGTAGGCCAGGGTGCGCTTTTTATAGCGCTCCACCCGTTCCACCAGTTCTTCCAGGGTGTCGCCACCGAACTTTTCTAGATAGGCCTGGGCCAGCACGATGCCTACCAGGGCCTCCAGGATGACGCTGGCCGCGGGAACGGCCGTGGTGTCGGAGCGTTCGCGGGCCGCATCGGCGGGTTGGTGGGTTTGTATATCCACGGTGGGCAGCGGTCTCATCAGGGTGGCGATGGGCTTGAGCGCAGCCCGTACCACCAGCTCCTCACCGGTAGTCATTCCCGCCTCGGTGCCGCCTGCACGGTTGCTCTGGCGATAGTAGCCACGGTCTGGCGCCCAGTAGATGGGGTCGTGCACCTGGGAACCAGGGCGCATGGCGTTTTCAAAGCCTTGGCCGATTTCCACCCCCTTGACCGCGGGGATACTCATGACCATCTGCGCGATGCGCCCATCGAGCTTGCGCTCCCAGTGCATGTGCGAACCCAGCCCCACCACCAGACCGCGGAAACGGGCCTCGATGATGCCGCCCAGGGTGTCGCCTTGGGCTTTAGCCTGGTCAATGCGGCGGATAACCTCGGCCTCGGCCTGGGGGTCGGTCATGCGCACCGGGCTTTCCTCCAGCCGAGCCTTTAGACTCCAGTCGAAGGGCACCTGGCTCCAGACCCCGGCCATGCCCGCCACAAAAGAGGCGCTTTCCACCCCGAAGTAGGAGAGCAGCTTATGGGCGATGGCCCCCACCGCCACCCGCATGGCGGTCTCGCGGGCGCTGGCCCGCTCGAGGACGTCGCGCAGGTCTTTGTGAGCGTACTTGATGCCCCCGGCCAGATCGGCATGGCCGGGCCGGGCAGCGGTAAGGGCTTTTTTGCGCGGCTCATTGCCGGGGGCAGGGTCCATGATCTCGGCCCAGTTGCGGTAGTCGGCGTTGCGGATGACTAGGGTTACCGGTGCGCCCGTGGTGCGGCCTGCCCGTATCCCGCTGGCAAACTCCACTGTATCGGTCTCGATGACCATCCGCCGGCCACGTCCGTACCCCCCCTGCCGTTTCCTAAGCCAGGGGTTGATGTCGTCCACCGTTAGGGGAAGCTGGCTGGGCAGACCCTCCACAATCCCGGTGAGCTGCGGCCCGTGAGATTCTCCAGCAGTCAGAAAACGCATGTACAGAATCTAGCACACTTGTCGCTTGGCCCAAAATCAAAAAAAGCCGGGCTTGGCCCGGCTTTCGCGATAAATAGAGGCTTAGCGCTGGGCCGTGTCCTTGACGATGTTGCCGGTGATAATTACGATCAACTCATCGTCTTTGACCGAGGAGGTGCGCTGCTTGAAAAGCTCCCCCAGCAGAGGGATATCGCCCAGCAGGGGCACCTTGTTCTCCGAAGTATCGGTGACCTTTTGAATCAGGCCGCCCAGCACCACGGTCTGGCCGTCACGGATGCGCAGTTTGGACAGCGTGGTCTCCTGGGGGATGCGGATGCTGCCGCCAGGCCCATCGACCGGGTCACCCCCGGTCTGGGTGAAGACCTCGAGCAAAATGTTTCCATCGGCGGTAATCTGCGGGCGTACCCGTACCAAAAGGCCGTAGTCGAACTCCCGCACTGTGACCTGGTCGGCCAGCCGGATGGGAATCAGCAGGCGCCCGCCCACCTTAATCTCGGCCCCCCTGGCTCCGGTGGCCCGGATGTCGGAGGTATCGGCGCCGTAGTTGTCTTCTACCAGCACGTTGGCATCGCTCAGGCGGCGGGAGAGGTTCTGCTTTTCCAGGGCGTCCAGCACCGCCCGGATGTTGAGCGAGGCCAGGCTGCGGGTGGCGTCGAAGATCAGGTTGAGGCCGGTGGAGAGGAAGCTGGCGATCAGGTTGCCGCCCGAGACGGTCTCCCACTTAATACCCAGGTTGCGGATGACCTCGCCCTGCACGGCCTGCACCCGAATTTGCAGCTGCACTTGTTGAATTGGGCGATCCAGAGTGGGAATCAGGCGCTCGGCCAGGGCAATTTGCTCAGCCGAGCCGGTAACGATGAGGGTGTTGGTGCGGGGCTCGGCCACCACCGTGACCTGAGGGGCGGCCGGGGCTGCTGGCTGGGCCTGGCCCTGAGCCGGGGCGGAGCCTTGGGCCTGAGCGGCGATGGCTTTGCTCAGCACCTCGGCCAGCTCGACCGCGCGGCTGTGGGAAAGGGCAAAGGATTTTTGCACCACCGGCGCAGTAGGAGCGCTGATTCGAGGTACATCTACCCGCTGTAGGATGGCCAGGGCCTCAGCTTGCTGGCGGGCGGTACCGGTAATGACCAGCACGTTTTGCCCAGGCACCACCCGCACGGTAATCCCGGGCACTTCCTGTTGGACAAGGGAGGCCAGGGCTGTAGGGTCGCCCGAGCGCACCTGATAGAACTCCCGGACCACCGGTTCACCCGGCTGGGCCGAAGGCTGATCGACCTGCCCTCGAGCCCGATCCACCACTTCCTTAGGCCCCACTATGATCACGTTGTTTTCCAGTAGGGCATACGTGATGCGACCGTCGCCGTAAGTGGCGATGAGTAGGTCCCAGACCTGGCGGAAGGGTTTTTTGTCGATATCGGCGGTCACGCTCACATTGGGCACATCCCGCAGAATGGGGGAGAGCCCCACGCTGCGGGCCAGTGCGTCCAGGAGGGCCGGCAAAGGTAGGTTGACGCCGATGTTGCTTACGGGCTGGTCGAAGCGGGCATCCCGGGGCAGGGTGCCCTGGGCCAACGCCAGACTCAACACCACCAGAAGGGCAAGAAATCGCTTCATATTCACCGCCTAGGGAGTATCTATCGTCAGGTTCAGGCTCTGTGAACCTTGTACCAAGAGGGCTTCTCTAGCGCTCAGACTCTTGAGCAGCACGTCGCTGCCAGGGAGGGTGCGCCCTACGGGCAGCACCACAAAGCCATCCTTAGTCTGGAAGATGGCCACACTGGTTGGGCCTAGAACTACACCCGAAAGCCGCAGGTTGAGCTCGCGCACAAAGCGATCCAGACTGTTTTCCTGAGCGGTTTCTGGGCTTCTGGCCAGGCTGCTTTTAGGCTCGAGCACCTGGGCTAACCGGGTGTCTATCTCGGCTCGAGCGAAGTCTAGGCTTCCACTGCCGCTGGTTGAGGGTGGTTGCCCATCCAGGGCAGCGGCCTCCTGGGCTGGGGCGGGCGTGGTGCTTAGCTCGCGTTCCAGCGGGGCCAGCCGGATAGGCAGCATGCCACTACCCAAAGGGGCCGGGCTGGGCAGGGTGGTGCGGGGTGCGCCCGGGGCTAAACGAGCCCCTCCCGCAGGGGCAGCGGCGCTGGCCAAGGGGGTAGGGCGGGTACCTGGCAGGCTGGGACTAGGCAGGGCCGTAGTGGGCTGGCGCACCTGAACCCGCGTGGTCTGGCTGGGAATGGGCTGGGCTGTCACCACAGGTGCAGGTGGGCTGGCCATGGCGGTTGGGGTTGGGGCAGGAGTGGTGGTTTCGATGATAAGGGGAACGAAGGGGTTAGGAGGCACGGTTACCCGAGGACGGGCCAGAGCGACGTTGGCCGGGGTTTCTTCGGGTTCCTCCGCTCCGCTAGGCCGGGGAGTCTCTGTCACCAAGAAGGGCAGGGGGAGTACCTCGAGAGGCCGAGCGGTAGTCGCCGGTGGTGTAGCGGGGGGGGTGGGGGTACCCACGGGTGCAGGGGTAGGGGTTGGCGTGGAGGGCTGTTGCGCGGTCTGACTGGGTCGGAAAAAGCCCAGGTACCAGACTGCCACGGCCCCGATCAGCAGGGCAGAGGCTAGAGCGATCTTGGCCGATTGGGGCATACGCTGGAGGAAGTTCACGGCTGACCTCCAGGTTGAGCTTGCCCGCTTTGGGCCTGCCCGGTATAGGTGTAGACCGTCATGGTCAGGCTGGTATTGATGATGGGATTGGTAGCCTGGGCTTCCGTAGCTGGCCCACTGCTACCCAGGGATAGGTTTAGGCCGGAAATGGTGGCGAAGCGCTGCAGGCCCTCGAGGTTTCTTAGGAAGACATATAGCTCGGGGAAAGGTGACTCAACCTGCAGGGCTAGGTTGGTGGCCCTCACATTAGCCACGCCCTGATTGTCGCCTGCACCCCGGCTAAGGCTGCGCAGCACCACGCCGCTTTCCCGAGCTTGTTGGGCCAGCGAGGCCAGAACCCGGCCGAGCTGCTCGGTGGGGGGTAACTCGCGCAGGAACTGTTGACGTTCGGCCTCGAGGCGGGCAATGGTTTCGCGCAGCTGAGGCAGGGCGCGCTGGGCGGCTCGGCCCCGGTCGCGCTCGGTAGTCAGGCGATCCACCTCGGCCTGCAGTTCAGGGATGCGATCTTGAAGCGGCTGCGTTACCAGGAAGTACCAGATCATACCCAGCAGTACGGCCGCAACCATGGCCACGATGGCCCATTCGCGCTGGCCCATTCTAGCGAGAAGGGCTACCACTGCCTTCACCTCCTGTGGTGTTGCTGGCGGTGGCCTGGGGTTGGCTGACCAGGCCAATCGTCGCCCCAAAGGTATAGAGCTGCCGCTGCTGATCCAGGCTGGCGTTTTGGAAGTTGATGCCGAAGCGGGGCGAGGTTTCAAAGGCCTCCACAAAGCGGATTAGGGCATTTTGCCCGATGGCCTCGCCTTGTAGGCTGAACTCCACGTTGACCGGCTTGCCATCGTAGAGGCCGCTTTGTTGGTTGCTTTGAATTTCTTGGGGGGTGAGGACTTTGGTGCCGATGCTGCGCAGGGCTACCCCGAAGCGACGCCCCTCCCGCGGAATCTGGTTGATAACCTGGGCCAGGTTATCCGACCACGGTACAAAGCGCTCGCGCAGTTGGTTGCGTACCGATAGGAGCTGCTCGAGTTCGCGCTGCTGCTGGTTGAGCCGGTTCTGCTCGGCGATAAAAGGCCTGAGCACGTCTACTTCCACTTGTAGCTGGTCGCGCTGGTTTTGCAGGGCCTGAACCTGGGATAAGGTGGAAAGGTGCAGGAAGGCTACCACCCCCAAGACCGCTAGCACCACCGCCGCAGCCGCCAGCCGCCACCAACCCGGCTCAACCCGGCGGCGCAGGTTTTTGGGGAGGAGGTTGAGCTTAATCAAGCGGATTCACCCCCCGCAAAGCCAGCCCCACCGGAACGGTAAACTCCGGTGCAAGGCTGCGCAGGTACTCGAGGTCGAAACGGCTTTTGTCGATCTGGATGCCCTGCCAGGGGTCGGCGGTTTCCAGCGGAATGCCTAGGGTGTCGCCTAAAAGCGGCACCAGACTGCGCAGTTTGCTGCCCCCACCGGCCACAAACCCCTGGTCTACGCCAAGGTCGCCAACCTGCACCCGGAAAAACTCCAGGCTTCGCCGCAGCTCGGTGGTCAGCTCAACCAGCACCGGGCGGATGGCATCGTACATGCGGGCAGGGTTGAAGCGCTCCCGCTCGGCGTCGAAGTCTAAGAGCAGATCCTCGTCTTCAGTGGGGATGGTGGCCAGGCCGTAGTTCTTCTTGGCCTCTTCGGCGGCCATAAGATCAAGGTTGAAGGCCTTGGCGATGGCTGCGGTAAAGTCCTTGCCGGATAGGTTGATCACGCGGTTTAGCAAAAGCCGCTCTCCCCGGGTGAGCACCAGGGCCGAGGACTCGGCCCCGATCTCCAGGAACAGGGTAATGGGCTCTCGGTCGGTGGCCACCAGCCGATTGGCCAGGGTGCGTAGGCCAGCGAAGGGCTTGACGTCGATCACTAAGGGCTCTAAGTCCGATGCCTTTAGGGCCTCCACCAGGCTAGCCACGGTTTCCTGCCGGGCTGCCCCGACGACGACATCCATTTGCTCGCCCTCGGGGATGGCCTCGAGGGGATCCAAAGGCGCGTAGTCCAGCACTACCTCATCGATGGGGAAAGGAATGTACCGTTCCGCCTCCCAGCGCACCGCCTCTTCCATCTGCTTAATGGGCATCTTGGGCACCTGCAAGGTGCGCGTGATGACCGCCAGATTGCTGGCCGCGGTAACCACGTAGCGCTTGCGGGTGCGCATCTCCGCTAGCATTTCTTTGATGAGGTCGGTCAGAGCGCCCGGTTCGGTGATGGAGCCCTCCTGGATGACCCCCGGAGGTGTAGGCCTGATGCTTAGGTTCTTCAGGCTGGGGGGAGTCCCGGACAGCTCGACCATCTTGATGTTGGCCGACCCAATCTCGAGACCTATGGCCTCGACCCTGGGTCTTAGCAACCCGCCAAAGAAATCACGCACGCTGCCCCCTTTCCCACATGAATCTCAAGCTACATGCCAGTATAACATGGTGAATCGCTGCAGCAGTGCCCATATGAACTACCTTACCTAGCCTTTAACCTCGTGGCGGTGCATTTGAGCAAAAGACGCCATTGGACTCGAGGCCCACAGCACACCCCGCACGGTGGGGTTTGGCCTCTTACAAAGCCCGGGCCACGGCCTCGGCGAACTCTAGGGTGGTGGCGTGACCACCTAGGTCGGGGGTGCGGGGGCCCTCGGCCAGTACCTTATCAACAGCGGCTTCGATGCGATGGGCCACTTGGGCCTCGCCCAGGTGCTCCAGCATCATGGCTGCTGAAAGGATGGTGGCGGCAGGGTTGGCGATGCCCTTCCCGGCGATGTCCGGGGCGCTACCGTGAACCGGCTCAAAGACCGCGTATTTTTCACCGATGTTGCCGCTGGCGGCAATGCCTAGTCCCCCGACCAGGCCCGCGGTGAGGTCGGAGAGAATGTCGCCGAATAGGTTGGTGGTGACGATCACGTCGAAGCGCTCGGGGTTGCGCACCAACTGCATGGCGCAGTTGTCGATGATGATGTCCTGGGTTTTGACCTCGGGAAACCGGGCCGCTTCTCCCAGCACGGTGTTCATGAACAGGCCCTGGGTCATGGGGAGTACGTTGGCCTTATGGGCCACGTGGAGTTGTTTGCGGGGGCGGCTGGCCGCCAGCCGGGCGGCGTACTGGCCGATTCGGGCGCTGGCCTTGCGGGTAATCACCGTGTCGGCGATGGCGATCTCCCCATCCAGGTAGCTGCGCTCCTGCTCTACGTACAGCCCCTCGGTGTTTTCTCGCACCACCACCAGGTCCACTCCCGGCCTCGAGCCCGGAATGGGGTGGTGTTTGGCCGGGCGTACGTTGGCAAAAAGGTCGAGCTTGCGCCGCATGTAGCGGATGGCCCCAAAAAATCCTGGAACTTTTTTGGTGGGGCTGGTGGCTGCGCCAAACAGGGTCGCATCGGTATGGGTAACGGCCTCGAGGGTCTCCTCAGGCACCGAGATACCTATTCGCTCGAAGGTCTCCCAGCCTGCTTGGGCCTCAACGAACTCGAGCTTGAGTCCGGTGGCTTCCAAAACCAGCCTGGCCGCAGGAATTACCTCATGACCGATGCCGTCGCCTTCAATCAAACAGATTGTATAGCTTTTCATCTCCCGTACTCCTTGGACACAAAATCCCCCGCAGGCATAGGCCCCGGTGGTGCTGTGCGCCCCATTCTATCGAAACCTGTTCAACCGGCGTAGCCGCCTTCGGAAGGAGTGACCAGGGGGGTGCGTTGGGCTTTGGCCTGGTACATGCGGGTATCGGCTACCTGGAGCAGGGTGTCGTGGTCGCTGCCGTCATTGGGCAGGCTAGCGATGCCGATGTTGACCCCTAGGGATAGGCCCTGGAAATGCAGTTCGGCGATGGCTTTGGCGTAGCGCTTTGCAGCAGCCAGGGCCCTGGGGCCATCGGCATGGAGGAGGATTGCAGCAAACTCGTCCCCGCCCCAGCGGAACAAGCCATCCCCATTGCGGCGCTGGCGCTGTAGGGCTTGGGCTACCGCTACCAGGGCTTGGTCGCCTACGGCATGGCCTAAGCGGTCGTTAATCTGTTTGAAGCCGGAAAGATCCATCACCAGCAGGCTGATGGGGTAGTGGTAGCGCCTGGCCTTGCGAATCTCTTCGTCAAAGCGCTGATCAAAAGCTCGGCGGTTGGGTAGGCCGGTGAGGGGGTCGGTCAGGGCTGCGTTTTCCAGCATTTGGCGGTGGTGAAGTTCGTGCAGCACCGCGGCGGTAGGAGCCACGAAAAGCTGGGCCACGCGCAAGGAATCCGGGCCGAAGGCTTGGCTGTCGAAAGTGTTGTCTAGGTTGAGCACGGCCAGGATGCGCCCTTGGTAGGCGATGGGGATGCAAAGGTTGGCCTGTATCTCCTCACTGCGGCTCTCCTTCTGGAAGACAACCTGGCCTCGAGCCCGCTGGCTGGCCTGCAGAATCTCCTCACCCCGCAGGATGCGCGGCTTGCCGGCCTGCCAGTCCTCGGGGGGGCCGCTGTACCAGGCCATCTGCTCCTCCTGAGTGAACGCGATGCTCTGCAGAACCTTTAGATCGAAGCCCACGGCGGCCCGAAAGCGGTAGCGCTCGTCCTGCCATGCCAGCAGGCTGCCGGCGGTGGCCCCTGGAACCTGCGCTACGGCGCTTTGCAGGATGTGGTGGTAGAGTTCGGCCTCTGGGGCGCTGGATATCTGCTGGCTAAGCTCTAGTAGTACCTGTAGATGCTGCTGGCTTAGGATGCGCTCCAGGGCCAGGCCGATGGTACGGCAGGCTGAGGCTAAGAGCCCCGTTTCCCGCTCGCTCCAGACCCGCTCGGAGGTGTACCCCAGAGCCAGCACGTAGCGACTACGAGGGGCCCCGGCCAGTGGAATGGGGTGCAGGGCCATGGCCGCAATGCCGTGGGTGGCTACCTGGGGGATGGCCAGGGGCTCTTGCGGGTAGGCGTGGCTGTAGTAGGGGCGCTGGCTGCGGTAGACTTCCCAGATCAGACCCAGGTCAAAGGGGATGCCTTCCTGGGCCAGCCGCGCGTCCTCGGGGTGTGGCTGGCCCCCCAGCCCCAGGGCGCGGAAGCGGTCGCCCTTTTGTTCAAACAAGGCGGCTGCAGAGGCCCCCAGAACCGAACAGAGCAGTACCGCGGCTCGCTGGGCCAGCCCTTCCAGGTTCTCGGCAGAGGTCAGGCTGCTGCTCAGCTGGGCGATGAGTTGGGCTTCCTGGTGCTCGGCCAACTGGCTCAGGCGTAGGCCGATGGCCTGGGCAAACTGCTGCAACCCCTCCACCTCCCAGGGGTCAAAGGGGGTGGTGCGCTCGAGGTTCAAAACGGCCGCCACCTGGCGACCATCGAGGATGGGAAGGGCTAACTCGCTAAGGGTCAGATGCCCCCCCGCCCGGATGTAGTCCGGTTCCTGGCTGACGTCCTTGATCAGTACGGTTTGCTGGGTTAAATACGCACGGCCTACCACGCTTCTAAAAGGCAGCCGTTCGACATCCGACCGCTCCATACCTCGGGCCGCTACCAACCGTAGGCCGTTTGGGAAGGGTTCCCACACCGAGACATGGCCGGGTTTATCCAGCCGTACCAGTTCGGGTAGGGCTTCCAGGATAGCCCGCTGATTACCCAGCGACTCGCTTTCCCGCAAGGCCCGCAGCAGCAGGTCGAGTTGCCGGGAAACCGTTTTGTGTCGCAACAGGCCCCTTCGGAGGCGCCGGCCCAGCAGATCGGCCAGAAAGGCGGTCGAAAGAAGAAAGAAGCCCTCCCCCAGACTGAAGGGCTGGCCGTAGCGCAGCGCCTCGACCAAAAGGGCTCCGGCTAGGGCTATAGCCCCACCCCACCAGGTATAGATCGAGGCTAGGGCGGCCACCACCACCATCAGAAGGGGGAGTTCGTAAGGGCGGAACATCGGGAAGAGCGGAACCAAGGCGTACCCTAGGGCGCAAAGGGCCACCGTTGCCCAGGCCAGCCGTTCCTCCCAGAGGCGCATTTGGCAGCAATATACCACTAGTATGTCCACCTCCAAACTCCCTTTGCAGCCCCGTGCATCATGCGGGGCATCTGCCGAAAGGGTTTGCGAGAAGTTTTGGCCTTGTGGCTTGCCAAAGAGGTGGCTACTTGCCTAGAATGCTCGTTGTGCAAGGGTATTGCTTTGCGGCCCGAATGATGCGGATCACCCGACGATAGCGACCAAATAGCTATCGGCGGGGCGCGGTTGCGCCCCCGTTTTTTTAGCCAGGCCCAAAGCCCCCGAGGAGCAGCCATGAGCAAGACCTTTTACGAAACCGCCGCCATTGACTACGCTAACGCGGCGCCACACATCGGCCACGTCTACGAGAAAATCATCTGCGACTTCCTGGCCCGCTTCCACCGCTTGGATGGCTATGAGACCAACTTTGTGACCGGTACCGACGAACACGGAGAAAAGATCGCTCGAGCCGCCAAAAACGCCGGGCAGGAACCCCAGGCTTTCGTGGACTACGTTTCCGAGAAGCTCTTCCAGCCAGCCTATCAGCGCCTGCTCATTAGCTACGACGACTACATCCGCACCAGTTCCGAGCGGCACAAGCGCTTTGTGCAGGAAATTCTGCGCAAGGTCTTTGAGGGGGGCGACATCTACTACGCCGAGTATGAGGGGCTTTACTCGGTGGGCTCGGAGCGCTACGTAACCGAAAAGGAGCTGGTGGGGGGTATTCTGCCGGGCGACTCCGAGCCACCGGTGTTGCGCAAGGAGGCCAACTACTTCTTCCGCATGGAGAAGTACCGCCCCTGGCTGGTGGAGTATCTGCATGAGCACCCCGACCTGATCCAGCCCCAGGCCTACCGCAACGAGGTGCTGGAGATGCTCAAGGAGCCTATTGGCGATTTGTCCATCTCCCGCCCGAGGGAGCGGGTGCCCTGGGGCATTCCCATTCCCTGGGATGAGAACCACGTCACCTACGTGTGGTTCGATGCTTTGCTGGCCTACGTCTCCTCCCTGGCCAGCCGGGGCCTCTTCGAGAAGTTCTGGCCTTATGCCTGGCACGTGATCGGCAAGGATATCCTCAAGCCCCACGCCATCTTCTGGCCTATCATGCTCAAGAGTGCTGGTCTACCCATCTACCGCCGCCTGGTGGTGCACGGCCACATTCTGGCCATGGATGGGCGCAAGATGGGCAAGAGCCTGGGCAATGCGGTAGACCCCCTAGCCCTGGCCGATAAGTTTGGGGTGGATGCTTTGCACTACGCCTTGCTGCGCGATACCACGTTAGGTGCGGACAGCCCCTTTGGTGAGGAGGTGGTAGCCCACCGCTTGAACGCCGACCTGGCCAACGACCTAGGCAACCTTGTATCGCGGGTGCGCACCATGCTGCTCAAGTACTGCGGCGGGGTCTTGCCGGAGCCTTCATCGCCCGATAGCGAGATGGCCCGAGCGGGGGTGGCCTTGGCGGAAAAGGTGCGCAAAGAGGTGGATGCGCTGCGCATCCACTTGGCCTTGGAAGAGGTGCTGCAGTATGTGCGTAGCCTCAATCGCTTCATCAACGAGACCAAGCCCTGGGAGCTGGCCCGCGACGAAAGCCGGAAGAAGGAGCTGGAGGATGCCCTTTACACTGTAGTAGAAGGCCTGCGAATCGCCAGTGTACTGCTCGAGCCGGCCCTGCCTACCAAGGCCAAGGAACTGCGGGCGGCTTTGGGCCTGGGAGACTATACCCTGGCCCAGACCGAGACCTGGGGGCTGGCCCCAGCCGGTACCCGCATCCCCCAGGAGGCCCCCATTTTGTTCCCCAAGCTCGAGGCCAGACCCGAGCCAGCCTCCCAAGCCGAGCGCCCCGCCGCGGATGCTCTCATCACCATCGAGGACTTCGCCCGAGTAGACTTCCGCGTGGCTGAGGTGATTAAAGCCGAGAAGCACCCCAAGGCCGATAAGCTTCTGGTGCTGACCCTGAACGTGGGCGATCACACCCGGCAGGTGGTCTCGGGGATTGCCCAGTACTACACGCCCGAGAGCCTGGTGGGCAAGAAGCTGGTGCTGGTGGCTAATCTCAAGCCCGCGGTGCTGCGTGGAGTAGAGTCGCAGGGGATGATTCTGGCGGGCGAGGATGCCCAAGGCCGCATTGTGGTGGTGAGCCCGGAGAAAGACCTGCCCCCAGGGGCGAAAATCCGCTAGGGTTTATTGGGCGCTTTCCAGGTCGGGGCGTAGGCGCACGGCCTCGCGCAGATAGACGTGCTTGACTTGGTGTTGGGGCAGGTCGGTGTTCCACAGCATCATCACCCGGATAACCCGCGGCAAAGCCCCAGGCACCGGAATCTCGCGCGAGTTGATGAGTGGCACCCGCTGCATGCCGAGCTGCCGGGCTGCCTCGGCAGGAAAGGCAGCGCAAAGGTCGTCGGTGAGGGTAAAGATCATGGCCCCGATGCTGTCGAAATCGGTGATCTGGTTGACCTCGAGCATCTTCTGCAACAGCTCGCGGGTGGCGCTCAGGATGGCCTCGCGGCTGTTCTCCTCGACGGTAATGGCACCGCGTACCCCTCTGACCATAGGTGGCGCGATTTTAACCCAGCTTGCCCTTGGGGGCTAGACCTGCTATATTGCATGGGTTGAGCGCACGGCAAAATCCGTGCTTAGGAGAGCCCGATGAAAGAGAACATTCACCCCAAGCTGGTACCTTGCAAGATCATCTGCAACGGCCAGGTGGTCATGGAGACCTACAGCACCAAGCCTGAGATTCACGTCGAGGTGTGGAGCGGCAACCACCCCTTCTGGACTGGCCAACAGCGCTTCGTAGACACGGAAGGCCGGGTAGAGAAGTTCCAGAAGAAGTTTGCCGGCACCTACGGCAAAAAAGCGGCCAAGAAGTAATCTCTGCCTATGCGGCCGGGCGAGCTTTGGCTCGCCTTCCTTTTTTGCTTAGAGGGTTCGGGCCGCGATATGCTAGGCCACGGTTATGCGTCTACCCCACCTTCCCCATCCCCGAGGCTGGATCGAGGTTGTGGTTGGCCCGATGTTCTCGGGCAAATCGGATGAACTCATCCGGCGGGTCAAACGGGCCCTCATCGCCCGGCAACGGGTGCTGGTGTTCAAGCCGTGTCTGGATGACCGCTACCACCAAAGCGACGTGTTCAGCCACGACGGACAAAGGGCAAAGGCCGTTGCAGTGGGCAGCTCGAGTGAGTTGAGGGCCCACTTGACCGAGCCTTTGCCCGATGTGGTGGCGGTGGATGAGGCCCAGTTTTTCGATGCAGGGCTGGTTCCTTTGGTGATCGAGCTGGCCGACAAAGGGGTGCGGGTCATCTGCGCCGGGCTGGACTTAGATTTCCGTGCTGAGCCTTTTGGTATTATGCCGGAACTTTTGGCCCGGGCGGAGTACGTGGAGAAGCTGCACGCGGTCTGCCCAGTCTGCGGGGCTCCGGCCACCCGCACCCAGCGCTTCGTCAATGGTAAGCCTGCCCGCTACGACGATCCGGTCATCCTGGTGGGGGCCAGCGAGGCCTATGAGCCGCGCTGCCGCAAGTGCCACACCGTATTGAGCCCAGAGGTGCAGGAAATCCTCTGACTATCCGCGGGCCTTGGGCACTACAAGCTCCAGTACCCCCCCCTTGAGCGAGGCTTGGGCGCTGTTGGGCATAATGGCCTCGGGCAGAGTAAAGCTCCGTCGAAAGGTGCCCGTAGGGCGTTCTTGATGGGTGTAAGCGCCTTCAGGGGCGTGGCGTATTCCGGCCAGGGTGAGGGTCTGGCCTTCCTCGTATAGCTCGAGGTCCTCGCCTTTGACCCCTGGTACATCCACTAAAATGCGGTACCGCTCGCCCTCGTCGAGGATGTCCACGGGGGGAGTCCACTCCTCCTGAGCGCCAAGGCGCTGCGATAGCGCCTCGAGCTGCTGGCGGATGCTCTGCAGACGCTCCATTGCATCGAAGCGTTCGATGGTCATACTTCCGAGCATATCATGAAGGGGCGAAAGAAGGCAGTTATGCACGACAAAGCGTCCCCTCAGCCGTCTATTCCGGTGCTGGCCGGGCCAACGGCCAGCGGCAAGACCGAGTTGGCCCTGCGGCTAGGCCAAGCCTTTCCCCTAGCGGTGGTTTCTGCCGATGCCAGCATGGTCTACCGCGGCATGGACATCGGCACGGCCAAGCCCAGCCTGGCTGAGCGGCAGCAGGTACCCCATTACCTGATCGACCTGGTCTGGCCCAACCAGGCTTTTAGCGTGGCCGACTACCTACACCAGGCCGAAGCGGCTATCGCCCGCTGCCTGGAGGAGGGGCGGTGGCCCTTGGTGGTGGGGGGAACCGGCTACTATATCCGGGCCTTGTCGGAGGGGCTGCACCAGTTGCCGCCTCCTGACCCGGCTGTGCAGACCGAGCTGTGGCAGCGCTTGGAGGCCCAAGGCCTCGAGGCCTTGTGGCAGGATTTGGCCGCCAAAAGCCCCCAGGATGCCCAGAGGGTAGGGCGCAACCCACGCCGGTTGGTGCGGGCCTTAGAGATTCTCTACCGCACCGGCACCCCACCGGCCCAGTTGCCGCGTCGGGCCCCGCGTTTTCGATACCGTAAGCTGATTTTGTGGCCAGACTGGGCCTGGCTCGAGCCTCGCCTACAGGCCCGCATCGAGCGGATGTTCGCCCAGGGCTTGGTGGAAGAGGTCGAGCGGCTTCTTGCGGCCTATCCCCAGATGCCCACGGCCTTGCAAAGCATTGGCTACAAGGAGGTGGCCCTTTACCTGCGGGGCGTCTACACCCTGCCCCAGGCCCAGCAGGCCGTGCTCAAGGCCACCCGGGCTTACGCCCGGCGGCAGTACACCTGGTTTCGCAAGGAACCGGGCGAGGTGGTCTACCTTCCAGCCGGAGGGGAGGCCGCCTGGCCGGGGGTGCGGGACTGGTGGGCGAGCCTCTTTGGGTGAGCCTTTATGATAGGGGCGATATGTTGGCCCAGGAAATCGTGCAAAGCGTTCAAGCCGGCCAAACCTCGCCCGGCGAGGTGGTGCAGGCCTATCTGGAGCGGATCGAGCGGCTCGAGCCCAGGGTGCGGGCCTTTATCCGCCTGAATCCCAAGGCCCTGGAGGAAGCCCAGCAGGTGGAAAAGCGCCTGGCCCGAGGCGAGGCTCTGCCGCTGGCCGGGGTGCCGGTGGCGGTCAAGGACAACATCTGCACCCAGGGGCTACCCACCACCTGCGGCTCGAGGATGCTGGAGCACTTCGTTCCTCCCTACGACGCCACCGTGGTGGAAAAGCTACGCTGGGCCGGAGCCATCGTGGTGGGCAAGGCGAATACGGACGAGTTCGCCATGGGCTCTTCCACTGAGTACTCCGCCTTTGGCCCTACCCGCAACCCCTGGGACCTCGAGCGGGTACCCGGGGGCACCTCGGGGGGCTCGGCGGCAGCGGTAGGGGCGGATATGGTGCCGCTGGCCCTGGGCACCGATACCGGGGGGAGTGTGCGCCAGCCGGCGGCCTTGTGTGGGGTCTATGGTTTCAAGCCCACCTATGGCCGCATCTCCCGCTATGGGGTGGTAGCTACCGCCAGCAGCCTGGATCAGGTGGGTACCCTGGCCCGTTCTGTGGCGGACTTGGCCCTGTTGACGGATGTGGTCAGCGGCCACGACCCCCGGGACAGCACCAGCCTCGAGGTGGCCCCCCGGTTCCAAAGCGCTCTGCAAGCCCCGGCCCAGGGCTTGGTGGTGGGGCTGGTACGGGAGGCTTTGGCGGTGGGCAACTCTCCTGGGGTGCTGGAGGCCATCGAGCGCTTCCGCCAGGTGATGGAGGGGCGCGGGCTGCGCTTTGTGGAGGTCAGCGTGCCCAGCCTGGAGTATGCCTTGGCGGCGTACTACATCGTCAACACCGCCGAGATTAGCTCCAACCTGGCCCGCTACGACGGCACCCTCTACGGCCTTAGGGTGCCTGCCGAGGACAGCCTCACCGCTGTGATGCAAAGCCGGGAGCAAGGCTTCGGCCCAGAGGCGAAGCGCCGCATTCTGATGGGTACCTTTGCCTTATCCTCAGGCTACTACCAAGCCTACTACGGCAAGGCCCTACGGGCTAGGGCCAAACTCAAAGCCGACCTGGACGCGGCCTTTCGCCAGGCCGATCTTCTCCTCACCCCCACTAGCCCCTTTCCAGCCTTCCGTTTTGGCGAGAAAACCACCGACCCGGTGTCGATGTATCTGGCGGACATTGACACCGTGGCGGTCAACCTGGCCGGGCTGCCGGCCATGAGCATCCCCGCGGGCTTTGAAGGCAGCCTGCCGGTGGGGGTACAGCTTATAGCCCCGCCCCTTGAGGATGAACGGCTGTTCAGCGTGGCCCATGTCTTCGAGGAGGCTACAGAACGGGCCTTCGCCCGGGTGGCCCCTTTGGACTAGGGGATAGGCCCATCCGCGGTCACACCTCTTTAACGCCTAGGCGTTACCCTCTGTGAAGGTTTGTCATGTCGCTGTAAGCTGGGGTATACTCGCCCCGAGGCCTTTTGCTCAGGTAAAACGGCATTAATGCAGGCATTCGGTCTCGCCCACCCGATGGTCTTCTCCAAGGTTCCCAGCCTTCCATGAGCCCAACCCACTATCGCCTTTCCACCCGCCTGGCCCGCCACCTTCGCAGTACTGGACGTCCTCTACCCGAGCAGGCCCTGGCCGAGCAGGTGCTGGCCTTGCGGGGGAGAGGAGCTGAGACACTGTTGCGCGGTCTGCTCGATGGGCGTTTTGCCCAGCTCGAGGAGGGCATTGGCCTGTGGGAGTGGCGCTACCCCTTTCCCCTGGCCGGGGAGGCCATCGTGGTTCTGGACGTGGAAACCACCGGCCTCTCTCCTGAGGAAAACGAGATCATCGAGCTGGCCTTAGTGCGCTTGGAAAATGGTCAGAAGCAGGTGCTCGAGCGCCTGGTCAACCCAGGGGTAGCCATTCCCCCTTTCATCAGCCGCCTGACCGGTATCCGCGATAAAGACGTGGAAGGGGCCCCGGATATCTACACCGTGCTGGAGGAGGCCCTGCCCTTCCTACAAGGAGCCACTCTGGTCATTCAGAACGCCCCTTTTGACCTGGGCTTTTTGCGGCCCCGCTTGAAGCGCCTGGGCTACCGGCTGGATAACCCCGTGGTGGACACCATAGACTGGGCTCGCAAAGCCCTGCCTGGCCTGGCCAAGCGGGGCCTGGATGCGCTGGCCTGGGCGTTTGAGCTGGGCCCCATCCCCGGGCGTCACCGGGCCTTGGGCGACGTGGAAACCACCCTTCAAGTGGCCCACGAGATGTACTATATGCTCACTGCGGGTCAGCCCCTTCCGGCCTGGAAGCTCACGCATAAAAAAGCCTGCTAGGAACCCCTATGATTGCGCGCTATGTTCTCACCAGCGTCTGCCTCAAGAGTGGCACCATGAACCTGACCCAGTCCTTGCGGGTTTTCTTGCAGGGTAAGGATCGCGTTATCTTACGCGACGAAGAGGGCGAGACCTACGAGGCGGTGGTCAACTGGCAACAGAACCGCCTCGAGGGCCTGGCCCCCTATTACGCCAAGCGGCGACTGAACGTAAATGACCGGATTGCCCTGCACTTAGAGGCGGGCGAGATCGCTCTGGAAGCCCTGATCCCGGCGGCCAAGCCCGCCCGTCCCCGAACAGAGGCCCCTACCAAACCGCCCCCTCCTTCACCGAGCGAGCCAGTCCAGGAAAAAACCCCCAAGCGCGTTCGGGTTACCCCTTACCCCAAGGAGGTGCTCTATCCCCACCAGCCGTTGCCCCTCGAGGCCCCGGCCTTTGCCGCTGACCTCGAGGCTCTGGGCCTGATGCGCGAGTCGGGTAGTGCCCCTTGGGTTTTCCGGGCGGCTTTGGGCCGCCGTACCTTCTACCTGGCCTTAGCCCGTTTCGGCGAGATGGAGGCCAAAGCCCTGCTGGCCTACCGCTCTCAAGGCCGGGTGCAGTATGCCGCTTTGGTGGCCGGGGAGTCCTCCAAGGCCGAGGCCCTGGCCGAAATAGCCCGCGTGCGGCCTTCCGGGTTGGTGCAGGTGGGGTTGGGCTTCGTCTCGCCCGAGGCCCTGGCCCGGCTGGTCAAGCACAAAAGCGCTTTTCCGATCGGCCCCTTGGACCTCGAGCGCCTGCTGCGCCAGGGGCGGGTGGATCTGGAGAGCGTGGAGGCTCTCGAGCGGGAAATCTACGGGATTCTGCGGGAGCGCAGCCATTTCTCTGCGGTGCTGGCCCTCCTGGCCGAACAGCCCCCCCAGCAGGTCTTTTTGCTGGCCGACCTGATGCCTCTGGCGCGGGAGATGAACCTCGAGGCCGACCATTTGCAACAGGTGCTGGAAAGCTTAAGCGGTCCACCCTTTCTGCTGCTCAAGCGTCTTTCGCCGGGGGAGTTTCTCCTGCGCCAGTCGGTAGAGGAGACCCTGACCGACTGGATCGAGTACGCTGAGGTGATGCAGCGCCGTTTGCAGGGGGTTTTCCAGCAGGGCTGAGGTTATTTGAACAAGGTCTTGATCTTTGCCTCGAGGGCTTGGGCGGCTTCCTGGCTCACGGTAAGCCGCAGCTTGAGAGAGAGCTTAAGGGCCCGTTCCTCCAGCTCACCTAGGCTTGTGGCGGCCTCGAGTTCCGCCAGATAGCGAGGGGCTTGCTGGCCCAACGTAGCCTGCAAGGTCTGGCCAAGCTGGGCCTTGGCTTCGGCGAGAGGGTCGTTGGGGGTTGGTGGCGGGGGGCTTTCCTGCAGGGTAGCTGCCAGCAACTCGATCAGACCCTTGGTTCGTAAGCTCTCCAGAATCTCCTCCAGCCGATCCAGAGCCAGCCCCGTGCGCTGGGCCAGTACCACATCGCTCACCTCCTGCTGGCACAGGGCATAGACCAGCCGCTCCTCCCGGCCCAGCAGTTCGTCCAGGGGCTTGGGGGTTCGGCGGTAGATTCGCATGAGAACCTCCGACTGGGGTTAGGGGCCTACGCGCGCGGCCCCAAGTTGCATTGTGCCACAGCCTAGCCCCCCAGGGCCTTCAATATGGCTTGTACTAAGCGCAGCACCAGAAGTACGAAGATGGCGCCAAACAGCAGAATCAGAGCCACAATAACCAGCAGCAGGTCCACTGCCCGGCCCCAGACGAGCAGGGCTATCCCCAGGTAGCCCAGGGTGAAAAACCCGATGAACAGGTTGAGCTGGGATAGGCGCTCGCCGATGATACCCCCGGGGGCTTCGCGGCGCATCTGTGAACCAGTGAACATGTTGTAGGCCATGACCAGCAACCCCAGAACGATAAGCGCTTGAACCACACCACCACCTCCGGCTCGAGGATGCGCGCAGTATACCTCGGGCAGGCGGCTTGTAGGGGATTTGGCTACATGTTTTCTATCAGGGCCTGGCCAAACTCGCTGCACTTGAGCAGGGTGGCGCTGCGTCCCTCTGCGGTCATGAGGCGGTGGAAATCGTAGGTGACGCGGCCCTGGGCGATGGTTTTGGTCATGGCGTGAATGATCAGGTCAGCGGCCTCGGTCCAGCCCAGGTAGCGCAGCATCATCTCGCCCGAAAGGATGACCGAGCTGGGGTTGACCTGGTCCTTGCCCGCGTACTTGGGGGCTGTACCGTGGGTGGCCTCGAAGACCGCGTGACCGGTGTAGTAGTTCACATTAGCCCCGGGGGCGATGCCGATGCCGCCTACTTGGGCGGCTAGGGCGTCGGAGATATAGTCGCCGTTGAGGTTCAGGGTGGCAATGACGCTGTACTCGGCGGGCCGCAGCAGGATCTGCTGCAGGAAGTTGTCGGCAATCATATCTTTGATCACGATGGGCTTGCCGGTTTTGGGGTTGGTGAGGGTTTGCCAGGGCCCCCCATCCAGCTCCACCGCGCCGAACTTGCGTTTGGCCAGGGCATAGCCCCAGTCGCGGAAAGCCCCCTCAGTGAACTTCATGATGTTACCCTTGTGCACTAGGGTAACCGAGGGCAGATCATTGTCAATAGCGTACTGGATAGCGGCTTCCACCAGCCGCTCGGTGCCCTCCTGCGAGACGGGCTTGAGGCCGATGCCGCTCGAGGCCGGGAAGCGAATTTTACTGTAGGCTTTGGGGAACTCTGCCTTGAACCACTGCAAAAACCGCTCTACCTCGGGGCTATCCTTGGGAAACTCGATGCCAGCGTAGATGTCCTCGGTGTTCTCGCGGAAGATGACCATGTTGACCAGTTCGGGATGGCGTACCGGGCTGGGTACCCCCTCGAACCACTGCACCGGGCGGACGCAGGCGTATAGGTCGAGCTCTTGGCGCAGGGCCACGTTGATGGAGCGGATGCCGCCGCCTACCGGGGTGGTCAGGGGGCCTTTGATGGCGACGAGGTACTCCCGGATGAACTCTAGGGTTTCCTCGGGCAACCAGATGGCCTCCCCATAGACCGCATTGGCCTTCTCGCCGGCGTAGATTTCGGCCCAGGCAATTCTTCGCCGGCCCCCGTAGGCCTTGGCCAAGGCGGCATCTAGCACCGGCTGGGCGGCCCGCCATATGTCCGGGCCGGTGCCGTCGCCTTCGATGAAGCCGATGATGGGTTGGTCGGGGACCTGGAGCTTGCCTTGGTGGATGGAGATTTTCTCGCCTGCTGGAATCTGGATTTTTTGGTATGCCATAGCGCTACTGAGCATAAAGCAATAGGGCCGGATGGGCCAAATTGAACCAGCTCAAGCCTCGGAACGATCCAGCAACTCGTAAAAGCCCCGAGCGTTGTGCAGGTAGTGGGCCAGGATGCCGGGGATTAGGCTACTGGTAAGGAGATAGGTGGCCCCAAATAAGAGCCCACCGCAGAAGACGAATAGGGGATAGCTCCAGGCCCGGCGGTCGGGGATGGGGTGGAAAGCGGTGAAGACCAGGGCCTGTAGTACCACCCCCAGCCAGCCGCCATACAGCGCGTTTTGTATGGCTCCACGAAAGAAGATCTCCTCCCCCAGGCCCGAGGCCAAGGCCAGCAGCAGAGCCTGAGGGTGGCGGATGCCCTCGGCCTGCATGACCCGGGCGAGCTGGCCGTGCAGGGCTTCGGCGGCTCTGAAGCTCTGGGGGAACAGACGCGAAAAGAGGCGCTCGAGGCCTAGCAAAGCCAGAAACAAAAGCCCAAAGGCCAGGGTGTCGCGCAGGGGATCGGGGGTCTGGAGGAAGGGGTAGCCGGCAGCGGCCATCCAGGCCAAGCCCAGGCCTAAGAGCCCCATCTGGAGCAACAGAAAAAAGCGAAGCATGGTTTGCGTGAGGTATAACCGGGCTTAGACCAAAGGGCAGGATGGCGCCGGCTACAGCCCTTCCCCGCCGATATTGAAGCCCTGCTCGAGTAGCTTGCGGGAGAAGGCCCGGAAGGCCAGTAGGGTCTGGGTGCGCTCGATGCCCTCGAGCTTGCGCAGGCCCAGGGTGACGATGTCGTCTAGCTGTTCGAAGTCCTTGAAGCGTAGGATGGCTACCAGGTCCCACTCTCCAGTCACCGAGTAGACCTCGGCCACCCCGGGAATTTCCGCCACGGCTTCGGCGGTTTCAGCGGTGGCCTCCCGGCGGGTTTGAATCAGCACAAAAGCAGTAATCATGCGGCGATGATACTCTGGGGAGGGGCAGTCTGGGTATGCCTTTGCTTAGACGGCCTTGTCGTCCTGGCTTACCGATAGCGCCAGAAAGTCGAGGACGCGCTGGGCTGTCTGACGACTGTGCTCGACCAAAGAGGCCAGACCCAGCCCGGCCAGGTAGCTGCCGGTGAAGAACAGGCCCGGGGCGTACAGCAAGGCCCGCTCGAGCTCGTCTTTCCAGCGGGTGTGCTGCAGGCCGAACTGGGGCCTCGAGGCAGGTTGGCGAAAAACCCAGGCAGCCAGGGGGCGAACAGGGGTTTGCAGCCGCTGGGCCAGGTCTTGCTGGGCTAACCGGGCCAGCTCGCCCTCGCCTAGATGGGCCGCTTGGCCTAGAAACTCTGCTCGGGCCAGGCCCAGCCCAGGGCCAGCTTGTAAGAGGCGCAGGGCAGTACAAGCGTAGCCTTCACCCCGGGCAAAGAAGTACTCTACGGGCTCCGCGCTTACTGCTTCTAGGGGGTAGAGCAAGAAAACCTTGGCGCTGGGGTGGTGGGGAAAGTGGTTGAGCAGGGCGGTTAGCTGGGGGGCGGAGGGGCGCAGCAGCTTGGCCGCCTGGGGGGCGGATAAGGCCACCACCACCGCCTCGGCCTCGAGCCGGCCCTCCCGCAGATGCACCTGCCAGCGGCCCGCTCCGCGGGTTATGGCCCAGGCGGGCTGTTGGGTCAGCAGGTGGGCTTTGGCTTGGAGCTCCTGGTGCAAAGCCTCGATTAGGCTACCCATTCCGCTGGGCAGGTGAAGCCGTCCATCGTGGGAGACCTGGCGGCTGGCGGCCAGCAGCCCTCCTTGGCCCTCAAGCTCGAGGAGTTTGCCTAAAGCCAGCTGAACCGAAACCTCTTCCGCCGGGCCTCCCAGCCAGACTTCCAGGTAGGGCTCGAGCACCGACCAGACCTCCCCCCCCAGCCGGCGGCGAAGGAAGGTTCCCAGCGGCTCGTTTTTGACCGGCGCCCGGCCCACAAAGCGCTCGGTTCGCAGCCGCCAGCGGGTAGAGCGACTGAAAGGCAGTCCTGTAATGCGGTACAGACCAAAGCCAGTGGATGGGTTTAGACCCAAGGGCAGTGCCCAGTCTCGCCCCCCTTGGCGCACGATGCGGCAGGCTAGGCCAGGGGGCAGGAGGGAGGCCAAGCTGGCCGCAAAGCGCGGTTAGGGTACCCGGGCTGGATAGGAAAAATCCATCGCCGAGCTCGAGGGAAACCCCCTCGAGGCGAACGGTGCGGCAGTTTCCGCCAAGGGTGGGGCTGGCCTCGAGGAGGCTAACCTCAGCTCCGGCTTGGGCGACCCAGTAGGCCACTGTCAGGCCGGCAAGCCCCCCGCCCACCACAACCACCCGGCTCATGGCCCGACCTCACGCCAAAGCCTTGGGAAAAAGGGGTGTGGGCGGCCAAGGGCCAGCGTTGGATGAGGGCATGGCGGCATAGCCCCCAGATTTTATCGGGTAGGGGTGCTAAGTACGAGGTGAAGTGGGCTTATTTGACCAAAAACGTGTTAGCATAGCGCATCGGCGGTTCTGCCCAGGGTAATGGGCCAAAGGAGAAATCATGAACAAAAGAACCATTTTTATTTATCTGACACTGGCGCTGGCCTCTTTGGGGTTAGCCCAGGCTGACCCGGTGGTGGCTACGGTGGGCCGCTCTACCCTGAGCAAAAGCCAGTTTGACCTGCAGTTCCGCCTGTTTGTGCGCGATGTGTTGCAGCAGCGGGGGCAGCCTTATACGCCAGAGGCTGAGGAGGTCTTCGCTCCGTTTAAGCCGCAGTTCCTCGAGCGCATGGCCCGGGATCAGGCCATTATTCTGGCCGCAGAGGCCGCGGGCTTGGCCGCCAAAGAGGAAGCGATAGGGGCGGCTGTAGAGGAGGTTAGAGCTGAGTTTGAAAGCGAGGAAGCCCTCAACCAGGCCCTTGAGGAAGCCGGTATTCCCAGCATGGCGGCCTACCGCCAACTGGTCTACGAGGCCCTGACCTACAATGCCTACCTGGAAAACCTTCTACAGCGACTTCAGCCCAGCGAGGCCTCCTTGCGCCTTCTTTACCTGGTCTCCAAGCCGCAGTTCAGAACCCCTGTGCGCTACTGTTCCGCGCACATCATGCTGGCCACTGCCCAAGAGGCCAACCAGGTAATTGCACGTCTGGCTCGAGGAGAGCAATTCGCCGACCTCGCACGGGCGCTTTCCACAGACCCAGGCAGCAAGAGCCAGGGGGGCGATCTGGGCTGCGAGCCCCGGGGAACCTTTGTGGCCCCCTTCGAGCGAGCCCTTACCGCGCTCAAGCCTGGGGAGAGTTCCAAAACCCCAGTTCGAACCGAGTTTGGGTTTCATGTCATCCTGCTCAAAGAGGTGAGGCCGGCAGGGTTCCAGCTTTTCGAGGAGGTTCGTGGGGAGCTGGCTCAGGCGGTTCGAAGCGCTGCATTGCAAAAGGTGCTCGACAATATCGTGAGCCTTACCCCTATCCGGCTGTTTCCGGAAAACCTCTAGGCCCGGGGATTACCGGTGGGGCCGTTTAGGTCTCGCCCAAGCGAATCTCCGGTAGGCCTCGTACCAGATGTTCATCGTGGGTGGCCACGATGACCGCTGTGCCGAGGTCTAGGGCTAGGTTTAGCATCAGTTCCATTACCCGTTCTGCGTTACGCCGGTCTAGGCTGCCGGTAGGCTCGTCGGCCAGGAGGAGGCGGGGGCGGTTGTAGAGGGCCCGGGCCACCGCTACCCGTTGCCGCTCGCCTCCCGAAAGGGCTTTAGGGAGCAGACGGGCTTTAGCCGCCAGGCCCACTTTAGCCAGCAGTTCCATGCCCCAGGGGAGGTCTACCTTGCCGGCCAGGTATCCGGGAACCAGGGTGTTCTCCAACGCGCTTAGCTCGGCTTGCAGGTAGTGGTGCTGGAAGATGAGCCCGCTATAGAACAGCCTCCGCCGGGCCAGGGCTTCTTCGCTCAGCCCGCGGATGCTTTGGCCCTGCCAGCGCACATCCCCGCTTTGCAAGGACAGCAGGCCAGCTAGAAGGTGCAGCAGGGTGGTCTTGCCGCTGCCGGAAGGCCCCAACACCACCCGCACCTCGCCCGCTTCCAGCCGCAGATCCAGCCCGCGAAAAAGCTCTACCTCGGTATAGGAAAAGCCCAGGTCAGATGCCTCCAGTATCGGAGGATTACCAGCTATTGGCAAAGCGTTACGCACCCTTGTAAAGTGTACCTGATGTTGGTGGACACGCAGGTGCTAGCCAAGACGCCGCTTTTTCAAGGGGTACCCCCGCAGGCGCTCGAGGTGGCGAAAGAGGCCTTCGTAACCCGCAACTATCCAGCCGGTAAGAAAATCTTTGAAGCGGGAGACATGGGGGCCGCCTTGTACATCGTTCAGACGGGGCAGGTGCGCATCTACCGCACCTACCTGGATGGCCGTGAGCGGATGTTCGCCTACCTGGGCCCGGGGGAAGTATTTGGCGAGATGAGCCTGCTGGATGACCAGCCGCGTAGCGCCTCTGCCGAGACCACCATGGACTCGGTGCTGCTGGTTTTGTACCAGGATTCTTACTGGAGCTTGGTGCGCAAGTGGCCGGAAATCCTACACAACCTAGCCACCATTTTGGCCCGGCGTCTGCGTGAGGCCGACCTCGAGCTCGAGGTTCTTTCCTTCGAAGAAGCCCGGGGCCGAGTGGCCTACGCCCTGACCAAGCTACGTAAGCAGCGCTACGGCGACGGAACCAAGATGAAGCTAACCCACCAGGAACTGGCTCAACTCTCCGGAACCAGCCGGGAGACCGTAACCCGGGTACTGCACGCCCTGCGGGAGGAGGAGCTGGTGCGGGTGGGCTCTGGTTATGTAGAAATCCTCGACCCGGCAGGGTTGGAGGAAGTGCTTTTCGGTTTGCGCTAAACCCCCCTTTACATTCCGAGGGCCTCATCCGGTATGATGCCCCCCGGGTTTCATCTGTCCCTCAGAAACCTACCTCTGGCCGAGTGCTGATAGAGATTTGGATTGGTGAGGTGATAGGGCTGCGGGACAAAGGGAAGGGCTATGCGCTTGCGGGCTGATCTGGTTCCCCAGGACAACCTTAGCTATCCGGATGTGGTTTTGGTGGTAGATGTGATCCGGGCTACCACCACGGCCACCGCTTTTTTGGAGGCAGGGGCGGCTAGCCTATACCTGACGGCCAACCTGGACAGTGCCCGTGCTTTTCGCGATACCGATGTGGTACTGGCGGGCGAGGAGGGGGGGCTTAGGCCTAGTGGTTTTGACTATGGGAATTCGCCCAGAGAAGCCCGAGAGGCCCCGGTAGGGGGCAAAATAGTGGTGATGAGCACCACCAATGGAACCCGCGCGGCCCATCTGGCGGCTCGCAGTGCCAAGTATGTCCTACTGGCCTCGCTGTACAACGCCCACGCTGCGGCCCGGTTGGCCCACCAGCTAGCGACCGAGGAGGTGGCCATTCTCTGTGCAGGTAAGGAGGGCCGCATTGGCCTAGACGATGTATATACCGCGGGTGTACTGGCCGAGTTTTTGCAGATTATGGGCTCTTATGAACTCGAGGACGGCGCCCTGACGGCCCTCACCACCCGCCGGGCCTACCCCGACCCCCTCGAGCCCTTGCAGCTTTCTGCTGCGGCCCAGGCCTTGCGCCAGGTGGGCCTAGAGGCCGATGTGCCTTTTTGTGGGCAGATAGCGGTTTCCTCTGCGGTGGCCGTGCTGCAGGGCCGGGTGGGGGAGGCTCTGATTTTTCAACGGGCCCAGTGGGCTGCTCAGGCGCCTGCCTCCTGATGGAGGGTGGGGGCCCCGGCAGGGCAGCCCACGGTAGGGGTCTAGTTACCAAAGAGGTAGGTTAGCGCCGGGGCCAGCCCTTGTCGCCAAGTCATCCAGTTGTGGCCGGAGGGGCGCTCGAGGTAGGCGTGAGGGTAGCCCTTGTCGGCCAGCATGGCGGCAAAACGCCGGTTGGAGGCCAGTAGCCACTCGATCTGGCCGGTTTCGCAGTAGAAGCGCAGGGGAAGGGTGGGGGTGGCCTGATACTGCTCGGTGAGCCACTCTGGGTCGGTGAAGGAGTTGCCTCCTTTAGGAGAGGCGGTAAGACAGGCCGACTGGGTGGCCACTTTGGAAAAAATCCGGGGGTTGCGCCAGGCCAGCCAGGCCGAGACCAGCCCCCCCAGGCTGGCCCCCAGAAGGCCCTGCTCCGGGGTAGGGCCGTAGTGGGTCTCCACCGCAGGTATCACCTCCTGCAGCAGGTGGGCCTCATAGGCCGGGTTGAACCAGTACTCCTGGCGGCGGTTCTCGGGCTCGACGAAGACGATGCGCAGGGGCTTAATCTCGCCCAGCTCGAGCAGCCCCTGGGCGACCTCGGCCAGCCGGGCAGTGCGGTAGTAGGCCACGCCATCCTGCACATACAGGGTGGCCTGGGCTGGCTGGTTGGGGTTGTAGACGTAGTAGCGGCGCGTGGTGCCAAAGGCTGCCGATTCCAGCCGGTGACGGTGCACCTGAACGGGCTGGGAAGGGGGGCGGGGCGGGACGTAGCGGAAGCCCGGTAGCTCGATGGCCCTTGGGTAGCTCCACCAAGGGTTTTGGGCCTTGTGGGGGTTGTCGGGGTCAGGGAAGGGCTGGCCCTGGGCATCCAGGAAGGCGTACTCGATATAGGCCTCGGCGGGGAATTCCAGGGTCAGGGGTTCGGCGATGGGAATCGGTCGGCGTTCCCAGTCGGTGAAGTCGCCGATAAGGTAGCGGGCCTTGGCCGGAGGGTGAAAGGTCACATGACGCGGGTGAACCTCGACCATACCCCCATACCTTAGCGCAAAAAGGCCGGTGGGATACGATGAAAGGGTGAACACTCCCCTCGACCCCTACGGCGCAGTGGTGGCCTGGGTGAACCCCACGGGCGGATCCAGTCCTACCCCAGGCCCCTTGGCAGGTTTTTCCTTTGCGGCCAAAGACCTGTTCGATGTGGCCGGCCTGCCCACCGCTGCAGGGAATCCCCGGTTCGCCGAACACTGGGGGCTGCCCACCCGGGATGCCTGGGCGGTGGCCCGGCTCAAGCAGGCAGGGGCCCGGTTGGTGGCCAAGACCCATACCCACGAGCTGGCCTACGGAATGACCGGCATCAACCCCCACTTTGGCACCCCGCAGAACCCCCGGCGGCTTGGGGCGATTCCCGGCGGCTCATCCTCGGGGTCGGCGGTGGCCGTGGCGGCGGGCCTGGTTCCAGTAGCCCTGGGAACCGATACGGCCGGTTCGGTGCGGATACCCGCCTCATTTTGTGGTATCTATGCTTACCGTCCCACCCATGGGGCCATCCCGGCTACCGGGGTGGTACCCCTGGCCCCCAGCTACGACACCGTCGGCCTTTTGGCCCTAGAGCCGGGGGTTATGCGGCGCTTCGCTCAGGTTCTGCTGGTAGATGCCCGAGGGCAGGAGCCTTTTGTACGGGCCCTGATCCTTGTGGAGGCCCTCGAGGTTTGCACGCCCGAGGCCCAGCGGGCGGTAGAGCAGGTGGCCCAGAGGCTTCAAGCCCTGGGCTGCAGGATTGAGGAACGCCGGCTTGGCCTGTTGGTCGCGGCACGGGAGGTGCAGCGGGTCTTGCAGGGAGCCCAGGCCTGGGGCTTCCACCAGCGCTGGTTGGAGGAAAAACAACCTCCGCTAGGCGAGGATGTACGCGCACTTTTGCAAACCGCCTCGAGGCTCACCCCGGGCGAGATAGGCCGGGCCTTGGCCGAGCAGGTGCGCCTGAAAAGCGAGATGGGGGCCTGGCTCGAGCCCGGTACCCTGGTAGTGCTGCCGGCCACCCCCAGCTCAGCCCCGTTACTGGCCGACCTACGGGAGGCTGAAAAAGCCCTGGCCTTCCGTCTGCGCACCCTCGGCCTAACCTGCTACGCCAGCCTGCTGGGCGCTCCGGTGGTTACTGTGCCGCCGGCATGGGCCAGTCCAGAGGCCGAGACAGAAGGTTCCGTAGGGGTGCAGCTTGTGGGGCCTTGGGGTAGCGACTTGGCTTTGCTCGAGCTACTGTGCCGTTCTAGGGGATGAAGCGAAGGATGAAGCGGTAGGCAAAAACCTCACCTCTTCCCGCGGCCATGGCCCCGGCGATCATGTTCCAGACGACCAGCACCAGAAGTGCAAAGGTAAGGGGAACAGCCAGAACCAGCCACAGCACAGTGATGGCCAAAAGCCAGAGGCCTATTCCAAAAAGGGTGTAGCTGATCTGGGCATTCAGGGATTCCTTGGCATTGGCCTGGGTCAGGGCGTCCTTGGGGCCAACGAGCAGCACCAGCAAGGGTAGGAGAATCTGGCCTATAGCGAAAAAGAGGCTGAGAATCGGCGCAAAATGAACGAGTACGGCCCATAGCCGCTCGGCTTGAGGGGTAGGGGAGGGGGTGCCCGGTTCCATGAGCAAAATATAAGATAAAAGTGAGAAAAAGGCAAGGTAGCCCAAGGCTGGCTTGGCGGGATTAAACCCGGATGTTCACCCGGGCCCCGCTTTCGTAGAGATGGATCGAGTCGATGAAGCGCACCACCTTGGTTTTGTAGCCCATGACGATGGAATGGGTGCGGGCCCCCCCGCCAAAGTAGCGCACCCCCTCGAGCAGCTCGCCATGGGTGATGCCGGTGGCCGAGAACACAATCTGTTGGCCTGGGGCTAGGTCGTGGGTGCGGTATATTTTCCTTTCATCCACCCCCATGGCCCTGAGGCGCTCGAGCTGGGCCTGGTTTTCCGGTAAAAAGCGCCCTTGAATCTCCCCGCCCATGCACTTGAGGGCTGCGGCGGCCAGCACCCCTTCCGGGGCACCTCCGCTACCCATCATGGCGTGGACTCCGGTGCCGCGCACCGCTACCGCCACGGCGGCTACCACGTCGCCATCGGTGATGAGCTTGACCCGGGCTCCAGCTTGGCGCACCTCCTGGATGAGTTTCTCGTGGCGGGGGCGGTCCAGAATCACCACCACTAGGTCTTCCACCCTGCGTTGCAGGGCGTCGGCGATGATGCGCAGATTGGCCTCCACCGGGAAGTCCAGGCTGACCTTGCCTGCTGCGGGGGGGCCTACTACCAGCTTTTGCATGTACATGTCGGGGGCCCCCACCAGACCGCCCTTCTCGCTGATGGCGATGACCGTAATGGCATTGGGTAGCCCCTTAGCGGTGATGTTGGTACCCTCTACGGGGTCCACCGCAATATCCACCTCCGGCCCGCCCTGGCCCAGCACCTCTCCGATGTAGAGCATCGGCGCCTCGTCCATCTCGCCCTCACCGATGACCACCCGCCCCCGGATGGGCAGCTCGGAGAGCACCTGGCGCATAGCCTCGGTTCCGGCCGCATCTACGGCGTCTTTTTGGCCCATTCCGGCCCAACGACTGGCCGCTAGGGCGGCCTGCTCGGTGACCCGGGCCACCTCGAGCACCAACAGCCGCTCAATGTCCATGTCCGTGTGGATTTCCATACCTAGAGCTTACCAAGAAGCAGGCCCCAGGTTGACTCGGTTGAGTCTCCAAGGGCCGGTATCAGCCCGGTTGATGCCGCTGCCAGAGGGTACGGGCCAGGTCGCCGGGCGATACCCCCTGCTCGGCCAGCACTACGAGCAGATGAAACAGCAGGTCCGCCGCCTCCCAGGCTACCTCTTGCGGGGCTTGGTTTTTGGCTGCGATGATGACCTCCCCTGCTTCTTCACCGATTTTTTTAAGGAGGCGATCCAGGCCGGCTTGGTGTAGCTTAGCCACGTACGAGCCTTCCGGCAGGACCTCGAGGCGCTGCTGGATGGTGCGGTAGACCTTTTCCAGCACCTCGCCTAAAGGGGGGTGGCCGGTGGGGGTAAGGGCCTGATGAAAGCAGCTTTCCGCCCCGGTGTGGCAGGCTGGCCCCTGGGGAAGCACCTTATAGAGCACCGCGTCCTGGTCACAGTCCAGCAGCACCTCGAGGACCTCCTGGGTGTGCCCCGAGGTCTGGCCTTTGACCCAGAGCTCCCCCCGGCTGCGGCTCCAGAAGGTGCTCTGCCGGGTTTGCAGGGTTCTTTCCAGGGCCTCTCGGTTGGCGTAGGCCAGGGTTAGCACCTGCCCCGAGCGGGCATCCTGTACCACCACTGGAACTAGGCCCTCCTCATCGAAGCGGACGTCGGCAATCTCCATAAGGCGGATTTTAGCCCACCGGTAGACCTGGAAAGAGGCTAGTTGCACAGGTACTCCCCCACCCGCTGGCTGGGTACCTGAATCCAGATCAGGCGGTCGGGGGGGGTCTGGGGAGAGGCTACGCAGTTGGTGCTGCGATCCAGGGCAAGGGTTTGGTAGGGGCGGGCGTTGGTCAGGGCGGGGCCAGGGCGGGCGATGTAAGAAGGCAAGGGCGGACTTTCGCGTACACCGCTTCCTGAAAGAGGGGCAGTGGGGGTAGGGGCGGG
>FWPU01000670.1_pt1 | contig 105948 bp, 105 predicted proteins | sample 2228361 | NCBI WGS metagenome assembly FWPU01 (sample SAMEA103939777, study PRJEB20133) | metagenome | reverse complement strand
GGTAATTTTCAATAGTAATAGTAGCTTTATTACCGGTTAATTTCTCTTTTGGCTGGATTGTTACTCTTTCTCTTTTTTGAGCATTTTCTGCCAATGTTCTTGATAAAGTCATAAATTTTTCTTTTCCTTCAAGAAGTTCGCTTATTCTTTTTTGAGCAGAGCTTGTTGAATGCATTTCAACTTTCAATTCCTTTGAAATTCTAGCGTATGAATCTAAAGCTTTTTGTCCTAGCTCTCCAACTTTATCCATTTGAGATAAATTCCAATGGAGAGCATCTGATTGGTAAGATAAAAGCTTTGTAATTTCATCTCTGATATGTTGAATATCAAATTTCTGCTTGGTTATTTTGTTTTCATAACGGGAACTTGGAGAAGCGCTGATATAATAAGAAATAATTACATAAACTCCTAATAAACTCATTAGTGAAACTGTATCCCATTGCAAGAAATCCCTATCTCCTCCAGAGCCTTCATCTTTAAAGATGGGGATTATAGTTACTTTTTTGCCAGGAAAACTCAAAGAATCGTAAACTCTTGCATATGGATATGACCTTGTTCTCTTTGCCGATACCCACCAACTTAAAGCTACTTGTTTTTTATTGCCCAAATCCAAAATGAAGGTCGCTTTTTTATGTAACACTTGCTCAAGGTCATTAATGCTAAAGACATCTAGTTCTCGACATAAAAAAGGAGTATATTTTATTTCCGTGACTTTAGCGAATACATGCATATTTACCCTTATTTCTTATCACTAACTCAAATTCGTCATTATTGCTGTGCAATAAACTTCCCTGACCACTAAACCCTAATTTCTCTTTGATAATGCGAATAAGACTTTTTTTAATCTCTACTCCAATACTATTTCTACCTAAATCTCTTGCCACTTTCATTGTAGTGCCGCTTCCGACAAATGGATCTAGAACTGTTTCACCTTTGTAGGAAAACAGACTAATTGCTCGGTACGGTAGTTCTTCGGGAAAAGCTGCTATATCTTTTTCTAAAAGTGAACCTGGCATAACATTATTCATTTCCCAAAGAGTTAAAAACCATCTCTTATCTAAAAACTCTTTCAGGTTGATTTTAGACTGCTCTCTGACTTCCTTTGGAATTGTTTTGTAATCAAATTTTCCTTTTTGAAAAATAATGATACTTTCAAGAAGATTATCAGGATAAAAATACATTGGGTAAGGATTTTGAAGCATAACTCCGCTTCTTCGGCTAATCCTTATATAACCCTCTGGTTTTTTCCAAATAATTCTATCTCGGTACTTAAAGCCCACATCCAAAAAAATTCTTGTTGCGTCAGCGACAATTGGAAATTTTTCACCATCAATCAGCATATCATCGATATTTAAAACTACAATCCTGCCCTGCTGAAGAACCCTAAAGACTTCTTTGGCAACTTTTCGTAAAACTCCAAGGTACTGCTCATAACTTCTAAAAAGCCCCTTGTAATCAAAAGGTGCATTAAAATATGGTGGAGAAGTAATCATTAAGTGAACACTCTCATCCGAAATTTCCTTCAAACTCATGGAATTTCCGATTATTAGCTTGTGGTGAGTTGCCATTTCAATCTACCTTTTAAAATATCATATTTTAATTCTATTATGCCCTAGTGACATTATTTTTACAAATTTATTATAACAGTTCAGAGCAGCTTTTGATGGTTCCAACTTAAGCTATTACATTTAAAACTGAAGAGGAAAGATTAACCATTCCTAAGGGGGAAACTATAAAAAGTGACTTCTTCTTGCTATCAGGCTTATATGAAAACCAAGCCTCAGACAAGAAGGATGTTCAATCAAGCTTTCTTTAAGAGGATGTATGTCAAAAACAAAAAAGTCGAAAGAGCTGAATTTACAGAGCTTTTCGACTTTCTTTTAAATTCAAGTTCGGATAAGAACAACCTGGTGGACTTGATTGGTCACAATTCAAACCAACTTGTAAATATATTACAGCAGTTAGAAAGGTTTATCAAGAAAAGTAAGTAATTGGCTCCCCTCTTAAGCCAGTATTCGAATATGGCGATTTTGAAGCAATTGGAGAAAGATGTATGAACTATAAAATAAATATTCCCGCTACCGATTCATTTCTTTTTGTCTATTTCAAGCAAAACTTTTCCAAGTTCCTCTCTGCGTTGATACAAACCACTAATACGAATCAAACTCCATAAAGACCCCAGGTGAGTCAATAGTAAAAGATAGACTGATGCAGAAGTTTGTGGATCCTTATATATATTACGCAAAACTTCATGTTTAAAAATATACATTAGTCTTTCGCTTAAAGCATTTTTAACCCAATTTTTGAATACTCCTAAAGCGATAAGAAATAGAATTATTAAGACCGCTCCCACTAATAAAGACTGAAGATTTGCAAATCCTAAAACGAATGCAATAACAGAAAATAAACCAGAAAACAATACCAATGAGTAATTCTTGGCTGTTGAGAATTTCTCTTCTTCTCGATCCACAAACTCCAACCATTCCTTACCAGTCTCAAAGATAGTTGTTACTCTACCTTCATTATTTTTCATGAATTGTAGCACCTTGTTTTTCTATTCATTATTCTAACTCACTAGTTCGCCTTTCATTGCTTTATCTAAAGTTGATTCAAAAAGTTCCTTGAGTTTTTCTTTTTGGGCAAGAAGTGATTTTTTATAGTCGTGCACAGCTTGGAGTTTTTCGACAACGTGGCGCTGCGTTTCAAGTGGTGGAATGTGGATTTTTATAGATTTTAAAACATGAGAGTTAACAGCGGCTTGGTTAACCCAGGGCGTACAAAGAGTTTGAAATTTTCGTCTTTTATACAAATAATTAAGCAAAAGTGCAAGATAGTAACCTTTTATTTTTGTTTGATCTACTCTAATTCTGGTAAGGTGGTTCGAAAAAGCTATTTCATGGTCTTGATCAACATAAGCAGTTTTACCTACCTGTTCTACACTATTCGTGTTATTAAAAATCACATCATCTTTTTTTAAAAAATATTTTTCTATGTTTTTAATTTTCCGGGGAACAAATTTGATTCCTTCAAAAATCAATGAACCATCTAAACCAATGTTGTGAGGACGAAATTGAGGAGTACCTTTGTCTTCTGTAACTGGCCTTGACGGAAACCCATTTAACAAATTTGTAACTACTTCACCTAATCTCTTTACTTGCCAATTTTTGTCGGTGGGGTTGAGTTCTCGATGAAGGAGGCTTTGGAAAAGTTCTTCGGCAAGAGCGATTTGCTTGTCATTTAATTCCTGCGCCTTCCTTATTGCATCCAACCGCTCCACAATTTGGTGCTGGACTGGAAGGGATGGGATAGGAATTTCAAAATTTAAGACGTCTTTTTCTCTTACTGAAGGATAAGTACTCCCCTTTTGTTTTCTCTGAAGATAAGTCAAAAACTTCTTTGACCAAGCAATGGAATAAAATAAGAACTTAGGCAATCCTTCAGAATTTTTAATTTTCAAAATGGTGAATGCTGAAGAAATAACTCGATCTTGATCTAATAAAGCAATAGCTCCTCGAGTGGGTCTTACCCTCGATACAATAACGCTATTTTGGGGAGCGATTACCGCACCATTAACTGATTTCTTTTCTTTAAAAATAAAAGATTTGTTTTCAATATTTACATCGCTAATTTCAATATAAGGCCAAGAGTTGGCAGGAGCTTTTATAAGAGAGAGTTTTTCGCAAACTTCTCCTATTTTTTTTAATTCCCAATTTTGAGTTTTAGATTGTGATTTTGAACTTTTCATCTCATCATAATTTTATGATTTAAGATCTTTTCTTTGTGCAGAATTAAAAAATCTTTTTCCAGAGTATTTTCTCACAACATCGGGCCTTACCGATTTCATGTTAAGCAATTGCCTATAAAATTTATCAATCTGCCCAGCATCATTCCCACATTTCATCCTGGCAACTGCATCATAATACTCTTCCTCTAAACTTTGATTTCCGAAACTTGGTGCTCTGTCAAGCATAGCGCTTACTACTTGAGCTGGATTTTCTAATTCATAATCGATACTTTTCAGTATCTCTGGCACTACTGCGGGTTGGCTATTTACTAACCCAATAATTATTTGGTCAATTTCACTTTTTGGTAAAAATTTAGAGATTGAATAAAAAAATTCAGGATGAGTTATAGATGCTGTGCGAAATTCTTGCGGATAAAGCGATATAAGTTCTTTTAGCTCTTGCTCTGAAAATTCTCCAATAATTTGTGGAGGTAGCGTGGAGACGTAGCCTCTAACCACATTCTCGATAGCTGAGGCTCTGGCATTCCCTTCGATTCGTTCCAGTTTTCGCATTGTCCTAATATAAATAAGTCTATTTTTCGGATCGCCATCCTGACTATACCATTGACCCAATAAGCCGGATAATGTTTCAATGACAGTTTTATTTTGCAACTGCTCTATAGCATCTTTATATGAAGAAAGAAATTCCCTTAACCATTCTGCCAAAAGAAGCCGTTGCTCAGTTCTAACCCCTTGCTGTATCTCAAATTGCATTAACTCGTTAATTTTTTGTAAGGTTTTGTCTAAAAGAGAATGAACATCAAGCCTAGCTAATAAATTTAGTTTCCTCTTCACAGTATCAAGATTTTTTAGATCATCATTGACAATTGAATCGATGAATTTCTCCTTTGCCTTGTCAGTTATAAAAACCTCCTCAAGCTTGTTATTAACAAAAATAACCAAAAATCGCTCAGTGTAAAAATAATCTTCTAACCCTTTCCTTATCACTTCTTTCTCGCGAACAAAATGATCTTTATGCTGGGAAATAGTTTCCATAAGAGCCAAGGCCTGTTTTTCAGATAGTGGGCTTGTATCTTTATCGGTGCGTAGTCCCAAAAGTGATATATACGCAGTGGCGATTTTCCTCTGATTGTATTGTCTAGCTAAAGGAAAGATAGAATCAAATATCTTTTTCGGAGGGTAATCATCTAAACGGTCAAGTAGTTCATTTTGGGTAGGAAAATTTGGAGTTAGTTCGTTCACAAAACCTGTCAAATTGCTTATGGATTCACCTGCTGATACAATCGTTGTGGAGCCAAAAGCCCAAAGTTTGGAAAAGGCTTCTGCGGTCTTCGCTCGCCTTGCATAATCTCTTGAAAGAGAGTCAAATTCGCCCAGTACCTTTTTTTCAATGAATTGACTAAACAAATTTTTAGCATCCTCTATCTTTTTGTCTTCAGCAGCAACAACATATTCCTCCCAACCTGGTAACTTTTGCTCAAACTCTGATTGTCTCAATCTTACGAATATTAATAGATCAGGAATGTTAATGTGGTTTGTTTCCTTAACAAATTGAACAAAATTCTGTTTCTCCTTCTCCAAGATTCTAGTCTGAGCTTCCTGTTCAACAAATATGTCATCATATATCTTTTCCGGAGATACCTCTAACACCTGCCAAGTTAGCAGTCTACTGAGTGCCGCCTTTTCTATAGCTTGATAAACATTTGGAAATTTTTGTCTGATAATCAGGAGTTTTGCTAATGCACCAATTTTCTTTGTGATAGTACCTTTAGTTATTATCTGGTTGCTCTTCTCCATTCGCATTGCTAGGAGGTAATGGGAAATTAAAGTATTGATGAATTGCTTAATTTCTCTCGGATTATCTCGAAAAGTATAGGTAATAAGCCACTCCAACTCGTAGTTATTCTTTAACTCCTCTATGTTAGTTTTTTCTAATAGCTCCCTTGTATATTGATCAAGTTCAACCCCCAAAAATCTCGGAATTTTAATAGAAGTATTAAAAAACTTTCTTAAGTACTCGGGTGGATCATCAAAGTTGCTTTTCTCCAAATGTCTTCTTATAGCTTCTTCATCGCAAGCAATCAGGAACACAGCCTTATTGCCATCCTCATCTTTTCCAAGGAATGTTTTTATGTCTGACAGTAAGTCTGTTGCTTTGTTATGTGTTGTTCTATCTAAGTTATCAATTACTACAAGCATTTTTTGACTTTTTACTTTCGGTAGAATCTTGTTATAGAAAATGTCCTCAAAACCTTCGGCGGAGTCCGTCCTATGGATAGTTCGGACTACGGAAGTTCTGCGTATAGCCTCCAACACTACAGTTATGAAATAGCCAAATAAGCTCGTGCTAATCAAGCTATTAATAACCATTTTGTTTGTGAAAGCTTGAAAAGCCAACAATAGGACCGTAATCAGAGCAAAAACGATAGATACCTTGTTGAGAAGCAGTTTCCAATCGATGGTGAGGCGTTCTTTAGAAGGGTCTTCCTCGGTAATTGATTGACTCAGAGTTTCTTTCAGGCCAAGCTGAAGAACGAGTTGCTCATCACATTGAATAAGGAACTGTCTTCTTAACGAATCTTTCTCGTATTTCCAAACATCGAAATGAACATAGGTAATCCCTTTCTCCTTTACCTCCCTTTCGATTAGACCGAGGATTGTAGTTTTACCTGTTCCCCATTTGCCAAACAAACCAATTGTAAAAGGCGGATTCGCCTTTTCTACAAGCTCGCTTACCACTTGAGCGATATGTGTATGGCCAAACTTAATGTCCTGTTTCCGATCTGCTGGGATGGGTTCATCAGGCAAAAGTTGGTAGTCCGTTCTATTTCTCTTTTGATTAGTACTTCTAGGTTTCATAATCTAATCCAAAAGTTTAAAAATATTTTTTAATATCTCAATTGAATCGTTTTTAACCTCTTCAATCTCTTTCAAAATCTCTTTCAGGTTGCGGTGCTCTTTTTCTTCGCCGCCGATGTGCGGATTGTAGGCATTGGCTGATAAAATATAATCGTTTTCTACCATCTCTTTTACAGGCACTTTCCAGGATTGCTCACTTGTCTCGCGATTTGGCCATTTAGCCAATAAATCAGGAATATCATTGCGATAGTGGGGACCAAATTTGTGCGCTTTGGAAAGGGAAGAACCATCGCCTTTTAAATCATAGAACCAAACCTTTTTAGTAGGTTTGCCCTTAGTAAAGATTAAAACTGAGGTCTTAACTCCTGAGTATGGCTCAAAGACGCCACCCGGCATGGAAACAACTGCTTCCAAGTTAGCATTTTCCAAAAGATAACGTCTTATTTCTTTATCGTCGCGGTTGGTTCCAAAAAGAGTGCCTTCAGGCAAAATAATCCCAGCCCGACCAATTGATATAGAGGCAATTACACCAGAAAAGCCCACCAATGATATTGCTTTCTGATCTAATTGTTGGGCTCTCTTGCTTTCAAAGTCGTCCTCTCTTTTTATAGCTTCAAAAATAATCTCAGATGTTTGGGGATCAAATTCTTTATCCATGCAATTCTCCACTTTGTTTCAATTCTATTATGCCAGCGGGACAAAAATATTAAAAGCTTAAAATTTAATACCAATACCAAGACAAACTATTTAATAAACGAGTGGTTGGAAATTTGACTTTTTTTTACGCTTGATTTCGTTTGTTGAATTTCTTCCTCGTTGAATAACTTTTCAGGAATGCTTTTCAATCTTTTTTCAGCTGCCTTAAAATACCCTTCATCAACCTCAATCCCAATAAACCGCCTGCCTAATTTAAGTGCGGCTACACCAGTTGAACCAACACCCATAAAAGGATCAAAAACTACATCACTTGGCTTTGAAGCAATTCTTATAATGTGCTTTAAAATCCTAACGGGTTTTTGTGTTGGGTGGTATGGGTTCTTAACTCGTTCTTTGCCCATGCAAATGGGAGACTCAATGAAATTGTGCATCTCTTTTTGGTTAGAAAAATTCCATGTATGCCCTTTGTTCCACATGCAAACAATTAACTCGCAGCTGTTGAGAAAGCCTGCTTTTAACACTTTTGGTACTGGATTTGTCTTATGCCATACAACAAACTGAAAAGTATCAAACTCTGAGTCAAATGCTTCGTGCCACTGTCCAAGCAAGTTATAACTGGTAAAAGCAAAAATGTTTCCGGTAGGTTTTAGAACTCTTTTAAATTCTTTTACCCAATCTTTAGGCCGAAAAATTTTCTTGTCCCAATCAGCTACATCGTTATTTATGTCTTTTCTCCAAGACAATTTTATATTGCCTGTTGAATAAGGACTCAAATTATAGGGTGGATCAGTTAAGATAAGGTCGATAGAAGCGGTAGGTATCTCCTTGATTTTTTCGTAGCTATCTGCTCTAAATATCTGAAATTTTTTCATAATTACCTCAAATAAGTTTTTTTAATTGACTGTAGAGCTTGCTTAATCAAGCCAGATTTTTCTTTATAAGCACTTAAGACAGTGTTATAACCATCATCTAACTTACAAACAAAATTCCAAAAATCTTTCCCAATAAGTAATTCCTCATCAGCAAAAAATTGCCTAACGCGTTCTTGTCGCCAAGGTTTTCCTTCACCATATCTATTATAAGCTGTAGCGAAATAAATCTTTATAACTGCGTCATCAGGGAGGGTGTTTGATAGAATAGCAAATTGCTCTAAAAGAGCTTCTTTTTCAGAACGTGCTTTTTTATTATCCAAATCACCTCCTATTTTAAGTTCAATCAAAAAATTTTTGGAGGTTTCCTTGTCGACTAAGTAATAATCGCTTTCATGCCTCTTTTTCTTCAAGGAACGGTCTCTTGGCTTCACTCTTAAAAAGTGGTAATCTTCCACAGCCGGAGGGTGTAGTTCTCTTCTTTTATATTTTTCTAATAGTTCAGCAATGCCTCTCGTTTGCTCAACGCTCAAAGGTCCTTCCACGCGCTTTTTAACATGATATGAAAAGCTTGCTATATTTATTGCAAGTTTCTCCAGCATATTTCCCAAAGAACTGTCCAGAGACCTAACTAATGCTGTATAAAACTGAATTTCTGGTCCTAGCACAGCAATAAATACATTATGCTTCTTTATATTTATAGTTCCTTCAGAGTTGTCTACTTCTCCTTCATGACGAGCTTGAAAACCTTCTGCATAAGCTTCAACTGCCGTGTAAACAAGAGATTTAATAGCTTCTTTTTTATTTAAGGTGTTCACGTTAATATAACTCCTTTATTCTATTAAGATAAATGCCAATAGAAACCCTTTACAATTCTATTATGCCCTAGTGACATTATTTTTACAAGTTTATTATAACAGTTCAGAGCAGTTTTTGATGGTTCCAACTTAAGCTATTACATTTAAAACTGAAGAGGAAAGATTAACCATTCCTAAGGGGGAAACTATAAAAAGTGTTCTTTACGCTGCCAGCGGGAGAGTGGAGGTTGAGGGAGATGAAAAGAAAGATTTAATAGGGATTCGACCGATGAGAAGATCAGAAAATTTAAAAAGATAAAAGAAGTTCTTTTGGAAGCAGTAGGTGAGTATGAGCAGCTTTCAGAGAAAAGCTCCTGGTTTATAAATTGGCGCCGGAAGGGAGTTTGCCTTCGAGGCTGTGGGAAACTTGAAAGGGTGAAAATTGGAGGAAGATACTCTTATTTTTGTCTCTCTCTTCGCCATTGCTTATTCCAGAGTTAATGGGGAGCATAAGCACTTTAGTTTTTTTGCCGATTGCTGATTTATTGTGGAGAAGCTCATTTTCCCGCTTTCCTTTTGTGAGGTTTAGAAGAAGGTTTTAATGTTTAAACCACCAGAAAGGTTTGGCGGAAAACCCAAGTGCTTTTTCATCTTTTTTGGTGGTGACATCAATCCTTTTCACCACTTTATCTTTTGTGGTATCGATAACAGCCACTTTTCCACTAATACCTGCTGAAACATATGCCTTTTTGCCGTCCGCCCGGACGACGACATCAAATGGTCACCCGCCTAAGCCCAGCGTAACCTTCTTTAAGATTTTATGCTTTTTGGCATCGATAACATAGGCAGCATCTCTCGCTCCACAGATGGCGTAAGCTTTCTTTCCATCAGGGGTGAAGGCAACCGCTTTAGGTCCACTTCCCTGGTCAAATTCAATCTCCTGAGTAACTTTATTAGTGGCGGTGGCTATAACAGCGAGGCTGTCCTTCAGCCCCTTTTGGGCTTTTCCGCTCATTATTCCAGAAACGTCGATTGAAGAAACAGTAGCATAGACGATGGCATCATCAGGATGCACAGCGATTCCACTGCAATATCCTTTAATGGGGATTTTCTTGACCACTGTATTTTTACCGAGGTCGATTACGAAGATGCTTTTAGTGCCCTCTTCAAATTTAGGCATTTCCGTTGGAACTTCTACTTCTCTTACTTTTATTTTTTTAACTCCTTTAAAACTCAAGTACATAGAGTGTCCAACATAGGCTTTCTTTCCATCGAAAGTGATGGCAATGGAAGCAGGATGCTTTCCTACCTGGATGGTGTTTATTACTTTCCTCTTTTGAGTATTGATGACTGAGATGTAGTTTGAGCCGTAGTGGGTGATATAAGCCTTGCTTCCATCTGGATGGAAAGCAATGCCCGCAGGCTCGTCTTTGCTTTTGATTGTTTTGACTACTTTCTTTGTTTTTAAGTCGATAATAAAAATCTTATTGTTTTCAGAAGAAGTAGCGTAAAGCTCGCTTCCGTCTGGTTTCATTTCCGTCATATTGATTTTATCTTGGAGAGAAATTAGAGGAGATGGACTATCCTTTTGAGAATCGATAGTAGAAACTCCTCCACCTCCATTGCTTTTAGCTATATAAATAAAAGGAGGGTCACTTAAGTGGGAAGAAAGTTCTTCAACGTAGTTGGGCTTTTCCTTTTTTTTCTCTTCTTTTTGAACTTTCTTTTCAGATTTTTGAATTTCACTTTCTTTTTGTGCGGTTTTAAAGCAACTTGAAAGAAAGGGGAGAGAGAAAAGAAGACAAATTAATATAAAAAGTTCAAATTTCTTTTTTATTTTCAACCTTCACTCCTAAATATAAAATTTTATCAAACAAATGAAAAAAATTTCAAGTAATCTATTAAAATATTATTAAAATATTTCAGGAAGTGCGCCGAGGCATTTCTCTTGAAGCCACTCTTCGATGGTTAAAACAGACCAAGCTAAAAAAGTTTTGGAAATGGCTCTTAAGATGGCTTCTTCCTGCTATCAGGCTTATATGAAAACCAAGCCTCAGACAAGAAGGATGTTTAATCAGGCTTTCTTTTAAATTCAAGTTCGGATAAGAACAACCTGGTGGGCCTGCGTGGAGTCGAACCACGGACCTCACCCTTATCAGGGGTGCGCTCTAACCAGCTGAGCTACAGGCCCAACAAAGATATTTTATCTAAAAAGCATAAGTTATCAAGGAAAGATTAAATTTCTTCCTCATGGTACATCTCAGAGTAATAGTAGGTAGCCAGCTTTTGAGAGCTCAAGAGAAAAATACCACAGCTTAATACAGTAAGAACTATTAAGATTAAACTAAGAATTCTGCGATTCAACCTTTTCACACCTTTCCTTTTTCTCTTATTTTAACCCATCTTTTCGTTTATTTAAACATTTTTATCAGGGTAGGATGCCAATCCAGATGGTAACAGTGCTCCCTTTGGGGGCTTCAGTCCCCGCTTCAGGACTCTGAGTTACCACTACTCCTGCATTATCAGGCGTGCTGGTAGTCGTTTTCGATTCAACCAGAAATCCCAGGTTATCCAGGGTATTCTCAGCAGTGAGTTCATCCATTCCCACTACATTGGGGACAGTCACTTTTGGAGGACCGCTGCTTACGGTGAGCTCCACCCTCGTCCATTTTTTCACTTCAATGCTTGGGGCAGGATTTTGGCTTATCACAGTGCCTTCGGGGATTGTTTCACTCTCCCTCTCCTTAACTGTATATTTTAACCCTGCTTTTTTAAGGGCTGAAATAGCTTCACTTTGAGAAAGATTTGTCACATCGGGGACGATAACAAGTTCAATTCCTCTGCTTACTATAAGATACACTTCGTTTCCCTTGGGTATTTTCACTCCGGGAGAGGGAGTTTGACTTGTAACTTCACTTTCTTCATATTCCTCCGAATAAATCCTCTCTTTTACCACTGCTTTTAATCCCAGCTCTCCTAAAAGTGAGGCTGCTTCCACTTCATCGAGGCCAACCACATCAGGAACTTCTACTTTTTCCACCCCTTTACTTACCACTACTTTTACTTCGCTTCCCTTTTTTATTTTTGTTCCTGGAGAAGGGTCTTGGTTGATAATGTGATTTGGAGCCACTTCGCGGGAAAACTCCCTTTTTTCGACTACCAGTTTCAACTCCTTTTTCTGCAGTACTCTTTTAGCTGCATTTATTTCCATCCCCACTACAGAAGGCACTTCTACTTTGTTGGCAAAGAGGCTTCTCTGCCAGAGTAAAAAGCCGCCAATTGCTCCCACGCTTAGGAGCAAAAATAGGATGAGAAAAAGGGTTGCCCAGAATATTCTTGTTCTTCTTTGTCTTCGGGGCATAGCCTGCGGCAAAACCATTGTTTTTTCTGCCTCAGATGATTCTATTGTTTGGGTGAATCCTGCACTGATTTTTTCCAAAACTTCCCTCATTTCATCAGCGCTTTGAAATCTATCCAGCGGGTTTTTAGCCATTGCTTTTAAGGCTATAACCCCAACTTCAGGTGGGACATTGAAGTTGATTTCGTGAGGGGGGATTGGCTCTTCTTTGAGATGTTTTGAAGCAATCTGGGAAGGAGTTGAGCCTATGAAGGGAACTTTCCCGGTAAGCATCTCATAAAAGACAACTCCTAAAGAGTAGATATCCGATACTTCTGTGGCGGGGAGTCCTTGAACTTGTTCTGGTGAGATGTAATAGGCTGTCCCCATTATTTCCTTTTCCCTCTTTCCTAAGAGCTTTACCTGTGCAATGCCAAAGTCAGTTACTTTTACCAACCCATCGTCTGTGATGAGAATGTTATGTGGCTTTATATCCCGATGAATTACATTTTTTCGGTGAGCAAAGGAAAGGGCAGAGAGAACTTGGCGAGTAATGTCAATTGCCCATTCAACTTGGAGAGGACCATTTTCATTGATAATTTCTTTAAGATTTTTCCCCTTTACGTATTCCATGACGATAAAGTAAGTTCCATCTTCTTCTCCCCAATCGTGGACCGCAACAATATTTGGATGAGTGAGATTGGCTGCTGCTTTCGCTTCTCTTTTGAAGCGGGAAATAAAGTCGCTGTTCTCCGAATACGTGGGATTTAATATTTTGAGAGCAACTTCGCGGCTTAGAACTTTATCTGTGGCTTTGTAAACTTCTGCCATTCCGCCAGTAGCAATTTTCTCAGTTATCCAATACCGGTTGCCGAAAACCTTGTCGATTAAATCCATGGTTATTATTTTACCGAAGCCTCCTGTAAATAAAAATGAATTAATTCTCTAGCAATGGGAGCAGCTGTTTTGCCTCCGCTTCCTCCATTCTCTACTATAACCACTACTACTATTTGAGGATTTCGGCTGGGGGCAAAAGCTACAAACCAAGAGTGAGGTCTGCCTTCACTCACTTCAGCTGTTCCTGTTTTTCCAGCTACGGAAATTCCTTTGATAAAAGCTCTCCTTCCTGTGCCTCTTTTTACCACTTCTTCCATGGAAAGTCGTGCCTTTTCTGCTACCTTGAGAGAGAAAACTTTTTTAAATTTTGGATGAGGAGTGGAGATAACTTCTTTTTCGGGAGTCACAACTTTCTTCAATATGTGGAGCTGGGGAGCAGCTCCTCCATTTGCTATGGCGGAGGTGAGATAAGCCATTTGCAGAGGAGTGACCAGAACCCTTCCCTGACCTACTGCACTCCAGGCTAGCTCTAGCTTGTCTTTGGGAGGAGGAAAGAGACTCTCTTTTGCCGGAAGTTCAAAGGGAAGTGCCCTGTTAAATCCCATTTTTTCTGCCCACTGTTTCAGTTTTCTTTCTCCCAGTCGAATACCCAGTTGAGCAAAGACGGTGTTTACGGAATAGACGAAAGCATCTTTGAGCGAAAGGGAGTTAAAACTTTTTTCTTCAAAGTTTGTCACGTAACCGCCAGAAATTTTTAAGCGGGAGGGAGCTTTGAAGCGTTCGTCGAGTTGGGCTGAGCCTTCTTCTAAACTTGAAGCGAGCGTGAGGATTTTAAAGGAAGAGCCGGGCGGATATCTCCCCTGAGTAACCCTATTAAAAATGGGATTCTCGGAAGCATTAGCCATTCTTCCCCATTCCTCCTCAATTTTATTGGGGTCAAATGAGGGCGCAGAAACGAGTGTTAAAACTTCACCGTTTTTTGGATTGAGACAGACGACTGCTCCTCTTTTTCCCTGAAGGTGTTTATAAGCCTTTTTTTGGAGCTCTTTATCTATGGTAAGATAAATATTTGCTCCTTTTGAAGGGGAGGGAGAGAAAGCATATCCGCTCAGATATTTTTCGAAGGCTGCTTCTGAACCAGCCTCTCCATATTGAGGAGAGAAATATCCGGTAACATGAGAGAAGATTTTTCCCTCGGGATAAAATCTTTTAAACACATCTCCTTTGGGGATACTTTCAGCCAGAATTTCTCCCTTTCTGTCCATTATCTTTCCTCTCTCGATTTTCAATCTTTTCTTTATTTCTCTTGAGTTAGCGGGATGAGCTCTAATTTCTCCTCCATACACAAAGAGGAGATAAGGCAAGCGGAGTGAGAAAAGGAGGAAAGCAAATATAAAAAAGATAGCTAACTCTCTTATCTTAACTTTCATAGCTTATCACTGAAAAGTAAAGCAGAAGGGAAAGAGAAAGAAAACTTGAGAGAAGGGAGCTCCCTCCATAACTTACAAATGGTAAGGTAAGCCCCGTTAGAGGGAGAATTCCAGTTACCCCACCTAAGATTAGAAGAGCTTGGAGGGAGAAGGAGAGAGTGATTCCCAAGGAGAGGAGAGAGGCAAAGTCTTCTCTTGTTTTGCTGGCAATTAAAAAACCTCTAGAGATAAGAAGTATAAAGGCAGTGATTAAAGCGAGACCACCTAAAATTCCCATCTCTTCAACTATTGAGGCGAATATAAAGTCGGTAGAAGCGGCAGGAATTTGATTAGGGGAACCTTTCCCAATGCCTGTGCCAAAGACACCTCCTGAAATCATCCCGAAGTAGCCTTGTAGTATTTGAAAGCCCCTTCCATAAAAGTCCTGCCAGGGATTTAGCCAGATCTTGATCCTGGTTTGAACATGAGTGAAATTTAAATAGCAAATAAAAGCACTGAAGAGGAAAAGAAAAGTGCCGAAAGAGAGGTAGAGAAGTCTAGCGGTGGAAATGTAAAGAAGCAAAAGAAAAATGAAGAAGATAAGGAAGGAAAAGCCCAAATCTTTGAGGTAAATCAAGATGAGAAGGGAAAGGGAAAGAGCTAGGATTAAAGGACCGAGATGGCGGAGGTGGGGAAGCCAGACTTTCCAGAATAGCCTACCACCTCTAGCTAAAACTTCTCTTTTTTCCGAAAGATACGAGGCCAGAAATACAAGAAGGAGGATTTTGCTTATTTCCCCGGGTTGAAATGAGAATCCTCCCAATCTTAGCCAGAGCCTTGCTCCTCTCACTTCTCTTCCCAAAAAGAGAAGGAGGAAAAGGAGAACTATTCCTAAGAGACCGAGAAGGTAAGAATAGCTTTCTAACCATTTGTTTTTTCGCAAGGAGTGCAAAAGGAGCGTACAGAGGAGAGTAGAGAGGTAGAGAGAGAAAATCTGTTTTTCTCCCCAATTAGGAGAAATTCTAAAAATTTCAATCATCCCTATAGAAAGGAGAAAGAAGGTGGCAGGAAGGATAAAGTAATCACATTCTTTTTTGAAAAATCTTAGGTAAAGGTGGAAAAGAAAAAAGGGTAGAAAAAGAAGAAAGGAATAGGGAAGAGCAGAGCCTGGTTTTATTTTTTCCTCAATTTGCAAGGTCAAAAAGCTGGAGAAGAGAAAGGGAGTAACTAGGAGAAGCAGAATTATCTCTCGATTTCTAGGCGACATCCTCTTTTTCAAAATCTATTAAAACTACGGTTATGTTGTCATACCCGCCTTTTTCTTTTGCTTTTTCCACGAGGAGAAAAGTTGATTCATTTACTTCTTTTCCTAAAACAAGTTCAGCAATTTCTTTTTCGGAAAGATGAGAGGTAAGTCCATCTGTGGTTAAAAGCAGTCTGTCCCTTGGTTTAAGTTGAAGCGAAATGATATCTACGTGAACACGTGAGGTTGTGCCAATTGCCTGAGTAAGAGCACTTCTTAAGGGATGAGTGGCAGCTTCCTCTTCCTGAATTTTTCCTCTTTTTACGAGTTCATGTATGACAGAATGGTCTTCAGTGAGCTGGTAAATTTTACCTTTTCGGAAAAGATAAGCTCGGCTGTCTCCTACATGAGCAATAAAAACCCTTGGTTTGAGATAGTAGGTAAGCGTGAGGGTGGTGCCCATTCCCTCAAACCTCTTTTCTTTTTGGGAAACTTGATAGACGCTTTGGTTTGCCTTTTTCACTGTTTTTAAGAGCTTTTTCTTCAGCTCTTCAACTTCACTCAGCTTCTTTTGTAAATCTTTTTTAATTATTTTTAGAGCGAGCTTACTGGCAATCTCTCCTGCTTGATGACCTCCTAGTCCATCAGCGACGGCGAAGATAGGGGGTTCAGCCAGGTAGGCATCTTCATTGATTTCTCTCACCAACCCTTTATCGGAAAGAGCAGAAAATTTCATACTCCCTCCTCTAAAAAGAGAATAGATTCACCAATTTCAATTTTATCACCAATTGAAAGAGGATGAGGACGATCGATTCTCCTCCCATTGATTTTAGTCCCATTTTTACTTCCCAAATCTTCAATGAACCATTTATTGTCTTCAAAAAAAATCCGCGCGTGGTGTGAGGAAACGTGGATGTCTTGAAACTTGATGTCTACATCGGGAGCTCTCCCTAAATAGATTTCTTTCTTTCCCAGTTTCACTTTCAACTTCCTTTCTTTTTCGTAAATTTTAAGTGCCAGTTTTTTCGGGGTTTCCTTAAATTCTTTGTAAATAAGGAAAGTAAGAGCAAAGAGAAAGAAGTAAGCGAATAGAAGTGAAAGGTAGGAGAGAATTTTTTCAATCTGTAATCCAGCGGAATTCAAGTTTTGCCTCGCCGAGAGTTATTATATCCCCTGGTTTTAAAGCCTTTTCTCTCACCAACTTCCCGTTAACATAGGTGCCGTTTGTGCTTTCTAAATCGCGGATATAAAAGCGCTTACCACGGCGGTAAATTTGGGCATGGCTGCGGGAAACGCTTTTATTCTTCAACACAATATCGTTGTTATCTGCTCTTCCAATATTTACAAGGGGTTTTGAGAGATAAAATATGTTGTGTTCATCGAAGGAGTAAACACAGGCGGGAGCAAATGCCAACCCCTCGCTTTCAGCTTCTTCAAGTTCTATAGCTTGAGTTTCCTCGACTTCACCTTCCTTAGCTACAATTTTTGTTTCTGTTTCTATTTGTCCTCTCGTTAAATCTTCGCGGGGGTAAAATTCTATTTTTATGGGACCGACAAGAGTATAGCCTTCACTTTTTGCTCTCTCTTTTAGGTATTCCGCCATTTCCTTCGTCATTACCTCACGAATGGAGTAAAGCTCCCTCAAGTCAGCCGTGGAGAGATACACTGTGTATTCATTGGGAGCGTATGTTCTTTGAGGGCCTAGTGTTCTTCCCTCGTCCATAGCCTTGCCCAGCTTTTTGGCGATTTCAATAGGCTGAACACGGGATTTAAAAGCTTTTGAGAACATTCCTTCGATAGCTTGCTCTAGCTTTTTCTCAAAGTTTTTTAACAACCCCATAGAGAGAATTATAGTTAATCTTTCTTTCAAGCAAAAGGAAACTTGCTTTTATCTGGACTCTTTCTCATAATTTACTTAGGGGCGAGTGGCGGAATTGGCAGACGCGCTGGACTCAGGATCCAGTGGGTAGATAATACCCTTGCGGGTTCAAATCCCGCCTCGCCCACCAGTTCAAGTGGGGAAGAGGAAAAACGAGTATTTTAAAGGTCTTGCTCCCATTACCCTAGCCGAGGGAATTGTGGCTTACTCTGAGGAGTACCGCTTGCTTTGATTACCTAGAATGTCGGAAAAAGGGGAAAGAGGATTGAAGCCAAACTTCCGAATGAATAATTACCCTAGCTGATTTAAAAATTATGACTAGAAAAATAAAAAAATTTAAATTCTCGTGAGTCTTTAGAAAAGTATAATAGTTAAAAATGTGACAGATTAATGATATCATGACAAGCTGAGGGAATTTAATGGCACAGGTATATCGAGGAAGAACTAGATATTTTCGGAAGAAAAAGCGTTCTCCTATAGGTATTTTTATTTTACTTTTTTTAATTGTTGTTTTTATTGCTTACTTTTTCTTTTTTCTTCCCAGGAGTAGAGCTCATCCTTATGAGGAGTACTACTCTCAAACTCTGAAGGTGATTAAGAAGTCAAATAAGCAGGGGGATGAATTTAAGTCTATCTGGAAAAGTGCTTCCCGCCTGAAAAGGGAAAAGATTGAAGAAAAGTTAGGAAATTTGATTAAAGGAAGTGAAGCCCTTCTCAAAGAAGCTGAAAACATCAAATCTCCTCGGGAAATGGAAAAGGCCCATCTTTACTTTATCTTCACCTTGGATTTAAGAGCAAAAGGATTGAAAAATTACAAACCCGCTCTTTTTAATGCTTTGAAGGATGTTGATCTTGAGGTTGCCAGTGGCCAAGTAGCCAATGCTCTTAAAGACCTTTCTCTCTCTGACCGGGCATATCTTGCCTTTCGCGAGGAAGCAGAGAAGGTTTTAAAGGAAAAGAGGGTTAAAAAGAAATATCCCTCCTATCACTTCCTCGAGGAAGATTTTTATGAGAAGGAAAGTCTCCTGCCTTACTTAGAAACGCTTAAGGAAGCGCAGAGTTTAAAAGCTATTCATGGTCTCGCTCTTATAAGCATTTCCACGAAACCCAAGAATAAGCGGTACATTTCATCGCGAAGGCTTTATGTTCTCCCGGCCGCAGATATTATGTCGGTCACTGTGGAGGTGGAAAATCAAGGAAACGTTGATGAGGAGGATGTGAGAGTAAGGGCGAGTCTAAAATCGGAGACAGAGCCGGAAGAAAAAGTTTATGAAGTTACCATACCTATAATTAAAAAGGGGGAGAGAAGAGCTGTGACGTTTGAAAACCTTCTTCCCACTAATGAGCCTGATGTGGTTAATCTTTTGACTGTAGAAGTATCACCGGTTTCAGGAGAAAAATACACGGAAAACAACAGGCGGGAGTTCAAGTTTGTTTTGGAGTAAGTTTATTTAAGTGAGAAAGCGCTTTTCTTTCCAATTCCATTTTCACCTTTTTTAAAGGAACTCCGGACTTTTTGGCTAATTTTACGCAGTCCTCATATTCAGCACTTACGCTGATTATTTTCCCTTCTCTCCAGGCTATCTTCACTTTTCCCTTGCCGTATGTTGTCTCTACTTCAATCACTTCGCGGGAAAGGACGATGCGTTCCAGGGGAGTTAGCCTCACTCCCAGGGCAGTGCTTTCTTCGAAAATTTTATCTATAACTTTTTCTTTAAAGGGAAGAGGAACGATAGCAGAAAGGGTCACGCCTGGCCTCTCTTTCTTCATTTGAATGGGAGTCGTCCACACATCCACGGCACCGGCTTCAAAGAGGATCCCCTTAAGGTAGCCAATAATTTCTGGGCTGATGTCGTCTAGATTTGTTTCTATTAGCACGACGTCGCTTTCAAAACTTATTTTTTCTCCCAGAATTATCCTTAAAACATTGGGAATTTCGAGGTCTCTACTTCCGGCTCCGTAGCCAGTTTTCTCTATTTTCATGGGCGGGAACTTTCCGAATTGAGAGCAGAGGGTTTTGAGAAGAGAAGCACCTGTTGGTGTAGTGAGTTCTGCCTGGATATTCAAGGAGTAAGTGGGAATACCTTTTAAAATTTCTAAAGTGGCGGGAGGCGGGAGGGGAAGAAATCCGTGCTCCGTTTTCACCATTCCCACTCCAGTGGGAACTAAAGAGCAGAGAATCTCTTTCACTTGAAAGTAGTGAAAGCCTGAAATCACCCCCACCACATCAACGAGTGTATCTAAAGCACCGATTTCATGAAAGTGAACTTGGTCGATGTTGACTCTGTGGATATTTGCTTCAGCCTGAGCTAAAAGCAGAAGCGCTTTTAAGGCATTTTCTTTGATTTCTCTTTCCAAACGACTTTTGCGAATTATTCCTTCGATGCTGGGCCAGGTTCTTACAACTCCCTTTTCTTCCACATTCACTTTTACTCTTGTGGCTCCTATATTTCCTCTCATCGTTTGTTCCACTTCTAATCGAAAAGGGAGAGGAATTTTTTTAATTGTTTTTTCCAGGTAAGGAAGGGGTAAGCCTAAGTCAAGAAGGGCGCCTAAAAGCATATCTCCACTGGCTCCTGCCACACAATCGATATAAGCGACTTTCATGTCTTTATCCAAGCACAATGAAAAAGATATAGCAAATCAGGGAACTGACTGCAGATTGATGAGCGAGGCAAGATACCCAGCACCGAATCCGTTATCGATGTTCACTACTGAAAGCCCCTCCGCACAGCTGTTAAGCATGGTTAGAAGAGGAGTTATTCCTCCCAAAGAAGCCCCATATCCTACGCTTGTAGGAACTCCAATAACTGGAGAGGAGACAATACCGGCGATAAGACTGGGTAAAGCTCCCTCCATTCCCGCTACTACCACTATTGATTTGGCTTTCCTTATTTCTTTTAAAAAAGGGAATATTCTGTGTGAACCTGCCACGCCGATATCGTAAAATCTTTCCACATTGCTTCCCATAAATTCAGCAGTTAAAGCTGCTTCTTCCGCTACGGGTATATCTGATGTGCCTGCGGTAATTACAGCTACAAGCCCTTTCTTTTTTTTCTTTTTTCCCACCCAGACCAGCTTGGCCTCAGGGAAATATTTTGCCTCTTTTGCCACTTCTTTAATCGCTTTATAACTTTCTTCATCTGCCTTTGTGGCTAGAAAGGAAATTTTTTTGGCATGGAGCTCCTTGGCAATGGCTTTAATCTTCTCTTTTGGTTTTCCAGGACAGTAAATCGATTCAGGAAGTTTTTTTCGAAAATGGCGATGCGTGTCTATTTTGGCAAAACCAACATCTATAAAGGGAAGATAAGCCATTTTTTCCACCGCTTCTTCTACCGAAATTTCACCCTTCTTAACTTTTTTTAAAAGCGTTTCCAATTCTTTTCTCTCCATCTTTTTAAAGGATATAATAAATAAGAGGTGGAATCAGTATGTCGTGGGTGATTTTAGTTCTTCTTTTGTATGCGGTGTGGCTTGGGTTTATCACTTTCCTTATTTATCTCATATATCGGCGAGAAACCGATATCGCACGAGCAGCTTCTCAAGGCGTACTTCCTCAAATAATAATGGAGAATCAGGAAAACTTAGAGTTAATGAAGAGAGAAATCGTGAAGTTGAGAAAAGAGCTTCAGGGTTTCGGAGTAGAGCTTAAAGGTTCTTTTAAGAAAGTAGGGTTGGTGAGGTACGATGCTTTTGACGATGTGGGTGGGGGTTTGAGTTTTTCTCTTGCACTCATGGATGACTGGGGGAATGGATTTATTCTTACCTGTCTTAATGGAAGGCAGGAAAGCAGAGTGTATGCTAAACCATTGGAGAGAGGCGAATCGATTTACGCTCTTTCTGAAGAAGAGAAGGAAGCTTTGCAGAAAGCCTCTCGAATCTCTGCTTGACTTACCTTTTTACCTCTGATAACTTTTCTCCATTCAGGGAGGTAAGATGCGTATAGGGTATTTAGGCCCCAGAGGAACTATTACTGAAGAGGCACTTCTTAAATACCTCAGAGTGAAAGAGGAAAAGAGCGTTCCTTACTTGACTGTTTATGATGTGGTTAAAGCAGTGGAAAGAAGAGAGGTGGAGAAAGGTCTAGTTCCCATTGAGAACTCCATAGAAGGCTCAGTCAACGTAACTTTGGACCTTCTAGCTTTCGAAACCGACCTTTTTATCGAAAAGGAGATAGTTACCCCGGTTAGTCACAATCTTTTAGGGAAAAAAGGTGTGAAGTTGAGCAAAGTGAAGAGGTTGATTTCTAATCCTCAAGCAGCAGCGCAGTGTGGTCGCTTTTTGAGAGAGAAACTTCCTCGTGTTGACATGGAACCGGTTTCAAGCACAGCTGAAGCAGCAAGAAGAGTTGCAGAGTCTGAAGATGAAGTGGTAGCAATCGGGACAAAACTTGCTGCTAAAATATACGGTTTGGAAGTAATTCAGGAAAAAATTGAAGACTTTGAAGACAATTTAACCAGATTTGTTCTTTTGGGAAGAGAAATTCCTCCTCCCACTGGATATGACAAAACTTCTATCGTTTGTTTTATACATGAAGATAGGCCTGGAAGCCTTCTTGAAATTTTGCAGGAGTTCGCCTATAGATACATAAACCTTACTAAAATTGTTTCTCGTCCTACTAAAAAGACTCTCGGAGATTACTGCTTCTTTATTGATTTGGAAGGACACGTCGAGGATGAAGTGGTCTCTCAGGTTCTCCATTGTCTTGAATGTAAACTCCGTAAGGTTAAAGTTTTAGGTTCTTATCCTCGAGGTAAATAGGTGCTTTCGCTCAAGTTTATCAGGGAAAATTCTGAGATAGTTAGGGATGCTTTGAAGAAAAGAGGAGTCCAGTTTGAACTGGATGATTTCCTTGCTCTTGATGAAGAGAGAAGAGAAATTATTCAGGCGGTGGAAAATCTTCGTTCTTTTAGGAATAGGGTTTCCAAGGAGATAGGAGAAGCAAAAAGGAAGGGAGAGAACCTTCAGGCTGAAATGGAGAGGATGAGGGAGGTCGGAAGGGAGATAAACGCAAAGGAAGAAAGGCTTAAGGAATTGGAGGAAAAGATTAAGAAACAGCTACTTTTAATTCCGAATATCCCTCATGAAAGCGTTCCCGAAGGGGTGGATGAAAAGGATAATGAGGTTGTGAGAGTGGTGGGGAAACCTAGAAAGTTCACTTTCGAGCCTCTTCCTCACTGGGATGTGGGAAAAGCTCTGGGTATTTTAGATTTTGAAAGAGCAGCCAAGATTTCCCGTTCAAGGTTTGTGGTCCTCTGGGGTAAGGGAGCCTTGTTAGAAAGAGCTCTTATAAACTTCATGCTTGATTTACATATCAAAGAGCACGGCTATAAGGAAGTTTTCCCTCCTATTTTAGTGAATGAGGGGACGATGGTGGGAACAGGACAACTTCCCAAGTTCAGAGAAGATATGTTTAAGTGTGCAGATGACCCCCTCTATTTGATTCCTACTGCTGAAGTGCCAGTGACCAATCTTCATCGGGAGGAAGCTCTTTCTGTAGAAGCTCTTCCTCTTAAATATGTGTCGTATACGCCATGCTTTCGAAGGGAGGCAGGTTCATACGGGAAAGAAACGCGGGGTTTAATAAGGCAGCATCAGTTTAACAAAGTCGAACTGGTAAAGATAACTCATCCTGATAAGTCCTATGATGAACTGGAGCTTCTGGTTAAAGATGCGGAAGAGGTCTTAAAAAGGCTGGAGTTGCCATACAGAGTGGTAGTTTTGTGCACCGGTGATTTAGGATTTTCCGCAGCAAAAACGTATGATATAGAAGTTTGGATGCCGAGTTACGGAGATTATAAGGAGATTTCTTCCTGCTCTAACTGTGAGGATTTTCAAGCTCGGAGAGCTCAAATCAAGTTTAAGGAAAATGCTAAAGCCAAGCTCCGTTTTGTGCATACGCTTAACGGTTCAGGGGTAGCGATTGGCCGGACTGTAGCAGCAATTCTGGAAAATTATCAGGAGAAGGATGGAAATGTGACCATTCCTGAAGCTCTTAGACCCTACATGGAGGGGTTGAAGAAGATAACCCTTTCTTAAACAAGCGGTTCTAAAGCTACTGCTAAGAAGATAAAGAAAAGGTAAGGACTAGTAAGTTTAAAAAGAATCCATGAAAGCCTTTTTTCAGGCCGAAAGAAGAGAAGAAGGCTTAATAGACCAGTTAAAAGAGCTAAAACTGAAGCTGTTACTAGATACAGACTTCTCAGAGGATAGAGCAAAGGGGGCACAAAGGAAAAGAAAATAAGAAGTAGGGTGGAGAGAGCTATGACTTTAATAGCTCTTTTTTCCTCAATAATCACGGGTAGCATAGGTATTTCTGCTTTTTGATAGTCCTCCTTGAAAAAAAGAGCCAAGCTCCAGATGTGGGTGGGAGTCCATATCACAATGAGGAGAGCGAGAAGGAGGGGAAAGAGAGAAATTTTTCCAGTGACCCCGCTCCAGATAACCAGAATAGGTAGGCCACCGGCCGGAGCTCCCAGAAGAATGTTGTAGCACGTTTTTCTCTTTGTGAGGCGGTTGTAAACAATAGCGCTATTAAGCACTCCTAAAAGAAGAAAGAGGGAAGAAAGAGGGGAAATAAGGTAGGCAAGCAGGGCTCCCAGGAAGATGAAGTAGAGGGAAAAGAAAAAAGCTTTTTGAGGCGGACTTATCTCTCCTTGCGGAAGTGGGCGGTTTTTTGTTCTTTCCATTAGGGCATCTATATCTCTGTCGATATAGGAGGTGAGGGCATTGGCACCCATTACTCCTAAGGTGAGAGAAAGTGTGCTTAAAGCCAGTCGATTTAAACTAAGGGAGCTTGATAAAGAGGCGTGTAGTCCTGCCGCGAATCCAACAAAAACTAGAAGAAATACACTTTTTGGTTTTGTAAGTATAAAGTAAGGTTTTACTTTCTCCACTAGCCAAATTTGCCTGGAAATCATGGGTTTTATTTTATGATTTTAATTTGTCTCTGTCTATTTACCTGTGATAAACTATTAAAGCCCCTTAAGGGCGTTTTTTTACTTGGTCAGGCGATTGCGGAGAGATGGCCGAGTGGCTGAAGGCAGTCGCCTGCTAAGCGACTAGGCTGGGTAAAACCGGCCTCGTGGGTTCGAATCCCACTCTCTCCGCCAGTTTAGCTTTTAGCTATTACTGTTGGATATTGGTAAGGATCCAAAGCTAAAAGCCAATGTTAATACCCATAAAAGCTAGAGTGGAGGGATGGCCGAGTTGGCCTAAGGCGCACGACTGGAAATCGTGTTCCCCGTGAGAAGCGGGGACGAGGGTTCAAATCCCTCTCCCTCCGCCATTTTAGCTGTTAGTTATGGGTTAAAAACTCAAAAGCTAGGAGCAAATTGCCAGAGGCCAAAAACGCGCCCGTAGCTCAACTGGATAGAGTAACGGACTACGAATCCGGGGGTTGCAGGTTCGAGTCCTGCCGGGCGCGCCATGTTAGCAGTAGACTGTGGGTAATTGGTGGAGGAATGGAGTAAATAATGGACGAAGAATTTTTTATGAAAAAGGCCTTAGAAGAAGCAAAATTGGCTTTTGACAAAGGTGAAGTTCCTGTTGGAGTTGTAATCGTTAAAGATGGAGAGATCATCGCTCGAGCGCACAATTTGAAAGAAACTCTTTTTGACGCTACTGCTCATGCTGAACTTTTAGCTATCAGGCAAGCGTGTGAATATTTGAGAAACTGGCGTCTGGTGGGTTGTGAACTTTACACTACTTTAGAGCCCTGTCCCATGTGTGCAGGCGCTATTATTTTAGCCAGGATAAAAAAGCTTGTTTACGGGGCTTCGGATCCGAAAACGGGAGCTTGCGGTTCTGTGATTAATCTTTTTCAAAATGAGCAGTTTAACCATCGTGTTGAGGTTGTAGCGGGGGTTTTAGCAGAGGAGTCCTACAATCTATTACAACCCTTTTTCAGAGCTTTGAGAAAGTAACACGGTTAGCTATTGGACTTTGGTAAAAAGCTAATTGGCGACAGTCAAAGGCCAGAGCGGAGGGATGGCCGAGCGGACGAAGGCGGCGGTCTTGAAAACCGCAGAGGTGATGAACCTCCGGGGGTTCAAATCCCTCTCCCTCCGCCAATTTATTAGGAAGCGCCCGTAGCTCAACTGGATAGAGCATCGGCCTCCGGAGCTGAAGGCTGCGCGTTCAAGTCGCGCCGGGCGCACCATTTTAACTATTAGCATTGAGCTGTTAGATGTGCTAAAGGCCAGAGCGGAGGGATGGCCGAGCGGACGAAGGCGGCGGTCTCGAAAACCGCTGTCCGATGTTAAGTCGGACCGGGGGTTCAAATCCCTCTCCCTCCGCCATCTCGTGGCTAGAAGTATGATTTTGCAGTCGGGAGGGTTTGAAGTACTCTAGCCATCTTTTCTTTCTTTTATTTCAAGGTGTTTCTTTATTTGAGAGGATAAAAATTTTGCCACCTCTTCAGTCTCGAATGGCCAGATGTAGATGAAAGAGACTTGTGGATATTTTTTTTGCACAGCTTTTACTGTGTTAGGGATTTCGATTTCTGAATGCTCACCGCCTCTGGTCATCATGGGAGTGACTACAATTACTTTTTTGCCTCCTTCTTCAGCCGCTTTTTCCAGTGCTTCTTTTAAGCTAGGTGCACAGAACTCGTTGAAACCCACAATTACTTTTAGACCAGTGACTTTACTTAAGTCGTTGGCTAGATTCATTGCTCCTTCAAAGTAGGGGTCGTTTTGGGGATTGCGAGGCCAGCGGCGCATCTTTGCTTCGAGTTCTCGGTAGCGACGGAGCAGAGCCTCGCTTTTCTTTATGCTTCCTATGCGGTTGTGGAGTCTGAAAAATTCCGCTAGCTCATTTTTAGGAAAGTCACTGGGAGGAGCTCCATGCATAGCTAAGACGATTACAGTTTTCATGAAAACCTCCTTATCAACTGGTAGCTAGAATGAATTCTTTATATTAAATTAAAGACTATCTGCTAAATATTGTCTAATTTGTTTTAGCCAAGCCAACAATTTCTCCTTTTAGTTTTGCCAGGAAGAACTGGCTGTGGTGGAGATTTTCATCGTCTAAGCGAAGCTCTATATATTTTCTTATCAGAGGCATGTCCTCTTCTTTTGCTCTCTTCTCTTCCTTTTAATCGGTATCAAGATGATTTTTTTCTAATAAGTGTCTCTGTGGACTGTTAAAATGTGAATTGGTGAAATGAGATGACCAAGACAGTTATTTCAGAGGAGTTAATGGATGAAATACTGGGTGTGGAGGTAGCGCGAGCAAGAGAAGAAGACTACCCCTCATCTCTTGTGCAGAGGGCTTACGAGATAACGCGAAAGCGAATGGAAAGAGAACCTTTAAGAAATCCAGCTACCTTTTTCCGTAAAGTCCTCAATAATTTGGTTTTAAAGACGAAAAGGAAGAGAGGTCGGGAAAGAATAAGGGAGATAAAAAAGCGTTTCCTAGAGCAATCCATTGTGGCTGATTTGAAAAGAGCGGGTCTTTCTGAAGAGGAGATAGAAAGAAAGTTGCGATGTGAATGGGATATTTGGGAAAATAAATCCTAATCTCAAAACTCTAATTCCTAGCAGAAAGAGTAAATTGTTGCTTCCTCTGCTTTTGAGTAAACTGAAAATATGCTAAAGCATTATTTTTCCATTCTGGAAGGTGAGGAAAGACCTTTTTTCTTCAGAGCGAAGAGTGTGCTTGCTCCTTCACATTATAAATCTTTACCTTTGAAAGAGCTTCTACTTCTTCACAGGAAACTTCAAAAGAAGTTAGAAAAGAGGGAGGAAGAAGATGAATTTGCCAGCCCCTCCCTCCTCGATGTAAAAGTAGAGATTTCTCTTCGCCTTCTTAAAAACTGCTGTTTTTGCGAGAGAAGGTGTGGTGTGGATAGAACTCAAGGTGAACTCGGTGTTTGCAAAGTAAGTGACAGGTCTCGCTATGCCAGTGAGTTTTTGCATATGGGGGAGGAGCCTGAGCTCATACCTTCTCACACAATTTTTTTCACTGGCTGCACTTTCCGCTGTGTTTATTGCCAAAACTGGGATATCGCTATGTATCCTGAAACGGGAAGAGAAGCAGAACCCTCGTATCTAGCGAGGATTATTCGCTTAAGGAGGCTGGAGGGAGCTAAAAATGTAAATTTTGTGGGAGGAAATCCTGACCCAAACCTTCACACCATCCTTCAGATTGCCAACGAACTTGAAGTTTCTATTCCCCTTATCTGGAATTCAAATATGTATACTTCTTCTGAAGCGATGGAACTCTTGGACAGTTTTATCGATCTTTACCTCGGAGATTTTCGCTATGGGAATGATGAATGTGCTCAGAAATACTCTTCAGTTAAAAATTACTTCTTCGTAGTTTCAAGAAACTTTAAGCTAGCTTATGAAAGAGCAGATGTTATTCTGCGCCACCTTGTTTTGCCTGGTCATTTACAGTGTTGTACTGAGCCTATAATGAAATGGGTTTCAGAGAACATTCCCCAAGTGTATTTCAATTTAATGTTCCAATATTATCCCTCTTACAGGGCTTCTCTCTATCCCGGTCTCAACCGTCGGTTAACAGATTCCGAGAAGGGAGATGCTCTAAAGTTAGCCAAAAATTATGGGATAAACATCGGCAGTCTTTAGTTGTTCTCTAGGAGAAAGCTCCGACCGAAAAGGAAGTTTCCTCCCTCGGTATCAAAAACCCAAATTCTTCCTCTTTTAAAATCTTCGTCTTCGGGGAGAGCCCAGAGTTGCACCAAGATAAACGCCTCCTTCCCCTCGTACTGGGCAAGTGTGGCTTCCACGGGGATGATTGGTTTAGCGTGGGGAGGCATGGTAGCAAAAAGAACTTTCTTAAATGAGCTTCTTTTTTTCTCTGGGCATTTCTTTAAGAGTTCATCCCTTAATTCTTGGGAAATCTTTTCAATTTCCTTTTCTTTCGGAGTGTAGATTTTTTGGGCTTTTTTTAGCTCGGGAGAGTTCTCAAACTTTTGAATTACAGATTTCGCATTGTAATCTTTATTTTCTACTTTGAACTGCGGCGAAAAGTTAGATTTTGTGCAGCCAGCGATAACTATCAAGATAAGAAAAGTAAAAAGTATCCTTTTCATGCTCTCTCCTTTAAGTAGTTTTCCAATCTTTTTATTCCCTCTTTAATTTGAAGAAGAGAAGTAGCATAAGAGAATCTTAAGTACCCTTCCACTCCGAAATCTATGCCGGGAGTCACTGCCACCTTTGCTTTTTTTAAAATATCTAAAGCTAGCCTGTAGGAGTTCTTTTCGATGTGGTCTGTTTTCGCCAGGATGTAAAAAGCGCCCTTAGGGTCGTAGGGAATTTTGAAGCCAAGTTTTTGAAGAGAGGGTAGAAAGTAATCTCTTCTTTTCTCATAAATTTTCCTCATTTCTTCCACTTCTTTTCTGCACTCCAGTGCGGCTAGAGCTGCGGCTTGAGAGATGCTTGAAGGGCAGATGAAGAAGTTTTGCTGTAAAATTTGGAGAGGGCGAATAAACTTTTTTGGAGCGATTAGAAATCCAAGCCTCCATCCTGTCATAGCATAGGCTTTAGAAAATCCGTTCACGATAAAGCACTTATCTGTGAATTCTAAAAAGGTGTGTTCCCTCTCTTTGTAAGTGAGGTTGTGGTAGATTTCGTCCGAAAGAACGTAGATATCCAAATCGGCAATTTCTTTTAAAGTTTTGTGATTTATCACTGCTCCTGTAGGGTTGGATGGTGAGTTTATAAAGATGAGGCGGGTTTTATTAGTGATTAATTTTTTCATTTTTTTCACGTCTATTTGGAAACCTTCGTCTTCATTGAGAGTGAGAAAGACCGTTTTTCCTCCCAAATACCGTACAAAGTTAGGGTAACAGGCGTAGAAAGGTCTGGTCATGATGACCTCATCACCGGGTTCTAGAAGGACGGAGAGGGCAAGGAGCAGGGCAGGTGAAGTACCTGAGGTAACTATCACTTGTTCGGGAGAAAAGGTGACCCCGTACCTTTCACTATAGTAACGAGTTATTTTTATACGTAGGTCTTCCCTTCCCAAACTAGGTGTATAATGGGTTTCGCCTTTTTCAATAGCTTCTAAAGCAGCCTTTTTTATCTCCATGGGGGTCTCAAAATCTGGTTCGCCGATTTCAAAATGGATGACTTTTTCACCTTTTGCTTCAATTTCTTTTGCTTTTTCTAAAATGTCCATTACTAAAAAGGAGGTAAGCCCCTTTAATCGAGAAGGAAAAATCGTCTTCATATTTTAAGTTTAACCAGCTTTATAGATTTTCACAAGCAATAGAATGTCTCAGCTTACATCTATAATTCTCAGCTTGGGTGAATCAGACTTGCTTCGTTTACTTCTCGTTCCACCAGAAAAAAAGGAGGAAGAAATCATCTTTTATGAAATTTTAGAGAAGATAAAGCCCCCTGATTTCCGGGGATTTTTGTATCTTGTGCCCACTCATCGAAAAGTCCGTGAGGCTTTAAAAACTTTCGCCGAATATATGAGGGAAAAGAAAGCGGCAAGGTATTTTTTTCCTCCTCAGATACTCACTCTCAGTGATTTTGCTCAAAAAGAGAGCGGGTTGCCTTTTCAAAAGAGAGTGAGTGATGAGGAGCGAGAAGTTCTTCTCTCCTTTTTGCTCAAGAAATTATCCCAGGACAAAGTGGGGGTTTTAAGGGCAACTGCTGATTTCATAAAGATGTCCAAAAGCTACCTTCCCCACTTAAGTTTTAAGGATCTTGATGCTTTGATTAAGAATAAGTTAGAAGAGATGGGAGAAAGACAAGCGCTCGATGTTAATCTGCCCTTTCGGCTCATGCGCCGCTTGGGTTTAGTCTTCCATGTTTCCCGTTTATACGAGAAGATTTTTAAAGAGAAAAATCTTTATGACCAGGAAGACGAACTTCAATTAATACTTGAGAAGAAGGAGAAAATTCCCTTTCTGGCAATTTCTGGCTTTTACGATATCACTGAACTGGAGTGGAATGTTCTTAGACATCTTCTTTCTCGAGCTGAAAACAGTTGGGTAAGTGTGCCCTTCTTTTCAGAGGAAGTTCTCTCTTCTGGGTTTGTTTCTCGCCTTGAGGAAAGTTTCAGAGTTGAAAAGAAAGTTGTAAAGAAGAGTGGAGAAAAGAAGATTTTTCTGGAGAGATTTTCCAGCCGGGAGAGCGAAGTTAAGGAAATTGCCAGAAAAATTTTATCCTTAAAGGAAGAAGAAAAATTAAGCTTTCACCAGATTTTAGTTACTTTTCCTTCTCTTGAAAGCTACGCTCCATTTGTGGAGAGGATTTTTTCCTCCTATAGTATTCCCTTTAATCTTTCCTGTGGAAAACCGCTGAAACAGTCCCCTCCAATCAGAGATATCTTGCTTTTTTTGCGAAGCATTAGTGAAGGCTTTCCTCGAAACATCTTTTCTCAAGTTTTATCCTCTCCTTTCTTCTCTCTTGTACCAGAAGAGTTAAAGGGGAAATTGGAGATGATAACTTGCGAGGCTCAAATCGTGAAAGGAGAGGAAGAGTGGGAAGAAAGGCTGAAATTTTTGGAGAAAATTTCTCCCTCCTTAAGAAAAGAAGCTAAAGAGTTGAGTCCTTTCTTGAAAGAAACCTTTAAGCTCATAAAACCATTTAAAAAGAGGGGCAACTTCAAGGCTTTTAATGAGAGGTTAAATTCTTTCTTAGGAAAGAAAAGTTTCTTTGACTTTTTAGAAAGCAGAAGAAGTGAGGAAGATTTAAAAGCTTGGGAAAGTTTTAGAAGGTTGCTTTTTTACTTAGAGAAAATGGATGAGGTTTTTGAGCTTGAGCCTCACTCGCTTTCTTTTGAAGATTATTACCATGTTTTAAAAACCTCCGTTTTAAGAAGTTCTTACTGGGTTAGTGGAAGGGAGGACGGTGTTCAGGTTCTGGGTCTTTTAGAGAGCCGCGGACTCTTCTTCCCCTACATTTTCTTTGGAGGTCTCGTAGACGAAGAGTTTCCCGGAAAGGTAATAAAAGATGTTTTCCTGCCTGAAGCGGTTAAGGAAGAAATCGGCTTTCCCTCTTATCAGAAAAGGTTTTCCCTCATGAGGATGAGTTTTGAGCGCCTTCTCTCTTCAGGAAAGTGGATTTACCTTTCCTATCCTCAGAGGGAAGAAGAAGTTACCTTCCTTCCCACGCGTTTTTTGCATGATGTTCAACTTGAAGAGGGTTGGAGGAAGAGAAATAAGATATTTTCTCTTTTAGAGTGGCAGAGGTCTGCTCGGAAAAGTATGGGTCTTCTGGAGAAGCTTCTCCACAAATTTCCGGAGGCTCTTCCTCTTCTTAAGAAAGATGCCGGAGGGATGTTTGAGTTCAAGGTGGAAAAAAGAGAATTTTTCGTTACTTCCATTGAAACTTTTTTGAGCTGTCCATTTCGCTTTCTTTTGCGGGACATTCTTTTCTTTGAGCCGTTAAAAGAACCCTTCTATGAGCGGGAGCCCATGGAGTGGGGTAAGGGTGTACACCAGATTTTGGAAAAGATTTTTTCCCACGAGGAACTGAACAGCGAGGCAGATCCGGAAAGAATTAAGGAAGCTTTTCTCTTAGAAGCAGGGAAGATTTTTGGATGGAACGGAAAGAGAAAAGACTTATTGGAGTGGGTGCGGCTTTCCAATGTCGCTCACAAGCTTGCTTTTTTGGAGTCTGAGAGGAGAAGAGGGGGAATTTCCATCTTAGATACGGAAAAGAAAACTTTTCTTAAAAGAGGGGATTTTGTTTTTAAAGGTCGGATTGACAGAATTGACATACTTCCTGAGGGAGGATTGGAGATTTTAGATTATAAAACGGGAGGCAAGCCCAGCAGTTTTTTCCAGCTTTCGGTTTATACCCTTTCTTTAAAGGAACAGGGTGAGGAAGTGAAGAACGCTTCTTACTTGGTTCTTTTAGAAAACGACTGCTTTTACCATCCCATGGAAGGGAAAAAGAGAAAGCTGGAGAAAGTTTTGGAAAAAACTGAAGAAGGAATAGAAAGGTTCATAGAGGGAGTTAGGAGTGGAAATTTTTCTCCCCGAAGAGAAGGAAATAACTGTTTTAACTGCGATTATCTTTCCTTGTGTGAGGTGATGGAGTGTGAATAAATCCCTTACTTTTAAGCATGCAATTGTTTCCGCTCCCGCGGGCTCAGGGAAGACGGAGTCCTTGGTGGAGCGGTATATTGCTCTGGTGAGCGAGGGAGTCTCTCCTCAGCATATATTAGCTATCACTTTTACCAATAAAGCTGCTTCAGAAATGAGAGAAAGGATTTTAGCTGAGATTCAGTCAAAACTTCCTTCGGTTTGGCTTGCTTATCGGAAGGGAGAATTCTCTTTTCGAATTACCACTATTCACTCTTTTTTGGCGGAATTACTTTTCCGTTTTTCTCTTGAGAGCGGAATAGACCCAGATTTCGAGATAGTAGGGGAAGTTCAAAGTCGTGAACTTTTTGAACGATGTGTTAATGAAGCTTTGGGAGAGATTGGAGCAAGAGAGAGTAGTTTAATTTTTCATCTTTTTGAGAAGCTCGATTATGGGAGCTTGAAAAGGATACTGCGCAGTTTATTTGAAAAAAGACCCTTAACTGATTTTTGGGCGAGGGTAAAGTCGAGAGAGGTCTCTTTCGAGGGGAGCTTGGCATCAGTTTATTTAGCTTCTCTCTGCCTTTATGAAAAGCGAAAAGCGGAAAAGGGAAAGCTGGACTTTGCTGACCTGGAGGTAAAGTCATATCAGATTTTGGAGGAGGAAGACGCGAGCGATTTACTTCTCTTCTTTAACGAGCACATCCAGCATCTTCTGATAGATGAATTCCAAGATACGAACGGAATTCAGTGGCAAATCGTGAGAAAACTTACTGAGGACTGGTTAAGTGGACAGGGCTTAAGGGAAGTGACTGGAGCCAGTCTTTATCTTGTCGGCGATCCGAAGCAGTCAATTTATGGCTTTAGAGGGGCGGATGTAACAGTCTTTCAAAAAGTAAGAGAGATGTTTGAACAAAAAGCTAATGAAGAAGAAGGAAAGAGACATTTCTCTCCTTGTGTGGTGAAGAGAAAGAACTACAGGAGCTTAAGCCAAATTGTGGACTTTGTAAACTCCTTCTTTAAGGAGGTCATGAAGGGAGGAGACTACCTTTGGGAGGTGAGTTTTGAGCCGTTTAAGGCAGTGCGGGAGGGAGAAGGCGATGTAGCTTTGATTCCTGTGCTTAAGGATAAAGGTAGAAAGATAAAGGAGCACAAGGTTGAAGAGGCGACTCTCGTGGCCAGGAAAATTGCTCAACTGGTAAACGAGGGTGGCTACAGCTTTAAAGATATAGCGTTGCTTTTTCCTATTCGAACACACTTTAAAGTTTTTGAAGAAGCTCTCCGCGAGAGAGGAATTCCTTTTCAAACAGAAAAAGGAAGAGGATTTTTTTCCTCTCCCGAGATAATCACATTTATTTCCATCTTAAAGTTTCTGGTGAAAAAAGATGAGACTTCTCTTTTTTCCTTTTTACAGAGCGCAGTTTCTCCGTTTGATTTAAGCACAGTCTTTAAATTAAGTGCTCAAAGAAAGGGTCTTTTTTGGGATTATCTGAAATCCTCATTAACTGAAGAGGGTTTTGTAAAGAAGATTGAAAAATGGTTAAAGTTGAAAGACGAGCTCAGACCTTCCTTCCTTTTAGAACTTATATATGAGGAAACCTTTGCTTATCTTTTTTTCTCTTCCCCTAGTGCTCAGGCAAACTTGGATAAGTTACTTCAAATGGTAACTCAGCTCGAGAAAGAGGGAGGTGGAAGCCTCTCTGAAGTCGTGAGAGCCCTTTCTCTTTTAGAGAGGGGAGAAGAAGGAGGAGCTCAAGTGGAGGAAGAACTGGATGCGGTAAAAATAATGACCATTCACTCGGCAAAGGGACTTCAGTTTCCTGTTGTTTTCGTAGTTGATGTCGATGGACTGGCAAGGACAAGACCGCCCACCTTGATTTACGATGAGGAAGAAGATGGGGGAAAAATTGTTTTAGGCTTTGAGAGGGAAGAAAGTAAAGTTATCTGGAAGAGGTCATACCAGAAGGATTTTGAGGAGAAAAAGAGGCTTTTTTATGTTGCTTGCACGCGGGCGCAAGATGCTCTGTATATTTCTGGCCTCTTTGACCTCGAAAGTAAAAATAAGAATTACTTTTGGAACAAGCTCTTAAAAAAAGAGGGAGAGAAGGCTTATTCTCCTTACGGAATCAGAGTAGAGAAAGAGTTTTTGGAAAGAAAAGTTCAGGTGAGGAAAGAAGAGCAAGAAAATTTCTCTTTTTCCTTTACGCCTCGCTCCCTTCCCCTTCAGAAACTGCAAAAAAGTCTACAAGCAAAGCTTGGAGAGATAATCCACACCATTTTAAATGAGGTGAGTCAAGGTCTACTAATTTCTCAAGAAGAGATAGAGAAAAGAGTACGCCATCTTTCACTGCTTTCTGGTTTAGGAGAAGAGGAGATTGAGAGAGTAAACCATGACATTGAGGTTTTAAAAAGAGCGGGCTGGTGGTCGAAATTTGTTTTAACGCCCGGTTTCAGTGAGCTCATTTATTTTTCTCTTGAGAATGAAAACGTGGCTCAAAGAAGATTCGACAAGATTATTTTGAATTCAGATGAGGTGTGGGTGATAGATTACAAAACTGATGAGGTTAATAAAAGAGAAGCTGAAAAAAGAACTTCTCTCTATTTAGAGCAGGCAAAAAGGTATAAAGAAGCAGCAGAAAACCTTTGGAAAGGCAAGAAAGTACGCTTTTTTCTCCTTTTTACCTACTGCGGTCTTTTGAAAGAAGTTTTAGCGAAAGGGGCTTGAAATTGGCTTTTTTACCTTTCTGTTAGGGTTTAGAATTTTATGCTTGGAATTTGATTAAGTGTTATACTCAGCTGCTAAAATTTTTTTGAGGTGGAAAAGATGACTAACTATTTAATAATAGCGTTCTTGGTTTTTTTCTCCTTTCTTTTTTTCTGGCTTTACTTGGGCCAGAAGAAGATGCTGGAGGAGCTGAAAAACTCGCAGGAGTCTTTAAGAGATGAGTTTAAAAACAATCAAGCTCTCCTTCTTATGCAGCAGCAGATGGGTCAATTAATTGAGCAGGTAACTCAGCAGTTTCAGTTGATTTCCACCCAGATGAACCAGCAGTTAAAAAATATGAGTATGGATTTAAATACTCGACTGGAGAGAACAACTCATGTGGTAACGAAAGTCCATGAAGGTTTGGGAAAAGTCTCGGAAGCTACCAAGCATATCTTTGAGCTGGGTAAGGACATTTCCTCCCTCCAGGAAATTCTTAGAGCTCCCAAGTTCAGAGGAGGATTGGGAGAGTTTCTTTTAGAGAACTTGCTTTCACAGATACTTCCTCCCAAGTTTTACCAACTTCAATATGCTTTTAAAAATGGAGAGCGAGTTGACGCCATAATTCATCTGGGCGAAGGGAAAGTGCCTGTGGACTCGAAATTCCCTTTGGAGAGCTTTAAGCGGGTTATTGCTTGTGAAAACGAGGGTGAGAGGAGGAAAGCTCGCCGGGAGTTCGAGAGAGATGTAAAGAAGCACATCGACGATATCGCCAGAAAGTACATCCGGGAGGAGGAAGGGACGTATAATTTTGCTTTGATGTATATACCAGCAGAAAACGTTTATTATGAAGCTATTCTCAAAGATGACTCTTTTGGAGAGGAGGGAAGTATCTTCTCTTACTCTCTGGAAAGAAAAGTCATCCCCGTTTCTCCGAACAGCTTCTATGCATATCTGCAGGCAATAGCACTTGGTTTGAAAGGCTTAACAATTGAGGAGAAAGCAGGTGAAATACTGGCACAGCTCTCAATGGTGGAAGGGGACTTCTTTAAGTTTAAATCGGACTTTGAGATTTTAGGAAGTCATCTGGAAAACGCGCGGAAGAAGTTTGAGCAGGCAGATAAAAAGCTGACTCGCTTAGAAGACAGAGTGGTGAGCGCGGTCCAATTGAAAGAAGGAGAGAAAACCACTTCTTTAACTTCTTAAAAGTTGAGACCCTTCCTCTCTCACACTAAAATTGAAGTATGGAGATTTCTTTTCTGGAAGCACTTTTAAGAATTATCTTAGCTGTTTTGCTGGGTGGAGTTGTTGGCTATCAAAGGGAAGCACATGAAAGGCCTGCTGGATTTAGAACTCACATCCTGGTAACTCTGGGAGCCACCTTAATCATGTTAATCTCCTACTACCCCTTTAAAGAACTTCCCTATTCAGATCCTTCTCGAATTGCTTCTCAGGTCATCGTGGGTATAGGATTTTTGGGAGCGGGAACGATCATTCGCCAGGGCGACATTGTAGTTGGTTTAACCACGGCAGCTTCTTTATGGGTAATGGCAGCAGTTGGTCTCGTTCTCGGTCTCGGTTATTACTTTTTAGCGATTATTTCTACCATTCTTATCCTTCTCACCCTGACTTTATTTAAATTGATTGAAAAGAAGCTGGTGAAAAAGAAAGCGGTGAGTTTTAAATTAGAAACCGAGAAAGAAAAGATGCTGGAAGATTTTGTGGAAAGTGGAGAGTGGGAGGTAAAATCGATAAAGAAGAGAAAAGAGGGTAAAAAATGCTCTTACGTTCTTACCCTTTCTCTTCCCTCAACCGTTTCTCCCACTTCACTGGTAAAAGAGCTATCTTCCTTAGAAGGGGTAAAGGAAGTATTTTGGGAGAGCTCATAGTTGTAAGTGCTTGTTTAGCAGGGATTCCCTGTGCGTATGATGGGCATACTCGCAGTGATTTTGAAGTAAAAGAAATTGTGAGCAAAGGAAAAGCAATTCCCCTCTGTCCTGAAATTTTAGGGGGCCTTTCTATTCCTAGAGAAAAAGCAGAGATTTTTGGGGGTGAGGGGAAAGACGTCGTTTTAAGAAAAGCAAAAGTCTTGACTGAAAGTGGGAAAGATGTTAGTTCGCATTTTTTAGAGGGGGCAGAAATCGTTTTGAGGGTGGTGAAAAGCTTAAAAATTAAAAAAGCTATTCTTAAGTCCTATAGTCCTTCCTGCGGTTATGGCGAAATCTTTGACGGCACTTTTAAAGGGAAGTTGAAGAAGGGAAATGGAGTTTTAGCGGAAATGTTGGCTCAAGAGGGAGTGGAAATATGGGTGAAGAAATAAAAGCGATTATTCTCCTTTCAGGGGGACTGGATAGCACCCTGGCAGCGAGAGTTCTCCAAGAGCAGGGCGTGGAACTTGTAGGAGTAGGTTTTTCCTCACCTTTTTATTCCTCCTCCAGGGGTGAAAAAGCTGCTAAATGGCTTAAGATTCCTTTTATCAAGAGGGACATCTCTTCACAAATTTGGGAAATAGTTAAAGCACCAAAGTATGGTTACGGTAAGAATATGAATCCCTGTATTGACTGTCATGCCTTAATGCTCAGAGAAGCAAAAGCATTAATGGGAAGGATAGGAGCTCTTTTTGTAGCCACGGGAGAGGTTTTAGAAGAAAGACCGATGTCTCAAAATAGAGAAGCCTTGCAGTTGGTGGCGAAGGAAGCCGGTTTAGAAGGTCTTGTCCTAAGACCCCTCTCGGCAAAGCTTCTTCCCGAAACTACCCCAGAAAAGAAGGGTTGGGTTGATAGAGAGAAACTGTTAGGAATAGAGGGAAGGTCGAGAAAAGTTCAGATAAAACTAGCTGAGAAGTACGGCTTGAAGGAGTATCCTACTCCTGCGGGAGGATGCCTTTTAACTGATCCAGAATTTTCCAAGCGGCTGAGAAGTCTTCTTTCTTACAGAAAAGAAGCGAGCTTGGAGGATGTAAAGCTCTTGAAGTTAGGGCGCCATTTCTTTTTGCATGGTGTTTGGATTACTATTTCTCGAAATAGAAGAGAAAACATGCTGCTGGAAAAGTTGGTTAAAGAAGATGATTTATTGATAAGAGTTCTGGGAAAGGGTTCTCCTTTGACGTTGGTGAGGGGAAGGTTAAATCCAGATGTTTTAAAAGAGGCAGCTCTTCTTACCATTAGATATAGCCAGGCAAGGGATGAGAGTAAAGCAGAGATAGAAATAAAGGGACTTTCTCTCTCTCGGAGGATGAGTTATGAAAGAGAAGGGTGGGAAAAGTACCTGCAGTAAACTCTATCTTATTTCCACGCCTATAGGGAATCTAGAAGATATAACCTTGAGAGCGTTGAAGGTATTAAAGGAAGTTGATTTTGTAGTCTGTGAGAGTATCAAGGAAGCGAGGAAGATTCTCAGTCATTATGGGATAAAAAAACCTCTTATAAAGTATGCTTCTTCTACAGAGCAGGAAGCAAGAGAAAAAATATTATCTTTGCTAAAGAAAAGGAGAAAGGTAGCACTTATTTCTGACAGGGGAACACCTGCTATTTCTGATCCAGGGTTTCTACTGGTTAGAAAGTGTGTGGAGGAGAGAATTGGAGTAGAAGCTCTTCCTGGACCTTCCGCTTTAATCACTGCTCTTTCGGTTTCTTCGCTACGCGCTATTCCCTTTGTTTTTTTTGGCTTTCTTTCTAAAAAGAGAGGAGAGCGCATTAAAATTCTGGAAAGCGCGAGGGATTTTTCTGGAACTCTTGTGTTTTACGAATCACCTCGTCGCCTTCTTTCTTTGCTTCGAGAGATAAAAGATATAATGGGGGAAAGGAAAGTAGTTGTAGCCAGAGAGCTTACAAAGATGCATGAAGAGGTTTTAAGAGATAAGGTGAGCAATCTCATTTCTCTTCTCTCTCAGAGAGAAACTATTAAAGGAGAATGCGTAGTTTTGGTTGAGGGAAGTTCTCTAAAAGTTCAGATTGACCAGCAGAAATTAAAAGAAGAAGCTTTGAAAATGCTTTTTGAAGGAAGGTCACCTTCTGAGACGGTAAAGATTTTGAAGAAAAAATATCCCTCTTTCTCCCGGCAGAAGCTTTACTCTTTTGTGCATGAGTTAATTGATTCCAATTCTTAGATGGAAGCGAGTTTTTTGCGGCAGCTCTCGCAGACTTTGCGCCCCTTGAAGCTCTTTAACTCCTTTTTACTCCCACAAAAGAAGCATGCTTCAGTGAACCTTTTAATTATTATTTCTTCCTCTTGGACCATTATTTCCATAGGGTCCCCGGGGGATATTCCTAGTGTGCGTCGAATTTCCATTGGTATTACGACTCTTCCCACTGGGTCGACGCGTCTTACGATTCCTGTGACTCCCATTCTCAACCCTCCTTCCCTATTTTTATAGGTCAATTGTAGTATAAAAAAAGGTAGCTGGAAAGGTTTGTCAGTTTTGGTTCGGAAGTTGGCAATTGGTGTTTTGGAATTTAAATGTTATATTGTATTCTTTCAGTAGAGGTGAGCGATGGGAAAGATATATTACATCACAACGCCTATCTATTATGTGAATGACGTTCCCCATATTGGACATGCTTACTGCACTCTGGCAGCTGACATCTTAGCTAAATTTAAAAAGCTTGAAGGGAAGGAAGTTTTTTTCCTTACCGGAACTGATGAGCACGGGCAGAAAGTAGAAAAGTCTGCTTTGGAAAGAGGTCTTGATCCAAAAAAACACTGTGACCAGATGGTAATTCCCTTTAAGGAACTTTGGAAAAGGTTAAAGATAGATTACGACCGCTTTATCAGAACTACTGATGAGGACCATGAAAAGGTGGTTCAGCATATCTTTCAGAAGTTATACGAAAAAGGTGATATTTATCCTGACTATTACGAAGGATGGTACTGCGTGCACGAAGAAACTTTCTATTCTCCTTCTGAGGTTAAGGACGAAAACTGTCCTGTGTGCAGGCGCAAGGTGCAATGGGTGAAGGAGAAAGCATATTATTTCCGCTGTTCTAAATATCAGGAAGCACTCCTTAATCATTTTGAGGAAAATCCTGATTTTGTGATGCCCGAATTTAGGAGAAATGAAGTCATTTCCCTTTTAAAAAGCGGTGTGAAAGATGTCTGTGTGAGCAGGCTTAAGGAAAAAGTGAGCTGGGGCATTCCTGTGCCGTTCGATGAGGAACATGTGATTTACGTTTGGTTTGATGCTCTCATCAATTACCTTACTGGAGCAGGTTATTTGTTCGATGAAGAGAAGTTCAGGGAAGTCTGGCCTGCCGATGTTCACCTCATAGGAAAAGACATTTTGAGGTTTCATGCTGTAATTTGGCCCTCTATGCTCATGGCTTTAGGCGTTGAACTTCCTCGCCATATTTTTGCCACGGGTTTTTGGACTTTAGGAGGTGAAAAGATTTCCAAGTCGAAAGGAATCGTCATTGACCCCGTTGAGCTTTCTGATGAGTTTGGAGTAGATGCTTTCCGCTACTTCTTTTTCCGGGAGATAAGCTTAGGACAGGATGGGGAATTTACTAAAGAAGCTATGACAAGGAGGATAAACTTCGATCTCGCTAATGACCTCGGTAACTTCATCCACCGCACTCTGGGTCTTTATGAGAAGTACACAGAGGGGAGGGTGCCGAAATGGGAGGAGAAGACGGAAAGGGAAAAAGAAATCGAGCTTTTAACAGATTCTATCCGTAAAGAAATATCAGAGCTTATGGAAAGACTTTCCTTTAAAGAAACGCTGGAGAATGTCTGGACTCTGGTGAGAAGGGCGAATAGGTATGTGGATGAGACAGCTCCTTGGCAGCTGGCAAGGGAAAGAGACCCCTATCTTTTTACCGTTCTTTTCTACATCGCTGAGATGTCTAGAATTATTACTATTCTCATCTCTCCCTTTATGCCAGAAACGGCAGTTAAAATCTGGAAACAGATAGGCTTGGATTCGAATTACAAACCGAATTTACACAAAGATTTGGTTTACGGGATTTTCCCCGTGGGAGCAAAAGTTCAAAAAGGAGAGCCTTTGTTTCCTCGTCGGGAGGATTAGTGCTCTTCGACACTCACGCTCACCTTGATTTCTATCCGGAAGAAAAGATTCCTCAGGTCATTGAAAGAGCGAGGAAAGCTAGGGTAGAGAGGATTCTAACCCTAGGAACGGACTTAAATAGTAGCTGGAAAGCCTTTGAGATAAGCAAAATTTATGAGGGTGTTTTACTCTCAGTGGGTATTCATCCTCATGATACAGAACAGGTTACTGAAAATGATTTAGAAAGTTTGTACGAAATAGCAAAAAAGGAGGAAGTTGTAGCTATTGGAGAAACAGGTCTTGATTTTTACAGAAATTACTCCTTTCCTGAGGCTCAGAAAAAACTCTTTTACGCTCATATAGAGATGGCGAAATCGCTTAATTTACCGCTTGTTATCCACTCTCGAAAAGCAGTAAATGAAACATATAAAATCCTTAAAGAGAAAAAGGTAGAAAACTTCGTAATGCACTGCTTTTCTGGCTCAGTGGAGGAAGCAAATCTTTTTATAAAATTGGGAGGGATTATTTCTCTGGCGGGACCTTTAACTTTTAAAAATGCCCGTAAACTTCAGGAAGTAGCAGCAAAAGTGCCTTTATCCTTTCTTCTTTTGGAAACAGACTCTCCCTATCTTGCTCCGCATCCATACAGAGGAAAAGAAAATGAACCGTGTTATCTTCAGTTTATTGTTAAGAAATTGGCTGAGATAAAGGAATTGAGTTTTGAAAAAGTAGCCGAAGAGACGAGTAAAAATGCCTTTAAAATCTTTTCAAAATAGCCTGAAGAGCAGGAATTTTTGACATATCACAGATTTTTGGTAAAATTGCGGATTGCACCTTGAAATCTGTAGCTGAGGAGCTGATGCCATTTGAGCTTGCGTTTTCTTCGAACGCCTGCTCTGGCAGTCTCTCTTTTCATCTCTCTTATCCTTATTTTCCTGAATGCTTTCTCTTTAATGGGTGCAGGGAAACGTGTAGAACTGTGGATCGATGGAAAGAGATTTGAGTATAGAACTGGTGCCAGAACAGTAGGCGAGTTTCTCGAAGAAAACGGGGTGGTAATCGAAGAAGAGGACGCAGTTTATCCAAGCCTAAAAAGCAAATTATTCGATGGAGGATATGTAGAAGTAATTAAAGCCAAGCCCGTCATTGTTTATATCGACAGGCACAAAGAAAAATTTAATATAGCAGCCCACCGCGTTTTAAACCTAGTGGAACAACTGAATATAGAAGTAAGAGAGGGAGATATAGTTTATCCTTCTTTAAACTCTTCTCTTAAAGCAGGCTCCGTGGTGAGAGTTCTGCGCTACCGTGAAAAGTTTGCTTTGGAAAAGAAACCAATTCCCTTTAAAGAGAGAATTGTTAAGGATTCCACCTTACCAAAGGGCAAAAAGGTTACCAAAAAATCAGGTAAGGAGGGCGTCTTCGTGTTGGTTTACAAGTACACTTACAAAGGCGGGAGACTGGTAGAAAAGGAATTGGTAAAAAGGAAGGTAGAGAAAAAACCTGAAGAAAGGCTGATAGCTTTGGGGGCAGCTGTTCCTCACAGAAATTCTTATTCTTCTCGCTCTGTTTCTGCAGCGGCTCCATCCAGAGGCAGCGGAAGATGGATAACCGTTTTAGCCACTGCTTATGTGCCGGGGTATGGGTGCGGAACAAGGACTGCTACGGGAAGGAGAGCTCGGAAAGGAATAGTGGCTGTAGACCCCAGAGTTATTCCTTTAGGAACAAAACTCTACATTCCCGGATATGGTTATGCATTGGCGTCAGATACTGGGGGTTCAGTCAAAGGTTATCGCATAGATTTGTGTTTCAACTCTTTAAGTGAAGCAAGGAGATTTGGACGTCGGCAGATAAGAATTAAAATTCTCAATTAATGGAAGATTTACTCAAGCCAACCGAGATAATTCGCCGTTTTGGCTATTCTCCCAAAAAGTTCCTTGGTCAGCACTTCTTAAGTGATATTAATGCTTTATATAAAATCGTGGAGGTTTCTTCACTTTCTTCTGAAGACATCGTTTTAGAAGTAGGTCCTGGTGTGGGAAATCTTACTCAGCTTTTAGCGAAAAAGGTTTGTCATCTCTATGCGTTGGAAATCGATACTGAGCTTTACTCCATCTTAAAAGAGATTCTGAAATCATATAAAAATGTTTCTCTCATTCAAGCTGATGCCTTGAAGTTTGACTTAAGTTCTCTGAAAGAACTGCCAAATAAGATGGTTTCCAATCTCCCTTATCAGATAGCAGCAGAGATAATCATTAATTATTTGGAAAAATGCCCCTTTTTAAAGGAATTTGTAGTCATGGTGCAGAAGGAAGTAGCAGAAAGATTTGTAGCTTCTCAAAAAAGTAAATCCTATAGCGCTCTCACTGTGAAAGCTTCCTTTTTTTCTCAGCGTGAAATAAAAGCGGTTTTTCCTCCTCAAGTTTTCACTCCTCCTCCTAAAGTGGAGTCAGCTCTTTTAAAGATTAGGAGGAAAGCTGAGCTGCCTTCTGTTCCTTATGAAGTTTTTAAGAGAGTGGTGGAGGGAGCTTTTTCTCATCGGAGGAAGAAGATGGCAAACAGCTTAATTCTTCATTTTGGAAAGGGAAGGGATTTTTGGGAAAAGAGGTTAAAAGAAGCAGGAATCTGTGAAGGAGCTAGAGCAGAGGAAGTAGAAGGAGAAAAATTTCTAAAACTTTCTCAAATAATTTTGAATTATAATCTTGACTTATAGTTCAAATTTTGCTATTTTTTATATACAAAAAGAAGGAGGGAACATGGCAAATCGGCTGAACCAGCTGGAGGCGCTGGAGAAGATAAAGGAGGGGCTTGTTTCGCGTTTGGGTTCCCCAATGCGTTTTCGAACGAACCTGGGGCGTTGCCGCATCTTAGAGCGGGTTGGTGTTTTAGAAGCTGTCCATCCTAACCTTTTCGTAATAAGGGTGGATGAGCCGGACAAAACTCGGCGTATTTCTTACACCTATGTTGATGTTCTCACCAAGACAGTGGAGCTCTCCCACCCTCAGTCAAACGAAAATCTTTTCCCCTGGCTTAACTAAAGAGAGCTTAGATAAAAGGTGGAAATTGAGATTCGGGCTTATGCTAAATTAAACCTTTTTCTTTTAGTCCGAGGAAAAAGAGCGGATGGATATCACGAAATAGACTCTTTTTTTCACTCTATCTCTCTTTATGATGAAATTTGTCTGGAAAGAAGTGAAAAGCTGCATTTCTTCTGCGACCTGGATGAACTGGATAACCCTCAAAATTTAGCTTATAAGGCTCTCCGCCTTTTTATGGAAGCAACGGGTGTGAAAGGAGCAAGAGTTCATCTTAAAAAGAACATTCCCTTAGCAGCTGGTTTGGGGGGAGGAAGCTCTGATGCGGCAGCAGTTCTTTGGGGCTTAAATGAAATTTACGGTAAACCTTTGCAGAAAGAGAAGCTTTTTACTCTGGCAGAGGCACTGGGAGCAGATGTTCCTTTTTTTCTCTTCGGGGGAGCATGCAGAGTGAGAGGAAAAGGAGAAAAAATCACTCCTTTAAAACCTTTGAAAGGATATGAAGTTCTCCTTTTCATCTTTCCATTTACTCTTTCAACTGCCTGTATGTATGCTTCTTATAAAGGCGGGGAAGAAAGAGAGTCAACATTTGAAGATTTTCTTTTAAGCTTAGAGGGAAAAGACAAGGCTTCTGTGAAGCTTTACAATTCTTTGGAGAGTGTGGCTAAAGAAAAATTCCCCCTCATAGGAAAGGTAAAAGAGAAAGCAAGGGAACTTGGACTGCCTGCTGAGATGAGTGGAAGCGGTCCCACTATCTTTTCTCTTGTTTCAAATAAAAAAGAGGAAGAAGATTTAAGAAAAGCTTGGAGTGAATTTAAAGGAAAAATTTTCAAGACCCATTTTATAGGCAAAGGTTTAGAGGTGGTGAAGCGAGCTTGCAAGTCGACGCAGTTGTCTTAGCCGGAGGGAAGTTAAAGGGAGAAAAGGTGCAGAAGGGTTTCTTGAAAATCGGTGGGGTGTATATGGCAGAGAGAGTAATTGAGGCTTTAAAAAAATCTCCTTCCATTAGGGAGATAATAGCAGTTATTCCTTTTTCCCAAACCGAAGAGTGGGAAAGAAAACTGGGTGTGAAGGTGCGCTTTTCAGATGGCGATTTACTTACAAACTTAAAATCAGGGCTCAATGCCTTTAAAAATAGTGAAATGGTCCTCATTGCATCGGGCGATATACCACTTATAACTCCAGAGGCAGTTGAGGATTTTATTTTCCGCTCTTCTCTCATAAAAGCAGATGGATACTATCCCATTATTCCTAAAGAGTGGGTGGAGAGAAAGTTTCCGGAGACAAAAAGAACTTACGCCACCTTGAGAGAAGGTACATTTACTGGTGGAAACTTTATTCTCATAAAGCCGGAAGTCATCTTTTCTAACTGGTTGTGGGCGAAAAAACTTTACGAGGAAAGAAAAAGTCCTTTAAAGCAGGCTAATCTTTTGGGTTTTTCCATTATTTTTGGCTTTTTAACCAGAACTTTAACTGTGAGAAAAGCAGAAAAAAGGCTTTCCGCACTTTTAAAGGCAGATCTCAAAGCAGTGATTACTCCCTATCCTGAGATAGGAACTGATGTAGATAAGAGGGAGGACTATGAATTGGTTTTAAGGCTTTTGGGAGGTGAGGCTGTTTGAGAAGAGTATTCACTTCAGGAGCGCCAAAACCTATTGGAGCATATTCGCAAGCGGTGAAGGCGGGAGATTTTCTTTTCATTTCGGGACAGATTCCCATTGATCCTGAACAAGGAAGTGTGGTGGAGGGAGAATTTAAAAAGCAGGCAGAGCGTGTTTTTAAAAATCTGGAGGCTATCTTAAAAGCGGAAGGTTTATCTCTAGATAAAATCGTTTTTCTCACAATTTACCTTACTGATCTTTCGGACTTTCCGCTCGTTAATGAGATTTGCGAGAAATATTTCCGGGGAAGCTATCCAGCAAGAGAAAGTGTGGAAGTCTCTTCTCTCCCCAGGGGGGTTAGAATAGAGATTTCTGCTGTAGCTTATGCGGGTTGAAAGGAGGGTAGATGGAGGTTACAAAAGTAGTGGTGAGGAAGGTCTCGAATATGAACAGGGTGAAGGCGATGGCTTCAGTCACCTTTGACGATGAATTTGTGGTGCATGATATAAGGGTTGTCGAAGGTGACAAGGGTTTCTTTATCGCTATGCCCAGTCGTCGCTTGCCCAGCGGTGAATATAGAGACATTGCTCATCCCATCAAGAGTGAAACGCGCCAGAAAATCCAAGAGGCGGTGATGGAGGAATTCGAGCGTGAACCGACGGCTTGATTTTAACTCCTTTACCCATTAATTTTATGGAGAAAAGGTTTTGGGGCGTGGCCAAGCGGTAAGGCACGGGACTTTGGATCCCGCATTCGGAGGTTCGAATCCTCCCGCCCCAGCCAATTTTAGAGGAGAAAATTAGTGGATAATTTAGCTGTTTTAATTCTCGCAGCCGGAGAAGGTAAGAGAATGAAATCATCCTTACCCAAAGTTTTGCACCCCATTTTGGGAGAGCCTATGATTTATTATGTTCTTGAGGCTTGCTCTTCTCTTCCTGCAGAGAAGTGGGTTGCTGTTTTAGGACATAAAGCAGATGAGGTAGAAAAGTTCATTCCCGACTGGGTGGAAGTTGTGCACCAAAAAAAGCCTTTAGGAACTGGAGATGCGGTGAAGAGTGCAGAAGATGCTTTAAGCGATTTTGACGGTAATGTGATGGTCGTTTGCGGTGATACACCTTTAATTCAAAGTGAAACTCTTCTTTCTTTCTGGGAGGAGCACAAGTCGAAAGGTTTACCCTGCTCTCTTTTAGTTACGGAGATGAGTTCACCAGGGGGCTACGGAAGAGTGATTAGAAGTAAGGAGGAAAAGGTGGAAAGGATTGTGGAGGAAAGCGATGCCAGTGAAGAGGAAAAAAGCATCAAGGAAGTAAACGCAGGTTTTTACATATTCGAAAAGAATCTTCTCTTTGAGTCTCTTAAAAAGATAAAGCCTTCAAACGCTCAAAACGAATATTACTTAACAGATGTTTTGCAGTTAGCTTTTGAAAAAAGAATAGAAGTAAATACGTTTAAAGTCCGAAATGAAGTCGAAGTTTTAGGGGTAAATTCCCGGGTTGAACTTGCAAAAGCTGCCCGTATCTTGAAGAAGAGAATAAATGAAAATTGGATGAGGGAAGGGGTAAGTATATTTGACCCGGACCTTACCTACATTGGACCCAAGGTTGTTCTAGGGAGGGATACTGTAGTCCTTCCCATGACTACGCTTTTGGGAGAAACTTCAATTGGAGAGGGTTGCAAAATTGGCCCTTGCACTGACCTTTTCAATGTAAAAGTGGGTGACAAGGCAAGTATTTCATATGCGGTTGCTCGTGATTGTACAGTAGGAGAAGGAGCTGAGGTGGGACCATTTGTGCGCTTGAGAGAAGGAACTCACGTGAGTGAAGGAGCGAGGGTAGGAACTTTTGTGGAGATAAAAAAGAGTTTCATTGGGAAAGGGAGCAAAGTGCCCCACCTCTCATATATTGGAGATGCAGTCATAGGAGAGAATGTGAACGTGGGAGCAGGCTCTATCACCTGCAATTTTGATGGATTTAAAAAACATCAGACGATTATTGAGGATGAGGCTTTCATCGGGAGTGATACTATGCTCGTTGCTCCAGTGAAGATTGGAAGAGGAGCTTTTACAGGAGCAGGCTCAACTATTACTCAAGATGTTCCTCCTCACTCCCTGGCGGTGGAGAGGAGTGAACAAAGGACAGTAAAAGATTGGGCAAAGAAAAAAAGGAAGAAAGGAGGAGTTAAGGGTGGTCAATAATCACCTCCACGTTCCCCGTGGTAAGATGATGCTTTTTGTGGGTTCTTCTCACAGAGAGTTAGGGGAGGAAATAGCGGTAAAATTGGGAGTGAAATTAGGGAAGGTTGAGCTTTCTACCTTTGCTAATGGAGAAATCTATGTGAGATTTTTAGAGAGTGTAAGGGGAACGGATGTTTTTGTCCTCCAGACAATTTCCGCTCCTGTTAATAGAAACCTAATGGAGCTTTTGATTATGGTAGACGCTTTGAAAAGAGCTTCTGCGGAAAGGATCACCGCGGTTATACCTCATTTTGGATACGCGCGTCAGGACAAAAAAGTGGCTGCGAGGGAGCCAATCACAGCTAAGCTTGTGGCGAATCTTTTGATGACTGCGGGTGTGGACAGAGTAGTAACTATGGATTTGCATGCCGGACAGATTCAAGGCTTCTTCGATGTACCTGTTGACCACCTTACGGCAATCCCCCTTCTTGCCTCTCACTTTAAAGAGAAAAAGATAGAAAACCTAGTTGTATGCTCACCGGATGTAGGCAGGGTAAAGACCGTGAAGCAGTTAGCTGATCTTCTTGGTGCTCCCCTTGCCATCATTCATAAAACGCGGCCTGCTCACAATGTAGCTGAAGTTACAGCTGTAGTCGGTGAAGTGAAAGGAAAAAATGCAATTTTGATGGACGATATGATTGATACGGCAGGCACTATGACCCAGGCTGTAGAGGCCTTGAAAAAAGAGGAGGTAGAGGATATTTATATCTGCGCCACTCACGCTCTTCTTTCTCCACCTGCTGTAGATAGAATCAAAAAATCTCCAATTAAAGAAGTAGCGGTCACTAACACTCTCCCCTTGACAGAAGAGAAGCGATTCGATACCTTAACTGTAATTTCAGTAGCAGATTTACTGGCTAAAGCAATAGCCAATATACATGAAGATTCCTCAGTAAGTATACTCTTTAAAGGAATAGAATTTGCTTAAAGGAGAGGATAGTTAATGAAGCTTGTAGATTTTGAAGCTGAGATAAGAAAAAAGAAAGGAAAAGGCGCAGCCCGAAGCTTGCGTCGGGAGGGAAAAGTTCCCGCAATTCTTTATGGAAAAGATATGGAGCCACTTCCCTTAAGTGTCCCCTCAAAGGAACTTTCTGATTTGGAGCATAAGCAGGGTATTACTGGTTCTCTTTTAAAACTCAAAGTTGATGGAAAGACGTATACCGCAGTGATCAAAGAAGTTGCTAGAGGCCCCTTAACTGATGAGTATCTTCATGTTGACTTTCAGAAAATCAGTTTGACTGAAAAGATTTCCACTTTCGTGCCTATTGTGGTGAAAGGGGAAGAAGTTTGCCCTGGAATTAAACTGGGCGGTGTTTTGCAGCACGGGATAAATGAGGTGGAGATCGAAGCTTTACCCCGTGATATCCCTGAGCATTTAGAGGTGGACGTTTCTAATTTAGAGATAGGTGACAATATTCGAGTTGGTGACCTCACTCCACCTCCCGGAGTTGAGATTATTTCAGATGAAAATGAAATCGTTCTCACCATCTTACCGCCCACCTTGTACGAAGAGGAAGTAGAAGAGGTAGCTGAAGAGGAAGTGGCTGAAAAAGCTGTGGTAGAGAAGGAAGCAGCAGCTGAAGAAGCTCCTCCTTCTGAGGAAGAGAAAGAACAATTTTAAAATAAATGTGGCTCTTCTTAGGGCTGGGTAATCCGGGACGTTCCTTCAAATTTACCCGACATAATGCTGGTTTTCTTTTGGTGGAAAAGCTGAGTGAAGACTGGGACATTCCTTTAAAAAAAAGTTCTCATCTTTCACTCTGGGGAAAAGGTAAAAGAAGTGAAGAGGAAGTCATCTTAGCAAAGCCCTTAACTTACATGAACAGGAGTGGTGAGGCAGCACTTTCCCTGAGTGCAGATTTTAAGATACCTCCTTCTAATTGTCTTGTGATATGTGATGATTTAGATCTTCCTTTGGGAACCATTCGTTTGAGGAAAAGCGGTGGCAGTGGCGGTCACAAGGGGTTACAGTCGATCATTGATCTCCTTAAGACGAAGGATTTTCCTCGTTTGCGCCTGGGAATTGGTCGCCCTGAAGAGAAGGGAGAGGAAGATAAGTATGTTCTTTCACCTTTCACCGAAGAGGAGTGGAATGTTTTTGTGGAGGTTCTGGAAAGAGGAAAAAGAACACTGGAGACTGTTTTGCTTTCCAACCTTGAAGAAGCTATGAGCAAATTTAATAATTAAATTAAAGAGCTGAAGGCTGAGGTTCTGAAGTTGCAATTTCAAATTCAAAATAAGTGCTGAAGTGGTAGATTAAACTATTAAATTTTCAACTCTTCAGACCATTGCCTTCAGCACTGTTTCAGGGAGGCCTGGGTAAATTTGCCGAGGCCCTTATGGCATTTGAGATGAAAAATTTACAGGACCACCTAGAAAAATTAGGTTTTAAGAAGAAGTTAATGGAAGCTGTAGAAAAGGGCGATTTTTCATTCGCCCCTGCAAACTGGAGCCTTGTCCTTTCCCTTTTTTATGCTGAAAAGAAAAAGTGTATTTTTTTTATAACCTCGAGCGGTAAGGAAAATAAGTTACTTCAAGATGAACTTTCCTCTTTTTGTGAAGATTTCCTCTCTCTTCCTGAACCTTTAACTCTTCCCTGGGAGGAGAGTCACCTTCCTTCGCCTCTAAGCTTTTACCTTCACCAATTAAAAGAAAAAAAGGATGGTTTGATTCTCTCTCCCCTTTCCACTTCATTGCTTCTCTTCCCACCTCAGACACTTTCCCCTTTTAAGATAAGAAAAGGTGAGCAAGTTGACCTCTATAACTTTTTGAAAAAGCTGGAAGAGTTAGGGTATGAAAACAACTTTTTGGTGGAGAGGGAAGGTGAATTCAGTCATCGGGGGAGCATCGTGGACGTCTATCCGCCGCATCTGGAATATCCCATAAGATTCGATTTCTCATTTGATGAGATAAGTTCGTTGAGAGTGTTTAGTCTACAGACGCAGCGTTCTTTTAAAGAGCTGAAAGAGGTAGAGATACCTCCGTTGAGAGAAATAGCAATTGGGGAAGAGGAAGTGGAAAAGCTGAAAAGATACTTTCTCGATTCAGGAAATGGCTTTTGGGAAGGGAAGTTCAGTTCAACTGGTATCTTCTGGCCTTATCTCTACCCTTCCTTAAAGAGTTTAATACCTTCCGAAGCCGAAGTCTTATTAACTAATTTTTCAAAATTAAATGAAGCTTCTAAAAAAACAGTTTCCTTTTGGGAGCAGTCATTTGAAGAAGTGAGATTGGAAAGAGGTTTTAAGCCTTCTCCTTATTTCCCTTTTCTTTCTTTGGAGAAGTTATTAGAAAAGAAAGACTTCATTGAGCTTTTTAGTTTGGATAAAGAGCCATTTACTCTTTCCTTTCCTCCTCTTTCCTGCTGGAATCTGGCTTTAAGAGAAGTGAAAAAACTGGCAAAGGAAGGTTTTACCCTCTTTTTCTTAGGGGAGGAAAGATCTTTAGAAGAGGCGAGAAGGGAGTTAAGCGAGGAGGATATTTCTGTCTGGGAAAAGATTTATTTTTACCCTGCAAAACTTTTTAAAAGCTTTTACGTGCCTCAAATGAAGCTTGCTTTCATTTCTCTTTTCGAAATTTCCCCTAAAAAAAAGGTAATAAGGATAAAGAAAAAGGAGTCTCCCTATCTTCCTCCACTGGACTTAAAAGAGGGGGATTTTGTGGTCCATGAGAGCCATGGGATAGGCGAGTATAAGGGAATGGAGAAGATTATGGTGGACGGGTCATGGCGAGATTATTTGGTGATTAAATACGCTGATGGATTGCTTAAAGTGCCTTGCGAGCAGGTAGGGAAAATTACCAGGTATTATTGCAAAAGGGGAGAAAAGCCTTCTCTTTCTAAACTGACTACAGCTGAGTGGAGTAGGAAAAAGGAGAAAGCGCGACGCGCTGCTCGCAGGCTCGCTATCGACCTCGTAAAGTTTTACGCGAAAAGAGAGGCGACTGAGGGTTACGCTTTTCCTCCTGACGACCCATGGCAGCAGGAACTGGAGAGCTCCTTTCCTTACGAAGAGACTCCTGACCAGAAGAGGGCCATTTTGGAAGTGAAAAGAGACATGGAATCCTTAAAACCTATGGAGAGGCTGATTTTTGGAGATGTGGGATATGGGAAGACTGAAGTTGCTCTGCGTGCTTCTTTTAAAGCTGCTTTGGCCAGTAAGCAGGTGATGATGCTTGTTCCTACCACAATTCTCGCAGAACAACATTACGAGACTTTTAAGGAGAGACTTTCTTCGTATCCAGTGGTGGTGGAAGTTCTTTCCCGTTTCACTCCTCCGAAGAGGGAGAAGGTGATTTTGAGGGATTTTTCGCTCGGCAAAATAGACATCTTAATTGGAACACATAGACTCCTCTCTCCTGATGTCAAACCAAGGGACTTAGGTCTTCTCATCATTGATGAAGAGCACCGCTTTGGGGTGGAGCAAAAGGAAAAAATAAAATCCTTAAAGGAGAATGTAGATGTGCTCACTCTCACGGCAACTCCCATTCCCCGTACTTTACAGATGGCACTTTCAGGGATAAGGGAAGTGAGCGTGATTGAAACTCCTCCTGAAGCAAGACTTCCTGTGGTGACTCATGTCGGGCCGTACGATGAGGAAAGAGTGAAAAGAGCGATATTTAAAGAACTCTCTCGCGGAGGGCAAATCTTTTACGTGTACAATCGAATTGAACATCTACCGCTTATTTATGACAGGTTAAAGAGGCTTATCCCAGGGTTGAGAATAGCTCTTGCTCACGGCGGTTTAAAAGAAGAGGAACTTGAAAATATAATGTGGGAGTTTTTGGGAGGTGAATATGAACTTCTTTTGTGCACCACCATAATTGAATCCGGTCTTGATATTCCCAATGTAAATACTTTGATTGTAGAAGGAGCGGAAAAACTTGGACTGGCTCAGGCATATCAGCTGAGGGGAAGGATAGGGAGATCAGAAAAGCAGGCATATGCTTACTTCTTCTTTGACCCTCGAAGATTGAGTGAAGAGGGATGGAAGAGACTTCAGACCTTAGCAGAGCTTGCTGATCTCGGTTCGGGATTAAAGCTTGCTTTAAAAGATTTGGAAATAAGGGGGGCAGGAACTCTTTTCGGTCCGGAGCAGCACGGGCATATACAGTCTTTGGGTTTTGATCTCTATACCCAGATGATTAGAGAAGCGGTGGAGGAGATTAGAGGGGAAAAGAAAGAGGCTTTAAAAGTGGAAATTTCTCTTCCCATTCCTTCCTTTCTTCCTCCTGATTATATTTCTGACAATAGACTAAGGCTGGAATTCTACCATCGCTTGGATAAGCTGGAAAAAGTGCAGGAAATCAAAGAGCTAAAAGAAGAGCTTTTAGATAGATTTGGAACTCTTCCAAAAGAAGTGAGGAACTTATTACTTCTAGTAAATATAAAAATTGAAGCGATGAAAAAAGGGCTGCGTTACATAAGGTGGAGGGAAGGTGAGTTGCGGATAGGTGGACCTGGAATTAAAGAGTTGGAGATGGAAACTACCTTTAATTGGAAGAAAGTTCCTGGTGAAATAAGGTTAAAACTTTCTTTAAAGGAAGCAGTTTCTTTGTTGACTCAAGTCTTTGGTGCTATAATCCCTTTCGGTGATTAGATGAGAAGAGCAACCCTTTTACTGGTTTCTCTTTTTATACTTCTTCTTTTGGGCTGCGGAGAGCCGAAAGTTGCTGCTTTAGTAAATGGGAAGAAAATTTACACCAAGGAAATAAATGAGATATTTGAAGGGGTGAAAAAAGACCACCCTCTCTTCTTTAAAGGAAAGGAGGGGAGGGAGTTTTCAGCTAGGACAAAGAAGGAGATTTTGGAAGGGTTTATCGAGAATATCCTTATAGAGGAAAATGCTGATAAGATAGGTGTGAAGGTGAGTAAAAAAGATATTGATGAGGAAATAAAGAGATACGAAAGGATGTTTGGGAAAGAAAACTTTGACAAGCAGTTAAAGAAGATGGGTTGGAGTGAGAAGAGATTGAAGGAGGAAGTGAGAAAAAGTCTTCTCGTGAGAAAAGCAGAGGAAAAGGTGAAAAGTAAGGTAAAAATAAGCGCAAAAGAAATTGAGGATTTTTATGAGAAAAACAAAGACCGCTTTAAAGAGCTTCCTCAAGTGGAGATAGCGCTGATTATCTTAGATAATAAAGAGGTCGCCTTGGAGATAGGGGAAAAGATTCAAGAAGGAGAAGATTTTTTAAAACTGGCCGGCATTTACTCAATTGATAAGGAAAGCCGGGGGAAGTTTTTATGGAAGAAAGAAGGAGAAATTCCAGAACCTGTTTTTAAAGAAGCTTTCAGTCTTAAACAGGGAGAAGTAAGTAAGGTTGTAGAAGCGGATGGGAGGTTCTATCTTTTAAAGCTAAGGAAGAAAAAAAAGGAAAGCCATCGTCCTTTAAGTGAAGTAAGAAAATCTATTGAAGAAGAACTGCTTTACAAAAAGAGATTGGAGGCTTGGGAGAAATGGCTGGAAAAATTAAAGAAAGGAGCGGAGATAGAGATTTACCTCAAAGTATAGGAAAAAATTTCTTAGAAGTTTTAAAGTTGATGCGTGATTTGAGAGGGGAGAAAGGTTGCCCCTGGGATAGAGAGCAGAATCACCAGTCTCTCCGCAAGTACTTGGTAGAAGAAGCATATGAAGTGATAGACGCCATTAATCTAAAAGATGACGGCGCTTTAAAAGAGGAGCTGGGCGATCTGCTCCTCCAGGTAATCTTTCACGCTCAGATTGCTGAGGAGAGGGGAGCTTTTAATATCTCTCACGTTCTTGAGAGCTTGAGAGATAAGTTAAAAAGAAGACATCCTCACGTTTTTGGGAAGGAGAAACTCTCCACTTCAAAGGAAGTTTTAAAAAACTGGGAGAAATTGAAGGGAAAGGAGAAGAAAAAAGGAGTTTTGGACGGTGTTTCTTCTTTCCTTCCTGCTCTTATGTATGCTTATCAGCTTCAGGAGAGAGCAGCTAGGGTGGGTTTTGACTGGAAAGAGGTTGATAGCGTTTGGGATAAGGTAAAGGAGGAGATTTCAGAACTTGCTGAGGCAGTTAAAAAAGGAGAAGGAATCGAACAGGAGATTGGCGACATCTTCTTCTCTGTGGTAAATCTTTCTCGCCACTTAGATATAAATCCGGAGATTGCCTTGAAAGAAACCTGTCAGAAGTTTAAGGAGAGGTTCTCTTTAATTGAGAGGGAGGCAGAAGAGGAAGGAAAGAAAGTTTCCGAGCTTACCTTGAAGGAAATGGATAGAGTTTGGGAGAAGAGTAAGGGGGAAGCAAATGAACACTTTAATTTGTGATGTCTGGGCAAGGGAAATTTTGGACTCGAGAGGGAATCCAACGGTGGAAGTAGAAGTACTTCTCGAGGGAGGTGCTGTGGGGAGGGCAGCTGTTCCCTCTGGTGCTTCCACGGGTAAACACGAGGCTTTAGAGTTAAGAGACGGGGATAAAGGGAGATACATAGGAAAAGGTGTTCTTCGAGCAGTTAAGAACATAAATGAAGTGATTGCTCCTGAAATTGTGAGCATGGACGCAGCTTTACAGGAAGAAATCGACAATATTTTAATCGATTTAGACGGCACAGAGAATAGGTCGAATCTAGGAGCAAACGCTCTTTTGGGAGTTTCTTTAGCAGTAGCTCGGGCAGCAAGTGAGGCTTTTGGTCTTCCCTTATATCGCTATCTAGGAGGAGTTTTCTCTTCCCTTCTTCCCGTTCCACTGATGAATATCCTTAATGGCGGCAAACATGCTGATAATAACGTTGAACTTCAGGAGTTCATGATTGCCCCAGTGAACTTCCCCTCTTTTAAAGAAGCGCTGAGAGCAGGAGTGGAGGTATACCATTCCTTAAAAAAAGTTTTAAAGAAGGAAAACCTTTCCATCGCTGTAGGAGATGAAGGTGGATTTGCTCCCAATCTTCCTTCAAATGAAAGTGCTTTTCAGGTGATTTTGAAAGCGATTGAAGGAGCGGGTTATGAGCCAGGAAAAGACATTTTCTTGGCTGTAGATGCAGCAGCTTCAGAGTTTTACAAAGAGGGAAAATATATACTTTCAGGTGAGGGAAGAGAGCTTTCCTCTTCAGAAATGGTAGAGTTCTACCAGGAACTTGTTCAAAAATATCCTATCATTTCAATTGAAGACGCTCTTTCAGAGGATGATTGGGAGGGATGGAAAGAACTCACCAAGATTTTAGGAAGAAAGATTCAAATTGTAGGGGATGATCTTTTTGTGACTAATCTCGAAAGGTTGAAAAGAGGTATTGATGAGGGTGTGGCTAACTCCATTCTCATTAAGGTGAACCAGATTGGAACGCTCACTGAAACTTTAAGAACTGTTGAACTGGCAAAGAGCTTTTCTTACACTTCCGTTATCTCTCACCGCTCAGGAGAAACTGAAGATACCACCATTGCTGATTTGAGCGTAGCTTTAAGAACGGGGCAGATAAAAACAGGTGCTCCTTGCAGGAGTGAAAGAGTAGCTAAATATAACCAGCTTTTAAGGATTGAGGAGGAACTGGGACCGGTAGCAAAGTTTGCTGGCCGCAGCGCTTTTAAGGTATGAAAAAGAAGAAAAGAGTGCGTTTCTCCCGGTTAAGACTTTTTATATTTCTCATTATTTCAATGACTGTTTTTCTTCTTCTTTCTTACCCTGCTTATAAAGACTGGCGGGAACAGGAAATTCTAAAAAAGAAGCTTGAAGCTGAATTGAGGAAAGTTAGAGTGGAGAACGCTAAACTTAAAGAAGAAATAGAAAAGCTGCACTCTGATGATTACATTGAGATTTTAGCTAGGGAAAAGTTTGGCTTGGTAAAGCTGGGAGAGAAATCGTATATCGTTATCCCTCCTCGAGAAGAGCAATCTGAGACTACGGAGACGACTCCCCCCCTCTCCCTTAAGAAAAATTACTGGTCAAAGGTTAAAGATTTTTTTAACCGTCTTTTAAGAGGGGATATTGGTAAGTAAAGATTGCTATTTTTCGATTTTGAGAGAAAAGCTTTTAATCTCCTACTAGCTTTTAAGAAGGCTTCCCGGCAAGGCAAAACTTTTTGGTTTGATTGCTTCTTTCTTTTTTATAGGGGAGAGGATTCTGTCAACAGTTGCTGGGCTAATCTTAAGAAGCTTTTTCTTTGTTTCCTCATCTAAAGGGATCATCAAATCTTTCCAAAACAGGGATAATCTCTTTTAGATAAAAAGAAAGCCTTTTGCTGCAAGGCCTCTCTAAAAGACGCCAGATAAACTCATGTGCTTCTTTTTCCCTTTCACCATAGTACTTGGATTTCTGGCGCCTTTTGGTTTTATTTATAACAAACACTTTATTTGTCCCTGGCAGGATAAGTTTTCTGTTATAATTTCTAAGTGCATAAGCTAAATAGCAGCGGTTTAATTTAGTTAAAGCTTTCCTCTCATCTCAAATCTTCCCCTTTTCTTTCTTTGTTGCCCTCCGATATCTTGTTGCTCTCTCTTTTATTACTGCTTGCCTCTCTTTCATAGTAAGTGCCATAGCTACCTCCTTTCATTACTTAAAAAGATAGCCATAGCTTTCCCCTTTCAGATAGATTTTTATTTGAGGCAACGAAAAAATTTGGCATAGATTTTTGGTGAGGCAATTCGACTTCTTGAAAATTAAATCACTTTTTAGTAACATTTCTCTTTCAAATTTGAAGAGGAGGAAGTTATGTTTGAGATTTTAGAGAAAGAGGAATTAGCACCAGAAGTTTTTTTAATGAAGATTTCTGCTCCTCAGATTGCCCAGAAGGCAAAAGCAGGTCAGTTCTTTGTTCTCCGAGTGGATGAAAAGGGGGAAAGAATTCCTCTCACCATAGCTGATTTTGATAGGAAAAAGGGTGCTATTACTACGGTTTTTCAAGTTGTGGGCCTCACTACTAAAAAACTTGCTCGTCTAGCTAAAGGAAAGAGAATTAGAGACCTTGTGGGACCGATGGGAAGACCCACGCACATTAAAAAGTATGGTCGAGTGGTTATAGTTGGCGGTGGTGTAGGGGCAGCTGCGGCTTACCCGGTAGCGAGAGAATTAAAAAAAGCTGGAAATTATATTATTACCATTCAAGGGGCAAAAAGCGTTCAGTATCTCATTCTTGAAGATTGGCTTCTTTCTGTCTCAGATGAGCTACACATTACCACAGATGATGGGAGTAAAGGCAGGAAAGGATTTGTCACCGATGCATTAAGGGATCTTTTGGAGAAGAAATCAGTTGATTTAGTTTTTGCAGTGGGACCTGCTATTATGATGAAGTTTGTTTCCCTCACCACCAAGCCTTATGGTGTGAAGACAATCGTTTCTTTAAACCCAATAATGGTTGATGCTACGGGGATGTGCGGTTCCTGTCGGGTAGAAGTAAGTGGTAAGACTTACTTTGGTTGTGTTGACGGTCCCGATTTCGATGGTCACGAGGTAAATTGGGACCTCCTCCTTTCTCGACAGAGTTTTTACTACGAGGAAGAGAAAAAAGCACTGGAGGTAAAAGATGCCCAAAGTTTCTATTAAAGAGCAGAGTCCAAAAAAGAGGATAAAAAACTTTGATGAAGTTTGTCTTGGTTACACAGAAGAAGAGGCAATAAAAGAAGCGGAAAGATGTTTGCAGTGCAAAAAGAAGCCTTGCGTAGATGGTTGTCCAGTAGAGATTGACATACCTGCTTTTATTGAGCTCATTAAGGAAGGGAAGTTTTTAGAAGCTGCTAAAAAGGTTAAGGAGAAGAACTTGCTGCCTGCTATTTGTGGAAGGGTTTGTCCTCAAGAAACGCAGTGTGAAGGCGAGTGCACTTTAAGAAGGAAAGACGAGCCTGTAGCCATCGGTAAGTTGGAAAGATTTGTGGCCGATTATGAAAGAGAAAATAGACTGGTAGAAGTGCCAAAGGTGGAGAAGGATAGGAAAATAAAGGTGGCAGTGGTGGGTTCGGGTCCAGCTGGTCTTACCGTAGCTGGCGATTTAGTTCGCCAAGGTTATCGGGTAACTATCTTCGAAGCTTTGCATGAGCCAGGCGGAGTTTTAATTTACGGAATTCCTGAATTCCGTCTGCCTAAAAAAGTAGTAAGAGCAGAAATTGAACTTTTACAAAAGATGGGGGTTGAAATTCTCACAAATTGTGTGGTTGGAAAAACTTACTCTCTCGATGATATTTTTGCCCAAGGATATAAAGCTATTTTTCTCGGGATCGGAGCAGGCCTTCCTCTTTTCATGGGAATAGAAGGGGAAAATTTAAACGGGGTTTATTCAGCTAATGAGTTTCTTACCCGAATCAATTTAATGAAGGCGTACCTCTTCCCTAAGTTTGATACTCCTATAAAGAAAGGGAAAAAAGTAGCGGTGATAGGTGGAGGAAATGTAGCTTTAGATGCAGCCAGGAGTGCTCTGCGCCTGGGAGCAGAAAAAGTTTACCTTGTTTATAGAAGGACAGAGAAGGAGATGCCTGCGAGGGTGGAAGAGTATGAGCATGCAAAAGAGGAAGGCATCGATTTTAAATTCCTCACCCTTCCCACTCGTATCTTGGGAGAGAACGGCTGGGTAAAGGGAATAGAGTGCACTAAGATGAAACTAGGCGAACCTGATGAAACGGGGCGTCGGCGTCCTATACTTATAGAAGGCTCGGAATTTGAGCTTGAAGTGGATGAGTTAGTAGTGGCCATTGGAACCAGAGCCAATCCCCTTCTCCTCTCGGCAACGCGAGGGCTGAGATTAAACAAGAGAGGATATATAAAAGTCAACCAGAAAACAATGACAAGTAAAAAGGGTGTTTTTGCGGGGGGAGATATTGTTACAGGAGCTGCCACAGTAATTTCCGCTATGGGAATGGGAAGATTAGCTGCTCGCTCTATAGATGAATACCTCTCTTAATTCTTTTCTTCTCATTTATTCAGAAACTGCTTAAAGTTATCTCTTCTTTCCCAAGGTAAAAACCATCCTTTAAAGGAGAGATCTCTTTAATGTGCTAGAATTGATTCCTATGAAGAAGGGTTTTTTTATCGGGGAAAGAGTAAAGTTGAAGAAACCTCATGCTTGCGGAGGGGAATGGTGGGAAGTTTTAAAAGCAGGAATGGATGTTACACTTCGCTGTCTTAAATGTTCTCGAGAGATAAAGATTGAGCGAGGGAAGTTTGAGAGAAAGGTAAAGGAGGCGGAGTATCTTGATAGTGGGAATAGTAGGTCTGCCTAATGCCGGTAAGTCCACCCTTTTTAATGCATTAACTCAAGCTCACGCTCCCACGGCTCCGTATCCCTTTACCACTATTGATTCAAATATAGGCGTGGCAGAGGTGCCTGACCAAAGAGTAGAAATGATTGCTAAAGCTACTCACCCAGAGAGAGTAGTAAGAGCAACTATAAAATTTATGGACGTGGCAGGTCTTGTCAAAGGAGCAAGTCAGGGGGAAGGGTTGGGAAACCAGTTTTTAAGCCAAATTAGAGTAGCTGACGCACTAATTCATGTGGTGAGATGCTTCAAGTCTCCGAATATTCCCCATGTTTCAGGGGAAATCTCTCCTCGCCGAGACTTGGAAATAGTCAATTTGGAACTCGTTCTTTCGGATTTGGAAATGGTGGAGAGAAGGCTAGAAAAAGTAGAACGGAAACTTAGAGCCGGGGAAAAAAAGTTTAAAGAAGAAAAAGAAGCTCTGTTAAAAGTGAAAGAAGGTTTAGAAGGAGGAGTTCCTATCAGGCTTCAACCATTAAATGGTGCACGGGAATATTTAAATGCTGTGGACTTTCTCACCGACAAGCCTCTCATTTACGTAGCTAATATTTCAGAGGAAGACATCGGGAGGGAAAGTGAAGAATTAAAAGAATTGAGGAAGGTGGCTGAGGAAGAAAAAACGTTATTAATCACTGTACCTGCTAAGATTGAAGAAGAAATTGCCCAGCTTGACGCCGGAGAGAGGAAAGAGTTCTTGGATGAATTGGGTATTTCTTCAAGCCTTTCCCAAATAATAAAGGGAAGTTTTTCTCTTCTAAACCTCATCACATTTTTTACTATTGAGTCGAAGGAAGTCAGAGCCTGGTTGGTGAGGAAAGGAACAAAGGCAAAGGAAGCAGCGGGGAAGATTCACACTGATATGGAGAAGGGATTTATAAAAGCAGAAGTAGTGAACTACAAACACTTAATTGAGAGTGGCTCCTTTCATGGAGCAAGGGGAAAAGGACATCATAAAGTGGAAGGGGCAGAATATCAGATTGAAGATGGGGATGTGATACTTTTCCATTTTAGAGTCTAGCTTCTGTCTTAGTATTTTTATATAATTTTTCCAGTTTCATTTGGAAGGAGGGGGTGAAGGTTGTGAGAAGGTTAGTTCTCATTCTAATTCTTCTTTTATTTTTACCTGGTCTAGCCAAAGCAAGTGAATTGAGTCTCTCTCTTTCTTGGCCTGTAAAAGGGGAAATTCTAGTGGGGTTTGGAGAAAAGGGGAGTGAAGTGAATAAGCATTTGGGAGTGGATATTTCTTCTCCTCCCGGCAGCAAAATTTTAAGCCCTGCTTCGGGAAAGGTTGTCTTTGTGGGGAAAACTCCTAAGTTTTATCCCATGTACACGGTGAGCATAGAAGTTGCAAAAGATGTTTGGACCACCCTTTCCCCTCTAGAAGAAGTCTTTGTAAAAAAGGGAGTTTTTGTAAAGGAAGGCGAAGAGGTAGGTTTGCTTGCAGAAAAAGGAGATTCTTCAAGCTCACCTCTCCCTCATCTCCACTGGGGACTTAAGATTCAGTCTACTTCTCGATATCTAAACCCCCTTGATTATATAAGCTCTGGCGAGACCTTAAAGGAAGACAAAGAACCAACTTTAACGGTGCCTTTAACCATTGAGGAGGAAGGTAAGCAGGTAGCGGAAGGGGAATTAACGGAAAAAAGTTTAAAAGAAAAAAAGGTAAATGGCTCTCTACAGATTTTGGAAGAGAGCGTTTTACCTTTTCCATCCTTGAAAAGGAAAGAAGAAAAAGTTTCTCTTCCAAGAAAGAATCAGATGACTTTGGAGAAGGAAAATTTTTCTGCTGGAGAAGGGAGAACTACTCTTTCGCACTTACATGTTAAAAACAGTGAAGTGGCAAAAAGTAATGAGGAAAAGACAAAAAAAAGTATTGAGGAACTATCTGAAGTTTTAATGCACCAGCCTCCGGATAGAGAAATCTCTGCTTTTACTTTAGAAAGCGAGGGAGAGATGAGAGGTGAAGGAAGAGAATCCTCTTCAAGTTTTCATAAATCCCTTTTCGGGGTGTCTCTCTTTCCTCTTTTTATTTCTTTCCTCATTTCATTTTTCACTTTCCCTTCCTTAAAGAGGAAAGAGGATAGAGTTTGTCTGGGTTAGTTTCCTTTGTTATAATCTCCATCGTTTCCCTGTTCCTGCAGAGATGCAGGGGCCAGTAGTCCAAAGGGAGGTGTTATTTTTGAGGAGTTACGAAGTTATGTATATCCTTCACCCCACTCTGGAAAAGGAGAGGGTTGAGGAACTCATTCAAAAGTTTTCTTCTGTGGTAGAGAATTGGGAGGGAAAAGTGGAAAAAATAAGCCGCTGGGGGGGAAAAAACTTTGCTTATCCTATTGAAGGTGAGAAACGGGGTTTTTATGTGGTCATGAACTTTAAGGGGACTCCAAAGACTGCAGTAGAGGTGGAAAAATCTTTGAGGCTTACTGATAATGTGTTAAGGCACCTTTTAGTCAGAGTTGATGAGAGAGAGTAGGAATGGATTTAAATAGGGTGGTGCTTATTGGAAGATTAACAAAAGACCCTGAACTGAGGTTCACTCCCGAGGGAATACCTGTGGCTACTTTGCGGATTGCCGTTAACAGAATGCGGAAGAAAGACGGAAGTCAAGAGACAGATTTTTTCAACATAGTGGTTTGGAGAAGGCTGGCTGAGCTTTGCGCCGAATATATGAAGAAGGGAAGACTCGTAGCGATTGAGGGAAGACTAAGGCGGCGCTCGTGGACGACTAACGAGGGGCAACCTCGCTCCGATGTGGAAATAATAGCAGACAATGTTCAGTTTCTTGATCGTCCTTCCAAGGAGGAAGGATTTATGGAGGAACTTCCTTCTGAAGAAACTCCTGAAGATGAAGTTCCATTTTAGGAGGTAAGATGGCAAACGAAACGTTCAAATTTAAAAGGAAGAAGAAATACTGTTTTTTCTGCAAAGAGGGTGTTGATTACATTGATTATAAGGATGAGAATCTTCTGAGAAAATTTATTTCTGACCGAGCGAAAATTCGCTCTCGCAGAGCAACTGGAACTTGCGCCAAACATCAAAGAAGGCTAGCGGTGGCAATAAAGAGAGCTCGTGAAATAGGGCTTCTTCCTTACGTTATACCTAAGAAGAGATAAAAAGAAGCCTCCCTATTTTTAGATAGAGAGAGGAGGTTAAATTGTTTATTGTAATTTTAATTTTTATTCTCTTTTTAGCTGTGGTTATCCTTTCTTTTTTGCTTTTTAGGAAGAAAAGGAAGGAGAAAAGCTTACCTATAGACATAGACCTTTATTTACTGGTAGATAAAGAAACGGGGCTTTACAACCGCCGCTTTTTTACCAAAAGAATCTTAGAAGAAATTCACCGTTTTGAGAGATATCGAGCTCCCTTCACCATTGCAATTTTACACCTTCCACCTGTGGTGAAAGAACTAAAAGAGGATAAACTGGGAAGACTTCTCAGGCGCTTAGGGAGTATAATTGAAAAAGACACGAGACTTACAGATCTCGTAAGTAGGTTTGGGAGAGAAGATATAGGGGTGCTCTTTTCCATGACTGGGAGAAGAGGTGCTGATGTACCGGTTTATAGGCTTAAAGATAAGATTGATGCAGTTCTAAAAGAGGACGGAATAGAGGGGGAGGTAAAATTTACTGTTTATAGCTACCCTGAGGAGTCGGAAAAGATAAGAAGGTTCTTGGAGAAGATTAAGGGGGAAGGCAGTTGAAGGTGAAAGTGATTTTAACCGAGACCGTTTCAGGTCTGGGGGAATCTGGAGAAGTTCTTGAAGTTTCCAAAGGTTATGCGGAGAACTACCTCATTCCCAAAGGACTGGCAAAGAAGGCTACAGAAGCGACTTTACGCGAATTAGAGGAAAAAAGCAGAAGGGTTCGGGAGAAGGAGGAGAAAGCAAGAAGGGAAGCAGTGGAAAAAAAGAGAATTTTGGAGGAAAAGCCTGTAGTTATAAAAGTGAAAGCGGGTGAGAAGGGAAAGCTTTTTTCCTCTATAAGCGGGAGGGAGATTGCAGAAGCTATTTTGAAACAGCGGGGAATTAAGATAGATAAAAAAGAAGTGGAAATAGAAAAACCAATTAAAGAATTAGGTGAGTTCAAGGTTCAAATAAGAGTTTACTCTCAAGTGAAAGCTGAAGTTAATTTAGTAGTGGAGGCTAGTTGAAGGTCCAAAAGAGTTTAACTGAGTCAACATTTCTAGAGAGAGTTCCACCTCATAACAGAGAAGCAGAGGTTTGTGCTTTAGGCTCTATGCTTCTCTCTTCAGATGTAATACCAGATGTTTTGGAAATATTGGATGCTGATTCATTTTATAGCGAAGCTCACAAAAAAATTTTCCAGGCTATTCGTGATTTGTATCTCAAAGGGGAAGCAGTAGACCCCATTACCGTAGCTGAAGTTCTCAAATCCCGTAATCAGATTGAAGAAGTAGGAGGAAAATCTTACTTAGTTGACCTTGTTTCAAGTGTTCCCACAGCAGCAAACGCAATTCACTACGCGCGGATAGTAGAGAAAAATGCTACTCTTCGTCAGTTAATAAGAGCAGCTACAGAAATTGCTCACATTTCTTATGAAGCTCCTGAAGATGTAGGAAAAGTTTTGGATAAAGCGGAGAGTCTCATCTTTGGCGTAGCTAAAAAGAGAATTTCAGAGCAGTTCATTCCCATCAAAGAACTGGTGGTAGAGGCATTTGAAGAAATCGAAAAGCTTTATGAAAAAGAAACTAAGGTAACTGGTCTTCCCACAGGTTTTTCAGAGCTTGATAATTTAACTTCAGGGCTTCACCCTTCTGATTTAATTATTGTAGCTGCGAGGCCAGCTATGGGTAAAACATCTTTTGTTTTGGGAATAGCAGAGCATCTGGCAATAAGGGAGAAAGTGTCGGTAGCTATTTTCTCTTTGGAGATGTCTCGATATCAGTTGGTGCAGAGATTACTTTGTTCAGAAGCGAGGGTAGATGCTCAAGCTTTGAGGACGGGAAGGGTAAACGACAGCGATTGGCAGAGGCTTTCTCGAGCGGTCGGTTACTTAGCTGAAGCTCCCCTTTATATAGACGATACTCCTAACATCACAATTCTAGAGCTTAAAGCAAAAGCGAGACGGTTGATGACTCGTGAAAAGCTTGGCCTCATTATCGTAGATTATCTCCAGCTTATGCAGAGTGAAGCTCGCTCAGAAAACAGGCAGCAGGAGATTTCAGAGATTTCTCGGGCTTTAAAGATACTGGGAAGAGAGCTTAACGTTCCCGTCATTGCTGTTTCTCAACTTTCCAGAGCAGTGGAACAGAGAGGAGATAAAAGACCTATGCTTTCTGATTTGAGAGAATCTGGTGCTTTAGAACAAGACGCTGATTTAGTTATTTTTATCTACAGAGATGAATATTACAATAAAGATAATGAGGAAAATAGGGGAATTGCAGAGATTATTGTGGCAAAACATCGAAATGGACCCACAGGTGTGATTAATTTAGCTTTTCTCCAAAACTACACCAAGTTTGCCCCTCTCGAAATGACCTAAACTTCCTTCACTTATTATATAATTTTCCTGGTTTGATTAAAACTAAGAGTGAGGATAAGTTATGAAAACGTATGATGTAATTATTGTGGGTGCCGGGCCAGCAGGAATATTTGCTGCTCTTGAACTGGTGAGAAAAAATAATTTACACATTCTCATCTTAGAAAAAGGGAAACCCATTGAAGAGAGGAATTGTCCAGCCCGAGAGGAAAATTGTATTTTTTGCCGGCCCTGTGCCATAACCTCAGGCTGGGGTGGGGCAGGAGCTTTTAGTGACGGGAAGCTGACTCTCTCTCCAGAAGTGGGAGGTTGGCTGGGTGAAATAGTTTCTGTGGAAGAACTTAAAAAACTTATAAGTGAAGTGGAGCAAACCTTTAAAAATTTTGGTGCGCCTCCTGATAGAGAGTACGGACTTGATGAAGATAAAGTTAAAGAGATAAGAAGGAAAGCAGTGTTAGCAGAACTCGCCCTCATTCCAGTGAGGATGAAGCACTTAGGGACAGATAACTGTTATCTGGTTTTGAAGAATCTTTACAACTTTCTCAAGGAGAAGGTGGAGATTAAATTCAACGAAGGAGCAGAGAAGCTCTTGGTAGAGGGGGGTAAGATAAAAGGAGTCTCGACAAAAGGAGGTGAATACCACTCTCGGTTTGTGATAGTGGCGCCGGGAAGAGAGGGAGCTGATTGGCTCACGGCAGAGGCAAAAAGGCTGGGTCTTTTTATTAAAAACAATGCTGTTGATATTGGATTAAGAGTTGAGGTTCCCGCAGCGGTGATGGAACCTTTGACTGCTGTTCTCTACGAAGCAAAACTCATTTATCACTCCAAGTCATTCGAAGATCAGGTGAGGACCTTTTGCATGAATCCATATGGGGTTGTCTCCACAGAAGTTTATGAGGACGTGATTACAGTAAATGGTCATTCATACGCGGAAAGAAAAACAGAAAATACCAACTTTGCTCTTCTTGTTTCCACCAAGTTTACCGAACCTTTCAAAGAACCTATATCTTATGGGAAGTATATTGCCCGCTTAGCCAACCTTTTGGGAGGAGGCATAATAATCCAGCGTTTAGCTGATTTAAAAAAGGGACGGCGCTCAACTTGGGAAAGGATAGGGAGAAGTGTGGTGGAACCGACGCTTAAAAATGTCAATCCAGGTGACCTTTCTTTTGTTCTTCCTTACCGATATCTTAAAAACATCTTGGAAATGTTGGAGGCTATGGATAAAATAGCGCCGGGAGTGTTTTCAGGTCACAGTCTCCTTTATGGAGTTGAGGTTAAGTTTTACTCTTCGCGCTTGAATTTAAGCGGGAAGCTGGAAACGGAGGTAGAAGGTCTTTATGCTGTGGGAGATGGAGCAGGAGTGACGAGAGGACTTGTTCAATCTTCTGCTTCCGGGCTCATTGCTGCTCGATCCATACTCAATGATCTGAAAGAGAAAGGTAAAGTTTAATGGCGGGAATTATCATAGTAGGAACTCAATGGGGGGATGAAGGAAAAGGCAAGGTAATCGATGTACTAGCAAAGGATGTAGATTATGTGGTCCGATATCAGGGCGGTAATAACGCAGGCCACACTGTAGTAAAAGGCGAAGAAGTATTTAAATTCCATCTTTTACCTTCTGGAATTATTTATTTTCACGTAACTCCAGTAATTGGAGCTGGTGTAGTAGTTGACCCAGAAGTGTTAATCGAAGAGATGGAGGATTTAGAGAGGAGAGGTTATTCAACTGAGAGACTCGTAATTTCTGCAAATGCTCACCTCATAATGCCTTATCACAAAATTTTAGATCAGCTTTCTGAGAAAAGATTGGGCAAATATGCTATAGGAACTACCAGAAAAGGAATTGGACCTACTTACGCTGATAAGGCTTCCCGTGTTGGTATTAGAGTGCAGGATCTTTTAGATATGAAGGTTTTTCGCTTAAAACTTGAATCTACTTTGAAAGAGAAGAATCAAGTTCTTGAGAAAGTATACTCCTTAAAACCTTTAAAATCTGAGGACATTCTAAACTCATATCAGATTTATGCTCAGAGGCTCAAAAAACACATTGCTGACGACGCAATTTTAATTAACAAAGCTCTTGATGAGGGAAGGAATGTTCTCTTTGAAGGAGCTCAAGGAACATTTCTTGATTTAAACTATGGAACATATCCTTTCGTCACTTCTTCCTCTCCAATTGCCGGTGGCGCTTGCGTAGGAGCAGGAGCAGGTCCTCGAAAGATTGATAAGGTGATAGGTGTGGCGAAGTCTTATACCACAAGAGTAGGAGCTGGACCTTTTCCCACAGAAGAAAAAGGAGAGGTGGGGGAAACTATGGCGGAGCTGGGCTATGAGTATGGGACGACAACAGGTCGGAAGAGGCGTTGCGGCTGGCTGGATATAGTTCTTTTAAAGTATGCAAAGATGGTGAACAGCTTAGACAGTTTGGCTCTCACCAAGTTAGATGTGCTTTCAGCATTTGAAACAATTAAAGTCTGCGTTGCTTATGAGTACGAGGGGAAAGTTTTCGATACTTATCCGCCGCATCAGAGCATCTTTCATCACTGTACTCCCCTTTATGAGGAGATAAAAGGATGGAATTGCGATATTTCTAACTTTACTTCTTTCAATGAGCTTCCGGTAGAAGCTCAAAATTACATTAAATTTATTGAGGAGAAAGTAGACCTTCCTATAGAAATTGTTTCTGTAGGGCCGGGAAGAAAGCAAACATTTTTCCCTTACGGAGAAAATATTTTGGGTGGGTAATAAAGTGAAAATTTTAGTTATTGGTTCTGGAGGAAGGGAACATGCTCTTACTTGGAAGCTTGTCCAAAACCCAGTAGTTGAAAAAATTTATTGTTCGCCGGGAAACGGGGGAACTGCAAGCATAGCAGAGAATGTGGAAATAAAGGCAGATGAAATTAAAAAACTGGCTCAATTTGCGGAAGAGAAAAGAGTGGATCTCACAGTAGTTGGTCCTGAAGCTCCCCTCGTGGAAGGAATAGTGAATGAGTTTGAAAGAAGGGGTTTAAAAATTTTCGGTCCTAGAAGCGAAGCAGCCTTAATCGAAGGAAGTAAGGTCTTCGCTAAGAAATTGATGAAGAAGTGCAATATCCCCACAAGCGAGGCTGAAATTTTTGAAAACTATGATGAAGCTACCGATTTTGTTAAAAAGAGAAAACCACCTTTAGTGGTAAAAGCCGACGGTTTAGCAGCGGGAAAGGGTGTGACGGTTTGTTTTTCGCGTGAGGAAGCAATCAAAGCCTTAGAAAACTGCTTTCTAAGAAAAAAGTTTGGAAAGGCTGGAGAAAAGGTGATTGTAGAAGAGTATCTGGAGGGAGAAGAAGTCTCCTTTTTTATTTTTGTAGATGGGGAAGAAGCACTTCCCATGCTCACAGCTCAAGATTATAAAAAAGTTTTTGATAAGGACAAGGGTCCAAATACGGGAGGGATGGGCAGTTACTCTCCCGCTCCCTTTGTCCATTTTGAACTGGAAAAAAGGATAATGGATGAGATTATATTGCCCACTGTTGAAGCTCTGAAGAGAGAAGGAAGGGAATATAAAGGTGTTCTCTACGGAGGGCTTATTGTAACTGAAGAAGGACCAAAAGTACTGGAGTTCAACTGCCGTTTTGGAGATCCTGAAGCGCAGGCGATTTTACCCTTAATGCAGAGCGACCTGTTAGAGATTATGATGGCGGTGGTAGAAGGTAATTTAAGGGAGTACAGATTGAATTGGCGTGATGATAAATGTGTAGATGTAGTTTTAGCTTCCGGCGGCTATCCCGGGAAATATGAGGTTGGTTTTGAGATAGAAGGGATAGAAGAAGCTTTAAAAATAAAAAATGTTTTTCTTTTTCATGCAGGCACAGAAAAAAGAGGCGATAAGTTTTATACTTCAGGAGGGAGAGTTTTGAATGTGAGCGCCATAGGGAAAAGTTATAAAGAGGCAAGAGAAAAGTCATATCGAGCCATTGAGAAGATAAGATTTAAAAATATGCATTATAGAAAAGACATAGGTGAAAAAGTTTGCTTAGAGGAGGGAGTTTAATGAAGACTTTAGTTTCAGTTCTTATGGGGAGCACAGTAGATTACGAGGTTATGGAAGGTGCTGTTGAAATACTGGAGAGATTTGATGTTCCCTACGAGGAGAAAATCATTTCAGCCCACCGTTCTCCCCGAGAACTTTTTAGATATGCAGAGGAAATTGAAGGGAGAGAAATTAAGGTTGTAATTGCGGGGGCTGGAAAAGCAGCTCATTTACCTGGTGTAGTAGCATCGTTAGTTAAGATTCCTGTAATTGGTGTTCCCATTCCTAGGAATGATTTAGGAGGTATGGATTCTCTTCTCTCCATGGTGCAGATGCCAACGGGAGTTCCTGTAGCTTGTGTGGCAATTGGAAATGCAAAAAATGCTGCCATTCTCGCTTGCGAGATTCTTTCCCTTTCTTTCCCTGAGATTAATAAAAAGTTAGAAGAATTTAAAAGAGAATTAGAGAAGCAAGTGGGTGATAAAGGAAAGGTGGTATAGTGATTCCCAGATACACTACTCCCGAAATGAAAAAGCTTTGGTCTGAAGAAATGAAGTACCAAAAATGGCTTGAAGTAGAGATTGCTGCTCTTGAAGCCTGGTCTGAATGGGGGAAAGTTCCTTCCCATTCTTTACAAGAGATAAAAAGGAAAGCTTCTCTAAATGTGAAGAGGATAAAAGAGATAGAAGGGGAAGTCCATCACGATGTGGTTGCTTTTGTCACTCAGGTAGCTGAAAGTGTGGGAAAGGAAGGAAGATATATCCATTACGGCCTAACTTCCTCCGATGTGGTGGATACAGCTCTTTCTTTGCTTATGAGAGAAGCAGCGGAAATCCTCCTTCAGGAGGCAAAGAAGCTTTTCAAGTCTTTAAAAGAAAAAGCCTTTTTTTATCAGGATTTATTGATGGTGGGGAGGACTCACGGAGTCCACGCTGAACCTATAACCTTCGGGCAGAAGCTTGCTCTTTGGGCATTTGAGACACATAGAAATATCGGAAGGCTTAGAAGAGCTCAGGAAGTTATCTCCTACGGCAAGATTTCCGGAGCGGTGGGAAGTTATGCTCATATCCCTCCTTTCGTGGAGGAATATGTCTGTGCTAAGCTGAAGCTGAAAGTCGCTCCCGCTTCTTCGCAAATTTTGCAGAGGGATAGGCACGCTGAGTATCTTTCCCATCTGGCTATTTTCGGCGCCTCTTTAGAAAAATTTGCTCAGGAAATAAGGCATCTTCAGAGAACAGAAGTTTTAGAAGTTTCAGAGCCTTTTACCAAAGGTCAAAAAGGTTCTTCCGCCATGCCCCATAAGAAGAACCCTATTCTTTGTGAGAGGATATGTGGGTTAGCAAGAGTTCTCCGAGCAAATCAACAAGCAGCCCTGGAAAATATAGCCCTCTGGCATGAGCGGGATATTTCCCACTCTTCAGTAGAGAGAATAATAATTCCTGATTCTACTACCCTTTTGCACTACATATTAAGAAAATTCCTGTTTATAGTGGATAATATGGAGGTTAACGAGGAAAGAATGAGAAAGAACCTAGAACTTACCCGAGGACTCATTTTCTCTCAAAGAATCCTTTTATCTTTGGTGGAAAGGGGGCTAAGCCGTGAGGAGGCATATGCGGTGGTTCAGAGGAATGCTTTGAAAACCTGGGAGGGAGATAAAAGCTTTTTGGAAAACCTCCTCTCTGATAATGATATTTCAAAATACTTCACTTCTGAAGAATTAGAGGAGATTTTCGACTTTCAGTATTTCACTCGAAATCTAGAAACAATTTTTGAAAGACTAAAAGCTTTGGAGGTTTAATGGAGAAGAGAGAGAAGGTGTATGAAGAAAAAGTCGACTTTAAGCTGGAGTTTGGCCGTGATAACGGAAACATTCTTTTAGGAGATGAAATATCGCCTGATACCTGCCGTCTTTGGGATAAGAAAAGCAGGGAAAAGATGGATAAAGATCGGTTCAGAAAAGACTTGGGAAATGTAGAGGAAGCATACGAAGAGGTATTGCGCCGTCTGCAGAAGGTGCTTCAGTGAAATCATTTCCCAAGCTCAAAACTTATAAAGATTCTTGTCTTTAGGGAAGGGGAAAAGATAGAATGACATCTGCATTGGCTAGGGTAAAAGTATACGTGACATTAAAAGAATCCGTTCTTGACCCTCAGGGTGAGACTGTGGCTAAAGCCTTAAGAGCATTGGGATTTAATGAAGTTGAAAAGGTGCGCCTGGGAAAAGTCATCTATTTGGAGGTAAAAGGAGAAGAGAGATTGGAAGAGAAGATAAAAGAAATGTGCGAACGCCTTTTAGCAAACCCTGTCATCGAAGATTATCGTTTTGAAGTAGAAAACGAAGGTAAATGAAGTTTGGAGTGGTCGTTTTTCCTGGTTCCAACTGCGACCAGGACTGTTACTACGCCATAGAACTTTTAGAAGAAGATGTTTCCTATATCTGGCATGAGGAGGAGGATTTGTCTTCGTTTGACTGCCTTATTCTTCCGGGCGGTTTTTCCTATGGTGACTATCTGCGGGCAGGAGCAATCGCTCGCTTTTCTCCGGTGATGAAGGCAGTAAGAGAATTTGCAGATAGAGGGGGATTGGTGATAGGGATATGTAATGGTTTTCAGATTCTTTTGGAATCACATCTCCTTCCGGGAGCCATGCTGGTAAATAAAAACCTCAAGTTCATTTGCCGCTATGTGCATCTAAGAGTGGAGAATAATGAAACTCCTTTTACCTTCCGGTTCAAAAAAGGTGATGTTTTGAGAATTCCCGTTGCTCATTATGCGGGCAATTACTATGCTCCTCAGGAAATTTTGGATAAGCTCAAACACCACAACCAGATTGTTTTGCGTTACTGCGATGATAGTGGAAAGGTGACTGAGGAGGCAAATCCAAATGGTTCTGTAGGAAATATCGCGGGTATTGTGAATAGAAGAGGAAATATTTTTGGTCTCATGCCACATCCGGAAAGAGCAATGGAGCCTCTTCTGCATTCTGAAGACGGTAAGCTAATTTTTCTTTCTGTTATAGATTACTTAAACTCCTTAAGCCTTAAAAAAATTTGAAAGCTTTTGTAGATTACAAGGGAGTTTAAATATATAATTGACCCATGCGGGCAAGAGATATCATGACAAAAGAAGTCATTACCGTCTTCCCTGAAACCTCTGTTGAAGAAATCGCCTTTCTTCTGTTAAAGCATAATATCAGTGGTGTTCCTGTGGTGGAAGGAGATAGAGTTGTAGGAGTGGTAAGTGAAGCTGATCTCCTCTACAAAAAGAAGCTTCCTACATCTATCGTCTATCTTTATCAGCATGGCAGTTACTTAAAACCCGAGGAGCTGGCTGAAGAGGATAAGAAAATCAGAGCAACTAAAGCTAAGGAAGTGATGACCAAAGATGTAGTCAGTGTCTCCCCGGAGACTCCAGTTACAGAAATTATCTCTATTTTAGAAGAGAAAGGGATTAAAAGGGTACTGGTTATGGAGGGAGATAAATTAGTGGGAATCGTGAGCAAGCTTGATGTTTTAAGATGTCTCACTGGGAGTTGTGAGGAACTTGCTAGAAAAGCCATCTCTGAAGTAAGTGAAGCTCCTGTGAGCGTGGGTGATATTATGAGTTGCAAGGTGGTGACAGTTAAAGCGAACGATTCGGTGGAAGATGCAGCCAGATTTCTACTTGAGCATCGCATAAGTGGACTGCCAGTAGTGGATGAAGATGGAAATTTGGAGGGAATTCTTTCTGAAAGTGACTTAATTCATAAGGCAGAACCTCTTCCCTCGCCTGCTCTTTACTACGCTGACCGTCAAAAATTTTTGGAGGAGATGTGGAAAGTCAAGGCTTCTAGAGTTAGAGAAGTGATGACGGAGGACGTGATTACGGTTTCTCCTGAGGACAGCTTGGGAAAAGCAGCCAGTCTTATGCTGGAAAAAGGAGTTAAAAGACTTCCTGTGGTCAGAGGAAGAATGGTAGTGGGAATGGTTACGCGGGCGGATATTTTAAAAGCTCTGGTTAGAAACTTTCTTTCTTAGAAGAATTCGGTAATCCCCTTTTCTTTGAGTTATTTTTAGATAGTCTAAATGTTCCAAAAAGGTAATAGTGGCTCTTCTTCCCCACTGGAGAGTTTCTTTAGCTTCTTTTACTGTAATTTTTCCTTCCTTTTCCAAAAAGTTAAAGAGGTTTTCAAGTGCCTTTTTAAACTCCTTTTTTCCTATGTAAGCGCCATCTTTAAGTTTCACGATTTCTCCTTCTTTTAAAAGATAGTCGAGTATCCGAAAGATTTCTTTGGAAGAAAACCCTTTTGTGGAAATAATTTCGTTTTCCCTAATAGGTGAGGAGTCTTCCAGTTTTTTCAGGATTTCTTCTTTAACTCGAATAAACTTTCGCGGTATCTTCCGGCTGGGTATTTTTAATTTTTCTCCTACTGGTTTTAACCTTCCTTTCTCTATCAACTCCTTGAGGAGAGATTCATAGAGAAGATAAGAAAAAGGCGGAGAAAGGCGGGTGAAAAGCTCTTCTCTGCTCATGGGAGGGAGAAAAATATTTTTCTCCATAATCTCCTCCAGAGCTTTATCTAGTATTTGGTAAGCTTCAAAAAGTTTTTCTTTTTTAACGTAAACTCCTTTGGAAAGTAGTTTGACTTCACCCTTTTTTATAAGAGTTAATGCTTTCTCCTTAATCTTTTCTTTTTTGAATCCTGTTTCTTTTGAAATTTGAGAAGCACTTTTTTCAAAAGATCTGGTCAGGGGAGTCAAAATCGCTCTTTCTTCGGGTGAATAAAGAGAAGTTTGGTTTAAGAACCAGAGCTTTCCCTTTCTTAGTTTCGGAGGATGTGTGTCGATTATCACACCTCCACCAGCAGTTAAACTAGGACTTAAAAAGCGGATGATAATGGGATCGTTGAAGAAGGGGACAATGGGAAAGTCAAGTCTTATTTGCACAGGAGAAGATTCTCCTGGGTTTAAGCGTTTCTTTTCTAAAAGAAAAACTCTTCCCTTCACTTTTTGGGAAAGATGGTAGAGGTAGATTTTTTCTTGATGGTAGAGAGGTCTACAAGAAAAATTTGATAACTTTATTTGAGCATTGATTATAAAGGTGGGAAGAAGTTCTCCCGGCCTTCCCAAAATCACCCCTCTTTTCAGAAATTTACTTTCGCAGGAAAGGTTGATGCCTGCTCTTTCTCCTCTTCTTATCCTTTCAACCTCCTTTCCGTGACGGTGCAGGTTTTTAACTATTGCTCTCTCTTCTCCCGGATAAATCTGCACTTTTTCTTTTAAATGGAGCTCTCCTGAAGTGACTAAGCCTGTGGCTATCACTCCCTTTCCCTTGGAAACAAAAGACCTATCCACAAAGAAACGGAAGAGTTTGTCATCCCTTTCTTTCTCTAACTTCTCTCCCAGCATACGCAGAGTTTTTACAATTTCTGCTTTGCCTTTTTCGGTAGGAAAAGAGAATTCAATAAGGGGTTTTCCTTTCAGAAAAGAGCCTTCTACTAATTCCTTTACTTCTTCTTGAACTGAAAAAATCATTTCTTTATCTACTAAATCGCACTTTGTAAGAACGACGAACCCTTCTTTAACTTCAAGTATTTTTAACACTTCCAGATGCTCTTTCGTTTGAGGCATCACTCCATCGTTAGCTGCTACCACGAGAATGGCAAGGTTTATTCCCCAGAGCGAGCGCAGAGCATTGTGGAAGTAGCTTCTGTGACCGGGAATATCGACGAAATCAAATGAGAGAGGAGGAAAAGAAAGATGGGCAAAGCCTGGCTCAATAGAAAGGTTTCTTTCCTTTTCTTCAGGAAGTCTGTCAGTATCAATACCTGTTAAAGACTTTACCAGGCTCGTTTTTCCATGGTCAATATGTCCTGCTACCCCTACTACCAGATTTTTCATTTCGCCTTAACTTTCTGAAAGTCGAAATTCGAAAATTGCTTGAATTTCAAATTTCCATTCTCATTCCGACTAGCGTCGGGTAGGAGGGGGTGGGGGGAATTGAACCTCCTCCTCGCTTTTTAGGCGAGGCCAATGGGTTTGCAGCCCATGGGGTGCACCAGCACCACCACCCCCATTTCAAAAATATTTTAATAGTTAAAATAAATAAAATCAATTAAATCGGAAAGGAGGAGTTCATTTAAGGTTTATTTGTTAAAGATTTAGGAAATATTTTAGGTGAAAGTGGGTTAAGTAAGGAGAGTTACAAGGGAGGCAGAAAAACCCTGAGCTTCGCCGGGATTTTTCTTTAAACTGATTTCGTTTCAAACTGCCAGGTGTCTAATTCAAGACAGACTTTCTTCTTGAACTTAGTAACTGTGAGGCGGCACCTACGAGATGAACTATTTTTGCCTTTGTCAAATTAATTCCATCTAAAAATAGCAGTTAAAGATAGTTTTTTATTTTTTGTGAAAAATTTCTTTTATTCTAAAATTTTCTGAAACGAAAGTGTATAATATTTGATGTGTCAGTTGTTGAAACGGAAGGATTAACAAAATATTACGGTAGGACGAAGGGGATTGAAAATTTAAATCTTTCCGTTGAAGAGGGAGAAATATTTGGTTATCTTGGTCCCAATGGAGCCGGAAAGACTACCACTATTCGTCTTTTATTAAATCTTATCTTTCCTACGAGAGGAGAAGCCAAGATATTTGGAAAGAGTGTGGTTAAAGATGGAGTGGAGATTAGAAGCAGAGTTGGTTATATCCCAGGCGAAGTATCCCTTTATGAAAAAATGACAAGCGAGGAGATTATCTCCTATTTTGCAGGGATAAGAGGACAAAAACCCCTTCGCCTTAAGGAATTGCAAGAAAGGTTTGAGTTCAATTCCAAGACAAAGGTAAGAGAGCTTTCTCACGGGAACAGGCAGAAACTTGCTATTCTTTTAGCTTTCTCCTTCGACCCCGAACTCTATCTTTTAGATGAGCCTTCTTCAGGTCTCGACCCTCTTATGCAGCAGGAGTTTTACGCCCTTTTAAAGGAAGAGAAAGCGAGAGGGAAAACCATCTTTTTTTCTTCTCACATTCTTCCAGAAGTAGAGAAAGTTTGCGACCAGGTAGGCATCTTGAAGGGAGGAAATTTGATTGCGGTGGAAAAAGTGGATAATCTTAAAGGAAAGAAGATAAGACATGTGAGTGTAGTTTTCTCAGATAGTGTTTCTCCTGAAGGGTTTAAACTTCCCGGTGTGGATGTTTCTACATCAGGGAAAAGACAGTTTAAAATGGTGGTTAAAGGCGACATTGACCCCTTAATCAAAGCAATTTCCAAGCATAAGGTAGAAGAGATAAACATTTCTCATGCCTCTCTGGAGGAGGTGTTTCTCGAATTTTATGCCACAGAGAGCAGTAATACTTAAAAAATTTTTTTGGGAAAGAAAGGTGAGTTTTTTCCTTACCTGGTTGGGGCTTTTGCTTTATGCTTGGATGATAGCAGCTTTTGTGCCGGTATTCTTTAAGGATATAGAGTCTTGGAAAAAGATAATAGAAATTTATCCCGAAAAGATGCTGGCTTTCTTTGGAGGAAGTGGCGTTAACCTTTTTACCCTAGAAGGCTTCCTAACTGTAGAGTTTTTAAACCCCTGGTGGATTGCGATTATGGGCGGCTTTGCCATGGCAATGTCTAGCGCCATTGTAGGAAAAGAGATGGAAAAAAAGACAATCGAATTTCTCCTTTCTCTTCCTCTCTCTCGCTTTTCCTTACTTTTTTATCGCTTTCTCTCAAACCTTCTGGCCATTTTTCTTTTAACTTTGGGCACATTATTCCCGCTCTATCTTTTTTCCCTTTACTATGACTTTTCTCTCACCTTAAAAGGAATTTTCTATTTATTTTTGTATGGCTTTATTTTTGTTTCTCTCTTATCTTCTCTCACTCTCTTTCTTTCTCTTTTCTTTAGGGAAAGGAATAAGTCTATTGGTCTTGCTGTAACAGTTCTAATAGCTTCGTATTTACTGGATAGCTTGAGTGCAATTTACGAAAAGCTAGAATGGATCGCTCCTTTCACTCTCTTTCATTACTATCTTCCTTATAATGCTCTGCGGGGTGAACTTTCATTTCATATTCTTGTTTTATTGTCTCTTTTTCTCCTCTTCACTTTGGCTTCCTTTATTGTCTTTTCCCGAAAGGATATCGCTACCTAATGGAAATAATGGAAAAGGTTTATATTTCACTCGGGCTTAAAAATGAAGAGTACGAAAAAATAAAAAAGCTTCTAGGAAGGGAGCCTAATTATCTTGAGCTTTCCATGTTTTCAGTTCTCTGGTCTGAACACTGTGCTTATAAGCATTCTCGGGAAGTCTTAAAGAACTTTCCTACAGAAGCTCCTTGGGTAATTCAGGGACCTGGTGAAAATGCGGGTGTAGTGGATATAGGCGACGGTCTAGCGGTAGCATTTAAAATGGAGTCCCACAATCATCCTTCAGCTATTGAGCCTTTCCAGGGAGCAGCTACAGGTGTGGGAGGGATAGTGAGAGACATTTTTTCCATGGGAGCTCGCCCCATTGCTTTATTAGATCCACTTCGCTTCGGGGAGCTTAATGAGGAGAGAGTGCAGTATCTTTTTGAAGAAGTAGTGGCGGGAATTGCTTTTTACGGAAACTGCATAGGAGTTCCCACTGTAGGAGGAGACTTGTATTTTGAAAGTGCTTATCGGGGAAACCCTCTGGTCAATGTGATGTGTGTGGGGTTGGTTAAAGAGGAAGAACTTTTAAGGGGAATAGCGAAGGGGGTTGAGAATCTCATCCTTCTCATTGGAGCAAAGACGGGAAGAGACGGCATTCACGGGGCTACCTTTGCTTCTGAAGAGCTGACGGAGGAGTCTGAAGAGAGAAGACCTTCTGTGCAGATAGGAGACCCCTTTACCGAAAAGCTCCTTATCGAAGCCTGTCTTGAACTGGCTAAAAAAAAGCTTTTAGTTGCTCTTCAGGATTTAGGAGCTGCTGGCCTCGCCTCTTCTTCCGCAGAAATGGCGGCAAAAGGAAATGTAGGTGTGGATATCGATGTCTCAAAAGTTCCGAGAAGAGAAGAGGGTATGGAACCGTATGAAGTAATGATTTCCGAATCCCAAGAGAGGATGCTGGCAATTGTAAGACCGGAAAACTTGGAAGAAGCAGTTTCCATTTGCCAGCGCTGGGGTGTGGAAGCTACTGTGATTGGGAAAGTAACAGATACCTCTCTTCTCAGGGTGTTTGATGGAGAAAAGCTGGTGGGAGAGGTGCCGGTAAAAGCTCTTGTCAAGGAAGCTCCAGTTTACCATCCTCAAGCTAAAAAGCCATCTTATCTGGAGAAAAATCTTCACTTTAATTTGAGCTCTCTCCCCACACCCTCTTCTTTTAATGAAATACTCCTTAAAATGGTATCTTCTCCCAATCTTTGTTCTAGAAAATGGGTTTATGAGCAGTATGATCATATGGTTCAAACGAATACAGTTGTTTTGCCAGGTTCGGATGCTGCTATTTTGAGGATAAAGGGGAAAAGGAAAGGGATTGCTTTAACAGTGGATGGAAATGGTCGGTATACTTATCTCAATCCCCGTTTAGGTGGAAGAATTGCAGTGGCGGAAGCTCTGAGAAATCTAGTTGTTTCCGGAGCAAGACCTCTAGCCGTAACTGACTGTTTAAACTTTGGGAATCCGGAGGACCCTGAAATTTTTTGGCAGTTTAAAGAGGCTGTTGAAGGGATGTCTGAAGCTTGTCGAGAGTTGGGTGTTCCCGTGGTTTCAGGCAATGTGAGCTTTTACAATGAATCATTCGGAGAGGCTATTTACCCCACCCCGATTGTAGGAGCAGTTGGCTTAATAGAAGATATTAGGAATCACCTTACAATTGCTTTCAAAGAGGAAGGTTCTCTGATTGTTTTAATAGGAAAAACCTTTGCAGATTTGGGAGGGAGCGCATATCTCAAACTGATGACGGGGAAAGTAGCAGGTGAACCACCAAAAATTGATTTTGGAAGAGAGAAAAAACTTTACGAATTTATTTTAGAAGCTTCTGCTGAAGGAATTCTTCTTTCCGCTCATGATTTGTCAGAAGGGGGTTTAGCTCAAGCTTTAGTGGAATCTTCTTTAGCTAAAGGGTACGGTGTTCATTTGGATGTGGAAGAACCAGATGATTGGGCAGTTTTTCTTTTCAGTGAGTCTCAGTCCAGAGCTATTGTGAGCCTACGGATAGAATATTTGCCTAGATTGAAAATGATAGCTTCAGAAAAAGAAGTTCCCCTTGCTCTTTTAGGTCATGTAAGTGGGCGGATGTTTAAGTTAAATGATAAAATAGAAATTGCCTTAGATGATTTGAGAAAAGCTTGGGGAAAATCACTTTTCTCAGGCACTTTTTGAGGTGTTTTTGATGAAAGAGCTGGAGTGGAAAGAAGAGTGCGGTGTTTTTGGAGTTTTCGCACCTGGTAAAGATGTTTCCCGCCTTATATATTTTGGTCTTTTTGCTCTTCAGCATCGTGGGCAGGAATCTGCTGGACTCGCAGTAGCGGACGGGAAGTCCGTGCTCGTCTATAAAGAGCTAGGGTTGGTGAACCAAGTTTTCAATGAAAGGAATTTAGCTTCTCTTAAAGGCCATTTAGCCATCGGTCATGTAAGGTATTCCACTACAGGTTCATCTTTCTGGGAGAATGCTCAACCAATATATGAGGAGTCTGAAAGAGGAGTCATTGCCCTAGCTCATAATGGAAATCTTTTAAATACTCAAAAGCTGAGGAAGGAGCTTGAGGCAAGAGGGCATGAGTTTCGCTCCACCTCTGATACGGAAGTCATTGCGAAGTTAATTGCTGAAAGAGACGGGAATAACATTGAGGAAGCCATCAGGGAAACTGTCCATCTGTTAAAGGGAGCTTATTCACTGGTAATTCTGACAGAGGATAAGCTTATTGGAGTGAGAGACCCTTACGGTATTAGACCTCTTTCCTTAGGAAAACTCGATAATGGATATGTGATTGCCTCTGAAACCTGCGCTTTAAACATTGTAGGAGCGGAATACGTGCGAGAAATCGAACCTGGGGAAATGGTAGTAATTGATGAGAATGGACTTTTCTCCTCTCAGCTTTTCATGGAAAATTTTCCTTCACTGTGCATCTTTGAGTTTATTTATTTTGCCCGTCCAGATAGTTTGCTTTACGGGAAGAACCTTTATGAAGCTCGCAAAGAGATGGGGAGACTTCTTGCCCAAGAAGCTCCTGCTTTAGGAGATATGGTTATTCCCATTCCCGATTCCGGCACCCCCGCCGCTGTCGGATATGCAGAGGAGTCAAGCATTCCTTACAGTGAAGGTTTAATAAAAAACAGATATGTGGGAAGAACTTTTATTCAACCTACCCAGGACATTAGGCAGTTGGGTGTGAAAGTTAAGTTAAATCCTTTGGTGGATTTGATAAAAGGGAAGAGGCTAGTGGTGGTGGATGACTCAATTGTAAGGGGAAATACAAGTCAGAAAATTGTGCTCCTGCTCAAGGAAGCATGAGCAAAAGAAGTGCACATGCGCATTTCTTCACCCCCGGTCAAGTTTCCTTGTTTTTACGGTATTGACACTGCTAATCAGGATGAATTAATAGCAGCCAGAAAAAGTGTAGAGGAAATAAGGCGTTTTGTAGGAGCAGACTCTCTTGTTTACCTTACTCTCAAATCTTTGATAAAAGCAACAGGTAATCCAGGCAGTAATTTTTGTCGTGCTTGCCTGGATGGAATTTATCCTCTCCCGGTGCCGAGAGAAGTAAAGCTCACCAAATTTGTTTTGGAAAAGGACAAGAACGAGTAAGCTAGCTAGATTATTTCACCTCCTTTTTTTAAAAATCTGCCAGGCAAAGTAAAGTATTAATAGGGAAAGAAAAAGAAGCGCCTGCGACCAGATATAATGGGGAAAACTTTTCAAGATAAAGCTTATCTCACTTTGAAATTCAAGAGGATAAACTGCTCTGCTCTCCGGAACATAGCCAACTTTTTTTTCTGAGCTTTCCTCCATTGAGTGTAACCTCTTCACCCTGCAGGCAAATGATAGCTTAGCGGTTGCAGGAAAAGATTTAGAATTTAAACTTTTGTGCTTGGTGTTTTTTATTACCTATAATAATTGAAGGTGGGAAGAAATGAAGCTCCTCGTGGGAACAAGTGGTTACAACTACAAGCACTGGGGAGAAGGCGTTTTTTATCCTTCCGGATTAAGCCAGAGGAATTGGCTGGAGTACTACGCAAAGCATTTCAATACAGTTGAGCTCAATGTCACTTTTTACCGGTTGCCGCAGACTTCTGCTTTTTTAAGCTGGGGGGAAAGAACGCCTTTAGATTTTAAGTTTGCTTTAAAAGGGAGCCGATTTATTACTCATATAAAGAGGTTAAAAGATTGCAAGGATTCTCTTTCCCTTTTCTTTACTCGAGTAAATGAGTTGAAAGAGAAGTTAGAGGTAGTTTTATGGCAGCTTCCTCCCGGATTGAAAAAGGAGATAGAAAGATTAGAAGACTTTTGCCAGCTTTTATCCCAGAGTAAGGAAGTCAAAGGCGTAAGGCATGCCTTTGAATTTCGCCATCAGAGTTGGTTTACTGATGATGTCTACTCTCTGCTTCAAAAAAATAACTTTTCTCTCTGCATTGCCCACTCAAATCGCTGGCCTTATCGTGAGGTAGTTACGGCGGATTTTGTCTATTTAAGGTTTCACGGTGGAGAGGTGCTTTATGGTTCCAACTATTCTGAGGAGGAGCTTATTGACTGGGCGGAGAAGGCAAGAAAGTGGCTTAATGAGGGAAGGAATATGTATGCTTATTTCAACAATGATGCCTATGGTTATGCTGTCTTCAATGCGTTAAGATTTAAGGAACTTGTGGAAAGTGAGGGTAAATAATGAAAGCCACGGAGAAAATGATGTCTAATGGAAATCCCAGGCTTACAAATAAGGAGGTTTTTTGGGAAGAATTTGAAAAGCTTACGATTCTCATGGTAATTCCCATTACTCGGGAGATATGAGAGATTTGGTGATGCTTTTGGAGGAGTCTGATGTCTCTTAAAGAGTATGAGAGAAAGAGGAAATTTGATGTAACTCCTGAGCCTCCCCCCAAGCTTAAAGAGACAAGTTATTCTCGATTTGTAGTGCAGGAGCATCATGCTTCTCATCTGCACTGGGATTTTAGGCTTGAGATGGAGGGAGTTTTAAAATCCTGGGCTGTTCCTAAAGGAATACCTACAAAAACCGGGATGAAGCATCTTGCAGTTGAGGTAGAAGACCACCCGGTTGACTATATTGATTTTGAGGGAGAAATTCCAGAAGGCGAGTACGGAGCAGGAGTTGTAAAGATTTGGGATAAGGGAACGTACGAGCTTGTTGAGAAAAAACCCGATAAAATTTCCTTCGTTTTGAAGGGGGGAAGGCTTCAGGGGCACTATTATCTGGTAAGGACCAGATGGCAGGGGAAAAAGAAAAACTGGCTTATCTTTAAAAGTATAAAGTAAAAATTTGGTATAATGCCTTGAGGGTGTGAGGTCTTCTTGGCATTTTGCAATTGTCTTCTGTATGGGAGCTGAGTTTTATTGTAGAGGGAGGTGATTTTTGATGGTGTGTGCATTTCATCCAGAGAGAGAAGGGGTAGCGGTTTGCGCAAGCTGCGGGAAAGAACTTTGTGAGGAGTGTAAAAAGGAGGTAGCAGGAAAGGTTTACTGCTCTGAACATGCTGAAGGTGCACTAAAAGTTGGAGAGGGAGAAGAAAAGGGAACTCCAGTTCCTCCACCGCCTAAAGGATTAAAGGAAGCACCTGAGAAAAGTTCCACAGGTCTTGAACCCAATCTTGCTGCTCTCCTTTCTTATGTTTTGGGATGGGTAACTGGTCTTGTTTTCATTCTCATTGAGCAGAAAGAGAAATATGTGAGGTTTCACGCCTTTCAGTCACTCTACTTTTTTGGTGCGATTACTCTAATTCAAATTGTGGCTATTCCTGTTCTTTCTGCAATTTTCGGTCGTATCCCTGTTTTTGGCTGGGCGGTCTCCCTTTTTCTCTGGTCTTTAAGCGTAATAGTGGGCATTATTGGTTTTATTTTTTGGATTTTGGGGATGGTTAAGGCTTACCAAGGTGACTGGTATCGTTTTCCCATTGTAGGCGATATGGCTTATAAAGCAGTGGAGAAAAGCTAGTTTAAATCTTTCCTGAACGAAAAAGTAAAGGAAATGAAAGGAAAGTTTGCCTTAATTTATATTACTACTTCCTCTCTTGAGGAAGCTGAGAAAATAGGAAAGAAACTTGTGGAGGAGAGATTAGCTGCTTGTGTAAACATCATACCTGAAATACTCTCTTTCTACTGGTGGGAAGGGAAACTTTGCCGGGATAAAGAAGCTCTCATCCTGGCTAAAACTAGGTGGGAGAAAAAAAACAAGCTCATAAAAAGAGTAAAAGAGGTACACTCTTATACGGTCCCCGGGATTCTTGTCATTCCTATCGAAGGAGGGTTAAAAGAGTTTCTCCACTATCTTCAGGTGGAAACGAAGTAGTTTTCCAAGATTTTCAACTTTTCACCTTTGAAGGAAAATCTGATTAATCTTTCTCCCTTTTGAAGCCAGGAAAATTTTTCTTGATACTCCTTAAATCTGTCATTAGTGAGGATAAAGGCCTTTTCTTCCTCTGCTTGTTTAAGGATAAGCATATCAGCTTCCATACCTTCAGCTACCTTTACAATCCCCTTTTTTACCAGTTCTTTAAGCTTCTCTTTGTTATCCATATAAGAGAAAAGGGACTTATCAATTATTACTAAGGATTTGTATCCAGATTTCTTGCCCCAATCTAGAGCCTGAATAAGATAATCGATGCTTCCTTTGGAAGATTTCGTGGACATAGCTACATTGCTTCCGTCAATAATAAGCTTAAGCTTTTTCTCATCTTTCTTTTTGCCCTGAGCACCCTTTTTTGCTTTTCTCATTTTTTTAATTCTATCCCCTCCTGATTTAAAAATAAACTAAAGCGGTGAGGAGAAATTTTGGAAAGGTCTTTACTACAGCTTGGGAAGAGATTAACATTACAGTTTATGTCACTCTCGCTTGCTTCAAGTTGGTTTAATCTCAACTTATATACTCCAGAAAAAATAGTGAAGAAACTGGTAGAACTTTCCATTGACTCTGTTGAGCTTCAGTATCATATGCCCGCTCCCTACTTCAAAGAGCTTTATCCTCTTCTTAAGAAGGAAAGCATTAAAGTGAGTAGTCTTCATAATTACTTTCCCATTCCAGAGATTGTGGGGAGAGGAAGCGGTGACGCTTTTCTCTTAACCTCTCTTGATGATGATGAACTCAAGCTGGCGGTTAAATACAGTTCTCGCAGTATAGAAGTAGCTTCTATGCTGGAAGCACCGGCTGTCATTTTTCACACTGGGAGTGTTCCTTTTTCTTCGGAAAAGCTCGATGAATTTTACAACTTTTTTGATAGAGGGGGAAAAGATAAAGCTAAAAAAATCCTCGAGGAGATTTCAAAAGAAAGGGAGAAAAAAAGCCAACTTTACCTCGATAGACTTTTGATATCACTGGATAGGATAGTGAAAGTGGCAGAGAGAGAAAATGTGAAAATGGGAATAGAAAATCGATATCATCCTCACGAAATCCCTCTTCCCCACGAATTAAAGATAGTTTTTAGGGAGTTTGAAGGAGCACCTATTTTTTACTGGCATGATGTAGGACACGCTCATCATCTGGAAGTCATCGGATTCTTATCTGAGAAAAAATGGTTGGAGGAGTTCAAAGAATTCCTTATTGGTATTCATCTGCACGATGCGAGGGGAAGGGAGGATCATCTCGCTCCCGGAAAAGGAGAAATTGATTTTCTTTTTCTCTTGGACTATATCTCGAGTGAGACTATAAAAGTGGTGGAAGCACATCCTAAGGTTAAGGAAAGAGAATTGGTAGAAGGCTTTGATTACTTGAAGAAGATGGGGTTTGTTGAGAATTCTGGTGGTTGAGGATGACATCAATCCCTCATCAAGCCATTTACTCCGCCACAAGGACCATTTAAAAAGTTAAAGAAGAGTGAAAAAAATTATTTATTCCCTAGGAACGAGCACCAGAAGCTTTGAAGAGTTTTTAGAGATTTTAGAGAGTTACCGAATTGAGCAGGTGGTGGATGTGCGTTCATTTCCAGTAAGTAAAAGATTCCCTCACTTCAGCCAGGAAATATTAAAAAATGAGCTTGCTGAAGAAGGATTTACTTATGTTTATTTGGGAAAAGAATTAGGCGGCTATCGAAAGGGCGGTTACGAAAATCACTTGAAAACGAGTCTCTTTAAGAAAGGATTAGAAGCATTGAAAGAGCTGGCGGAGAGAAAGACTACTGTTTTCATCTGTGCAGAAAGGTTTCCTTGGAAGTGCCACCGCCGTTATATTGCTCAAGAGCTTGAGAAGGAAAGCTGGCAGGTTGAGCATATAATTGAAAAAGATAGAGTATGGATTCCGCAGAAGGGAGCAGGTTGAGTTGTTTCAAAAATGGATACTTTGGTTGAGGTAGAGGGAAAGAAGGTAAAGCTCACCAACTTGCAAAAAGTTCTTTATCCAGAAATTGGGTTAACCAAGTTTCCCTCAAGCTACGGTTTCTTATCCTTTGAGCTGGGATGAACTTGAAACTCTCAGAGACCCTTCTGGGTTTAATTTAAAAAAGGTTTTAGAAAGTTCAATCAAGTCAACTTGGAAGGATATTTATGAGAAAAGAGCTAGCATTGGAGATGCTTTATTAGCTTTGGAGAGAGTGTATAAATCAAGGATTTGAGATGAGGGGGAAAAGAAGTGGTGTGGCATCTCGTTGGGGAGGAATAGCAAGGTGAGGAGCAGTGTGACCGCGATGGCAGGAAGCGCAGAGGTCTGTATCTGCGGCAGTACCTCCTGGAGGTAGTTTAAACTCTGGAGAAATGCTTAGATATCCTTCCGTGCTTGTTGATTTCACTCTGTAGAAGTAAAAGGTGTTAGTGGTGACATTGGTGATAGTGACCACATGTGAGGTGGTAGGAGTAAGGTTTACTAAAGATGAATAAGCGTATGCAGCTGTGGGACTGGCATGGGAAGTGGTGTCATAAACAACTTGGGAAGTAGCTGGGATATCAGTGTTCCAAGTGATAGTAGTTTGGGGTGGAGGAGGAGAAGTTGCCTCTCTATTATAATAGATATGTTTCGCCCAGACATTTGAGATTACAGGCCCCCCAGCTACGGTGGTATTAGTGGAGAATTCTGAAGCAGTTGGGTCAGGATGGAGAGCAATGGCGGTAATGGTTGTTCCTCTGGTTACTCCTTTATTCCTGACATCTATGTTGAAAGAAAAGGAATTAGTTGAGGTTGTCTGTCCAGAACCTAAATATTTACCTCCTTCTCCATAGCCTGAAAAATCTCCATTTGAAGTATAGACTTCTATTGTGCAGCCGGAAAAGTTTGCTTGTTCAGTAGGACTGGTGGGATCAGTTCCAATATAACCTTCCACGTAAAGGCTCCAGCCTCTGGGGTCAAGTTCTGCGTGAGTGATAACAGGGTAATCCATTCCTTTGTTTGTGAGTTCGATGTTAATTAATCCATCGTTAGGGGTAGTTGTAGAGTCATCAGAAAGGTCAATAGGAAGAGTTGCGTTTTTTGAGAAAGTGTTTTGGGTGATTTTCACCCCATTTCCATTAGAAACAGAAACTCCTTTGTTGTTTTGGGTAAAGTTGTTTCTTTCAATATTGACTTTAGAATCGGCAGCTTCTTCGCTTCCTAAGCTCACGGTGGGTTCAGGATAAATTTGCTGGCGGTTTTGAACTGCCCCTTCCACATTTTTCTCATCGTTAGTGGATGACTGCTCAATGTAGATATAAACTGGCTTATTTGAGTATAAGACTGAGCCTTGGGGAATGAAGACACCATTTGAGGTTGAGCCAAAGAAAAACTTCCCTGGATATTCTCCTTGTGCTTGAACTGAAGCTGTGGGAGCCATGGTGGTGCCATCAGGTCTTTCAATCCAGACTTCGGTTTCTGGATAGGGGGCGGAAATAGCTATATATTGAGTCTCAACTGGTATCCCGTAAACAGTGCTTAAATCCTTTCTTCCCCAGCCTGAAGTAGATTCCAGACCATCTCCATCAGCATATTGAATAGCGCCAATTGGGTTGTTGCTTACCAAGCGCACTGCCGGACCTGAGCCCTGCGAGGTGAAGGGATAAGGGGCTATGGTAGCCAGGTTGATGCCTGCTCCCCGATTTAAGGTAGTGCTTACAGCGGTTTGGGTGCCGCTTTCATAAGTGAGATAAGCAGTAAGGCTGGTGTTATCCTGGAGAGCCGTAACATAGATATTTTGAGAGCCAATGGTGAAAAGCTCATTTGAGGCTGGATACATGATAAACGAGTCTGAGGTGCTGGCATCGTAGGTGGAAAGAAGAGGGAGGTTTGATTCTATGGTGATATTTCGGGTGGCAGCAAAGGTGTAATGAAGGTTGTTGTTTTGAGGCACGGAAGTAGTTATCTGGGAAACTAGACTTCCAGCTAAAGTGTAAAGGCTGATGGTCACAGTAGCATCACCAAAAGGAGAAAGAATGTCAATCTCGGGGCTATTTCGTGAAGCGTAGTAGCCAAAGGAGGTGGAAGCAAAGGAAATGGAAACTAAGGTTTCAGCAGCATCGGCTGTGAAGACCGAGGAAAAGGGCTTGTTGGAGCTGAAAGAGGTGGTGGGGTAAATAGAACTGGCTAGGAAGTTGTATGATTCTTTAAGGTTTAGATTTACCGTTTCGCTTGTGGAGTTGTTCTGGATAGTCGCTCTATCCTGTAGGGAAAGCACTCTGAGATCGCTTTGAGAGCTTTTGTCGCTCACTACATATCGATTGAGCTTTATACTTCTATAGTTGAGAAAAGAGTAAGGATTGCTTTGGTTGGTGGCGGTAGGATTTCCATAAAGCATGGTTATGGTGGTTACTGAAGAGGGAGTGATGGTGGGAACATTTATCCAAATTCGGGAAGTGCCACTTGTGTCCCAGTTGTGAATCCAGTAGTCAAGCATCTCCCCCTCAGGAGTCATAAAGCGAATGTCGCTCCCGTCGCTTTTTGCTTTTGAATAGTCAAAGTTTGAGGGTGAAAGGGTGGTCATTATCTGATAAGCTGTAAGGGTGGTGCTCCCCGCATAGTCAATGGTTATCGCTCTCTGATATGGCCAGCCCCAGACATTTACTCCTCGATTGAAATTTTTAAAAGTAAGGTTTTTAATTTCTGTTCCGCATCCTTTAGATGTCAGGCCATCGGCAGCTAGTCCTGAGCCATCGAGAACAACTCTCCCTTGGTTGTAATCGCTCTGGGTCTTTCCATCAACGACTGTAAAGTCATCAGTTAGATAAGGAAGTTCATTTGAGGGCGCAATTACAAACTCTTTGGTGTTTGAGTTATAGCTGGGGTCGGTTGTGGGGATTCTAAAGACAATTGACTGCCCGTCTTTAATGGCATTGGCGTTTTGCAGAACCTGCCTTAGGGAGCCTTGAATCGTGCGAGGGTGAGAAGCGTCATCGTCACCGTCTCTTGTGTTGGTTGCTACTTCAAAGCTAAAGCCAAAGTCTATTTCTAATACTTTCTCAACATCGAGATCAACTCGGGCTACATGCTCATAGTTATTATCAGTAAGGGTGGTAGAGGAAGTGAAGTTATCTGAAACTTGAGCGTTTCCTCCTCCATATTTCTGTTGCTCTAAGTAAACTCCTCCAATGTATACTTTCTCATATGTTTGTTCTGCCCAGACCGCTCCCTGAGTGCTTTCTTCGTTATAACCCTCATTGTTAGGAGCAGGCTTCACATCTTTAGAGTTAACCACCACAAAATATGTATTTCCTTCTTTCCCTGGGAGGTAGTAAGTACCGCTGATATCGGTTTGCGTTTCTGTAATAAAAACATCACCCCTGCTTAGAGTATTATTTTCATCAGCCTCTCGGTAGAGGCGCACCTCAACATCGCTTTTAACCTCATCTTCGCCAGCGGTGTAAGCGTCCCCTCCGGCATCTGCGTCTTCAAAAATCTTTCCTTTAATTCCCAAAACGACTACAGTAGGCTCAGGGTCTACTCTTTTAGCTATGGGGAGAATTCCCTCCTCGCCGAAAGCGAGATAGAAAGCGTCTTCTGTGATGTGAGCGGTTGTTGTCTCCATTGCCGAACCTCTGGTATAGTCTTCTTCTATCGCTACCTGGAAGCTCTGTGTGGTTTCATTTTGATATCGGAGTTCTGAATTATCTCCTCCATCGTAACTTCCATATGAGAGGATGAGGACAGGAGGAGTGGTGAAACTTTGGGCGAAATTCACTGTAGTCCAACCGTTTCCGATTCCTTGAACGTTGTCATAGGAAATCCCTACTTCATAAGGAGTAGGAGTAGGATCGTTGGTCTCATTTGAGATTGTTTCTGTAATCGTTCCTGTAGTTCCGTTTCTTTCTACTGCTATCCAGGCAACCGTTTCTGTGGTTGTTCTCTGTGTAGTGTTATCATATTCTTCTTCCAAAGCTACTTGGAAATATCCATCATTATCTCTTAAATCGTTAAGTCTTGTCTTTAAAAATCTTGCTTCTTGGGTGGTATCGTTTGAGGTCATAGGCTGAGCAAAAACAATGGGGTCACTTCCCGTTTGAGTATAGGTAAGAGAGAAGATTTGCGAATCCCACACATCAGGAGAGACATTTCCTCCTGCGGTGGAACGGGTCTCATATTTGTGGGCTTCTATCCGCGTTCCATCTAAAAACTGATATGTTCCTTCATTTAATACCATTACACCTACTGTTTCTGGAGGGTGTACGTTATCACGCAAGCTGGGCTCAATGATTCTTAGGGAAAGCGAAGTAGAGGTGCTATCCTTTATTCTCACTACTGCACTTTCGGTGTTATTGTAAGAGGGATACTGGGCAATCACAACGGGGTTTGTAAAGGTGGTGGAAAGAGTTACGTTGTCCCACGTCCAAGTAGAAGGGTCATTCCCATTCTCTCCTGTTGCGGCTGTATCGGTCGTGTTTACTTTCTGGATTTCAAGAAAGTCCATGGTGGCTTGAAGATTGCTTTCTGAAGAAGCAGTGGGATTGCCGTAATAAAGGTCGATTTCCTTTTTTTCATAAGGTGAAATGTGGGGAATCTTCACCCAGATGGTGGCTTCGTTTCCGTAAACCCACCTTTCAATCCAGTAGCTTAAAAGAACTCCATTTTCCAAAAATCTAATATCAGAGCCGTCTGGGTTGGCTTTAGAAAAATCAAAGTTTTCCGAGTCAAGGGTAACTTTAATTTGATAATCGTAGAGGTCACTTCCGGAATTCTCTTTAACGATAATAGTTTTGTGATACGACCATCCGGGAAGGTCTGCTTTTGAATAGGTAGGCCAGAGGAGAATAATTGAACATACAACAATAAATATGGGGGAGAGGTAAGCGTGCCACTTTAGTTCGCGCCATATTCTCTCTTTTATTATCTCCCCTTCACTCCTTTTAAAAAGCAAACACAACTCCCCTTTCTCCACGAGGGAGCAAAAATTTTCTTATACTTTCTTTAACTCTGCCGCACTTATACGGCGTCAAAAGCTATTTTTCGTGTTTCTTTTCTGGCAAAAATTTTCTTTTATTTTACAACTTAAAAGGAGTTAATAAAAGCTCTTTTTCCTGTGTTCAATGGTCGTTATGATATACTTTTAGGAGAGTGAAATATTTCACCAAAATTGAACTATAAGGGATATTTATAAAACTGGTATTTTCTATTTTTCTAGAAGGAGCTTCACGATTTTGATTGATGTTGTAGGGTTAGGTGCACTCAATGTGGATATAATTTACGAGATAAAAAGACCTTCTTTTCCTTCTGAGGTGAAGCTAGAGAAGGGGAGGGAGATTTTCACTTCTCAGGAGGAGTTTGAAGTTGTTAGAAGTTGGATAAATCGAGTGGGAAGGTTGGTGTGGCAGAGTGGAGGAGGGCAGGCTGCTAATACGTGTTATGCTCTTTCCCGAATGGGGATAAGGGCAGGATTTTTAGGAGTAGTAGGGGAAGATAAGTTTGGCGATTTCGTCTTTGAGACGCTTCAAGGGGTGGACACTTCACGAATAAAGAGAAGAGGAAAAACAGGTATCTGCTTAGCTATTTTGGATGAAAGAGGAGAAAGGACACTGATGGTTTTTCCTAACACCAACGATACCCTCTCTCTTGAAGATATTGATATGAAGTATGCATCTCAAGCAAAGTTTTTATATCTTTCTTCCTTTGTAGGGGAGTCTCCTTTGAAGGCTCAGATTGAGTTGGTGAAAAAAATTCCCAGAGAGATTAAAGTCGCCTATGATCCTGGAGCAATCCATGCTGAAAGAAAATGGGAGGAAATTTCAATCTTAATATCTCACTCAAGCATCCTTTTTCTTAACGAGGAAGAGCTGAAAATGCTAGCGGGGAGAAAGGAAGATAAAGCAGTGGGTTCTCTCTTTTCGTTAGGGGTAGAGGTTATAGTTTTAAAAAGAGGCGAGAAGGGTTCAACAATTTTTACAAAAGAGAGTTTTTTTCATATTCCAGCGGAGAAAGTAGATGTGATAGATACTACAGGGGCTGGAGACGTCTATGCAGCAGGTTTCATCGCTTCTCTTCTGCGCGGACTTGACATTTACTCCTCGGCTAAAATAGCTACCAAGATGGCAGCTATCTCTGTGCAGGGCTATGGAAGAGAAAACTATCCTCAAAAGGAAGATTTCGAACTTGCTTTAAGGGAGGTTATGCTTGGTTAAGTTCGGCTGGTTTTCCACAGGGAGGGATAAAGCAGCGGGTGAACTCTTGGAAACAGTTTACAAGGGAAGAAGAAGTGGTGATTTGAAAGGAGAGATTTCATTTGTTTTCTGCAGCCGGGGGAAAGGCGAAGCAGTGGAGAGCGATTTCTTTATTGATTTAGTTAAGGAGTTTGGGCTTCCCCTTCTTTCCCTTTCCGCCAAAAGTTTCTTACCTGAACTTAGAGAAACCGAGAGAGAAAAATGGCGCACTCTCTATCACCAAGAGGTGGAGAAAATAATCTCCCCCTTCGAATTTGACTTTATTGTTCTTGCTGGTTATATGCTCATCGTTTCCTCTGAATTCTGTGAAAAGTATTTACTAATAAACCTTCATCCCGCCCTTCCCGGAGGTCCAGCAGGAAGCTGGCAGGAAGTGATTTGGAAGGTGCTTGAAAAAAGGGATGAAGAGCACGGGGCAATGATACATTTGGTCACTCCTGAACTGGATAAAGGCCCTCCTCTTACTTACTACACATTTTCTTTAAAAAGTACGGAGTTTAGTCATTTGCGAAAGAATTTTTATAAGAAAGTGGAGGAAATGGGTTTTGAAAATTTAAAAAAGAGGGAGGGTGAGGAAAACCCTTTATTTAAAAAAATCAGAGAGGAAGGGGTAAAAAGGGAGCTACCCCTCATTTACCTAACCATTCGTCTTCTCTTGGAGAAGAAGATTGAAGTGAAAAAGGGAGAGATTTTTTACCAGGGGGAAAGACTTGAAAGAGGGCTCTGCTTAAATGAGGAGGTAGAAAGTTGGCTCAAAAACCGGTCTTAGTGTGCACTGATTGTGAAGGTCCCCTTACTCTAGATGACAATGCATTTGACCTAGCACGCCATTTCATTCCCCGAGGTGAATGGTTTTTTTCTGTTTTGAGCCATTACGATGATTATCTGGCTGAAGTGGAGAGAAAAACAGGCTATGAAGCCGGTGATACCTTAAAGCTCATTGTTCCTTTTCTGATTGCTTTTGGCGTGACGAATGAAAAAGTCAAAGAATTTTCTGAAAAGAGAATAACTTTTTTGAGGGAAGCAAGGAGCGCTTTTAAATGGCTTTCTCAATTTCCTGTTTTTATGATTAGTACAAGTTATGAGCATTATGCTTTTTCAGTAGGAGATGAGCTTGGTATTCCTCAAGAATCGATTTTCTGCACTCGAATTGACTGGGACTCTTTCTTCATTTCCCCTTCAGAGAAGGAGAAACTGAAGAGCTGGGCGGAGGAGATATCTTCTCTCCCGGAAATATACATTCCTCCAGATGCTACTTCTTTAGAGAATCTTCCTCCTACTTCACAGAAAGCAGTTAAGAGATTGGATGAAATCATCTGGGAGGGTATTTTCTCACTTCCTGGCTGTCGGGAAATTTTTGAGAAAGTGAATCCTATTGGAGGAAAGGAAAAATCCGCCTCTCTTTTGACAGCAGTTGACTGTGCTGGTTTCAAGCTTTCGCGCACAATTTACTTCGGCGATAGCATCACAGATTCAGAAGCTTTGGAACTAGTGAAAAAATCAGAGGGTTTAGCGGTAGCTTTTAACCCTAATCGCTATGCTCTTCACTATGCTGATATAGCTTTGCTTTCTTTATCTTGCGCTTCTCTTTCTTATCTGGTCTCTCTTTTTCGGGAAGGGGGAAAAGATGAAGCCATAGAGAGAGCCTTAAGAGGAGAAAAGCCAAGTGAATTTCCTGAGGAACTTTGGCAGGCACATAAGAAAAGCTTTGAAAGGTTTTATGACTTAAGAGTGAACTGGAAGTTAGCAGTAGAAGATTGTGAAAAATATAGAAAAAGAGTGAGAGGAGAGTTTGTTGGAGGTTTAGGTTAAACTAAATTTAATTTTGGAAAGGGAGTGGTGTAAATGAGTTTACTAAAAATAAGAAGAGCAGTGGTGAGTGTCTCAAATAAACAGGGAATCGTGGACTTCGCTCGAGGTTTAAAAGAGTTTGGCGTGGAGATCATTTCCACCGGGGGAACAGGCCGCACCTTAAAAGAAGCGGGAATTGAAGTAACTGAAGTTTCAGAAATCACAAAATTTCCTGAAATTCTTGAGGGCAGAGTAAAAACGCTCCACCCCCTCATATTTGGTGGAATTTTGGCAAACAGAGAGAAAGATCTTCATCTTAAAGAGATGGAAGAGATGGGAATTCCCTCTATTGATATGGTAGTGGTGAACCTGTATCCCTTTAAAGAGGTCACTTCGAAGCCAGATGTGAGTATGGAGGAAGCTATTGAGAATATAGACATTGGAGGAGTGGCTCTTTTGAGAGCCGCAGCCAAGAATTACCGCTCCTGTGTGGTCGTCTGCGACTACCACAGATACGATGAGATTATTGATGAGATGAGAAAAAGAAAAGGAGCAGTTAGTTTGGAGACCAGTTTTGACCTTGCCAAAGAGGCTTTCGAGCATACCGCTGATTATGACGAGACCATTCATCACTTTCTGGCTGGGAAGGAGGATGAGTTCCCGTCCATTTACTCTATTCATTTGGAGAAAGTTCAGGATTTGAGGTATGGGGAGAATCCTCATCAGAAGGCAGCGCTATATCGGGAAATCGGCTCCCCTCGCTGGACGCTGGTTCAGGGGGAGCAACTGCACGGAAAGGAGCTTTCTTTCAATAATATTCTGGATATGGATGCGGCCTGGCTTTGTGTAAAAGAATTTTCAGAGCCTGCCTGTGTGATAGTGAAGCACACAAACCCCTGCGGTGTGGGAATGGGAAAGAACTTAATTGAGGCTTACGATAAGGCCCTTGCTTCTGACCCTGTTTCCGCTTTTGGAGGAATCGTGGCATTAAACAGGGTTCTAGAAGAAGAATTAGCTAAAAAAATTGCGGAAAGATTTTACGAGATTGTCGTCGCTCCCGCTTTTGTAGAGGAAGCACTTGAGGTGCTCATGCAGAAGAAAAATCTGCGCTTGATTTACATGGGGGAGGATGAAAGACCCCGATACTACGGCAGGGATTATCGCCGGGTGGAGGGAGGTCTTTTAGTTCAGGATTACGATTTAGTTAAGGAAGAACGTTCTCAGATGAAAGTGGTAACTGAGAGGGAACCAACTAAGAAAGAGTGGCGCGACCTTTTGTTTACCTGGAAGGTAGCTCGTCATGTGAAGTCAAACGCTATTGTTTTGGGCAAGAATTTAGCTACTGTAGGTGTGGGAGCAGGACAGATGAGCCGTATAGACGCTTTTTGGTTGGCAGCGAAGAAGGCTGGAGAGAGGAAGAAAGGCTCTGTTCTTGCTTCCGATGCTTTCTTCCCCTTTTCCGATGTGGTGGAAGCGGCTGCTTCTGAGGGAATTACCGCCATTATCCAGCCTGGAGGTGCATTGAGAGATCAGGAATCGATTGATGTAGCTAACAAAGCTGGTATTGCTATGGTCTTTACGGGAAGAAGACACTTCAGGCACTAAAAGATAAAAAGACTGATCCTGAAGATTAACAATAAATTACCAAGCACCAAATTCCAACTACTAAACAAGGGTGTTTTGAGTTTTGGCTTTGGAACTTCATCCTTACCACTTCAGAGCTTTTTTGAGTATTATCTCTCGGATTAGTTTTGCAGCTGCAATTGAAGTGATATCTCCACAGTCGTGAGGGGGAGAAACTTCCACGATGTCAAAAGCGATGAGGTTTTTAAGAGGAATTGAGTAGATGAGTTCAGTTAGTTCTTTGAAGCTAGGTCCGCCTGGTTCTGGATTTCCCGTGCCGGGAGCGCAGGAAGGATCAAGAACGTCGATATCCAGAGTGAGGTAAAAAGGTTTTTCCCAGAGGGAATGGTTAATTTCGCTTAAGTGTTCAAAGAAAATTATTTTTGATTTTTCTCGGACAAAATCGTAGTCTTCCTGTGAACCTGAACGGATACCCAAACTTACTATCTTTTCCACTTCCGGAATTTCAGATATTCTGCGCATCACCGTAGCGTGGGAGATTTTCTTTCCTTCATATGAATTTCTCATATCTAAATGGGCGTCTAAGTGAAGCAAATTTATTCCTTTCTTTTTCTTAGCGATGGCTTTCACCAGAGGATAGGTGATTGTGTGCTCCCCACCTATGAAAACAATTAAAGAATCGTTTTTCTCCAGTTCACTTCGCGCCCAGTTTTCAATCTCTTCTACTATCTCTTCTATTCTATTGGAGGAAAACTTTAAGTCGCCTCTATCGGAGATTTTTATCTTTTCCAGGTCGTTTTTTAAAAAGGGACTGTAGCTTTCAATGCTGTCTGAGACCTTCCTGATGATGCTGGGCGCTTTACTTGCTCCTGAGCGAAAAGTCTCTGTTATGTCTAGAGGCAAACCGAAGATAGTAACGTCGGCTTTTCTGCCATAAATTCTTGAGCTTAAGAAAGGAAAATCCGGCTTCTTAACTTTCATTTTCAAGTGCTTCCAGGAGAAATTGGGGAAGAGAAAGTGAGGAAAGATGGATTTCTGGGGTGTAATACTTATTCTTGCCAAGGATGCCTCTTTCTCTCATTCTCCTTTCAATCTCCGCTTTGGGAATGTGCGAGAGATGGTGCTTTTTTGAGCCTAGAGTGATTGACCAGAGGACTCCTGGATAGGTGGGAGTGGGAAATAGAGCCACTTTCACAATGGGGAATAATTTCTGTAAACCAAAATAAGCTTCTTTTACTACCTCTCGTTGAAAAAAAGGAGAGCCACTCTGAGTAGCTAAAATACCCTCTTCTTTTAAAGCTCGGTAGGCTTGAGAATAAAACTCAGGAGAAAAAAGAGCTTTTGCTTCACCTATAGGGTCAGTGGAGTCAATGATTATGACGTCAAATTCTCCTTCTCTCTCCTTCAAAAACTCAACGCCGTTTTCAGTTCTCACCATTGCTCGCTCATCCCCAAACACTCCTCTGTGAATTTCAGAAAAAAACTTCTTTGCCACTTTTATAACTTCTTCGTCCAACTCAACTAGAGTTGCTTTCTTAACGGGATGCTCCAAAACCCTTCTTAAAGCGCCTCCGTCTCCTCCTCCAATGATAAGAATGTTTTGAGGTTGAGGATGAGTGATGAGGGGAAGGTGGACAATCATTTCATGGTATATATATTCATCTTTAACTGCTGTTTGGACGGCTCCGTCTAAAACAAGCATTTTGCCAAAGGCGTATGTGTCTAAAACTTTTATTTCTTGGAAGGGAGTTCTTTTTTTAAAAAGAAGCTTTTTCACGCGGTAAGAGTGAGCAAAGTTTCCATCGAGAGATTCTGAAAACCACTCTTTTATCAACTTTCCTCCCACCAAAGAACAGCTGCAGCTAGAGCACAGCCAACTCTTTCCACTTTGTGTTCCGAAGAAACTGTTCTCAAGTCAGTTAACTTGAGATTTCTCTTCTTAAATCCCTCTTCAATCATTCTTCTTACGATTTCTTCCGCTGTTCTGGCACTTCCCCGATGAGAGTATTCGTATATAAGCCCAAATTCATTATCGGAAAGCCCAATGCCCACACAGGCAGAGAGAATTTCTCCCGGGATACTGCTAGTGATGTAGGTGTAAACTGTGGGGGTCAAAGAACCAAGAGGAATATCTGGCAGAGGAGTTATTTTTGCCCCTTTGGGAACAATACTTGAAACTTTGATTAGATTAAGGTTGCCGATACCCGCTTCAAGAAGTGCATTGTCAAAGGCGTTAAGACCGGTCATGCCTTCTGCTGCTCCTTTTACCAGGGAAACCGTTTCTGGATTTTTATTCCACATCTTTTATCCTCCGTGAATAAATTAAAGCGTCTTTATCGACGTAAAATTCTTCGCCGCTCATCTCCTCGTTCCAGCGGAGGAAGTTTTCTAAAGTCACAATCCGATACTGTGAAGAGCGATACCAGTTGAACGAAGGCTTCTTTTGAACAAAGGAAAGGTCATCGCGAATGGAAGGAAGGAGATAATCCCAGTTCACGTACTCATTAAAATCGTGGATGATGTCTGTGATGACCACTTTAAACTTTTCCATAAGTATTTTCTGGAATTCGTTCCATTTTGGGTAAGAGGATTCTGAGTAAGTTAAGCCGAAGTAACCTACACATCCGCCTCCTTTTAAAGTAGCCAGTCCTCTCCCCACAAAGGCTTCAAATGCCTCCACGGTCTCCGGAGGATCGGTAAGGAAAGTGTCGAACTTACCTAGGAATTCATCAGACAATTTTTTTCTTAAGTCAAACTGGACTGCTTCAATCTCCAAACCCCCTTCTTCCGACACCTTTTTAATAAAGTTGATAATTCTTTCATCAATTTCCAGAATTACTACTCTTTTTGGTAAGCCGGAAAGAGCAGCAGCAATGCTTATCAGGTCATCATCTCCCAAGATAATAATTTCCTTTCCTTGGATATCCCCTCTGTCAGCCAAGAGGGCAATGCGAGAGATAGTTGTTTCTGGTGTCACGTATCCCTGGTCGTAGTCGATTATAGCGGGAGGTCTCGTTTGGGAAATCTCTTTAAACTTCTGCAGAAGTTCTTTCAGCTTTTCTAGGGATATTCCTCTTCTTCTGCAGACTGGACAGGAAAAATCTAGGCGGGGCTTAATCGAGTATTCATCTGCTAGTTTCCTCCCTTTTTCTGATAGTAAAAGCTTACCTTTTTTATCTTCTAAAACTAAGCCCTCTTCTTTCATCACTTTTATTGTTTCCGCCACAGCATTAAAAGGCAGGGAGGATAAGTAAACTGTGTACCAGAAGTCGGGATTAGTCATAAGCGATTGGATTATTCTCTCAATGTCCTTTTTATGAACCGGAATACCTGTTCTTTCTGCTACTTTTTGTGTAATTAGCTCCAATTCTACCTCCAATTAAACTTTAAATGGTTTAAATAGCGTTTTTCATTATTCTATTTTTTTTACTTGTGTCAAGAGCTTATATTAATGGCTTCAACTTTATTTGACAGAGATTTTTGAGGTTAGTATTATTTTTCTTTGCTTTTAAACGGCACCTTGAGAAGTTAAAATATAAAATGGGCCGCTAACTCAATTGGCAGAGTACCGGACTTTTAATCCGGGAGTTGAAGGTTCGATTCCTTCGCGGCCCACCATTTTAGCGGTTAGTTATGAGTTTTTGAGTATTGATACCAGCAACTAACGGCAAATAGCCAAAATAAAAACGTGCCCCCATCGTCTAGCGGCCTAGGACACCGGTCTTTCAAGCCGGCGGCGGGGATTCGAATTCCCCTGGGGGCACCATTTTAGCAGTTGGCTATGGACTTTTGGATGTGTCTCGATTTGGCTTTTAGTTTAGGCTATCTTAGTGAGGAGACATATAGAAATATAATTACTTTATTTGAGAATACAATTTGTGAGGAAAGAAAATTAGTGCATTTATTTCAAAATTAAAAAACTAATGGCTAACAGCCAAAAGCACTACTTGTGGGCGCTTAGCTCAGTGGGAGAGCACTTGCCTTACAAGCAAGGGGTCAGAGGTTCAAATCCTCTAGCGCCCACCATTCTTTTCCCACTTCAGAAGGTGTGTTGGTTTGAGGTCTTTCGTGGGGCTGTGGATAACTACCCGATTTTTGGTGAGGCAATTCGGTATTATGTCCTGCCTAGCTCTTTGGAATAGCCGTTGCTAAAATTGTTTAAAATCTTTTCGTTGAGCAAAATTAGTTTAAAATAAGGACGCAAAGTGTGCGAAGAACCAAGGCCGAGTGCTAGAGCATTTTTCACTAACTTAAAAACGCCGATGCCCCTGGGCAGAAAAATTAAACTTTAAATTCGAAATAATTTTGTTAAGATTAGAGTTGGTAAAAACTGCTGTGGGCATTCAGGGGAGCCTGGCTGCTGACAAACTAAAGAAAAAACACCGGTCGGTGAAGAGTAAAGGAGGACAGGTAATGGAAAACTTAAAAGTCCGAGACGTGATGGCTCATGGGGTGCCAACTTGTTCCCCATTTGCTCACTTAAAGGAAGTTGCAAAGATTATGGCTACAGAGAAAAAGCCTTTCTTGGTTGTCGCAGACGAAACAGGGGAGATGTGGGGCATCATTACTGAAATGATTGTTTTAAAGAACTTAGGAGAGGACTTGACGGCTGAAGACATCATGGCTTCGCCAGTATTTACTGTCTCACCAACCATCTCTCTTAAAGAAGCCCTTAAAACTATGGTGCAGAAGGGTATCCAACATTTAATTGTTGAACATGCCACTCCAGAACAACCCTCAAGGCCAGTCGGCTACCTTTCTTCTTCCCACATCATCCAAGCTTTTTCAGACGAGGGTTAAGGGTCTATATAAATTTGCTCGGTTATTGCATACTAGACCATTGCTCGTCCTCAATGGCTTAGATGCAGGGAGATTATTCGCCTTCCTCTGGAGGGCTCAGAATGACACAGAGGGGGTGTCGCCTCCGCCAGCACCTTTTTGTCACTCTGAGCCCCGATGTTACTTCAGGGCGAACGGAACCAATCTCAATGAAAACCCCTTTGACAGAAATTTCCTTTTTCTCACCGTTTTTTAAGCTCTCTACTACCATTCCCTCAACAAAGTTTTCTCCTTTAATCTCCACCGTTTTAAAGCTGACATGAACGTTTATTTTTGGCTCCTTTTTCACTTTGCTTTTGAAAATTTCATCGCCTTGGAGGGCTCTAGGGTGATTATGAAAACTTTGGGGTTGTAGTTGGCGATTTGAAAAGCCGCGTCCATAGCCGAGTTACCGCCACCGATTACAGCTACGTCCATTCCTTTAAAAAGTGGGGCGTCGCAGAAGCGCAGTAAGCTACACCCCGCCCATGAAGCTTTTCTTCACCAGTGCCCGTGGAATATGATGAAAAACTCACTTTATTGAAAGGTCCATGTCTTGGTTTTGACATATATGGAATGTTATTCCGAGTCCCATAAGGGTTAAGGATCCGGAAGGAGACTCTTCTCCTTCGCCTCAGTGTCAGAGTAACAGGAAAAGAATGACTTTTCCCTTTCGTGGAGCCGTCCTGAGCGTAGTTGAAGGGCTCAGAGTGACAGATGAGTAAGCGGGTCAGGATTTGAATTTTAACTACTCCTAACTTCTAACTGCGTTTTTGCTATAATCCTCTCGGCGGACAGGTAATAAATAATCGCGAGGTCAAATATTTTTCTTTCTCATAGAAGCTATTGCTGAAGATTGAGCTAACCAGTACACCTTCGCTTTAAATTAGAGTATCCCCATTCCGAAAGTGCCCAATCCGGAGAAGTTAATTTTATTCCTATCCTTAAGAGGGTGAAAATTTGCTTTAACAAGTATTGGTTTGGTGTCTTTTGGCTTTGGAATGTTGAAATTTGTGGAGCTTGGCGGGCTTTCATTATGAAAAAAGGGCCTACATACGAAATCCCAGTCATTTAATGTGTTATTAGGCGTGTTGCTACTTATCACTTCTTCATTATCTTGGAAGAGGTGAGATTATGTCAGTTAATGGGATGTTTCTTAATCCGTTTTCGCGTTTCATGAAGGAGCTTTTCTTTCCTAGGCAAGGCATTGAGACTGACCACAAACCTATCATTAGAACTAAACTGGATAGACTTCGAAAGCAGTAATGTGTCTTGGTCTTATAAAGCGAAAGTGTTCATCAAGGGTGAGAATTTTAGCGATGTTAAGACGCTCTGCCATAGCCAAAATAGCAGCATCGACAAAACCTATCTTTTTGTCTCTGTAGACTGAGATTATCTCAATAACTCTTTCAAGGTCAGCCGGCAGAAAGGTTTCAAGAGCTAATTCGCCCCTTCTTATACTTGAAAGCAGTTTAACTTCCACCTCAACACCAAGATATTTATTTATAAGGTAAGAAATTTCTGGCAAAACAACCTCAGGAACCAAGAGCGTTTCATCGGTGCTTTCTACGAACTTGGTTGTGCTTTCATGATGTCGATCATCTTTGTCAAGGAGAGCAAAAAGGCAGCTTGTATCCAGCAAAATAGCCACTAGTGACCTCTCTCGAAGGCCTGCTCAAGAATCTCCTCGCATTTTTCCGAGATGTCATTTTGACCGCTTCTTCCCGCACCAATAAAGCTTAATATTCTTTTTTTCTTATCTCTTCTCAGGTAGTCATTCAAAATCTCTCGAATTAACTCTGAGACTGTTTTGCCTTCTCTTTTGGCTTGATGCTTTAACTCCAGGAGAAGAGCTTCATCAGCTACAATAGTTGTTCTCTTCAATTTAATCACCTCTTTTATGTATTAATATACATAAGCATATATACTTGTCAATCCCTGTTGGTACTGTCAACAATTTTGTATTGGCGATGCCTAAAATTCCTGTAAAAACAGAGAGGCTTCGGTTACCATTTTTATTGACACAAAAAACAAAAAAGAAAGGAGACCGAAGCCCATGAAAAAGATACCACCATCGAGAAGAATTCGCAAGGAGCTACAGGAAACCTTAGAGAAAGGGGTGAGAGAAGGAAACCTCTTAAGTGAGTTTCTTTTAAAAGGTATGCAGCTTTTAATGCAAGAGCTTTTAGAAGCTGAGGTAAAAGAATTTCTTCAAAGAGGACATTACGAAAGACTTAAGGGGAGACCTCACAGAGGATACAGAAATGGCTATGAGCCATCAAGAGTAAAAACAGCTGAAGGAGAGGTAAGAATAGAACTTCCCCAAGTAAGGGAGACGAAAGAACCTTTCTCCTCAAAGCTCAAGGAGTTCTTTCGAGGAAACACCGATTGTTTAGAAAAACTCACCGCGGAGATGTATGCAAGAGGCCTTTCAACAAGAGATATCGAGGACGCTCTCTTTGAGGCAACCGGAGACTTAATTCTTTCTAAATCCAGTGTCTCTAAGGTAACTGATGTCTTATGGGAAGAGTTTGAGCTCTTTAAAGAAAGAGACCTCTCCTTTTTTGAAGTTGAATATCTCTTCTTAGATGCTATCTATGAAAGCGTAAGAAGACTTTCAGGGATAAAAGAGGCAATCTTAGTCTCTTGGGCTATTTTAAGAGATGGCAGAAAAGTTCTTCTTTCACTTTCCTTGGGAAATAAAGAGAGCTATTCTGATTGGCTTGAGTTTTTAAGAGATATGGTAAGAAGAGGCTTAAGAACCCCTCTTTCTGTAACCACTGATGGTGCCCCAGGGCTCATCAAAGCTATCGAGGAGGTCTTTCCCAAATCTTTAAGGATAAGATGCTGGGTGCATAAGATAAAGAATCTATCCTCCAAGGTTCCTCCCGCCCTCTGGCCAGAAATCAAAGCAGAAATTCTTCAAATAAGGGATGCAGCTACTTATGAGGAAGGAAAAGAACTTGCTTTCAAGTTCATCGAAAAACATAAAAGAAACTACCCCTCACTCATAGCCTCATTCTCTGAAGATTTAGAAGCTCTTCTTTCTCATCTCAAACTTCCACTAAGACACAGAAAGAGTGCAAGGACAACCAACTTAATCGAGAGGAGCTTTCTTGAGGAGAAAAGAAGAACCAAAGTAATTCCAGGCTTTTGGACTGAGAGAAGCTGTCTTAAACTTGTTTTCTCTGTTCTTATCAAAGCCAGCATGCGCTGGAGAAGAATACCTATGGATGAGATGGAACTTAAAAAGATTGAGGCTTTAAGAAAAGAGCTGGGACTAGATGAAGGCTTAAGAGAAGAAACTAAAACAAAGGAGGTGGTCAGTGTCTAATGCCGGGCTTCTCGTTTTTACAGGAAACCGAGGACTTGACCTGCAAGGAACTACTGAGGATTATCAACCTTTTTAAAGATAACATTAAACTGAGTTTGTAGCTTAGTGGAAGTGTTGATGCAGGGAGCGAAGGGAAAGAGAATTATTTTTTTTGTATTTGGAAAACGGCCTGAAGCTATAAAGCTGGCACCCATTATCAAAGAATTACAGGCGTGTCCTAATAAATGGCAACCAAGGATAGTGATAACAGCCCAGCATCGTGAGATGCTGGACCAGGTTCTTGAGCTCTTTGAGATAAAACAGGATTATGATTTGAACATTATGTCCTCAGACCAAACCCTTTTCGATATTTCCGTACGCTCTTTGAGAGGATTCGAAGAAATTCTCTTAAAGGAACAGCCAGAGATCATCGTGGTTCAGGGCGATACGACGAGCGCCCTAATGGGCGCGCTGGCTGCTTTTTACTGCCAGATTCCTGTGGGTCATGTGGAGGCTGGACTCAGAAGCTTTGAAAAATATCGACCTTTTCCTGAAGAAATGAACAGAAAATTGATATCGCATATTGCAGATATTCACTTCGCACCCACCCAGAAGGCTGCTGACAACTTGATAAATGAAGGAATAAGAAAAGAAAATATCTATATTACAGGAAATACGGTAGTAGACGCATTTATGAGTATTGCAAAACAAAGACGTCCGTATACGAATCCTGTTTTGGAAGCCATTGACTTTGAACAGCACAGAGTGGTTCTAGTGACCGCCCACAGGAGAGAGAATTGGGGTAGCGCTATGGCTCAAATCTGCAAAGCTATACTCTCACTCACCCAGAAGTTCGGCGATGTCATTATCGTCTTTTCTGTGCACAAGAACCCAAAAGTGCGAAAGACTGTAAATAGCATCTTGGGTGGAAAGAAAAGGATCTATCTAATAGAACCAATTGAATATGCCTCGTTCTGTAGGCTTATGTCTGAGAGCTATTTGATTCTTACAGATTCTGGTGGCATTCAGGAGGAGGCGCCTTCCTTAGGGAAGCCGGTCTTAGTCCTTCGGGATGTCACAGAAAGACCCGAGGGTATTGAGGCGGGTACAGTGAGACTTGTTGGGACCAACACTAACAGAATCATCGAGGAGGCTTCAAAGTTACTTTCTAGCGAAAGTGAGTATCAGGCTATGGCGAAAGCTGTTAATCCTTATGGTGATGGTAAGGCAAGCAAAAGGATTGTTCAGGTTCTCGAGGATAGGTTTAGTGGCTAGGAGCGACTCCTCATATCAAGAACTTCCTTCGCCTTTTCTTGGATTAGCTGATAGCCGAGGTGTGAGAGCTACACTTATACTTCTTAACCAAAGAATACAGAAGGATACCTCGTTCATAGCTTGCTTGATACACTGAGCCATCGTCTCTGCCCGTAATGCTAATATATCGCCTATCCTCTGAGGAGATATCTCAAAGCTAGGATAGATAGGTTGTGCCCTAAAATGGGCTTGTTGCCAAACTCTTCTTATTTAGCTTGATTTTATTATTATTTTTTGTTAGGATATATCTAGTTATATAACTAGGAAAAAAGATGGGTTATCCAACAAAAGTGCAGTTAATTAAGAGAAAGAATTCCAAACAGTTTTATATCAGTTTTCCCTCAGCCCTAGCTCAATCAATGGAGTTTAGAAAAGGTGAGCTTGTCGAATGGGTAATTAAAGATAGAAATACTCTTATCCTCAGAAGATTTAAGAAAAAAGAGGAGGTAGCAAGATATAAAAGGAAGAAAAGAAGTAAAACCTAGACTTTTCTACCAGGTAGATTTAAAAAGATTTCTGCCCTCCGA
>FWPU01000710.1_pt1 | contig 106365 bp, 75 predicted proteins | sample 2228361 | NCBI WGS metagenome assembly FWPU01 (sample SAMEA103939777, study PRJEB20133) | metagenome | reverse complement strand
AGCAGGGTGGATTCGCTGTAAAAAATTGAGAATACCTTTGTGAGTATTTTTGCGCATGGAGGGTGAAATTGTTTTGTTAAACTGCAAATTTCCCCTCCATTTTTCTTTTTTGACATTTCAAAGAACTAGTCCCGGATTTTTCTTCAGAAAATGTGTACCCTTACTAATTTGGGGAAAAAACGGCTGTCAGCTTCGGCGCAGCTGTTGTGCGCATCATGGGCTGAGGTGGCGGCTGTTTGCTCCCGAGCATGCTACCCACCCGCTCTCGGCCCTTAATAATGGCGGAGCCGCAGCTACTCCTCTCCGCGCTCACCAAAGGTTATCGGCACAACGGCGAGCCGCGCCGATAGTAGGGCATGGGCGGAGACACCAATGCCCCTTCGCGCCATTATTAAGGCCAGGAGCGAGACGAAAACGCGCTCAGGGCCAAACAGAGGACGGCGGCAGGCTGTCGGGTACAGCAATAGGCGCAGAGACGGGAGCCGTTTCCTCCCAAAAAAATGGGGAGAGAAAGGCTGTGCCGGGCGAGGTGGAGCGCTTTTCAACACGGATTTCTCTGAGATGTGTAAAAAAAGTGCGACACGCCCATACGGAAAGGTTGAGTAGCGACGTACGAGTGCGACTTGAATGAGTGCTCGTTTTCGCAACCGTCCGTAATCCTGCCCCTCGCCCTCTGGAGTGCGAATTCCCCCGCCCTTTTACTCGATGAATGTCTGACTAACAGCCCTGCCGGCCAAATGAAAATAATCCCCAACAACAGAGCCGCTCTCTGACGCCAAGCGTGAGGGAGCGCTTTTTTTTGCGGAGTGCTCAGAAGTCGTAAGTAATCTCGACTACGTCTGTTTCGGGGCGGGCTTGACAAGTGAGGCAGTAGCCGGCCTTTATTTCTTCGTCGTCGAGGGCGTAGCAAGCGTCCATACGAACTTTGCCCTGTATGACCTTCGCCATGCAGGTGGAGCAGGCGCCGGCAGTACAGGAATAGGGGACGTCGTGTTTTTCCCTGACGAGCACATCTAGGATGGTGGCTTTAGGTGGCACGACTGTTTCGATGCGCACGCGGTTGAGGTGGACGATGAGGCGCGCTCCATCGCCGGCGCCGTTGGCTGGTTCGGCAAATTGGCCCGGGGTATGGGTAGCATTGACGAAGTACTCGGTGTGGATCTGTTTTTCAGCAATGCCTTGGGCTAGCAAAGTGGCCTTGACCACATCGGCCATATTGCCTGGGCCGCAGATGAAGTATTCGCAGTCTTGTGCTGAGGTGTGAGGCGGATTTTCCTCAAGGAATTGTTGGGCTACTTGGCCGGTAATGCGTCCGGTTCGCCCGTTCCAAAGGGTAGTATATCGCTTGAAGAGGCCGAGGATGTTGCCTGCTTCTATCTTTTTAGGTCGGCTGAGGATGTGCTCCACGTTGAGCTGGCCGGCGTAGCGCTGGGCGAGGTGGGCCAGTTCGTCGTGGAAGATGATGTTGTCCTCGTCGCGGCTGCCGTAGAGCAGGAAGATGGTGCTCATGGGTTCGGCTTCGAGGGCGGTTTTGAGGATAGACATCAATGGGGTGATGCCGCTGCCAGCGCCGAAGAGATAGAGCGTACGCCGCCGGTCGGGGTCGAAGGTGGTGGTAAAGCGACCATCGGGCGGAGCGACCTCTAAGGTGTCGTCCTGGCGGAGCACGTCGCACAGGTAGGTGGACATGCGGCCATTAGGGATCTTTTTTACGGTAATGGCCAGGCGCTTTTCTAAGGGGCTAGAGGACATGGAATAGGAGCGCCGGACTTCCTGACCGTTCAGGGTATGTCGGAGGGTAACGTACTGGCCGGCCTGATAAGTGAACAGGTGGCTCAACTCTTCGGGTACATGAAACTCAATGGTGCGCGTGTCGGGGGTTTCGGGCTGGATGCGGGCAACCGTGAGCGGATAGAACTGCATGGAAGCGGCCAAATGTATCGTGATGTTGTGGGTAAGGTAGCGGCCTTTGGGGGCACTGCATAAACCGCAGTGGGTTAATCGGGTTCAAATCCGAGCACGATATTGAAGCGGCCAAATTCCGTCCATTTGGCTCCGCGGTTGATGAGGTCGGGTTTGTCGAAACCAAAGCCGTAGTCGAAGCCGAGGGTGCCGAACATGGGCAAGAAGACGCGCAAGCCCAAGCCCGCTGAGCGGCGCAGGTCAAAGGGGTTAAAGTCGCGGGCCTGCGCCCAGGCGTTGCCGCCTTGCAAGAAGCTGGTAACGAAGATAGTGCTTTGGGGGTTGAGGGATATGGGGTAGCGCAGTTCGAGGGTGAACTTGCTGAATACGCCCGCGCCACCGGGGAAGGGCTGCATAATGTCCTCGACGCCGTAGCCGCGCATGCTGACGATGCTGCGCCCAAAGAGGCCGAAGTTTTGGTTGTTAAGACCGTCGCCGCCCAGGTCGAAGCGCTCGAAGGGGCTAAGGCTTGTTTTTTGCGTCCAGCGGCTCAGGATGCCCACTTTGGCCTGTGAGCGCAGCACGAGTTTGCCCACGATGGTGGTGTACCATTCGGCATCGAAGCGCCAGCGCACGTATTCGACGTAGCGGTTGATCTTTTGCAGGTCTTCCTGCTGGTAGAAGCTAGCATCGCGGAACCACGAGTAGGGCGGCGTGGCCTGCAACGAGATAGAAAACAGCGAGCCGCTGCGGGGGAAGATAGGGTCGTTGATGCTGTTGCGGGCCAGTGTGAGGTTGATGTTGAAGTTATTGTATTTGCCGCTGCCTAAGACGCGCCCTTGGTCATCGCGGAAGTTGACCCAATTGAGCAGGTCGTAGGTCTGCACCTCTACGCCAGCGCGAAAGACGAAGTTGTCGTCAGGGAACTTCAGGCGCGTGCCAAAATTGACCGCTCCGCGCAAGATGCCTAAGCGGCTGTAATTGGCGGTGCCTTCAAAGCCTTGGGCAAAGCGGTTGTACACGCCCGCCACCGTAAGCGAGTTAGGTTTGCGGCCGCCCAGCCAAGGCTCGGTGAAGGAGAAGTTGTAGGATTGGAAGTTTGGCCCTGAGGTTTGGCCGCGCAGGCTAAGGCGCTGCCCATCACCTTGGGGCAGGGGGTTCCAGGCTTCTTTGTTGCGGATGTTGCGCAGAGAGAAGTTGTTGAAAGTAACGCCCAGGGTGCCTATGACGCCACCCAAACCGAAGGCAGTGCGCGGTTGGTAGCCGGCGCTCAGTTCGAGTTGGTCAGAGGGCTTTTCCTCTACAGTGTATTCGATGTCCACGGTACCACGGTCGGGATTGACAGGCGTATTGATGCCCAAAGCCTCGGGGTTGAAGTAGCCCAGATTGACAATCTCGCGCTGTGAGCGGATGATGTCAGAGCGGCTAAACTTATCGCCCGGGCGGGTGAAGAGTTCGCGCCGGATGACGTGCTCGTGGGTGCGATCATTGCCTTTGATAACGACGCGGTCAATAGTGGCCTGTGGGCCTTCAAAGATGCGGATCTCGAGGTCTACCGAGTCATTTTCGATGGCAGTTTCGATGGGGTCGGCACGGAAGAAGAGATAGCCGTTGTCTAAGTAGAGAGAGGAGACATCGCGCCCATCTTGGCTGAAGCTAAGGCGGTTGTTGAGCAGCTCTTGATTATACACATCGCCTTTGGAGATGCCGAGTACCTGCTGGAGGACGCGCGTTTCGTAAATGGTGTTGCCTTTCCAGGTGATATTCCGAAAGTAGTAGCGCCGTCCTTCGTGCACAGTCAACTCGAGCATAAGCTCGCCCTTAGGAGTGCGCCACACGGAGTCGCGTATGATGCGGGCATCGCGGAAGCCCAGGGTGTGGTAATAGGCCTCTACAGCGCGCTTGTCTTCTTCGTAGTCTTTGTCCACGAGTTTAGACTTTTTGAAAATGCGGCTTTTGCGCGCCGTATTCTTCATTTTCTTGCGCAGTTTACTCTCTTTTACTTGCTTTACTCCTACGAAGCGGATATCCCGAATTTTTACGCGCTTACCTGGCTTAATGATGACTTCCATCTTTACGCCATTAATGGAGCGCTCGTCGGGTTGGGTCTTGATAGTTACCTCTGTATCTAGATAGCCCTTGTCAGCATAGTAGTTTTTGATGCCGTTAATGACCGAAACGCGAGCGTTTTCAGTCAGTATGGCGCCGCGCTGTAGATAGCGGTTAATAATGTTGTTGAGGTCTTCGTGCTTGTTCTTCTTGACGCCCGTGAAGGAATGGCGGGTATATCGAGGCAATTCCTTGACAGCAATTTCGAGAAATACTTCATCTCCTTGTCTTCGCTCTTGAAGGATTTGCACATCGGTGAAAAGCCGCAGGCTCCATAGGGCCTGCATGGCGCGAGCGATGTTCGGCCCGGGTATGCGGATAGCCTCTCCTACGCGCAGCCCAGAAATGGCAATAAGCGCCTGTGGGTCGGCATACTGGGCGCCACTGACGCGCACCCCGCCTATCTTGTACTCTTGAGGTTTTTCGTAGGGGAACAGAGGTATTTGAGCCGTGTCAGGGAGGGGTGCAATGCTTTGCGCACGGAGGTGGCCAAACGCCAATGACAGCAAGCCAAAAATGAGTAGTCTCATGGTTATGACAGCAATGGGCCAATGGGTGGATTTGAAACAAAAGGGAAGAGTGGCCATACGGTTGGTCAGAAGCGATGGGCTAAAGAAAGGACTTCCTGCAGGTTAGGGCATGATTGGAAGAGCGGGTCTATAGACAGGTGCGTTTTGCGCAGGCGGTTGAGCATCCACTGTTCGATGTACTCGTTTTTTTTCTGCTCCAGTGCTGCTGCCTGTATTTTGTTGTAATCCTGGCGGAGATCTGCGCGGTGGGGTTTGCTCCTGCTCTCCAGCAAGATAAGGCGGTAGTATCGCGAGCCATCGGGCGCCCGAAAGGGGGTGGGTGGCGTGATTTCGCCCACCTGAAGTTCGTCAATGGCGAAGAAGATATTGGTGTCCAGATCGCCCACTTCAAAGAAGGTATTGCCGGTGCGAGGGTTGGCCACACGGCCGTCGTTGTTGTGGCTGGCGGTGTTCTTATCGCCGTAAATCTTGACGGCATCGCTGAAAGTGAGTTTGCCCTCTACAATGAGTGTGCGGATGGAGTCTAGCTTGGCTGCGGCCTTTTCCAGGTCGTCGTCAGTGATTTCGGGTTTGATGAGGATATGTCGAGCATGTACAATGTTCCCACGGCGCTCGATGAGCTGAATGATGTGAAAGCCAAACTCCGTTTCCACCACGGGGCTTACCTGCCCTGGTTCGAGTTTGTACACGGCAGCCTCAAAGTCAGGCACGAAGGTGCCGCGTTTCTGCCAACCTAAGTCTCCGCCTTGGGCAGCACTGCCGGGGTCATCGCTGTATTTCTTGGCCAGTTCGGCAAAGCTTTCGCCCTTGTCCACAATCCGCTTGCGAAGCTCTTCGGCACGAGCGCGAGCGCGCGCTTTCTCTTCTGCGTTAACGGGCGGCTTATACACCAACTCCCGTATTTCCACCTCTGCATTAAAGAAAGGTAGCGAGTCCTTAGGAATTTGATTGAAAAACTCCTGCACTTCGGCGGGAGTGATGGTTACTTTTTTAGTAATCTCCTGCTGCATACGCTCGGCCATCATTTGGTCGCGCATGTCGTTTCGCATTTGGTCTTTGATTTGGGCAACGGTTTGGCCGTAGTATTCCTCAATGGCCTTATCGTCTTGGTTGAAGTAGGAGCGCAGGCGCTCAATACGCGCATCGAGCTGGTTTTCCACCTCTTCGTCTTTGACGAGCACAGAGTCAATTTTGGCTTGATGGACGAGTAACTTCTGCACCAGCAGATTTTGGAGCACAAAGCAGGAGTAATCGGCGCCTATTTTAGGGTTTTGCTGGCGCGCGTAGGCAACCTGCTCTTGCACTTCGCTCATGAGGATGACTTCACCGCCCACAGTTGCCACCACTTTGTCTATGAGCAAACGCTCGTCTTGGGCGCTTGCTAGGGCCACGGAGAACAGGCAGAGCACTGTGGTGAGAAGGGTAAATAATGGACGAGCGGACGGGTGTGGCATAGATGTTTTTTTCACAATCTTCGGGCGTCTGAAAGGCGATAAGCCTGATGTTAATGATTAGTGTCGGGTTGTCTGATGGCAAATGGATTTTTCTGCGCCACCCAAGAGCAGTTCACTGGTTGATCCAGATGTTTTGGCGCCGCAGCTCCTGTTGATACAGTTCCTCTTTCCAACGCTCGATAAGGTCTTGCTTGCGCTTGTGCAGGATGATAGCGCGCGCTCTGTCGCGGGCGAATTCGAAGGGCGCCGTTTCCTTGCCGCGCACCAATTCCAGTATGCGATAATAGTAGCGGAACTCACCGTCGCTCAGTGTACCCTCTCGGCGCGGCGCCACGTTTTCGGAAGTCAGGGTGCCATAGGGCAACAAGGCCGATATCTCCTCCAAACGATACCACTTGTCGGTATCGAGCAGGGCTTCCTTGGCCCACTGCTTGCACAGTTGGCGCAGGCGGTTTTCGTCCGCGGGGTTCTTGCTGTACCACAATCGGTTAAACTCGTTGTGCGGCGCCTTGTACGGGATGACTATGAGCTGACATTTGAGGATGGTGCTTTCCAGTTGGAACTGGTCCTTGTTTTCCTCATAAAAAATGCGCAATTCCTTTTCCGATATGGTACTGTCCATTTGTTCAGCCACGATCTGCTCCTCAAAGTTGAAGCGCACTAAACTGGCCCGGTAGTCGCGCACCAGTTTGTCAATGTTCAGGTCTTTAGGAATGTTGCGCTCGGCCTCATACATGAGCAGCTGCTCGCGCAGCCAGCGCTGAACGTAAGCCTTGACCAACAGCACACTATCGTCTGGCGACGTTCCAGGCGGCACAACGTTCTCCAACTCCGACAGGTAGAGGCTCTTGTTGTATGCCTTGGCCAGCAGCAAATCTCCTTCTTTGGCATTGGGGTCTGGCGAGCTGCAGCACCACCCCACCCAAATCGCACCCAAGCAAAAGACCAAATGATAAATGCGCATCATAAAAAAGCGTTTCCGGGCACCGAAACGAACGAATACCCGGAAACGCGGCAAAATTAGACCTAAACTTTAGAAATCAGTGCACCCCTTTTACATCGGGGCGCCAGGGCGTTAATCGCGGTCGAAGCGCAACTCCTGCACCATGGCAGTATTACCTGTTACTTTCAGATACACATAGACGCGGAAAGTGCCGTTGGCCGTAGCGAGGTTGCCGATGCAATACTGGTCGTTGCTGCCGCGGCTGGTGCCTTGGTGCACTTGGTTGAAAGTGCGCGGGCGGTGGTTGTTGAAGAAATTTCGCAACACCTCAGCAGCCTTTGCCTTGGAGTAGCTTTGTTCTTGTTCCAATATGGACAGGTCAACCTGGTCGGCCAAATGGCGAGACAGCGCTTCTGCATCACCCGTGCTCACCGCGCGCACCACCGACTCCATGGTAGCGGCTACCTGGGCCGTTGAAACGGTAACGGAAAAAAGCAGAAAAACAAAAAGCAGATTTTTCATAGCCGTTGAGAGTGGTTAGGGATGGTGTTTGAATAGTAGTTATTGATACGAACCAACAGTGGCAAGGAAACTGCCAAAGTCATAGGGTTAGTGTTAATGCTTATCAAAAAAAACACCGCTTCCTCGCTTTTGTAGCTTTTTCAAGCAGATTTGTCGGTATTGGCCCACCCATACAAACAAACGCCCACCTCATGCAGCGAGGGCTACAGGCTTTTCGTTCGGCCGCCATCTACGGGCAAGTTAATGCCGTTGATGTAGGCCGCTGCTGGGCTGGCCAAAAAGGCCACAGCTGCGGCGACCTCTGCTGGCTCAGCAAAGCGCCCCAGTGGCACTTGGCGACGGAAAGACTCTTCCATGTCGTCCACCGACACGCCGGCAGCGGCTGCGCGCTTTGCAATGAGGTCGAACAGCCGAGCCGTGCGCGTAAAGCCCGGCAGCACGTTGTTGACCGTGATGCCAAAAGGTCCTACCTCTCCAGCCAGGGTTTTGGCCCAGGCAGCCACGGCCCAACGGGTTGTATTGGACACTCCGAGGTTTTCGATAGGTTCCTTCACAGAGGTGCTGATGATGTTGATGATGCGCCCATAGCCGGCGGCCTTCATGCCGGGCAACACAGCCTGCGCAAGCAGGTGATTGCAAATGAGGTGGTTGTGATACGCCCGCAAGAATTCCTCTGGACGGGCATTCAAGATAGGGCCACCGGGCGGGCCGCCGGTATTGTTCACTAAAATGTGCACAGGCTGTTGGGCGAGCAAGGCCGATACTTGGGCCAGCAAGTCCTGGCTATCGCTAAAGTCCGCTACCAGGTACCGATGCGTTTGGCCCTGGGAGGTATCTAGCTGCTCCAGGGTCTCCTTCAGGGCACTTTCCGTGCGGGCAATTAGCGTAACATCAGCACCCAAGGCGGCTAGCTCCATGGCTACAGCCTGGCCAATGCCCGCGCTAGAGCCGCCTACCAAAGCGTGTTTGTTTGAGAGAGAAATAAGCATGGCGTCAATGGCGAAGTGATTGGTATGTCAGTCTGAAATGCTGAGTTTGTCCATCTCCTCTGAGAAATCCAGCTGCGGGTACTGTTGGCAAATGCGCCGAATGGCTTCGCGCTGTTGTAGGACAAAGTTGCGGTGCTCTGGGGTGTTCGGGTGGAAGGGTCGGTGTGCCGCGGCAGTGCGTACCCGCTCGATTTGGGCAACCAGCTGCGCCGTCTGAGGCGGAAAAAAGGCTTGGGCGAAGTGTTCCCAAATATAGTCAATAGCTACCTCAGAGGGGTGCACCATGTCAGCGGCATAGAAGCGGTAATCGCGCAGATCGTCGAGGAGCAGTTCGTAGGCAGGGAAATAGTGGACATAGGGCAACTGTGTGCACAGCGTATCGCAGGCCAACAAGAGGACGGCCTTGCTGCGCTGGTTCTCAATGAGGCCATTGCGCAGGTGCCTTACCGGACTGACGGTGAGCAGCACCTCAAGCTGAGGACGCACCGCTTTCCACCGTTCAATGGCACCAGCCAACGCCTCAGCGGTCTCGCTTACGGAGAGGCGCCGTTGTTCGAACCAGTCTGCCGGAGCTTTGTGGTTATTGGCCACAATGCGCCCACTATCTCGCAGGGAAAACACGTGAGCGGTACCCAGCGTCAGGAAAAAGCGGTCAGCCGAAGCCGCAAATTGTGCCGCTTGAGCATGCCCCTGCCGGATTTGCGCTTCGAAAAAAAGGCGGTCAGGGTGAGAAAAACGCCCGTGATGCTGCCAGCTATGCCACAGCCCCTGATGCTGAAAAAACTCGCTCGAAAAGTCGGTTTCCGCCACTAAAAGACGCTCCAGCAGCTGGGCTATAGATAACGGGTTGTATAGAATGCCGTTGGGGTTGAGCAGTACCGGAAACTTGTACGCCTTCAGGCGTTCGCCTATGTGCTCCGAAAAGCAGGAACCTATCACGACCGTGCGGTGCGCATGGGTGAGGTCAAAAGGCGCCCTTGTCGGCGGCAATGGCGTGCGGAAGGATTTCACCGGCAAAAAACTTTTACGGGCAAACATGCTACATTTGCCGCTCTTGCTCACCCTGTTCTATCGTGTCGTTGCCTGATTTTTTGCGAAAGATATTCCCGCCCAAAAGGCCTCAAGACCCGCCAGACTTGCTGTTGGGGCGGTATACTGACGCGTTCAAAACAGAAGCACAGGAGAGGTACTGGAGTGAGGCCATACAGCAGTATCGCGCCGGAAAAAAGGCAGATGCCTGCCATTCTGTACTCTCTTACCTGAGGGATGGAGAGCGCCGGAATGTGTGGTGGACCAACCGCAACGGCGTTACTACCTTCTTCCTGCAGCAAGGCTCGCAGCGCATAGAGGGGCAGATCACTGCCGAGTACGTGCGCGCCGAAAGCCGCTTAGCTATGCCAGAGCACCTGAACGTGGGCTTCATGCGACGCTTAATGGAGTACAACTTCAACCTCAGCCACTGCCGCTTCGCGTTGGCGCCTGATAAGGCCGTTGTGCTCTGTTTTGCCACGCCCATGGCGGAAGCCTCACCTGTACGCTTGGTGCTTGCCTTGCGCGAATTGGCCCTCTGGGCAGACAAACAAGACGACCTGCTGCTGGATGAGTTCAAGATGCTCAAGCCCATCCACACGACCGGTACACCACTGCCAGAAAGCGAGCGCGAAGCCAAATACCACTTCCTGCAAAGCCAGATACGCGCTGCCTTCGCCCTCATGGACAAGGGCGACCCTAAGCCAGAACAGCACCCCGCTATTTTCGCCTACCTTTTGCTGGCCCTGATCTATCGGCTCGATTATTTGGTGCGGCCGGAAGGCTTCGTTATGGACGCCCTGGAAAACACCGCCAGAGAATACTATCGCCAACGAGATAAAAGCCTCCATGCCAGAGTGCAGACCCTTCGCCGCGAGCTGCAAAAGATCCTCGAGCGCCCGCGCGAACAAGTCCTGGCCGAACTCTACCGCACAGAATGCACCTTCGGAAATACGTCTCCGCTGCCCTTTGAGCGGGTCGTCGAGATCATCGAACGGGAAAGCGGCATTCAAGACTGGGCCATCAACAATGGCTATGAGACATTGGCGATGGCGGTGCCGCAGTACATCATCGGGTACACCCTCTTCTACCACGTGCCACCTAAACCCATGTACGAGCTGTTTCGCCTATTCATGCGCGTAACAGAACCGGAGTTTTTCAGCGCTTTAGGGCTTCACACCTTTACACGGCCAAACGGCCAGATGGATAAATGGGCCATCCTTTCGGCCATGGAAGAAATAATAACCCGAAACCGGGCGGCCTACCCCAAGCTCCGCTTGCGCAAGGAGATGCTCAACTTTACTTCGCCGGCGCTCTTTGGCAAGTCGTTTCTGGCCCTCATCTGTCGCCTCGACCTGACACAGCAATAGCCTCTGACCCATGCCTAACTTCATTGACACCTACCGCGACGTCATCGTCCAGATAGCTTCACCCTATGGCACAGGGACGGGCTTTTACCTCAAGGATTGGGACGTGATAGTTACCAATCACCATGTGGTGGAAGGCAATCGGGAAGTGGTCATTGACGGGCGGCGCTTCGGGAAGCAATTAGTTGCAGTCCAGTACATTGACCCTCGCCATGATCTAGCATTCCTCAGCCCGCCCATCTGCGACGAAGCACTACCCGCTATTACCCTAGGCATAGACCAGATGGTTCGTGAGCGCGACACCATTACTGCTATTGGACATCCGTTCGGGCTGAAGTTCTCCGTTAAGGCCGGCATCATCTGCAACACACACGAGACGATGAGTGGCATCCCCTACCTCCACATAGACGCGGCCTTGAACCCAGGCAACTCGGGCGGCCCCTTGGTGGACAGCGAGGGCCGTGTACTGGGGGTGAATACTTTCATCCTCCGCGATGGCGACAATATCGGCTTTGCCTTGCCGGTGAGATTCCTCCACGAAGCCCTGGAAGCCTACCGGGCTAATGGCTCCAAAAACGCCTGCCGTTGCTCCAGCTGCCTCAACGTTGTGAACGAAAGCAGCGTGGAGAACAACTTCTGCGCCCATTGTGGTCATCGTGTCCAGTTGCCTGCCTCGGTAGAAGAGTACCAACCCAGCGGAACACCACGCATTATAGAAAATATTGTCCAGCGCCTGGGCTACAATGTCGCTCTCTGCCGCCGAGGCCTACACCAATGGGAATTGATCCATGGCAGCGCCAAAATCCATATCGCCTACCACGAGCATAACGGCCTCATCGGCGCCCAAGCCCTCCTCTGCCAAATGCCCAAGCAAAACATCAAGCCCCTGTACGAATACCTGCTGCAGGAAAACTACACCCTACAATGGCTATCCCTGTCGGTAAACGAGCAGAGCATTTTCTTGTCCATGATTGTTTTTGAACACTACCTGGACGAGGAAAACGGCGCCGCAGCCATCCAGTACTTGCTCCAAAAGGCAGACTATTACGACAACATCCTAGTAGAGCAGTACGGAGCCACTTGGGCGGAAGAAGAATGACCTCGCCCAGCAACAACCAAACCTAAAGGCCGCTACTTTTGTCGGCGAATTCCGATGCTTCTGCTCGACCTTGCTCCAAAACAGATTGTTGACCTGGCTGTCAGCGCAGTGCTGGCCCTCATTATGTTCGGCGTCGGCCTGACGCTCACGGTTAGCGATTTTGCGCGCATTCTCTATCACCCCAAGGCCTACTTCTCTGCGCTTTTTGCGCAAATGCTCGGCCTTCCCGTGCTGGCCTTTCTCATCAACCTGCTAGCGCCCATATCCCCAGCCCTCAAGGTGGGGTTCCTCATCCTTAGCGCCAGCCCAGGCGGAGCCACTTCTGGTTTTCTCACCTATTTATGGCGTGGCAACGTAGCCTTATCGCTTTCCCTGACGGCCACCAACAGCTTCCTGACGCTCTTCACCATACCTATTGTGGTCAATGCCGCCCTGCAGTTCTTTCTGGGCCGAAGCACCGAGCTGCACCTGCCTTTTTGGGACACAGTGCGCCAGGTTTTCCTTGTAGCCATCGTGCCCGCAGCAATAGGGGTGGCCGTACGGCACTACTTCCCTTATTTCGCGCAGCGCATTAGCCGCCCGGCGCGCTATATCATGCTCACCCTGCTGGCCCTTGTTTTTTTGGTGAAAATGTTTGCTGGCGAACAACAGGGCGGAGCGGGGCTAACCCTTAACGACTTTGTCGCTCTCACACCAATAGCCTTGGTGCAAAACGGGTGCAGCCTATTCTTTGGCTATTTCTTCTTGCGCTTCATGGGGCAGCCTCATCCGTCGCGTCTCACTGCCGCCTTCGAATGTGGCGTGCAAAACACCACTCTTGCTTTTCTCATTGCCAGCGTACTATTGGGTAGCCAGGAGATGGTGAAGCCCGCGCTGGTGTACTCCTCCTACTCCTTCTGGACGGCTTGCCTGTTCGGCATTATTTCTAACCGCATCGCCAGCCGGCGAGCCTGAACGGTAGCGACATTATGCCTGCGAACTCGCCACTGCGAATTGCTTTTCGTACAGCTCGCGGTAGCGACCACCCTCGATGGTCAATAGCACATCGGGAGGGCCAAATTCGCGCACCTCGCCGCGCTCAAGCACCAAGATGTTCTTGGCATGCCGAATAGTAGAGAGGCGGTGGGCAATGACAATGCTCGTACGACGCGCAATAAGTCGCTCAATGGCGTACTGAATGACGCCCTCTGTCTCTGGGTCAATAGACGAGGTGGCCTCATCAAGAATGAGAATATCTGGGTTGAACACCAATGCCCGCACAAAAGAAATGAGCTGGCGCTGGCCCATGGAAAGCGCCTGACCGCGCTCTTGAACAGCATATTGATAGCCGCCCGGCAAACGCAGGATAAACTCATGTGCGCCAATAGTTTTGGCCGCCTCCATTACTTGTGCTTCGCTAATGCTGCTATCCCGCAAAGTAATGTTTTCCATCACCGTGCCGGAGAAGAGAAAAGGATCCTGCAGCACCACAGCCATGCGCCGACGCAGGGCATAGAGGTCGTATTCGTTTACATCGCGCCCGTCAATGCGGATGTGCCCGCCCTGAATATCGTAGAAGCGATTGAGCAGGCTGATGATGGTCGTCTTGCCGCTACCCGTGCTGCCCACAATGGCCAGCGTCTCGCCCGGCTCGATGCGGAAAGACACGTCCTTAAGTACTGCCTCATCCATCTTTCCAGTATAAGAGAACCACACATGCTCAAAGGCCACCTCGCCGCGCAAGCGCTCGGGGAAGAGATGGCCTCGATTGACGGGTTTGTTAGGGTTGTCTAACAACAGGAATACGCGCTCTGCAGCGATGAGGCCCATTTGCAGGGTGTTGAACTTGTCAGCCAACATGCGCACTGGCCGATACAGCATGCTGATATACAGCGGAAAAGCCACCAACGCCCCTACCGTAACCTCTTCGGCCAAAACACCGCGCGCCCCGTACCACACCATCAGGCCCAACGACAGTGCCGAGATGATGTCCACCACTGGAAAGAAGATGGCGTAGGCCAGCACCGAGCGCAGGTTGGCCTCCGTGTAGGCGCGGTTAATGCGCCGGAATTTTTCCGCCTCCTGCTCCTCAGCATTGAAGATCTGCACCGTGCGCATACCACTGATGCGCTCCTGTAGAAAGCTGTTCATAGTGGCAATATGGTTGCGCACCTTCTCATAACTCTGCCGAACACTCTCCTTGAAGCGATAGCTACCCCACAACAGCAGGGGAAAAACCGATAAAACCACCAGCGCCAGCTTCCAAGAGGTGTAAAACATAACACCGAGCACGGCAAAGATGGCTAACAGGTCAGCTAAGATGGTGATACTCCCTTCGGCAAAGACCGTATTGATGGCTTCGATGTCATTGATGGTGCGCGTAGTACTCTGCCCTACCGGCGTGCGGTCAAAATAGGAGAGATTGAGCCGCAGGATGTGATTGAACACGCGCACGCGCAAATCGCGCACGATGACCTGCCCCAGCCAGTCGGTATAATAGAGAAAGATATAGCGGAGCACCACCTCCACTACAAGGACGCCTGCAATCAGGGCCGCTACCTTGATCATGCCTTCCACATCGCCGATGAAGACATAGTCATCCACCATGGTTTGCAACAGCCGCGGCCGCGCAATAGCCAGAACAGCTAACACCACCGCTAAGGTGGCCGTCAAGGTCAAAATACCTCGATGAGGTTTCACCAAGCCGATCAGGCGCTTAATGGCAGAAAAGGGAACCGATGTTGGGGTGGTGGTATTTTCAGACATAGGCAGCAGATGAGATCAGGGCACACAAACGCCCGCAAGTAGAGAAAGGTTCGTCTTTCAGGAGGGTTCTATTTCCGAATACCGAGTGCCTGCAGGGTTTCTACATCCAAATGACCGTCGGCGGGCAAGTCATTTTCCATTTGAAATTGGGCAATAGCGGCCCGCATCTGCTCATTGAGGACGCCATCTATACGCCCCTTGTAATAACCACGCGCCCTGAGCGCCTCTTGTATTTGGCTGACGTTCAGCTGGGACACCTGTTCTTCGCACAGTATTTCGCGCCAGATGATTTGGCTTTCAGCAATGCGCTTCCACTTGAGCACCGTGCCGTACTCAGCAGGCAACCGCCGCGTGCCGACATAGCCATCTTGCACCAACACCTTGCGCTGTATGGGTGCATACAGGGCGGGCACCGTATCTGCATGAACGTAGGCTTCGCGGCGCAGCACTTTTCGCCGCAACGTTACGTACTCATCCCGACTATCTGCAGGTGCCTTAGGCTCGGTCTGGTCAGCCCGAAGTTGCCAGCGAGTAATGATTTGGAAAGTGCCCGGCTCAGTGCGTTCTTCCGCTTTTGCAGGGCTGACGAGCCGCTGCACGGGCCTGAGCTCCGTTTTGGCGGGCACGAAGGTGTAGCGAATACAGTCCTGAGGGTCTTCGCTATCACAGCCGATAAGCTCCTGCTTATACACATCTTGAACGACAGGCGGCGTCTCGATCAAACACCACACAGCGCAGTTTTCTGGGTCAGCTTCCAAACAGCCACCACTCACTTTCTTTCGGATCCATCGCTTGCTGGGCGGGCGCACCATGACGGAAAGGGGCACCCACTGGTACTTGATGGGCAACACCTCGATTACCTGATGAGAAGGCTCCACTTCTATGGCTTCCATGCGTTCCTCCCACACCGGCTCGCTGACGGTGTACACGCGTGCTCGTGGCCGTATCCACACGGTATCCTGCACCTGCACGTAGGCTTCGGGGGCTACCTGGCGTCCTGCTGGCGACGTGCAGATGCGCACTTCTTCCTCTGCCCATTCGGGGTCAATGACCCGCAAACGCACATAGGCAGGACGCACCAGATAACTGTCAGTGCGCGTCTCGAGCAAGGGTGGTACAGCAAAATGCTCCTCTCGTTCCGGGACGAGCAAAATGTTGTCTGAGACCATCTCAAACTTTTCAGGCGAGATGCACTGGACGTAGCAGCGCCCCACCTCTGCGCGGGGCGGACTAAGGGTGGTCATCTGCGCTCGCGGGGCAGAAGGGCACACCAAAAAGAGACAAACCGAAAACGCGAGAAAGGTTGAGCGTGCTGTCATTGCTAGATTCAACTACGGGCAAGAAAACGGCAGCAAAAGTAAGCGCGCGAGCCGATGTGCTCGGGTGTGCGGCGCTTACCAAGCCTTGCGCTGTCGGTCGGTGTTGGTGCGCGGCGCCATTTGGCGGTAGAGGCGGGCGCTTTTGCCCTCTTGTGGCTCTACGACCTGCAGTAGCCATTGGCGGACTTCGGCTTCTGGCATGGCGGTAGGCGCCTCAGGGGGGCGCATGGGGCGCGGTGGGTCTAAAAATGGGCTGGGCGGTGGAGGCGGTGGAGGTGGAGGCGGTGGGGGCGGTGGCACAGGTGGCTCCGGTTGCATTAAGTTTCGCGCTATCTGGAGGTTGCGCTTGGCGTCAGGCTGGGCCGGTTGCAGGCGCAGGCTGTGCTCATAGGCCCTGATGGCTGCAGCGTAATTACCCGCTCGCAGATAAGCGTTGCCAGCATTGTAAAGTGCATCGGCACGCACAATGGAAGGGGCTGCGGCTGCTTTTTGAAAAAGCTGGGCCGCGCGCTCGTACTTTCCCTGTTGAAAGGCCGCGGCGCCGGCGTTGTACAGAGCGATGGGGTCATCGCCAGCGCGCATAAATTCGGCCTCTGCACGGGCATATTGGCCCTCGTCATAGAGCCGCTGGCCAATGCGCAAAGGTTGGGTGAAAGCGACCGCGCAGGTCAGGCAGGCCAACCCCCAAGAAAATACGACTCGGTTCATGATGGCATCGTTTCAGCAGTGGTGCGAAAGCGCCAGCCAAGCCATTGCTCTACTATGAGCAATAGCCAGCAGCCCAGCGCCAGCCAGATATAGTAATAAGTGTACTTCGGCGTCGCCTTCAGCGCTACAGCGGCCTTTTGCAGTTGTTCGCATTCGGCAGCCAAGGCTGCGGGTGTACCTGCCGCGGCAGATTCGAAAAAGCGACCACCTCCTGTTTGGGCCAAAGTGCGCAGCAAGGCTAAGTCGGCTCGAGAGTACACTGGAGCTCCTGAGGCATCGCGCAGGACACCGCGCCCCGGCACCGCTACTGTTGCGCCTTCGGGCCGCCCCACGCCTACCGTGAAGAGGCGCACGCCAGCAGCCCGAGCGGCTGCGGCGCGCTGTTGGGCTTGGCCCTCGTGGTCTTCACCGTCGGTGATGAGCACCAAAGCACGCCCAGCAGCAGAGGCAGACTCGAAGAGCCGCAGCCCCGCCTCGATAGCGCCTCCTAGGTCTGTGCCTGCCAAAGCAATAAATTCAGGACCAGCCTGTTGTACCAATGCGCGAAGGGCAGTGTAGTCCGTGGTTAGGGGCAGTTGGGCAAAGGCATCGCCAGAAAAAAATACTAACCCTAAGCGGTGGCCCTCCAAAGCAGTAATGGTGCGCAGAGTAAAGTTGCGCGCCTGTTCTAGGCGGTTGGGCGCAACGTCGGTAGCCCACATGCTCGGCGAAACATCCAGCACCAGTACTATGTCGGCTCCAAGACCTTCCGCAGCAATGGGCTGCTCCTGCCGTCTCGGGTCAGAAAGGGCCAATACCAGCAACACTAAAGCTAACGCGAAAAGTAGATTCTTGACCCAAAAGCGCCGCACAGAAAAACCTTGTAGTAGCCGCTGCACAAGCAAAGGCGAGCCTAATTGCCGCAGCGTCCGGCGCCGCCAACGCCAGTACCACCACAAGAGCAGGGCCTGTATCGCCGCGGCGCCCAGTAACCACAACAAGGCGGCATTATGCAAGTAAATGTCCATGACAGGGCGAAGATAAGGGAGTGGATAGTTAACGATGAACTAAATTACAAATACATAGTGTGTCATAGTGCATTTCATAACTGGTCTATAGTTTATTGAATGAAGAGGCGGCTGTACAAACGCGAAGAGAGAAAGCGTGTGTTTTGCTATTACCCACATTCCGCACCCATGATATGCAGATTTACGAATTATTCTTCCCACTTTAGGCCATAAATTGGCCCAAAGCCTGAGGCTTTTTCCCACTTGCCCCCAAAACACTCATAAGAACAATCTACCACTTGGCGTGTCAGTGTCGGCGTGACTTCGAGGCACGCCGACACTTAGTCACTTTCCCGCCGCCTTTCTCACCTCCATTTTTTGGTGGTGAAAAAACAGCCGCCAGCCTTGGCGCAGCGGCTGGGCGCACAGCGGCTGGGCGCAGCTCCTGTTTGGCCCTGCGCCTGTTTGCGTCCCGCTTTTGGGCCTTAATAATCGCGAAAAGGCAGCCTGCCGTCTCCCGCGCTCCGCTCCTGCAAGCACGGCGCCGCTGGGGTGCGGCTGCGTCATTATTAAGACCCAAGGGCGAGAGGGGCACATGCCAAGGCCAAGCCCGAAGCGCTGTAGGCGCGGGTGCGCGAAAAAGCCAAGCCAAAGCACTAAGGCCGTTTTTCCCAAAAAAACAACCTGGGTGGAGACAGCACAGTAGCGGCAGACGTGGAGCGGGCAGTTTGGAAAACAGATCTCTTGGGCTTCTCGCCAGCAAATGATGGGTGATAAATGTTCAGCGCAATGAGGGGTGGCCAAAGTTCAGGCTTTGAGTAGGATCTGTTTTTCCAAGACAATCAGGTGAAAGGAGATAGCAGAAAGCGCAGGTACTCCAAATGTGCCAGGTAGTCAGCGCACCAGTTGGCGAAAGCTGTAGTGAATGACCAACAGGGCAGCGCCCACAACGAGGAGAAGGTACTGCACGGGCATATGAACGAAGGCCACGATGCGCGTTCGGTCGAGCAAATACATGAGAAAGAAGATAGCGCCCAAAGCGAGCATGAGGCTGGAGAGCTTGTGAAAGCCTGGGATGTAGGCGAAGGCTACGCGTTGGCGGATGATGGAGAGCGTCAGGATCATGGAGAGTAGGGGCAACACCTGAGTGATGAGGTTGAGATTGAAGATATTGCCGCCACCCTGAAAGAGGAAGAGGTACACGCTCAGAGAGACGGAGAAGATGCCAGGGATACACACGGCAAAGACTAAAAGGGCAAAGAAGTACTTCCATGGGGCGCGGTGGGCTTCGGTGCCGCTGATCCAGCCGGCTATGGTGGCGAGCAAGGGCATAGCAAGGAAGTAAGCCACGGCGGGCATGGGGTCATCGTTGATGGCTCGGATGAAGTCGCCTAAGGTCATTTCTATCGAGATTTGGCGCCAAAGAGATGAGCAGCAAAAGTATGGCATTGAGCGAGGGTTGGCGCCAGGCGTATGCAGAATTCTGCGCTGCCCACCGCGTGTGGTTGTCGTTTCAGCCGTGGTGGTTGGATGCCGTGTGTGGGCTGGGGCAATGGAGTGCTGCTGTGGTAAAAGAGGGGGCAGGCGGTGTGTGGCCGTGGTTTCGCATGCGGCGCTGGGGGGTGCCGGTGGTGCAGTTACCGCCGTACACGACGTACGGGGGGCCGTGGTTGGGCGCCTTGCCCACACACTGGCCCACGTGGCGCCGGCTGAGGTCGGAATATTGGGTGTTGGGAGCACTGATGGCCCAACTACCGGGGGTATGTTTTTTTCGGCAAAACTGTTGGCCGTGGTTTGGGCGGGGCTTGCCAATGGCTTGGCAAGGGTTTCACTTAGGTGTGCGCTACACCTACATTCTGCCGCCGGGGTCTTCGGAATTAGAACGGTATGCGGCGTTGAAGGGAGCCTTGCGCACCGAGTTGAGGCACGCGCAGGAGAGTGTAGTGGTGGAGGAAGTGAGGGAGGCAGGGCGCTTATTTGGGCCTTATGCTTGCTCGATGGAGCGCCGCGGATTGCACCGACCCTATGAGCCGTTTGCGCGATTGGTGGCGGCGCTGCAAGAGCAGGGGTGCGGTGTGGGGTGGGTATCGCGTTGTGTGCGCAGCGGGAACGACGCCGCAGCGCTTTTGCTGGCCTTTGATGGTCAACGGGCTGCCGTGATAACTGCTGGGCGTGCGTTGGGCGATGGCCCTGTAGGCGCATTGCACCGTCTCTATTGGGAGGCTATTTGCTTCTGTGCGGAACGCGGGCTGACGTTAGACTTTGAGGGCAGCATGTTGCCGGGGGTGGAGGCGGTGTTTAGGGCTTTTGGCGGTCAGCCGCAGCCTTACCTGCGGGTAACGAGGATTTTTTCCCTGAAATGAGCCGTTTGGGTGGTGATTTCAGCCCAGAAAAGGCCTGGTGGTAGCCCTGTCAGATCGAGCGCGGTAGGAGTGCTGGCATCGAGCCACAGGGTGCTGCGGCGGGCAAGGCGGCCGGCAGCGTCGAAGAGGCGGAGGCGCGCGAGTTCGGGGTGTTCGCCCTTCCACTCGATGAAGATCTGGTGTTGGGCCGGGTTGGGGAATATCCGCAGCAGTCGGACGAGCGGAGCGCTGTGGGTGCTCGTCGGTTCCAAGATGCGGACACAGTAGTCCACCACCTGCCCGAATTCGAACTGTTCACATGGCTTGGGCGGCGTTCCTGACACGCCGCGGTATTTCATGAGGACGCGCATGCGGGTGATGCCAGACTGGGCCTCAGAGGGCGGTAGGATGGCGCCTTCGACGGCGTCGGTTACCGGGAAGCCGGGGTCGAAGGCCAATTCGTTGGCATCGAGGAAATCTCCGTCGCCATTGTAGTCCACGTACACGCGGAAGTGTTCGCGATAGGGCTGTGCAGCATAGGCGGGTTTGAGCAGTATGGGTGTGGGCATGTCCAGCGAGAGTTCAGGCATATCGTCGTTGATATCGGCCTGGTTGAGATAGCCTTTTCCGCTGGTGGGTTCGTGCGACCAGGCTCCTATTTGCACGAGGCCTATCCATTCGTTAGTGGCATCGGTAGCGCCTGCGCTGCAGTAGTCGCGGTCAAGACAGGGGCCGCAGCCGCTAGTAGTGAAGGTAAAGGTGGCGCTGCTCGAGGTGATGTCGGGATGGCACAAGGCGACGACTTCCGCCTTGATTTCCAGGCAAGGGAGCAGGCCGCCGATGTACAGATAATTTTGAGCAGTTGAGAAGGTCTCTACTGTGCCATCGTCATAAGTGAGGCGGACCAGATAGCCAAAAGCAGCATCGGAGGGTTCCCATTTGAGTAGGTCAAGGTTTGCGCCGGTTTCCTCGAAGAAAAGGCCTGTGGGTGCCGTACAACAGCCTGCGGTCGTTGCAATTACGGGAGGCGTCCAGGGGCTGGAGGCGGTAAGGCCACAAAAGGTTTGCAAGGAGATTTCGTAGTCAGTGCAAGGTTTCAGGCCGCGGAGGACGAAAGGGCTTTGGGCATTAGGAACAGTGTTCCACTCGAGGGTACCTTTTTCGCGCCATCGGAGGGTAGTAGTGGTTGCGCTACTTACTACAGACCAGGAGAGGCGGAGCGTATCTTTCGCTGCTGCGGTGGCCGTTATGCCAAAGGGTGGCACGCAAGGCTGGCATTGGTCTTCATAAGACTTCAGCATGTTAAATAAGTGTAGGCGTCCTCCGCTGACGGTGATACCCTGTACACTGGGCAACGGCTCAGTACTGTATAGCAGGTGATTTTTGACCCAAAGGGCGGCAGCGGCAGGGTTGGCCTCGGCCATGGCCGCGAGGTTGTTACAGGGTGCAGCGTAGAGTAGAGCAATGGCGCCTGCTACCAATGGCGTAGCAAAGGAAGTACCGGAGTGAGCGCCATAGTTGTTGTTGGGTCGCGCAGAGAAAACACCCTCGCCATAGGCGCCTAAGTCAATGGACACTGCTCCCCAGGCCGCGTCGGAAGCTTTTTGGTTTTGACGAGTAAGGCTGGTTACGCTGATGAGGAAATCGCTGGGGCAGGTGGTGGGCAGGTCGCCGTAGGTATCCACGTCAACGGGTAGGTTAGCCGTTGCGGCAATGCTCAGGATGCCCGCGCTACCCAAGGAGTCGAAGGCGGCGCACCACAGCGGCGCATCGGAGGGCTTGCCGCCATTGATGCCCCAGGAGCAATTGACCGCCACGACGAAGGCGCCTTGTTTGCCTTGGGTAGCGTTGTGGCGGCGCCGCGCGCGCAGCACGTAGTCAAAAGCAGCGAGGATGACGTCTTCGGTGCTGCTGCCGGCGACGAAGAGGACCTTCACGGCCCAATTGACGCCTGCAATGCCGGTGTTGTTGTTGCCTCGCGCTCCTGCTAATGCCGCAATAGGGGTGCCGTGGGTCGTGGAGATGCCGCTTATCTGGTCGTTTTGGGCTGAGACGTTCCAGCCTCGAAAGTCGTCCACGTAGCCGTTCTGGTCGTTGTCAATGCCATCGCCGGGGATTTCAGCCCAGTTGTACCACATATTGGGCGAGAGGTCTTCGTGCAAGGCATCTATGCCGCTGTCCACAATGGCCAGCACGATAGTATCGCCCTGAGGAGTAAGCCCCCCTGTGGTGATGTCCCAGGCCTGCTCGGAAGCCAAGTCAGCACCAACCACGCCGCCACCTGCGCCTGTGTTTCGATGATGCCACTGACTGTTGTAGAATGGGTCATCGGGTGTAATGTCCGCCGAAAAATGTCGGCTCTCTATGCGGTGATTGTGCTGTGCCACCCGAACCTCTGGCTGGGTATTCAGCCAAGAAAGGAGGTCCCTGGCGTGCTCCTCTGGAGGGCTTATGTCGAGTAGCCAAATATCGAGCGCCTCTGCCACACGCGAACAAGTAACGCGGTCTCGGCCCCAGAAGGCCTGGGCGCGCTGCAGTAAGTCATCAAGCGAGTAACCTTTTTGTAATTGAAAAAGTGCCTGCCCAGAGACGTACGAGACTTGCGCCCTAAGCGCTCCTGTTACTCCAACCAAAAGCCAACACAGAAGGAGAGTTTTTTTCATGGCGCCTATAACAATCTAAAGCGACAAAAGTAGCAGAGCATGACAGGGTGTTTTGGCTACTTCTCTACATAAATCTATATTTGGCCAGAAAGCGAGGGGCGTGAAGGCAGCGCCAAGCAAACTTCAATGCCTCCATGAGGCAAGAACAGAAAATACGGCCAGATGGGTGAAATCTCGTCTTTCAGGGCGTAAACCGTTAAATCAGACAGAGGTACCGTTCAAAAAAATTTTTTCTCACTTTCTTTGCAGACCGTTGCAGTAGGTGTCTGAAAAGTCAGACCCCCAAGCATCGCTAATCAACACTTCAAACTACTACTTCATCACTTTTATGCTCATGGTCAGGTTACTGCTCATCACCTTGCTGTGCTTTTTTCACGCGCTTGTTCTTCGCGCACAGTTTCCTCAACAATGCCCCAGCAACAATCACCCCGCTGAAGACTTCTGCCAGAACATCTGTATTTACTGCAATTTCAATGGATATTCGGGCAGTTCCGCAGGGTATACGGGGCAGACGCCTCCTGGAGGGTTCTGCGGTACCATTGAGAACGAACAATGGCTTGGCTTTATCGCCGGGGCTCCAGTAGCCACTTTTACTGTTACGCCCACTGGATGCCAAAATGGCGATGGCATGCAAATAGCCCTGTACACCAGCTGCTCAGACCCTTACATTGAGTGTAATGTGGGTAGTCAAGGTAATGGAAACAATCCTGTCTCTATCACGGCCAACTTGACGCCTGGGGTCAACTATTTCCTGTTAATTGATGGTTATGCCGGCGACCAGTGTAGTTTTACGGTTACCGTATCGCCACCCAATGCTGCGCAGGCGCCACCCATTGCACCTACGGGAGCCATTCAAGGGCCGGCAACGATATGCCCCGGCGGCACGACGACCTACCAAATACCCACCGTCAACGGCGCTGGTGCTTACGAGTGGAATGCGCCTCCTGGCTGGCTTATCAATGGTATGCCCTCTCCAGCCATCATCGAGGCGCCTGGTGGCAATGTGGTTACGGTTACCGCTGGCCCGACAGGAGGCCAGATATGTGTGCAACCCATCAGTTCTTGCAATACAGGTGTGCAGGTGTGCCGCACTATCAATGTGGTGCCCATTCCACCTACCATCCTGCCACCCGTCATTGTGTGCAATGAGGATCTGCCCTACACCCTGCCGTGGGGGCAAGACGTCTCCGTCAGCGGCACTTATCAGACCACCTACCAGTCCTACCAGGGCTGCGACAGCGTGGTCAGACAGCAGGTTACGGTGCGCGCACCCATCACGCGCAATTTAGGCTCACAGTCTGTGTGTTTTGGCTCTTGCTTCACCGTGTGCGGCGAAGAATTCTGCGACCCAGGGAGCTATTCTTTTGTCTGTCAGTCCTTTGAGGGCTGCGATAGTGTCATCACGTTTTCCATCAACGTCGTGGAGCCGGTAGCCCAAATCATCGGTGGCGGCGTCATCACTTGCGCCAATCCGGTCATTACGCTGAACTCCGCTCCCTCTTCGGGTGCTAAAATTTGGCGCGATGGCAACGGCGTGGTGCTCGGTACGGGCAATACGGTCAACGTCAGCAGTCCGGGCTTGGTCATCCTCACTGTAACGGCTTTTGCCGGTGGGAATCAGTGCGTGAAGAGCGACACGGTGCAGATTACGGCCAACACGACGCCTCCGGTGGTGAGCGCATCTGGCGGTTTTTTGGGCTGCGGCAATGCACAGGCGCAGTTGAATGCGTCTTCGAACGTTCCGGACGCCACCTTTGCGTGGGCGCCTCCGGTGGGTTTGAGCAATCCAAACATACCCAACCCGTTAGCGTCGCTGCCGGGCACCTACACGGTAACGGCCACCAACCCGGCGAATGGATGCACGGCCACGGCCACGGCTACGGTAACAGGGAATACCGACCCGCCCAGCGCCTCCGCCACAGGAGGCGTCATTACCTGTGCTGCATCCTCCGTAACCCTGCAGGCATCCACCAACGCTCCGGGCGCCACCTTCGCCTGGAGTGGGCCAGCGGGCTTCACCTCTACGGCGCAAAACCCGACGGTATCTGCGGGCGGTACCTACACCGTTACCATCACCAACCCGCTCAACAACTGCACGGCCTCGACGACGGCGACGGTGAGTGTGAATACGACGGCTCCGCAGGCGTCGGCTTCGGGAGGCGTCATCTCTTGCAATACCCCCATCGTTACCCTCAGCGGTAACTCGCCCACCAATGGCGTTACGTGGAACTGGAGCGGCCCGGGCGGCTTTTCTTCTGCTCAACAAAACCCTCAGGTGGACACGGCGGGCACCTACACCCTTATCGTTACCAACCCCATCAACGGCTGCACCTCTTCGGCCACCGCATCGGTAAGCGGAAACACCCTGCCGCCTGAGGCTTCTGCATCGGGAGGGCTTATCTCCTGCGCTGTGCCCTCCATCGCTCTGCAGGGCGCCTCCTCCACGCCGGGAGCCTCCTTCGCCTGGACGGGACCGGGCGGTTTCTCCTCCAACCAACAAAACCCACTGGTCAGTGTCGCCGGAGACTACGTCCTCACCGTTACTGGCCCCAACGCTTGCACCGCCACCGACACCGCAGAGGTCGTCGGTGATTTTGACCAGCCCGATGCCTCAGCCACTGGCGGCGTTATCACTTGTTTGTCCTCTACCACTGTCATCAACGGCTCCTCCAATACACCCAATGTTACCTTCCGGTGGGTTGGCCCAAACCAGGGCAATTACGACGGCCCTTCGCCCACCGTGTCCAACTTGGGCATTTACACCCTCATCGTAACGGCTCCTAACGGGTGTACCGCCACTGCCACCGCAGAGGTGGTGCCAGACTCGGACATCCCCCAAGTGGCGGCCGTGGGCGGCACCCTCACGTGTACAGTGCAGTCGGTAACGCTGAGCGGTACCTCGAACACGCCCGGAGCAACGTTTGAGTGGACGGGGCCAGGAGGTTTCTCTTCTACGGAGGAAGACCCTACGGTAACGCTGCCGGGCGTGTATGTCTTGACGGCAACAAATCCAGCCAACGGCTGCACGGCCGTAGCCACCGCACCAGTGGTACTGGATGACGCTCCGCCTCAGGCGCAAGCCTTGGGCGGCACGCTCACGTGCAGTGCGCCACAAATTAGCCTCAGCGCTTCCTCGCCCACTGGAGGCGTTTCGTGGACTTGGAGCGGACCTGGCGGCTTTACGTCGAACCAGCAGAACCCCCAGGTGAGTGAGGCTGGCACTTACGACCTCACTGTTACTGGCCCTAACGGATGCACCTCAACGGCGCAGGCCACCGTGTTGGCTGACCAAACGCCGCCTAACGTGAACGCTAACGGCGGCACCCTCTCCTGCAGCGTGCAGCAACTCAACCTGACCGCTTCGGCCAACGTGAATGTGTCGTGGACGTGGTCGGGGCCTAACGGCTTCTCTTCCACTGAGCAGACCCCCACCGTCAGCCTCCCTGGCAATTATGAAGTTACCGCAACAGCCGCAAACGGATGTACCTCAACGGCTCAGGCCTCTGTAACTCAAGACATCACCCCACCAGACATCGCAGCACAGGGCGGAACCATCACCTGCGCACAGCCTCAAGTGCAACTACAGGGATCTTCTGCCACCACCGGCGCTTCCTTCCGATGGATAGGCCCGGGCGGGCTGGATACGGCAGAACCTATGCCCTTGGTCAATTTGGGTGGCGCTTACACTCTCGTCGTAACAGCGCCCAACGGCTGCACATCGGAGCAGACCGTAGATGTGCTGACCAACACGCAGCCACCCTCTGTCTTTGCTGCAGCCCTCGATGTGCTCACCTGCGCCACGACGTCTGTGGTGATTGAGGCGACGGCAACGAACGCGGCCTCACCGGCGGTGTCCTACGAGTGGAGCGGGCCAGGTGGTTTTAGCAGTATGGAAGAAGACCCGCAGGTGTCAGAGGCTGGGACGTACACGGTGGTGGTAACGTCGGAGAATGGATGCACCAACAGCGCTCAGGCCACCGTCAGCCAGAACATCACCCAGCCTGACGTGAGCGCACAAGGCGACACCATCACCTGCACCATCACCTCGGCAGACATCTCTGGCATCTCTAACACTCCAGGCGTCGTTTACCAGTGGATAGGCCCCAGCGGTTTCTCTTCTAACCAGCCCAGCACCACCGTCAGCCAACCGGGTTCCTACACCCTCACCGTAACGGCCCCCAACGGTTGCACCAGCACCGCCACCGCTGAGGTGGTGCTGGATGCAGAGTTTCCAGACCTGATTGCCTCATCTTCCAATGATTTGAACTGCACCAATGTGGAGGCGGTGCTTTCTGCCCAGAGCAACACTGCGGGCGTTGTCTTCGAATGGGCAGATGCCAGTGGCGTTTTTGCTTCGACTCCTCAAGTGGTCATTGCGGCTGGCGGCACTTACACCGTCAGCGTTGTCGCGCCGAATGGTTGTATCAGTTCAGAGACGCTGGTGGTGCTGCAGGACTTTAACCAGCCAGGCGCTACGGCCAGCGGCGACACCATCAACTGCATCTCCGGATTCGGCCAGTTGAGTGCCAACTCGCCCACAGCAGGAGTATCTTTCCTGTGGACAGGCCCAGACGGTTTCTCTTCCACCCAACCTAACCCCCAGGTCAGCATAGCAGGCCTCTACGAGTTACTCGTTACCGGCCAAAACGGATGCACCTCTACGGCAAGCGCCACCATCTGGGCCAATGTGGACGCCCCAGAGGTCATCGTCAGCGGCGCCGGAACCCTCACCTGTGCCAACCCACAACTCACCCTATCTGCTCAGATCATCACCCCAGGCGCCACAGGCGTCTGGACTGGGCCAGGAGGCCTCAACAGCCCTGACTCCTCCATCACGGTTAACCAACCGGGCACATACACTTACACCGTAACTGCGCTCAACGGCTGCATCACCGCTCCAACCCTCTCTGTTGACCAGGACATTACGCCACCGCAGAATGTTGTGGTTATCGGTGGAATCATCTCCTGCGCTCAGCCTCAGATTACCCTGCAGGCCAACTCCTCAACGCCCAACGTTACCTTCGCCTGGACAGGCCCGGGCGGTTTTAGTTCCAACCAGCAAAACCCCCAAGTGAATGCCGCCGGTTCTTACACCGTGCTGCTGACCAACACCCAAAACGGATGCCAGGCCACCGCAGTAACAAACGTGGTGGGAGACTTCGCAGCACCTACTGTGAGCGCTTCGGCGCCCCTCATTACCTGTGCGGTGCCCACCGTCAACATCAGCACCACCGCTTCGCCGGCAAATGTAACATACCAATGGAGCGGACCGGACATCAACGCGGGCAACCAGACGGCACCCAACCCCCAGGTGTCGGTGGCAGGCACGTACACGGTGGTGGTGCGCGCTGCCAACGGCTGCACCCAGAGCGATACGGTGGAGGTGTTGGCCGACAAGACGGCCCCACAGAACGTAGCCGCCTCCGGCACTACCCTCACCTGCACACAGCCTTCCAACGCCATTGGCGTAAACACCTCTACGGCCGGCGCCACCTTCGCATGGACAGGGCCGGGCGGTTTTTCGTCCAGCGCTCAGAACCCACAGGTCAACCAAGCGGGCACCTACACGGTAGTGGTGCAAAACCCTGCCAACGGATGCACCGCAACGGCAACGGCTACTGTGCAAGCAGACCAGCAGCCACCCAGCATAACGGCCCAGGGCGGCATTGTAACGTGCGCTCAGCCATCGCTGCCACTGACGGCCACCTCCAACCCTCCTGGTGTGAATTGGGCCTGGACGGGGCCGGGTGGTTTTTCCTCTAACCAACAAAACCCGCAGGCTACGCAGGCGGGTACGTACACCCTCGTGGCCACTAACCCCTCCAACGGATGCTCCGCTACGGCCACAGCAACACTCATCGCAGACCAGCAGCCGCCCCAACTGAGCATACCAAACCCGCCGCTGCTGACGTGCAACACCACGCAAGTAAGCCTAGCCGTGCAGGTTACACCCACAGGCGCTTATACCTATCAGTGGACAACACAGAACGGAAACATCGCCTCCGGAGCCAACAGCCCAACGGCTGTGGCTACCGCCGCAGGAGCATACTCTGTCCTCGTTACAAGCCTCCAAAACGGATGCTCCGCAACGGCCAGCACAACAGTGAGGGCCGACTCGGCCACCATCAGCGGAGCCCAATTGATGCCCAAAGATGTGTCCTGCTACGGCAGAAAAGACGGCTCCTTGAGGGTAATCGCCGTACAGGGCGGCACGCCGCCATACCTGTTCGGCATTGGCAACGGCCCGATGTCGCCTCAGGTGGAGTTTTCAGCGCTGGCCCCAGGCACGTACACGCTCAACATCCAGGACGTGAATGGGTGCGAGTGGAGCTCGTCCTTCTCCATTGGAGAGCCGGAGGAACTTCTCGTCGAACTTGGGCCAGACACCACCATCTTCCTGGGCGATGCAGTTCTCATCAGTTTGGACAATGTGGTCAACTTCCCGGGCCGGGTGGTGAGCACGCGGCTGGAGCCAGCCGAATGGGCGGACTCCCTTAGCCGCGAATTGTATCCGCTGCACTCGTTCCGCTACTCCCTCACCGTGGTGGACTCCAACGGCTGCAGGGCGTCGGATAGCCGCTTAGTAATAGTGGACAAGACGCGGTTTGTGTACATACCAAATGTGTTCTCGCCGGATGCCGCCAATGAAAACAGTTCCTTCTTCATCTCGGCGCGTTTCCCAAAACACGTAACGAACATCAGGTCGTTCCTCATCTTCGACCGATGGGGCAATGCGGTCTTTGAGCGCTTCAACTTCCCGCCCAACGACCCCTCTTTGGGTTGGGATGGAAACGTCAGAGGTTCTAAAGGCCAGCCCGGCGTGTACGTGTATTTTGCTGAAATTGAATTCGTGGACGGCGAAACCATCCTCTACAAGGGCGATGTAACCTTGGTGCGATAAAGGTTTTTGAAATGGTAAAGGCGACTCGTCTCATCGGTGTGGTGGGGCGAGTCGTTTTTTGAGAAAACGAGATTAGATAGGCGCATACGCGAAAGTGCCGCTTTGTCATTAGCCGCGGCCAGAAGTGGGCAGTGAAGAATGAATGGTTCTGGGAGGTTTGTGCCTTGTGGCAGCCTCTTTTCTTAAAAAATTGAAAAGGGTAGAATTTTCCGGATTGCCCACAGGGTCAACTGTTTTAAAGACAAATCTCTTCCTCAAGGTGGCGTAAGGGGGAGTTCCCTTGCAGTCATATCCTTTTCCTCCGCCGTTTTTTGGGTGAAACCCACATTTCGCACCCATGATATGCAGATTTACAAATTATTCTTCCCACTTTAGGCCATAAATTGGCCCAAAACCTGACGCTTTTTCCCACTTGCCACCCAAAACACTCATAAGAACAATCTACCACTTGGCGTGTCAGTGTCGGCGTGACTTCGAGTCCGCCGACACTTAGTTACAACAATCTACCACTTTGAGTCGCGTTAAAGCCAGGTGCTGTTTGAGTGGGAGAATATTACCAGATAAAGACTGTTTTTTGCCTTCCGGTGGGAGAAATAATTCTCAAAAGCGAGATTTAAGGGTGCGGAATGTAGGGTGAAAAACGGCTGCCGGCTTCGGGTCGCTGCTGTGGGCATAGCGACTGGACGCAGCTTCTGTTTGGTCCCGCGCCTGTTTGCGTCTCGCTTTCGGGCCTTAATAATCGCGAAATGCAACCTCTCGGCCCCGCTCCCTGCAAGCACGGCGACCCGCGGGTGCAGCTGCGCCGTTATTAAGATCCAGGGGCGAGACGGGCACATGCCAAGCCTAAGCCCAAGGCGCTATGGGTGTGGGTACGCGAAAAAGCCAAGTCAAGGCACTAAGGCCGTTTTTCTCCCCCAAAAAACAGCCTTGGTGAGGGGGTGGAAAAGCGGCAGATGTGGAGCGAGTGGCTTGGAAAACAGGCTCCGAACTTCTCGGTAGGAAATGGGTACCTTTTCAAGTAAGAAGAAAAGCTGGGAGCGCCGGGTGCGACGGCCGGGACTTCGCCACACTATCAAGGGCCGGGGGCGGGACGGAAATACGGTAGGCTGTAGCGGCGCATTAGGGTCTTTTGCGAACTTTGCGGAAGCGGGGCTGTTTTCCCCGTGCGCATTTATTATTCAACACCTGAAGTAAAAGTCTATGGCAAGTTGGTTGTTGTATCTCCTTATCACTGTAGCTGCCTATGCGGGCATGGAGTTCATGGCGTGGTTTACACATAAGTATCTGATGCACGGGCCGCTGTGGAGCTGGCACGAAGATCACCACAAGCCGCGGCACGAGAAGCACGGCTTTTTTGAGAAGAACGACCGTTTCTTTTTGGTTTTTGCCATTCCGAGCATGATTTGCTATCTCATCGGTGGTCTGACGGAGCACACTTGGGCGCTATTCGTCGGGGTGGGCATTTCGCTGTATGGCCTGACTTATTTTCTTATTCACGACGTGTACATTCACCAGCGTTTTAGATGGTTCAGGCAGCTGGACAGTACTTACTCGCGCGCCATCTTGCGCGCTCATGGGGCACACCATGCGAAGACGACGAAGGACGGCTGCGAGTCGTTTGGGTTGCTGGTAGTGTCGCCCAAGTACTTTAAGAAGCGCAGCGCCCAGAAAGAGGAGACGGTTCAGGAGCAATCCTGAGAAACTTCTGAAGAACCGGCTAACGCACCTTCCTTGCATGGCGAGATGAAGGTGCGTTTTTTCATTTTTAGTGCGCATTGGCAGGTCTGCCTATATTTGCGCGCTTTTTTCAACCCGATTGTTTCGCTTCACTTGAATTATACGGTATGCAAATCCAAGGAGTTGTACGCTTTTTCCTGATTGCGCTGACGGTTGTTTGCCTGTATCAGTATCTGCTCATCATTCCTACCAGTAATATTGAGGGGGCAGCGGCTCGTTACGCTGACGAGCGGCACGCCCAGAACCCGGCGGTGTCGTGGCGTACGTATTATAGCGCGTATCTGGACTCGCTGTCGAGCGAAACGGTGTTCACCATTCCGCTCATCAAGAAATTCACATACGCCGACCTCAAGAAGAGCCAGTTGGCCATGGGCCTTGATCTGAAAGGGGGCATGAGCGTGCTGTTGCAGGTGGACTTGAAGGACTTCGTCAAGAATCTTTCGGGTAACAGCACCGACCCGACCTTTCTGCAGGCACTGGAAAAGGCGGCGGAGATGCAAAAGACCCAGCAGACGGACTTCATTACGCTTTTTGCTAACGCCTGGAAAGAGGTGGGTGGCGGCAAATCGTTGGCATCTATTTTTGCTCGCAATGAGACGCTCCGCGGTCAGATAACGTTTGAGTCGCCCGATGCGGAGGTGCTGCGCGTCATTCGTCAATTGGCCAACACAACAGTGGACGAAACCTACAAGCGCCTCAAGCAGCGCATTGACAAGCTGGGCGTGGTGCAGCCTAACGTCAGCCTGGATGCTGCGCGCGACCTCATCTTGGTGGAGCTGCCCGGCATTGACAACCCACAGCGGGCGCGCAACATGCTGCAAAAGAGCGCCAAACTGGAATTCTGGGACACTTATCGCTTTGGTGATGAGGGCATTTCGCAAGCTCTAGAGACCGCAGATAACAAGCTAAAGGTGCTCATGGCCGGCGACACGAGCTTGCTGGTAACGGTCAAAGATATTCAGTACGTTTACCCGACCCGCCCCGATGGCACGGTGGACTCTTCGGCCACTCCAGAGATGAAAATTGTAGATAAGCCTGCTACGCCCGAGGGCGACGGGCCGCTGTTCCGCCTGCTGACGCGCGCCAACGACCCGCGCAGTGTGGTCATTGGGTACGCCGACAAGAACAAGATGCGGGCCATTTCGGAAATGCTCGAACGGCCCGATATCCGCGCGCTTTTCCCGGTGGACCTGATGTTCCGCTGGAGTCTCAAGCCCGTGCCCGAACGCGAGGGTAACTCTTCGGTGGCGGGCAAATACGAGCTGTACGCCCTCAAGAAGTGGCGCAACCAGGACAAGCCACGTCTCGATGGCAGTGTCGTTACTCGCGCCAGTGAGCAACCAGACCCCACAACGGGCGAAGTAACGGTAAGTCTCTCGATGAACAACGAGGGGGCGAGCATCTGGGCCGAAATGACCCGCCAAGCCTATGAAGGCGGCAACCGCGAAATCGCTATCGTGCTCGACGATGAGGTAGTGAGTGCTCCGCGCGTGATCAACCCCATCGAAGGCGGCAACTCCTCCATCACGGGCGGTTTTACGCTAGAAGAGGCCAAAGACTTGGCCAACATCCTCGAAGTGGGCAAGCTCCCCGCCGGTACGCGCATTGTGCAGGAGAGTCAGGTAGGCCCGTCGCTGGGTGCTGACAATATCCGCAAGTCGCTCCTCGCTATGATTCTGTCGGTGGTGCTGCTATGCGCCTTCATGATAGCCTACTATGCGCGTGGTGGTGTCATCTCTGTCATAGCCTTGTTAGCCAATCTTTTCTTTATTATCGGCACGCTGGCTTCGATGGGCACCGTGCTGACTTTGCCCGGCATCGCAGGTATCGTGCTGACGCTGGCTACCGCCGTAGATGCTAACGTGATCATCTACGAGCGCATACGCGAAGAGCTACGCGCTGGTATGGAGGGCATCAAGGCTATCACCACGGGCTTCACCCGTGCCTTGCCTGCCATCATTGACGCCAACGTTACCACGCTGCTGACGGCCTTTGTGCTCATGTACTTTGGCCTTGGCCCCATTAAAGGCTTCGGCACCGTACTCATGGTCGGTATCTTCAGCACCATGTTTACTGCTGTGCTCGTCAGCCGCCTCATGACTGAGTGGCGGCTCAAGCGCGGCAAAGAGATGACCTACAGCTACCCTTGGTCGGAAAAATGGCTCGTAGGTGTCAATGTGGATTGGATAAGCAGGCGCAAATACGCCTATGCTTTTTCTGCGGCCATTATCCTCATTGGGATTGCGTCTTTCTTCCTGCGCGGCTTCGAGTTGGGGGTAGACTTCAAAGGCGGCTACTCGTTCAACGTCCAGTTTGACCAGCCCGTATCGTTGGATAAACTTCGCCCAGCACTTTCGCAGGCTTTTGGTGGAAACCCCGTTGTGAAAGCGGTGAGCACCACCAACACCTACAACATCACCACTTCCTACCTCATTGACGACACCAGCCCGGACGTGATGGACAAGGTGATTGCTAAACTGCACGAGGGCATCAGTGCAGCGGGCTACTCGACGAGCCTCGAGAACTTTAAGAATACCGATGGCTCGGGCACGCATATTCTCTCCTCGAGCCAGGTAGGCCCCACAGTGGCAGACGACATCCGCAACTCCTCTTTCTCGGCCACCATCTGGGCGTTGGGTCTCATCTTCTTATACCTGCTGGTGCGCTTCCGCCGTTGGCAGTTCTCATTAGGCGCCGTGCTCGCGCTGTTTCACGACGTGCTCATCACGCTGACGTTCTTCACCCTGCTGCACGGCATCGTGCCTTTCTCGCTGGAGATTGACCAGGCCATCATCGCCTGCATCCTGACGGTTATCGGCTACTCGGTGAACGATACCGTGATAGTGTATGACCGTATCCGGGAGTTCATCAACACCTACATCGGGCGGCCCAAGGAGGAGGTCTTTAATATGGCCATCAACACTACGCTGAGCCGCACGCTCATCACCTCGGGCACTACGCTGGCGGCGGCTTTGGTGCTCTTCCTCTTCGGCGGCGATGCCACCAAGGGCTTTGCCTTCGGTATGTCGGTGGGTATCCTTTTCGGTACTTATTCGTCGGTGTTTGTTGCTTCGTCGCTGGTAGTTGACCTTACTAAGGAGCGCATTCTCAGCGGCAAGGTCGCGGAGGAAAAAACTACTTCTTCGGCTAAACCGGCGGTGAAGAAGGTGAAAGCCTGAGACACCGGCGGATGGAATATTATCAATTTGGGCGGCTTCTGTCTTTGCGCAGAGGCCGCCCAAAGGCTTTTTGGAGTGAGAGACCGAAAGCTGAAACCTACATTCCGCACCCTTAAATCTCGCTTTTGAGAATTATTTCTCCCACCGGGAGGCAAAAAACGGTCTTTATCTGGTAATATTCTCCCACTCAAACAGCACCCGGCTTTAACGCGACTCAAAGTGGTAGATTGTTGTAACTAAGTGTCGGCGTGACTCGAAGTCGTGCGCCAATTGGTCCTCTTTTGCGCCTGCGCACCCGAGGAAGCGCCCCCCTTGCGCGAGTTGGTGCCCCCCTGGGGCCTGCGCGCCGACCATCCGGTGGTCCGGGTCAACTGGTACCATGCGGTAGCCTATCTCAACTGGCTGAGCCGCAAGCGCGGATATGCGCCGGCTTATCGGATAGACCAGCAGCGCAAAGACCCCAACAACCTGAACGACACCGACGGGAAGAAGTGGACGGTGGAGCGCATCGCCGGTGCCGATGGGTACCGGCTGCCCACCGAGGCCGAGTGGGAATGGGCGGCCCGCGGCGGGCGCGCGGCATGGGCCCAAAACCTCGCCTATGCCGGCAGCAACGACCCCGACGAGGTCGCCTGGCACCAGGGCAACGCCGAGGGGCAGACCCAACCCGTGGGGCAGAAGAAGCCCAACGCCTTGGGCCTTTTCGACATGTCGGGCAACGTCTAGGAATGGTGCTGGGACTGGTACGCCGAGGACTACTACCTCCACAGCCCGCGCCACAGCCCGGCCGGCCCGCACCAGGGCCGCTTTCGCGTGTTGCGCGGCGGCGCGTGGTACCATTTGTTTTCGGTTGCGCGGGCGTCGTTTCGCGGCGGGAATCTTCCGAACGTTAGGAGCAGCGATGTGGGTTTTCGGGCGGCGCAGGACTAATCCTGTGTGCTTTTACCCTATTACCCTTTTTATTTTTTTCTTTACGGCGCGAAGCGCCGTCGCGTATATTTTTAAAAAAAGCGCTTTTATAGGGATATGACGCGTTTTTGGGCTTTTTGGGGTCTGTTTTGGTGGTTTGGCGTGGTCATAGGTCAGCCTTTTTCCGTATTGACGTACAACATCCGGTACGACAACCCTGCGGACGGAGAGAACGCATGGGTGGAGCGGCGCCATTTTCTGGCGGGGCAGTTGCGCTTTTACGGGCCAGATATCATCGGGGTACAGGAGGCGCTGAAGCGCCAATTGGACTTTTTGCAGGAGCATCTACCCGAATACGCGTGGGTGGGCGTTGGACGTGATGACGGGCAGGAAGCAGGGGAGTACTCGGCGATTTTCTTTCGCAAGGGGCGTTTTGTGTTGCGCCAGAGCGGCACATTTTGGCTGTCGCCCACGCCGGAGGTGGTGTCGAAGGGGTGGGATGCGGCGCTGCCGCGTATCTGCACCTGGGCACTACTGGAAGACACCGTGGCCAAGCGACACGTGTGGGTATTCAACACCCACTTCGACCACATTGGCCGAGAGGCGAGGCGCCAATCGGCCTCGCTGTTGCTGATGCGGCTGTGGGAGATGAACCGCCAGGGCTACCCGGTCATTGTTATGGGTGACCTGAACGCCGGGCCAAACACGGAGCCAGTGAACATCCTGCGGCGCGAGCTGCACGACGCGCGCACGCGCAGCCAGGAGCCAGCCTTTGGGCCAGAGGGCACGTTCAACGGCTTCCGCTTCCACGAGCCTGTGGAGTTGCGCATTGACTACATCTTCACCTCTGCCGACCTGCGCGTGCGCAAATACGCCGTGCTGAGCGACTCCAAGAACTGCCGCTATCCTTCCGACCACCTGCCGGTGTATGCGCTGTTAGAATGAGGCGCTCAGCGCCCCAGCGGGAGCCCCCACACCAGCGGCAGGGCGAAATAGGCAAAGGCCAATAGCGCCAACACAGCGATGAGGTCTAGCCATAGCCCGGCGCGCGCCATATCTCGGATGTTCAGGTAACCCGAGCTGAATACGATGGTGTTGGGCGCCGTAGCCACCGGCAAGGCAAAGCCAAACGACGCCGCCACCGCCGCTCCCAGCAGCAGGCCGAAGGGATCAATGCCGATGGCTTGGGCCAGCACTGCCAGCACGGGCATCATCATGGAGGCCGTGGCGATGTTGGAGGCTATCTCGCTAATGAACGACACGACCGTAAATACCGCCAGGGCGATGGGCAACGGCGGCCATTCGTTGAGGCCGCGCATCTGAGCGCCCAACCAGCCCGCTAAGCCGCTGGTCTCGAAGCCGCGCGCCAGGGCCAACCCACCGCCAAAAAAGAACAGCACTCCCCACGGTATGCGCGACGCCGACGGCCAGTCGAGCAGGGCTTGGCGCGGCCCATCCTTGCCCGCCGGCACCACAAAGAGCAACAGCGCTCCGCAAATGGCCACGATGACGTCGTTGCTGTTGGGCACATAACGATACCACAGCAGCGAACCCGTAAGCCAGCACAGGATGACTATGCCAAACAACACCATCAGCCGCCGCTCAGCAGAGGACATCGGCCCCAGGCGCTTCAAGTGTGTATCGAGCACCGCCCGGTAAGCGCCCGCATCCAGCGCTTCGGCGCGCTGCGGATAAATGCGCATCAGCAACCACCAACACAACATCAGCAACAGGGCGGAAAACGGAAAGCCAAAGGCAAACCACTGCCAGAAACTCACCTCGATACCCATCTCGCTTTTGACGTAGCCGAGAAACACGGCATTAGTAGGTGTCCCGATGAGCGTGGCTACCCCGCCAATCGAGCAGGCGTAGGCCAAACCCAACATAAGTGCCTTGCGGAAGTTAGCGCTGCTGGTAGCGCTGTTTTCCAGCTGCCCCCCAGACACGGCAATGGCTACCGGTGTCATCATCACCGCCGTAGCCGTATTCGAAATCCACATCGAGAGCGCAGCCGTAGCCAGCATAAAGCCCAATACGATGCGCGCGGGCTGATGCCCCATCCAGCACACCAAGTTGAGCGCAATGCGCGAGTGCAGGTGCCAGCGCTCGATGGCTTGCCCAAAAAGCAAACCCGACAGGAAGAGAAAAATGATCTCATTGCCAAACTCAGCCGATACTTTCTTGAGCGGCATGATGCCACACAGCGGAAAAAGTACCAAGGGCAACAGGGCGGTTACCGTAATAGGTACTACCTCGGTGATCCACCAAATAGCCATCCAGGCCGTGATACCCATAGCCAAGCGCGTGGTGGGCGTCATGTCGGGCGCTATCGGCACTGTTGCTAATAATAAGAAGGCTAATGGGCCAGCAAGTAGGGCAAGGGTGGTGCGTCGCATAAGAGCAAGACTGCGCGATTTTTTGGGCAGCAAGGTAAAGGTTAAAATGGTGTGTGTTGAATAGTTGGAATGATGCGCGAATGGTGGATCCCAATCTCTATTAGGGTCGGCTTTTTACAAAAAGCCGTTGCCCCAAGTGCGGAGACACTAAGCCGCAGTTGCGCCACTATTAAAGGCCAGAAACGAGCGGAAAGAAGAGCGGCGAATACAGGACTTTTCCATGATGCCTCGGATAAGTCTGGCCATAAGCTTCATTTTTGCTTTCTCCATTGTAGAAAGGGCGTTTTTCATGAAATACTTGTCTTTTTTCGTTGGCCTGTTGGCTTTCTTCGCTGCTTTTGCACTGCGCGCACAAGAGTATCCTTTTTCCATCCATCGAGAAGAGTCGGAGCGCTACCGTCGGCTGGGCATCCGCCCAGAAGAGTGGCAGCATATCAATGCACCATCAGTACCTGCATTTGAGCGGGGTGCCGACGACTGTACACTCAACAAGCGCGTCTTTGGATGGCACCCTTACTGGAGCAACGGCCTAGAGACCCACTACCAGTGGAACCTCCTGAGCGATCTGTGTTACTTTTCCTACGAGGTCAATCCGCAAGATGGCAACCCGCTCAACACCTACAGCTGGTCCACAGCCAACGTAGTAACCCAAGCCTTAGCCCGCGGCGTGCGCGTACACCTGTGTGTAACGCTCTTCAGCGACCACGCTACTTTTTTCAGCCGCACTACCGCCCAGCAAAACCTCATCAACAACCTCATTGCCCTCCTCAAGCAGCGCGGCGCGCATGGGGTCAACATTGACTTTGAACTGGTGCCGCTTGCCCAAAAAGCCGCGCTGACAGATTTCATGATAGCCCTGAGTACTCAGATGAAGAACCAACTACCCGGAGCAGAGCTCTCCATCGCCCTGCCCGCTGTGGACTGGAGTGGCGTCTTCGATGTGGCCACCATGGCGCCCTATGTGGACCTGTTCATCGTTATGGGCTACGATTACTACTGGAGTGGAAGCCCGGTGGCAGGGCCTGTAGATCCGCTATACAGTTTTTCGTCCACTTTTAACTACAACCTCTCCCGCTCGATAACGACCTATCTGCGTGCGGGCGTGCCGCGCCACAAATTGCTCCTCGGTTTGCCCTATTATGGGCGCGAATGGGAGACATCCGGCCCTCAAATACCTTCCAATACCACGGGCAACTTCAGCGCCGCCCGCACCTATCGGAATGTGCGCAACAGCCCCAGCACCTACCAGCAGCGCCAAGACCACTACCCAAGCGCATCCTCTTGCTTCGTGTACCAGACAGGGCCTAACGTGTGGCGTCAGTGTTTCATCAACTCCGAGTACACCCTTGCTCGCCGCTACCAACTCGCCCTGCAGCGAGACCTCGGGGGCATCGGCATCTGGGCACTGGGCTACGACGCCGGATACTCGGAGCTGTGGGACCTCCTGCGCGACCACTTCACCAACTGCGCTCAACAACCCTGCGCCGACACCATCTACGACGGCGGTGGGCCTGCGTGGAACTACTACAACTTCGAAGACTACACCTTCACTATCGCACCGCCCAATGCCAACGGTTTGAATGTCAGATTCCTGTCGTTCGAACTCGAGAACGGCTACGACACGCTCTGGATATATGATGGCCCTTCTACGGCAGCGCCTCTCTTGGGTGCTTGGACGGGTACCCAAAGCCCAGGCCTGCTGCAAGCCAGCGGCAACAGCCTGACCTTCCGCTTTGTGTCGGATGGAGCCACCACTGGCCCAGGCTGGGTGGCGGTGTACGAGTGCGCGCCCATATCACAAGTGCCGTCGCTCAGGGCCTCCCATGCGCGTGTGCACCTATTTCCCAACCCGGCGCCCGGGGCCTTCTCGCTTCGCTTCGACGAGCCACTCTCCGGCCCAATAGAACTGCAGATGTTCGACGCCCAAGGTCGCCTGCTCCATGCAGCCTCTTTGCCTCACGCCGCCACCGGGCAAACCCTCCACGTAACCTTGCCGCCCAGCCAGTACCCCGTTGGACCTTGTTGGCTCCGCCTACGCACTCCAGACCATCTATGGAACGGGTGCGTGATGCTTTATTGAGACAGCGCTTCCGCCGCCAAGAGCCAGACATTTGGCCCCCCCCGCACAAGAGCAAAGCCAACATTCCTCTATTTTCGCGCCTAAACAAACACTACCGAAACATGACGTTACAGATTCGCTCTATGGAAGAATATCGGTCGGCCTACGAGCGCTCCGTACGCGACCCAGAGGGCTTCTGGGCAGAGCAGGCGGCCACCTTTCGCTGGCGAAAACCCTGGCGCCAAGTGCTGGAATGGAACTTCCGCGAGCCCCGCGTAGCTTGGTTTGTAGGTGGCCGGCTCAATATCACGGAAAACTGCCTCGACCGACACTTAGAAACCCAACCCGACCAGGTAGCACTCATTTGGGAACCTAACGACCCCAAGCGCAGGCCGCGCCGCCTTACCTATCGGCAGCTGCATGGTCTGGTGTGCCAGTTTGCCAACGCCCTCAAAACTCAGGGTGTACGCAAGGGCGACCGCGTGTGCCTGTACATGCCTATGGTGCCTGAGTTGGCTATAGCCGTGCTGGCCTGCGCGCGTATCGGCGCCGTCCACTCCGTAGTGTTTGCTGGCTTCAGCGCCGTAGCCTTGGCCGACCGCATTAAGGACGCCCAGGCCAAGGTCGTCATCACCGCTGACGCCAACGCGCGCGGCCCCAAAAACATCCCCGTCAAAGCCGTAGTGGACGAAGCCCTCGCCTTGGGCTGCGACAGCGTCGAGCGCGTTATCGTCCTTAAAAACACCGGCGACGACATACACATGCACCCCACGCGCGACGTCTGGTGGCACGACGCCATCAAGGGCAAGCGCAAACAATGCCAGCCCACCATCGTGGACAGTGAGGATATGCTCTTCATCCTGTACACCTCCGGCTCTACTGGCAAGCCCAAGGGCGTTGTGCATACCCACGGCGGCTATATGGTGTACACCGAGTTTACCTTTCGCAACGTCTTTCAATACCAGCCTGGCGAGGTCTATTGGTGCACCGCTGACATCGGCTGGATCACCGGCCACTCCTACATCGTGTACGGCCCACTGTTGGCCGGCGCCACCACGCTCATGTTCGAGGGCATACCTACCTACCCAGACGCCGGACGCTTTTGGGACGTCGTCCAACGCCATCGCGTCAACATCTTCTACACTGCCCCCACGGCCATACGCGCCCTCATGGCCGCCGGCGATGAGTGGGTCAAAGGCCGCCGCATGCCCTCCCTGCGCGTGCTGGGTACCGTAGGCGAGCCTATCAACGAAGAGGCCTGGCGCTGGTACCACGAGCGCGTCGGCAAAAAACGCTGCCCCATCGTGGATACTTGGTGGCAAACGGAAACCGGCGGCATCCTCATCAGCCCATTGGCCGGCATCACTCCCCTCAAACCCTGCTACGCCACCTTGCCACTGCCCGGCGTGCAGCCTTGCCTCGTGGACGCCAACGGCAACGAACTGGAGGGCAACGACGTCGAGGGCATGCTCTGCATCAAGTTCCCCTGGCCCAGCATGCTGCGCACCACCTACGGCGACCACGAACGCTGCCGCCAAACTTACTTCGCCGCTTTCAAAGACAAATACTTTACCGGCGACGGCGCCCGCCGCGACACCAACGGCATGTACCGCATCATCGGGCGCGTGGACGACGTCATCAACGTCTCTGGGCACCGCATCGGTACCGCCGAGGTAGAAGACGCCATCAACAAAGCGCCCAACGTCGTCGAGTCCGCTGTCGTGGGCTACCCACACCCTATCAAAGGCCAAGGTATCTACGCCTACGTCATCGCCACCGGCCTAGTGGGCAACCTCGAGGCCTTCCGCCAAGCCGTGCTCGACACCGTTACCCGCGAAATTGGCCCTATCGCCAAGCCCGACAAAATCCAGGTCGTACCAGGTCTGCCCAAAACCCGCTCCGGCAAAATCATGCGCCGCATCCTCCGCAAAATCGCTGAGGGCGACACCTCCAACCTGGGCGACACCACCACCCTGCTCAACCCCGAGGTTGTGGACGAAATTAAGGCCGGCGCCTTGGTCTGAACGCCCCCTTCCAATCACGCCTTCAGCCCTGGGCTGCAGCCTTTTCTTCCTTCTGTTTTTTGGGAAAAACGGCTTCCGCTCTGCGCTCCTATCTCCGCGCCTAAAGGTACGCCAGTATCCTCTGCTTAGCCCGAAGCACACCGCCGGCCCGCTCTCGGCCCTTAATAATGGCGTAGCTGCACTCGAGTAGCACCGCGCTTGGCCCTCCCTGCATGGTTCGCATGGCTGCAGGTGGCGCCAAAATGCAGGGCTGGCACGGAGACGCAAGGCCGCCATCGCGCCATTATTAAGAAGCCAACGCGAGCGCAGAGCTCGCTTAGGGCCAAATAGGAGCTACACCCGCTACCAGTGTACCCACAACAGCTGCTCTGAAGCTAGAGGTCGTTTTTCCCCCCAAAAAAACGGAGGGGAGAACGGCGGTTGTTGATGGGCTGCCCTGACTTTTTACCCAGCCTTATTTTCTTCTTAGAGAAAAATGGCCTTTGGTGAAGCGTAAACCTTTATGGCCTACTCATCATCTTTGGGGCATTCATCATTAGGCTGCGTTCTTGCATGAACTTTTCGGCCTAGAAAACCCTTACTTTGTGCGTACATTGATACATCATGTAGCCGGCGTATATGGCTACTGCATCGTAAACTTTCACTCACCTGCCTTTTTTCTATGAAAAAGTATCGCTATTTCCGATTGTTGTTGCTTCTGGTCTGGGCGGCCATGGTGCTGACATTTGGCGCTTGCCACAAACACCACGAGGTAGATCCCAACGAGGTTACTATAGAAATTACTTCTCCGCGCGAGGGGCAACAGTTCCACGCTAACGAAGAAGTACCCATCAGCGCCCGGATAAGCAGCGCTCAAACCCTCCACGGCTGGGCCGTGCAAATTAGGAAGAAGGCCGATGGTACTGTGTTGTTTGCCGACGATGCCCACAGCCACCAGAAAACCTTCCTCATTTCCGCTTCGTGGAAAAATACCCTGACCGAACACACCGACCTCATTCTGGAGGTGTTCGCGCAGATAGACCACGACGGAAAGAAGACTTCCAAGACACTGACCTTTCACGCACATCCGTAACCCGCTTACGCAGACCTAAAACCTATGCTTTTGTGGCGCACACTCGCCTTGCTCGCTGCCGGCTGGGCCTTTTGCTATTGCTCTACGTCCAAGGTCGTTTACCCGCCAGAGCAGCTGGCACCTACCGAAAAGGCTCTGCTGTGGAAAATCAGCGGCAATGGCCTGAAACAGCCCTCTTACCTGTTGGGCACTATTCACCTCATTCCCAAGACAAAGTTCGCTGTAACTGGCCCGATGCGGGACGCTATGGCGCAGGTGGAGCGCTTGGTGCTTGAGATAGACTTTAAGGACGTGGGCATTACGTCTCTTTTCCGAGTCATGACCAAAACCTATATGAGCGGCGGCCAGACCCTGCGCGGCCTCCTGCCGGAGGAAGACTACGCCTTCGTGCGCGAACAAATAGCGCAACGCAGCCCATTACCTATGGCCTCTGTAGAGCGCATGAAGCCCCTGTTCATCGGCTCTTTGTTAATGAACGAGGACGGGAGCTTGGCCGATAATGACAAGATGACTTCCGTGGAGATGGAGCTGTACCGCCTGGCGCGCAAGTACAAACTGGGCACCGCCGGCTTGGAGACGATAGAATACCAGCTGAGCCTGTTCGACAGCATTCCCTACGCCCTGCAGGCGCGCGTACTGGTGGAGCAGTTGCGGCAGCAGGGTAACAGCGACAACGAGCTCAACCGCATCGTCAGCTTGTACTTGCAGAAGGACTTGCAGGCCATGGAGGCCACGACGCGCGAGTCCCTCTTTCAGGACTCCGTCATCCAGGAAATGATCATTTATCGCCGTAACCGCGACTGGATACCCATTATGCTGCGCATGATGCGCGAAAAGCCCACGCTCTTTGCCGTAGGAGCTGGTCATTTGGGCGGAGCCAAGGGTGTCATTGCCCTGCTGCGCAAGGAAGGTTTTCGCGTAGAGGCGGTAGAGTAGAGGCTGTGTGATTTGTTATTGGACGACGACAATGAGCCATTGGCCTTCGGGGCTGGGAGCTAAGCGCGTAATTTTTTGCACACCGTAAGGCGCCAGGTTCGCAATCTCCATCCAATTGCTCTGCCGGCGCGGTCTAAACTGGAACAGGCGGCTGCCCGTTCCTGCGAGATAGGTGCCGTCGGGTAGTATCGCGAAGTCCTCTGCTCCGTCGGGCATGGCCACGAGGGTTTCGGCAGTATTGCTTCTAGGGTCGAACACTTTCAGATAGGCTTGTTGCCCGCTCAGCTTTTGGGTGAAGGCCAAACGGCCATCAGGTGTCTTTTGCAGGCACCGCCCGATGCTGGAGGCGACGCGCCGGGGAGTGGCCTGTTGCAGTCCGGTAAGGGCCAAAGCGTGGTTGCCGTCGTCGCCCACCAGGAAAAGGGCCAGCAGGGTGTCGCGCAGCCAGCAATGGTATCCTATATTGGAGACGTTGGGTAGTAGGACATGCCCAGCGTCTTGTCTATCCAAAGGCAAGGCCCACAGGCGCTGGCGGCCGTCTGGCTCTACGCGCACTACGGAAAAGTGCTTGCCGTCGGGCATGCGGGTGGGGGAGTACTCGGAGGTGGCCGTAGCAGTTACGCGCGTAAAGGTGTTGAGTAGCAGATGCAAGGCGTAGATGTCAGTCTGGGAAGTGTCAGGGAGCATCTGTACCGTCAGATATACTTCGTAGGGTGAGAAGAACTGCGGCTGATTGTTGTAGCCCTGGGGGTTGAAGGCCGTCAGGAAGCGCGGGGCAAAGAGGTGCCAGGTACTGTCTGGTCGCTGGTTTAGGGAAAAAAGCAACAGGTCGTGATGAGGCAGTCTCTGTGCAAATACCTGCATGCCGGCACCGAGGCTCCACAGCCAAAAAAGGAGGAGAAGGTTTCGTTGTCTCATAAGGCGAAATTACGCCTGCTGCAGCGCTTGCCAATAGCAGATGCGGCCCATTGCCAATGTTAGGGCTTGTAGTCTAGCACACAGAGGGACTGATTGCAAAAGCTGAGGTCTTCGGCCACATTGGAGGCCACGACCACCAAGCGGCCTGAGGTGTGCGCTTGTAGCAGATCAGCAAACCACCGCGCTCCGTCTACATCCAGGTTGGTCGTAGGCTCATCCAACAGCAGGAGGGGAGCCTCGGTGCAAATGGCCAGTGCTAAGCGAACGCGCTGCTTCATGCCGGAACTGAAAAAGCGCAACATCTTCCTGTGCTGTGCGCGCCCCAGCTGCAGCACCTCGAGCACGTCTTCTGGCCCCATTCCTTCTCGAAAAGGGCGCAGTTGTCCGTGAAAGGCCACCAGTTCGCGAAGGGTCAGTTCCTCAATGAGTTCAATGTAAGGAGCTGCCATGCTCACGTAGCGGTAAACGGCGTCGGGGTCAATAGTGCGGCCGTTTTCCTCAAAACAAACTTGGCCCTTCGACAGCGACAGATGCCCAGCGAGCACCCGCATCAGGGTGGACTTGCCCGAGCCGTTAGGCCCTGTAATGGCGTAGCGCTCACCTGCTACAAAGCGGAAAGTCAGTCCTCGAAAAATCCACTCGTAGCCGTAGCGCTTGCCGGCGTCTGTTAGGGCGATGTTCAGCATCGGAGCTGCGTTTGAAGGTCGTGAGGCAGCCAGACTTCAGCCTTCTTCCTGGGCCAGCGTAGGATGAAGTGCGGAGCGGAAGCCTTTCATCAGTCCTCGCCTGCTGTTTTGTATGAATTGCAGTATTTCGTCGCGGATAGCTGTGGGTTCTATCTGCTCTTCGATGAGTTCTACAGCCTTCCGCACGCTGTAATTGCGGACAAACAACAGGCGGTAGATGTCTTCGATGTGATGAATGGTTTCGCGCGGGAACTGGCTGCGCCGCAAACCGATGCGATTGACGCCGGCATAAGAGAGCGGCTCGCGCGCAGCCACGACGTAGGGGGGCACGTCTTTGCGCACCAGTGAGCCTCCGCTGATCATCACATGAGCCCCAATGCGGACGAACTGATGCACGGCCGTCATGCCACCCAAGCGGGCGTGGGCACCGATGTGGATGTGCCCTGCCAGAGTAGTGTTATTGGCCAGGATGGAGGCCTCGCCGATGAAGCAGTCGTGTGCTACGTGCACGTAAGCCATAAGCAGGCATCGGTCCCCTATTACCGTGCGCTGCGCCTCGGCTGTGCCCCGGTTGAGGGTGCAGAACTCACGCACGATAACCTCATTGCCAATTTCCAGAGTGGTGTTTTCTCCTTTGTACTTCAAATCTTGCGGAATAGCTCCTACGACTGCTCCGGGGAAAATCTTGCATTGTTGGCCTATGCGAGTGCCATTCATAATGGTAACGTTGTTGCCAATCCAACAGCCATCGCCAATGACGACATCTTCCTCAATAACTGTGAATGGGCCTATAATTACATTTTGGCCTATTTGCGCTTTAGGATGTACCTGACTTAGGCGCTTCGACATGAAAGACATTTACGGGAAAAAATTTGAAGTGAATGGGAACAGTGGGCCGGAAGAAAGCTCATTCTCATTTATCTGTCTCCTTGACGCGACGCACAATCTGCGCCGTGAGTTCTCCCTCAGAGACTATCTTACTGCCCACATAGGCCGTTCCTTGCATGTGTACAATACCGCGCCGGATAGGCTCGAGCAGTTCCATTTTCAGGATGAGTGTATCGCCGGGTACCACCTTAGCCTTGAATTTGGTGTTCTCGATTTTCAGAAAATAGGTGTCCCAATTGTAGGGATCATCTACTGCATTGAGCGCCAAGATGCCGCCTGTTTGGGCCATGGCTTCAATTTGCAGTACCCCCGGAAAGATTGGATTGCCTGGGAAGTGGCCTTGGAAAAAAGGCTCGTTTATGGTAACATTCTTTACCCCCACTACGTGTTCGGCAGAGAGTTCGATGATTTTGTCCACTAACAGAAACGGGTAGCGATGGGGCAGCAGGCGGCTAATGCTAATGACGTCGAAGAGCGGCTCCTTGTCGGGGTCATATTTGGGTACACCCAATAAACGCCGCTGTTCTTGATATTTTTTTTTGAGGAGCTTAGCAAACTCAACGTTCGCCGTGTGTCCGGGCTTGGTAGCGACGATTTTACCTTGAATAGGACGGCCTACTAAGGCCAGGTCGCCCACGATGTCGAGTAATTTGTGGCGTGCAGGCTCATTGGAGAAACGCAGCTTTACCGTATTGAGCACGCCCTCCGAGTCCACGCGCACGGAGGGTTTGCCCATTTTTTGAGCCAAGCGCTCGAGCTCTTCCGGGGCCATTACTCTATCCACAATGACGATGGCATTGTCCAGATCGCCGCCCTTGATGAGGCCCATGTCCAGCAGCTTTTCCAATTCGTGCAAAAAGACGAAGGTGCGGCAGGGGGCAATTTCCTTCTCGTATTGGCTCAGCGAGTGCAGGGTAGCATACTGGGGGCCTAGCACCTTGGAATTGAAGTCAATCATCACGGCTACTTCAAAGTTGGCTGCGGGCAGGGCCAATAGTTCAGTACCCGAGACCTCGTCTTTGTAGGCGATGGGTTCTGTTATGACAAAGTACTCGCGCTCGGCATCTTGCTCTTGGCGGCCCGCCTGATGAAGGGCCTGGACGAAAGGTTGGGCTGTGCCATCCATGATGGGCATTTCTGGGCCGTTGACTTCCATGAGCACGTTGTCCAGCTCCAAGCCGACTAAGGCGGAGAGGACGTGTTCGACCGTCGCTACCTGAGCATCTCCCTGGCGGAGCGTAGTGCCACGGTTGGTGGAGGCTACCAATTTTACATCAGCAGGTAAGACTGGTTGTTCGGGCAGATCTATGCGCTGAAATCTGTAACCATGGTTAGTCGGTGCCGGTTTGAAGGTCAGCTGCACTGATTTGCCGGTGTGCAGACCAATGCCGCTGACGCTTACAGGGCGCTGAATGGTGGTTTGTTTCATTGTGATGTACGCAATCGTTGTTTTCCGAGAGGCGAAGGTAGTGAACATATACTGTACCCTTCTTTCTCCCTTCCGGCGGCCTCAGTTTGCAGAGGGGCGCCTTTGATCCAGTATCTGCCTTTTCAGAACTCTGTGGACAACCTGATGCGCACGCCCCATTTGGTTACGAAAGGATGGTCGGTGTAGGTAAAGCGCCGCAACAAGTCAATGCGCAGAATGCCGAAAATGTGCGAGATACCCACGCTGCCTTCCACGTAAGGTTTGGCTCCCAGCGAGTGGGTCAGCGGAGTACCGTCTTCGTAGGTGGGCAGACGGAGTAGCCGATTGCTTTCGTTGGGTTGGTTGTGTTCACTTAGGCCGCCCCAGAGCGATTTTACTGTCAGGACTTCGCGCCAACGCAGGCGGCGCAACAGCGGTATGCGTCCGAAAAACCAGCCTCCGAAGTTGTGATAATAACTGATGGCCGCATAGCGATCGCTGATGAACTCCATGAAATTCATCAGGTTATATGACTCGCGCTGATAGGTGTAGGTCTGATTGGCTCGGTGGATGATGAGCATTGGATAGGGTGCTTGGCCAAATACCCAGCCCCCTTCAGCGATGGCATAGCCCTGCCCAAGGATGGGATAAAAGAAGACTTTGCGCACTGTGGCCCGCGCAACGTGGTAGTTATATTCGCTGCCCAACACGCCGCGGATGCCCGCATCGTAGGCTAACTCCAGAATAGGGTACTTCGTCAGGATAGGCGTCCGGTAGTTTGGGCCGTCGTAGAACTTTTCGTTGGGTGCATAGCGCAGGCGCACGCCTACTTCGCTGGCCATGAGATCGGTCTTATATCGCGTTTCGCCTTGCTCTGTGTAGTCAAAAAGCAAGACACCTGCCGGGTTCTGGCGGGTATTGCGCAAGGTAAAGCGCCAAGAGAAGCCGCTGAAAAACTCGCGCCGGTACTCCAGGCCGTAGGTATTCTTGTAAATCATCCGGTCGTTTGGGCCGCGCTTCAAGGAGAGAAACAGGTTGTCTTCGTTGACAAATTGCAAGGCTTGGCCTGGAATTTCTACGTCGTCTTGATACCACAGCCGCACATGGTGAATGGGAAAAAGCCGCACCTTTTCAGGCCCAAAGGAATAGGTAATGGCCCCCATTCCCTTCCAACGTTGGTCGCGAAAGCCATAGGCTGCGTAGCCCTCCAGGGCCAAGCGCGTGCTGAACTCGTAGTTGGTGCGCCCTCCAAAGCGCAGACGCAACCCTTCGATGGGATTGAAGCTGTAAAAAGCATTGGCCGGCCCAATGTCCACACTGCCCACAGCAGTGTAGCCCTCGAAGAGGAAGCGCGCGCGCCTGACCAAGCGCTTGAAAGAGCGATCGCGGTTCAGGCTGTCCATCGTCTGCTTAAGGCCGGCCTCGCTGCGCGTGAGCTCCACGTGTCGGTGTTGCGCCCAAAATTGCTCATCTTGTGCCAGCGCCGACGAGTCGCGTACTACCGCTTGCAAGGGGGAAAAGAGCGAGTCGGGCAAAGGCTCGTCAATGCGATAGTGGCGAAGGGTAGTAATCTTGTTGCCTAACAGGGAGCGGGCCTTCTCGCTGCGCCAAAGGCTGAACTCAATGCTCACCTCGTCACGGCTCAACATCAATATACGCTTCCCATCCGACGTTTCAGCCCAGGAGTACTCTTGCCTCAGCTGCATGTCGTTCACCCAGTTGAGATTTATTTCTGGTGGTATGCCTACCTCTACGCGACGAAGGGCATAGGTAGAGTCCAGCGCTATCCAGAGGTTGCCCGTAAAAGCTACATCCGTCTTTACTCGCGGTGCAAAATATAGGCGAACGCAAGGCGTCTCCTCGATGAAAACCGTGTCCTGAATGTAGAAGCGATAGATACTGGGCGACAGGATATTGAGCGGACCTACAAAACGCGTATTGAGCAGTTCTATAGAGCCATCATAGAAATTGACGTTTGTGTATAGCGCATCAATGTAGTTCGATATGCCCATCAGGTTGAAGGCATCTTCAAAAAGGACGTGTCGCTCACCGCGGATGTATTCGCGTCGGGTACTCGTGCTACCTCGATAATACACATCAGATAGCAACTCGCGCATATAGAGCAACACATTGACTTTGTTATTGATGCGGTTAGTATCGGCATTGTCAAAAATGATCTTGAATCGTTTCAGCAGGGGGTTGTTGCGCGTCCTTTCGGTAACGTTATTGAGTGAAAAACCGATTTTCTCGTACTTTTCATATTGATAATAAGCGAGGGCCTCTGGGCGGTTTTTGTCCTTGTGTTCAATGGCCTTCCGAATGAGAGCCACGGCCGGGTTGTCCTTGTTGCGATAGTGCTCAACGCGCACAGTTACCTCCTGCAATGTGGCCGTTGCTTCGCGCAGCGTCACTTTCATCTCGTTTTCCTCGCCTACCCGCAAGGGTAATTCCTGGGCGACATAACCTACATAGGTAACGCGCAAAGTGAGTGGTCCGGGGGCATGCGTCTTCAAAGAAAACCGGCCCTCTGCATCTGTACGCGTCCCGATACCCGCCTCAGGAATGCGCACCGTAGCAAATGGAAGTGGCTCCTCCGTATGCGCATCCCAAACGCGCCCATGTACAATGGTGAGAGAAGGAACTTGTGCGTTCAACCACAAAGGAAGGATAAGGCAGAAGATTAGCCCACAAAGGGCAGCAAGCAGATGCGTTCGCATGTTGTTTGTCCAGTGTCGCAAATAGAAACGGGCAAATGTCAGCTTTCAGCAGGTGGTGAAAAAACGAGGTAACGATTAAACAGAAAAATCAAGTACCAGGCGCTCAAGGCTACACCTATGCGCGAGAGCCAAGGCGAGTAGCCCATCTCATCGCACAACAGCCACACGCCGCCTGTGTTGAGGGACATGCCCAACAAAACCCCCAAACCGTATCTGGCCCCCGTCGTCAAGAGCGAAGGCGTGCCCCCTTGACCAAAGACCCAGTACTTCTGTAGGTAAAAGGCCACTACGGCACTAACACTCCAAGCTACCAGCGTTGAGCCACCCGCATGGGTGGTCAGGAGAAAAAGCACATAAAACAGCCCAAAATCTACAGCCGTCGCGCTTAGCGAGCTCAGTGCGTACTTGAAAAGAAGATAGCCTTTCGAGTTCATCGTCAAGACCATATCCACCAAAAAACTTGCCATGAGAGCCAGGCATAGACACCTGCCAGCACATCATCGAGCATGACGCCCCAGCCTCCGGGGAGGCGTTCCAGCCAACGAATACCTAAGGGTTTAAATACATCAAACACACGAAAAAGGAAAAATATAGCCAGCCACGTTTCCCATTCGACCGGCGTCGCCCATAAAGCGACCCACATGCCCACCATTTCGTCCAATACCACCGGCGAAGGGTCTCTACTCCCCCATAACGCCTCTGCACGCGGTACTAGCCCGACGCCCGCAACAAAGCCCAGAGCTATTCCTAAAGCCAATACGGGTTGAAAGAAAACAGGCTGCAACCAAGCCACAAGCCCTGCCAATCCCAGCGCCAACGCTGCGCCCCACGTGCCTGGCGCCACAGGCAGGCGCCCCGCGCCAAATCCGCACAGCAGCCATTGCCACCACGAGAAGCCGCCACGCTTAGAGCCAGCCATGCTCGCGATACCATTTTGTGGTTTCGACCATGCCGCTGCGCAGGTCGTACTCTGGTCGGAAATCCAGCATATGAAAGGTCTCGGAAGTGTCGCACCACCAATTGGCTCTGCCCAATTCGCGCAGTTTTTCGCGGTTAAGTGCCGGCATCTTGCCCTGCCATCGGCCCACCCATTCGCTCAGTGCAGCCACCGCTCGAACCATCGGCAGGGGCAGGCGCAGGCGCAATGTGTGCCTACCGAGCGCTGTGCGTACGGCCTCTCCCAGGTCGTCGGTGGTGTAATCGCGCCCATCAGCGGCAATCAGCCTCTTACCGTCAGGTCCGCGCTCCAGGGCCGCAAGCATGAGGCGCACTAAGTCGCTGACGTAGATGAAGCTAGCGCGCTGTGGCTTCAGACCAATGTAGAGCTCGAGGCCCCGATGCACCAAATGGATGAATTGGAAGAGGTCGCGGTCGCGCGGGCCGAAGACCGCCGTTGGCTGCACTACCACCCAGGGCAGGCGCTCGCCCAGCGCCTCCAGATATTCTTCGGCCGCGCGCTTGCTGGCCCCATAGGTGGTTACAGGTCTCGGCACTTGGTCGGGGCGCACGCGCTCTGCAGATGCTGTGGCAGGCCCTAGGGCTGCCAAGCTGCTCAAAAACAGAAAGCGCTTAGGGCGCAGGTGTTCTTCCGCCAGGGCTTCTGCCAAATGGCGCGTATAGTCGGCATTAACACGGAAATAGTCCTCGCGGCGCAAGGCTTTTGTTGTACCAGCAATATGGGCCACGTAATCGAAGCGGCCCTGCCGGCGAAGCACCTGTGCCAAGGTCTGCGGTGAGTCATAAGGCAAATGGACGAAGCGCAGTCGGCTATCGCGCAGGTAAGTGCAGTCGCTGCCTGGCCGTACAGCCGCAGTTACCTCCCAACCCAAAGCCAGCGCCTGGTCGGTAAGCGCACTGCCAATAAACCCATTAGCTCCTGTAACTAACAGACGGCTCATGAGGACTTTTCGATGAGGGCAAGGTCAGGCGTGGAGTCATCACTCAAGGGTACGTTGCCGCGATCCTTGCGCACTATACGCGAAAAGAGGCTGAGCTCCTGACTAAACAGAAAGCGCAACAGCAGGCGAGTGTAAGAGGTGTGGTACTTGAGGTGGTTGTAGAACTCCGGCGCCATGGCCCGCAGCTTAGGCAGGTTGTGCCATGGTACAGAAGGCATGTCGTGGTGTTCGTTGTGGTAGCCTACGTTCAGGTTAATGGTGTTGAGCCGCCCGTAGTAGCTATATGTCTCTTGGTCGGGGTCGAGCACAAGATAGTGCTCCTGTATCCAACGCGCACCCAGCGGGTGCAGGCCAATGGAGAAAGCTAAGCTCAGCCCAAGATAGGCAAACGCCTTCCAGCCTAAGAAATACACTACTGCCACATCGAAAGCCAACTGTACCACTATATTAAGTATTACCCAGCGGTCTATGACCATGGCCTCCTTGCAGCGCAATACGCGCAGCGCCTGAAAGAGCGGGTAGAACAACAACCACAAGGCCTTGCCAATAAAGTAGTTGTTAATAAGGCGGGCCTCCCAGCGCGATGGCAAATCTGCGTCCAGCTCGTGCACTCCCTGGAAAGCGTGGTGTTTGAGGTGGTAATTTTTGAAGGAAATGGCCGAAGGCAGCAGCGTAGGCAAGTTAGCAAAAATGCCCGCGTAGATGTTCCACTCGCGCTTCCTAAAAATAAGGTGATGGGCCGCTTCGTGAATACACACAAACAACACGTGAGCAGGAAAAGCGCCCGCCAACCACGCCAGCCCTACTATCCACCACCAACTTTGGTCGCGCAACACGTACGCCATTACCACCTGAAAAGCCACACAAATAAAGATAATCAGGGCCGTCCAAGGGTTCTTCCCAATGAGATGACGCACTTCAGGATGCTTTTCCAAAATAGCCCTGGTGCGTTGCCGATGCGGCTCAGGGCCTGTCTTATAGCGGAAATCCTTATGCTGGTGCATAGTCTAAATAGTTTTTTCGTAAAAGCGATAGCGGCGATACACTCGCGCTCCGATGTGCTCCAAAGCGCGGTTCATCATCACATTGTTTTCCAATATCCAAGAAGCCTCTCCTCCTGTAATCCCTCGCCTTCGGGCCGCTTCGACAGTGCGTACATAGAAGCACACATCCACCCCTAAGCGGCGATACTCCTTGAGCGTACCCAAAGCGATGACCCGCGCCGTACGCACCCGTCGCAATCCAAAAAGTAATTGGAAAATGCCAAAAGGAAACAGCCGTCCGCGTTTGAGGCGAATCAGCACTTCATTGATATTGGGAATGGTGATAGATACGCCTATCGTCTGGCCGTCTTTTTCAGCAAAAAAGACCAGTTCAGGGTCAATCACTGGCCGGAGGTCTTTAGCTATCTGCCTTATCTCCGCCTCTGTCATGGGTACAAAGCCCGTGTTCTCCGCCCACGAAGCATTGTACACAGGCAAGAAGTTGTGCAACTCCTCCTCAAAGCGCTTCATATCTATTTTTCGGACGACGATGCCGCGCCTTACCAGGCGCTCCTCCAATCGGTGGGCACTCTCAATGACAGCCTCCGGAATGACCTCTGGCGTCAGCCAATAACACAGCAAATCTACATGCTTGACGAAGCCCTGCTGCTCTATCAGCCCTGCGTAATACGGCGCATTGTAGGGCATCATGATCATGGGTGGACGCTCAAAATTCTCCACCAGCAAACCACAGGTCTCGTTAGTAGAAAAATTAGCTGGCCCAATGACCTTTTGCATACCCTGCTGGCGGAGCCATTGCTCTGCCGCCTGCAAAAGGGCCGCCGCCACTTGCGCATCGTCAACAGTATCGAAGAAGCCAAAGAAGCCTTCCTTGCGGCCCGAAAACGCGATGTGGTTGCGGTTCAGGATGGCGGCCACACGCCCTACTATTCGACCACTCTGACGGGCAAAAAAGTATTCCGCCGTAGAATGCTGGAAGAAAGGCGACTTCTTCGGATTGAGCAGCGCCTCCTGCTCCATGTATAACATGGGCACATAGTTAGGGTCGCTCGCGTACAGGTCGTGCGGAAAGTCAATGAAGGCCCGCAGCTGTCGGCGCTGCGCAGGGTCAATGCGTTCGATGCTTATCATATTGCAACGGCATCTACTTGATCCATCTGCCGGTCTAAGATGCCCAAGTGTTTAGCGTGGCGATAAAGGACTTCCACCGCGCGCTCAATTTGCTCGAAAGTGTGGGTGGCCATCAACGAGAAGCGAATGAGAGATTCCTCACTGGGCACTGCAGGCGAAACGACCGGATTGATGAATACCCCATCATCGAAAGCCAGCTTCGAGAGCGTAAAGGTCTTCATGTTGTCGCGCACATATAGCGGAATGATGGGCGACTGGGTATGGCCAATTTCAAAGCCTGCCCCGCGGAAGAGCTTCATGGAGTAGTGGGTATTCTCCCACAGGCGGTCAATGCGCTCCGGCTCCTCCTTAAGGATTTCCAAGGCGGCCAACACACTGGCAGCAGCGGCAGGCGTCATGCTCGCGCTAAAGATGAGCGAGCGCGAGTGGTGTTTCAGAAACTCGATAACCGATCTAGAAGAGGCAATAAACCCACCCAAAGAAGCCAGCGACTTGCTGAAGGTGCCTATCTGGATGTCAACGGCATCATGCAAACCAAAATGCGAACCTGTACCTATGCCCAGCTCACCGATGACACCGATAGAGTGGGCATCGTCGCACACCACCACGCAGTTGTACTGTCGGGCAATGCGCGCAATCTCGGGCAGCGGAGCAATGTCGCCCTCCATACTGAAGATGCCATCCACAACGATGAATTTCAGCGCCTCTCCATTACTCCTCTCTTCTGCTTTGCATGCTAGCCGCTCCAAGTCAGCCATGTCATTGTGCCCAAACTTTTGAATGTTGTTGGTATAACACAGCCGCGTGGCGTCAATGATAGAGGCGTGTACGCGCTCGTCAATGAAAATGTAGTCGCTCCGCTTTACCAAGGGCGCCAGCGCACCCAGATTGGCTTGGAAGCCTGTACTATACAACAGCACTGTCTCGCGCTTGAGGTAGTCAGCGAGCGCTTCTTCCAACTCAATATGGATACTCAGGGTGCCATTCAAGAAGCGCGACCCGGCACACCCACTGCCATACCGATCAATAGCTGCTTTAGCAGCCTCCTTGATGCGCGGATGGTTGGTCAAGCCCAAGTACGAATTGGAGCCAAACATCAGCACAGGCTTGCCGTTAATGCGCACTTCTGTATCCTGCTCCGACTGAATGACGCGGAAATAAGGATACACGCCTGCCTGGCGAGTTTCTTCAGCAGCGGTGTAGGCGTCTGCGCGAGCGCGTAGCGTTTGATTCATACCGATACTTTCTTTTTAAAAGTGAAAGAGAAAAAGACAGGGATTACTCGGCCTGCTTAGGCGGCGATTTTTTACCTAAGACAAAGGTAGTTTTAAAAACAATATCCCAAATAGGACTGCTCACCCCAAAACCCTTATCGGGCTGTTGAAAGTGGTGTAACATATGGTGCTGTTTGATACGCACCCACAGCGGGTGCTTCAGTGGCAAGTGGTGTACAGCATAGTGCATCATATCGTAGCACAGATAGCCCACCAGGAAGCCCGCGAAGAAGGGATAAACCGTCGGTGTGCCCAAAAGAAGACGGTACAGACCGAAAAACACAAAGGCCAGCGGAATGCTGACGGCTGGTGGCATCACCAAGCGCAAGCGATCGTTGGGATAATCGTGATGCACACCGTGAAAGATAAAGTGAATGCGCGCCCCCCAACGCCCAGGTGGCGTCCAGTGGAAGAGAAACCGATGCAGTACGTATTCCACAAATGTCCAGGCAATTAGCCCGCTGAAAAACCAGCCAGCACTACCCCAACTCGCCTCTGCGTTCCATAAGCACCACACCACGACAGGCACGTATAACAACAAGGGCACGCTGAAGTGCACCTTCGACAGCGCTTCCATCCAGTCTCGCTCGAACATGCGGACTGACTCCTGGCTACTGGAGACAAATAACTTCTGGCTTGTCTTATTCATGGCGCTGAGTCTTTAGTAATGATGATTCTGATTTTTCGGCCCATTAAGTGCGCGAATAAGACGCGCAACAAAGCTCCCAGTCTGGAACAATAAACTGGCTCACTGACGAATGCAGGACTTAAAGTGTTGTGAAAGTTTGTTTTAAAGCCTTGATTGTCTGCAAATTGGGCAAAAAAGGCTCTGATTAAATACCAATAGACATCGCAAAGTTACGATGCCGCCATACACGCTACTCTTGTTATTACCTAATGTAAGGCAAACGAGCTATTATAGAGCGCGCAAGTGTAATCTCATCGGCATATTCTAACTGACCACCGAAAGATACACCGCGGGCAATGGTACTGATTAGTACTCCAGTAGGCGCCAGCTGTTGCGAAAGATAGAATACTGTCGTTTCTCCCTCAATGGTTGGGCTAACAGCCATGATAACCTCTTTGATCTCGCCTTCTGAAATGCGCTGCAGCAAGGAGGTGATATTCAACTGCTCAGGTCCAATACCATCAATGGGAGAAATGATACCGCCGAGCACGTGATACAGCCCTCGGTACTGCCCGGTGTCTTCGATAGCCATCAGATCCCGAATACTTTCTACCACGCATACTAGGGAGCGATCGCGCCGCATGTCCGTACAGATGCGACACACTTCCTCGTCCGATAGGTTATGGCAGATGCGACACTCGCGAATGCCCGAACGCATGGCCAACAAGGCGCCGGCAAAGCGTTCCGTTGTGGCAGGTTCTTGCCTAAGCAAGTGCAGCACTAAGCGCAATGCCGTCTTTCGCCCAATACCCGGCAAGCTGGCAAACGCATCAACCGCTTTTTCGATGAGCTGAGAGGAAAAGTTCATACCAGCGGCAAAGATACGCTGCCTCTGGGCAGCACGATTTCACACACCTGTGCGCTCTCACCTAAACTTAATTAGGTGAATTGAAAAGGGTACACATTTTCCGACGAGGGCCGTGTTCCAAACCACCCGCTCTGCGTCTGCCGCCACCTACACCGCCCTCACCGAGGCCGTTTTTTGGGAAAAACGGCTCCAGCGCTTTGGCTTGGCTTTTTCGCGTACCTGCTCCACCGGAGCTCCATCTGGGGCTTGAGCATGTGCCCGTCTCGCCCTGGGGCTTAATAACGGCGTGAGCGGCACTGCAGGTTCGCCGTGCTTGCAGGCGCGGAGGCAGTAGGCTGCTGTTTCGCCATTATTAAGGCCCGAAAGCGGGACGAAAACACGCACGAGGCCCAGCAGGAGCCGTGCGCCTATCTGTTACGCCCACAGCAGCGGCTCCGAAGCCGGCAGCTGTTTTTTCACCCCAAAAAAATGGAGGAGAGAAAGGCGATGGCGGTAAAAGGTGGCCGGTTCTACTTATCACTTCAAAATAGCAGGCTCTGAGGGCACTTTGGAAAATATCATTCATCATTCATCACTTTTCACTTCAAAATGGCAGGCTCTGCGGACGTTCTGGGAAATGTACCCTTTGCAATAGGTGAAAACAAAGCGGCGGCCCTCCTCTTGCAGTGGGCCGCCACATGGAAAACTACCCTGTCATGTCCTGTCTATTTCTTCAGCGGTATGCTCAACACGGGAATGTCTGAATGATTGGCCATGTCCTCCGTCAGGCTGCCAAACAGCAAATGCGATAGCCCTTGGCGTTGGTGCGTGCCCATAGCGATGAGGTCAACCTGTTGCTCGCGCGCAACCTCTAAGATGGCGCGCTCCTCGTCAAAGGTGTTGCCACCAATAAACACCGACAGGTTACCCAGTCCTCCCGCATTAGCCATGGCTCGAGCTTTCTCTTCGATACTTTTGTTTTCTCCCAGCCCCAGCGGATCATTCAGATATAGGACTATCGTCTCGAAGGAGAAATACTGCCGCCATGCGGCCAACCATTCAAAAACACGTATTTGCTCAGGGCGCAGCGTGGTGGGCAACAGCACTTTGCACACCTGGAAAGCGCGGGCGCTCTCCGGCACCGCCATTACGGCACACGGTGCCGTGCGGATGACCTTCTCCGTATTTGAGCCTAAGAAAAACTCCACTGCTCCTGTAGCTCCTTTGGTGCCCATGACCACCAGATCCACCCCATCCTCTTCTGCGATGCGGCGGATAACATTGTGCAAAAAGCCCTCTTCTACCGCGCTTTCGAGGGTTAAGTCCTTGCCTTCCGGCAACTGCGCCAGGTCTCTTTTTAGCGCATGCAAGGCTTCTGCAGCGTTTTCCCGGTAAGCTTCTAAGTCGAAAGCCTGCGGTACGCTGTAGTCTGGCAATGGTGGTGTGTATGCTAATGCCGTGTTGACGTGTATCAACATTATATTGGCACCTGTTCGATGGGCTACTTTTACGGCTACCTCTGCAGCATGCCTAGCATTGGCCGAAAAATCTGTAGGAACGAGAATCTTCTTCATGGTTGTAAAAAGCACTACAAAGGTGAGTACATGCCACCAGCCGTTCCGATGACATGGGTCAGAGATAGACATGAGTGATGTCAGGAAACAGGATAGGGATAGTGCACGCCGGTTAGGGCTAATCCATGGGCCGGCGCACTCAAGCTTTTGGGCAGCGGCTTTTGGTGCTCCAATGCCCATCGCACCTCTTGCAGCTTTAAGACGCCCTGCCCCACAGCCATGCAACAGCCGACGATAAGGCGCACCATGCCGCGCAGAAAGCGGTTGGCAGCGATGTGAAACACTAAATGGCCGCTTTCAGGCATGTACTTCCATCGCGCTAGGCGCACCGCACAGCGGTAATGCTCGTTACCGCCATCGGTCTTGCAAAAAGGCAAGAAAGACTCGTATTGCGGCAGTAAATCGGCAACTTCCTGAAGCACATCTATATCTGCTCTGGATGCTCGGGGATAAAACCAGGTCGTTTCCTGGGCAAAGGGATCCTTGCGCAAGGCAATCGAGTAATGGTAATGCCGCTCCGTCGCATCAAAACGCGCATGGGCACTATCAGGCATCAGCCTCGCAGTGTACACGGCTATATCCTCAGGAAGTATGCCATTGATGTTTTGGAGAAAAGTATCGGGTAGGTCTCCCTCTGCATCAAAATGCGCCACGTAATAGCGCGCGTGAACACCAGCATCGGTACGCCCACAGCCTACAACGCTAATAGGCTGGCGCAACAGCACCGAGAGCGCCCTCTCTAGTACTTCCTGCACGCTCAGGGCGTTGGGCTGGCATTGCCAGCCCGCGTACCGAGTACCGCGATAAGCCAAAGTGAGGAAATACCGCATGGGCACATCCAAGAGCTTCTTTTCTTGCTGCGCAAAGATGACCGAAAAAGCGGAGCTTAATATATTCTGTTCGGCCTGATAACCCCGACCTCAGCTTATCATTTTAAAAAAAACTCCTTCAAAATCATCACACTCCGTTATCAAAGCCCTAACCACCGCAGCGAAATAGTCTTGGTTCAACAGTTGTAGCTCCGCGTTGTGCATGCAAGAATAGACATGCTTATTATTGATTTGCTCCAGACACCAAAAACCTATTTTGCGCTCAGCGTTGCGCTGCAGAAGTAACGTGGAGAGCACATGCGGAATATCCGCATCCGAGTCAAAGGCTAATACGCTGGGCACCGAAAACTCTAGGGTGGACTCATAGCGAAGGATAAAAAGTGTCTGTTGGCGGCCAGAGTCCATGTTGAAGCGCAACATGGCGCGCTTGCTGTTCAGGTCGGCAATTTTCCATCCAATGCCATCGCAATACCTTTGGACGGTGGTTGCAAAGTTGACGCCGGAAAAGAGGTTTTCGAAGGACATGATACGAGCAGTTAAGGGTGAGAGAATGCCTCAGACCATGCAGCAAGAGCACACCGTCGAGAGTAGCTCAAAGGTACAGTTAGTCCTCACCTTTTCGCTGCTATAACTGTCATAAAAAAATTTCAGAACAACCCACTACTATTCATAAAACATTTTAAGAAGCGCTGATTAGCTTTCATCATCATTTTGATGCGGTTTGTAATTCAGGAGAGAACGACACTTGCTTCATACAAATAAAAAAGCCTTAGCGCTTGCCAAGGCTTGTAACCTGTGATCCCGATGGGACTCGAACCCATGACTCCTTGATTAAAAGTCAAGTGCTCTACCGACTGAGCTACGGGATCGCTAAAAACGGCTGCAAAAGTAAGGAGCCTTTCTCAAATGGTGCCAATAGTTCCGAAAAAAATTTGGGAGATTGGTCAACCGAATAGCCAATGGCCGAAGTTTTTAAGGCTCGAGTCGTAAACCAACTAAAATTGTCATTGAAACAACGACTCAGAGGCTGTAGTTCAGTTGCAAATATTATTAAGGGAGATTTTTTCAAAAAAGCACCGTCGCCATTGCGAAAAGCGGCACCTTTGCCCCATAAGCGTACATGGCCATTGTTCCACCGCTCCGCAAGAGGGGCAAAAACTTCCTGACGTATGGAATCGAAAAGACAGAAACAGGTAGGCGAATTGATCCGACGGCATTTCAGCATGATACTGATGGAAGAGGGCAGCCTAATCTACGGCCGAGACAAACTGGTAACAGTAACGGAGGTCAAGATGACCCCCGACCTCCTAATAGCTAAGGTGTATATCAGTGTATATGGCACAGAAAACAAGCAGGAAGTTATCCTGGAGATGGAAGAACACATGGCCCGTCTGCGCCACGTGCTGGGCAATCGCATAGGCAAGAGCTTGCGACGCGTGCCACAACTGGCCTTTTTCTTGGATGACACTGTGGACGAAATGTACCGCGTAGAGGCGTTGCTCAACCGCATCCAGCAGGAAGATAGCAACCTAAAGTCGTCGTAAGTGCCCTTATGAAGATAGGCCTGTTTTTCGGCTCTTTCAACCCAATACACATCGGCCACCTGATCATTGCCAACTATATGGCCACCCAGACCGACCTGAACAAGGTGTGGTTGGTGGTAAGCCCGCAAAATCCGCTGAAGCCCAAGGCCACGCTGGCGCGCGATTACGACCGGCTGCATCTGGTGCGCTTGGGCATTGGCGACAACCCTCTGTTGGAAGCGTCGAGCGTGGAGTTTCACTTGCCACAGCCTTCTTACACGGTGGATACGCTTGCCTACCTTTGGGAAAAGTACCCGGAGCGCGAGTTTGCCCTCATTATGGGTGGCGATAACTTGGCTACGCTGCACCTATGGAAGAACTACGAGGTGTTGCTCGAACGCTGCGATATTTACGTGTATCGCCGCCCTTCGGTAGAGCTGGGGGCACTGGCCCAGCACCCTCGCGTGCGCATTTGCCCGGCGCCTCTGCTCGACATTTCCTCTACGTACATCCGCGAATGTCTGCGCTCGGGCAAATCGGTGCGCTATATGGTGCCTGATGCCGTGCTGGAATACTTGGAAAGCAGCCGCCTGTATCGTTGATAGCGATACAGCAACCCTTTTGGGGAGCAGTTGTTTCTCCGACTGCTTGGCCGCGCTGCAGGGCGTACCTTTGCGCGCGGAAACATTCATTCGCTCATTCAAAAAATATCCATCAAAATGACGCCCAACAACGGCAGCCATACAGCTACTGCAAAGCGCTCCGCTCGCGAGGACCGCTACCAGCACCACGATTACTATCATGTGGACGAATTGCTATCACCCGAACACCTGCTGGCCCGTGAGGCCGTACGCGAGTGGGTGAAAGCCGAAGTTAGCCCTATTATCGAGGATTACGCCAACCGGGCAGAGTGCCCGGTACATCTGTTTAAGGGTTTAGCCGAAATCGGCGCTTTCGGCCCAACCATCCCGACCGAATACGGCGGCGGCGGCATGGACGAGATAGCCTACGGCGTCATCATGCAAGAGTTGGAACGCGGCGACTCCGGCGTGCGCTCTATGGCCTCTGTGCAAGGCTCGTTAGTCATGTACCCCATCTACAAGTACGGCTCTGAGGAGCAGCGCCGCCATTACCTACCCAAATTGGCCTCTGGTGAATTCATCGGCTGCTTTGGCCTCACAGAGCCAGACCACGGCTCGAACCCCGCCGGCATGGTAACAAATGTGCGCGACGACGGCGATGCCTACATCCTCAATGGAGCCAAAATGTGGATCACCAACTCGCCCGTGGCAGATATCGCTGTCGTATGGGCCAAGCGAGAGGATGGCAAAGTCATCGGCCTCATCGTTGAGCGCGGCATGAAGGGCTTTTCTACTCCCGAGATCCACGGCAAGTGGTCGCTACGGGCTAGCATCACCGGTGAGCTGGTCTTCGAAGACGTGCGTGTGCCCAAAAAGAATGTGCTACCAGGCGTAGTGGGTATGCGCGGCCCCCTGAGCTGCCTGACCAAAGCCCGCTACGGTATCGCCTGGGGCGCCATCGGCGCTGCCTTGGACTGCTACGACTCTGCCCTGCGTTATGCCAAGGAACGCGTGCAGTTTGGCAAACCCATCGGGGCTTTCCAACTGACCCAAAAGAAATTGGCTGAAATGATCACGGAGATTACCAAGGCACAACTTCTCGCCTGGCGCTTGGGCACCTTGGCCAATGCGGGAAAAGCCACCCCAGCCCAGGTCTCCATGGCCAAGCGCAACAACGTCCTCATGGCTTTAGAAGTAGCGCGCGAAGCACGCCAAATACACGGCGGTATGGGCATCACCAATGAGTATCCTATCATGCGCCACATGATGAATTTGGAAACAGTGCTCACTTATGAAGGCACGCACGACATCCATTTGCTCATTACCGGGCACGACATCACAGGCTTTGATGCTTTTAAATAAATCGAGGAAGAAGCCCAGTCTTTTGCGCAGCGTATTTAAGTTATATCAAAAGCCATAAACACTGGAAACGCATCGTTATGGAGGGCAGCCCTCTTATTTTACGACACTCGATTTCGGCACGGTTTTGCAAGACACCATAGGCACTGACGATAAAAAAGCAGAAAATATGCTACAAGTGAGAAAAACAACGCGGGCAATAACAGCAATGCTCCTGCTACCAGGTATGCTGCTGGCCCAAAAAGAAATCCCATTGAGCAACCTTTCTTTTGAAGACGCACCTGGCTGTTGCAGAGCGCCGCGTGGATGGTACAACTGTGGCGCTCCGGAAGAGACCCCACCCGACGTGCAGCCAGGCCAATTCGAAGTAACCAAGGCTCCCAACCATGGCAGTACGTATGTCGGGCTGGTAGTGCGCGACAACGAAACTACAGAGGCCATTGGTCAGCGCCTAGCATCGCCCTTGGAAATCAACGAATGCTATGAGTTCTCCGTTGATCTCTGCCGCTCAGAAGTGTACCTGAGCCTGAGCCGCACTACCGGCGAAAAGGTCAATTATGCTACACCCGTGGTGCTGCGCGTGTGGGGCGGCAACAGCTATTGCGATAAAAGCGAGCTGCTCTACGAGACCAACGTCATCACCACCACGCGCTGGCTCACCTACACCTTCCGCTTGCACCCCAAGCGAAGCAACCACACCCATATCACCTTAGAGGCTTTTTACAAAACCCCTACCCTCTTTCCATATAATGGCAATATCCTGCTCGATAATGCTACACCTATTCATCAAATCGAATGTAACATGCCCCTTATGGTGGAAAGCCCGCCCCCACCACCTCCGCCTTTTGGTAAAAAGGGTAGCGATACCGCTGTTGTCGTTAAACCAACTCAAAGAACACCTCCCGTCAGAACTCCTGCGCAGCCGGCACCTTCACCACCTTCAACTACAACCACAACTCCAGTCGTCGTAGAAACTATTTCGCGCAGCAACCTAAAGAGAGGCTCCACCTTCCAATTGCGCAACCTCTATTTCGACGCCGATAAGTACACCATAAAGGAAGAGTGCATACCCTCTTTGGAGGCCGTATATCGCTTCATGATAGAAAACCCGGATGTCGTCATCGAAGTAGGCGGACACACCAACAATCGCCCCTCAGACGACTTCGCCATGACGCTTTCCACCGACAGGGCCAAGGCCGTTGCAGAATGGCTCATCAGTAAAGGCGTGCCCAAAGAGCGCGTGCAGTACAAGGGGTATGGCAAAACCCAACCCATTGACATAAACACTACCCCCGAAGGACGCAAACGCAACCAACGCGTAGAGTTTAAAATACTGTCTATGCGAGAAAACTGACAGATCCGCATACATCGCTCAGTCCTCTCGATGCCGGCTTCACTTCAGCCCTCCTACAGTGAAGCCGTTTTTTTTTTTCGATGGCTGCAGAAAAACTTCGCCTTCAGGCAGCGCTCGCTCGAGGGTGTTCGTTAACCCTTACGCTGAGCAATTTACTTGCCCACCTAACCGATTTCATACCTTAATCCACACCAATCTTTGCTTCTCTAACCATGACAGCCACCATTTCTTACACGCTTCTCTTAGCCGCTATCTACGTCGCACGTAAAGTACTTATCAGCCCCAAAGAGAACGAGGTGTCGCAATAAAAGTAGGGCCAATGAGCACGCCGTGAAAAAGCGGCTTCCTTTGCCCTTCACGCTTTCAGACTGCGGTAATAGAGAGCGCCTCAACCCTATCGAGAGCACCGCTCATCTCCTGCCACTTCGCACCCTTTCACCAAAAACCGCCGAGTGCTTGGTCTTTGCGGCAAGGGGTAGTTTGTCTGTATAAAAAGCCCTCGTAGAGCAGAGGCGATGCCTTTCCTTGCCTGCTCTATAAATGCAGGCAACAGGTACATGAGACACGCTTCTGTTTGGACGCACGCTGCTGAGCGCACAGGGTTGCTTGTAGCATGGCTGTGGTGCGCTTGTGGCCTTTGGGCGCAGCCAATGCAGATTACTGCAAGCTCGACCGCTCCGTTTACGCCAATAAGCCTGATTTCCAACGTATTCTTGGGCGAGGGTGTGGAAGTGTTAGACGTTTCCTTCGGCGGCAAGCCCGTGTCAGTGGGGTATTTTACCAACGGCACCCAGGCAGTAGGGCTGGCGCGGGGTATCATCATGACTACCGGACGAGCAGAGACCACCACCCCTGCCCTTGGACCATATGGCGCTGACCAAGCAGGTATTGTCTTCGCTAACAACAACGTCGGCGGCCTGATGCCCACCGCCGACCCAGACCTGTCGCCTATTGCTTCAGGGCCGCTGTTCGACGTAACAAGCTACACTATTCGCTTCATCCCCAAGGCCGACACCCTGCGCTTCCGCTATTGCTTTGCCTCGGAGGAGTACCCTGAGTTCGCCTGCAGCGACTACAACGACCTGTTCGGCTTTTTCATCAGCGGCCCCGGATATCCAACACCGACCAACATCGCCCGTATCCCGGGCACCTCGTTGCCGGTAGCCATCAATAACCTGCATCCCGATAATACCACCCCAGACCGCCCCTGCCCGCCTAAAAACATTCAGTATTACCTCAGTAACCTCAACTCCAACAAACAGCCTACTTACGATGGCCTCACGCGCGTATTAACCGCAGAAGCCGTTGTGGTGCCCTGCGATACCTATGTCATCCGCTTAGTCATTGCCGACGTGGGCGACCCAGCATACGACTCAGGCGTCTTCTTAGAAGCCAAAAGCTTCGGCACCAGCTCAGTGCGCACCACCCTGACCACGCCCAACTTAGACGGCATCATCATTGAGGGCTGCGCCGCCGCTACACTCTCCTTCCACCTGCCTGCCCCCGATACTGCTGACGTATTCCTAGACTACAAAATCTTTGGCACAGCCGTCAACGGCACAGACATCGCCACTCTGACCACTCCACTGGTTATTCCCGCTGGTCAGCAGGAGGTCTCCCTTCTCATCGAAGCCGTCGAAGATGGCCTGCCTGAGGGAGAAGAGTGGATAGCCGTAGACGTCCGCCGAGACTTATGCCGCCGCGATACCTTCTACATTTACATTCGAGACAATGCCCTGGCACTCCCACAACTGCCCCAAGACACGCCTTTCTGCATAGGCACAGGAGCTATTACCCTGGATGGCACATCTCCCGTACCCATCCCAGCCCCACCGTTCTTCGAGAACACAACTCCGCTCCCAGTAGACCTCGTCAACGTACCCGTAACCTCGACCTTGCAGGTAGCAGGTGTCTCGCCGCCCTTCGTGCAGCCCGGTGTCATTCGCTCTGTATGCCTCGACATCAACCACGGCTGGGTGGACGACATAGACGTGTACCTCGTGGCCCCTGGCGGTCAAGTCCTCGAACTCATGACCGACTGCGGCGCCAACGGCAAGAATTTCTTCCAGACCTGCTTCACTCCCACCGCCACACGCAATATCGCTAACACCACAGCTGCCGATGCGCCCTTCACCGGAGAGTGGCAGCCCGAAGGCCCTTGGCCTGACCTCTGGGGCAGCCCCATTAACGGCACTTGGCGCTTGGTTCTCAAAGACGACCAAAACGGCTTCATCGGCACCCTCCAGCGTTGGTCCATCACCTTTCAGTCCACTTATTCAATTAACTACCAATGGACCCCCTCCGATGGGCTGAGCTGCCCTACTTGCCCAATAACTGAAGTTGCTCCCACCGAAACTACGACATATCGCCTCACAGCCACCGACGTGTACGGCTGTGCAGTCAGCGACACCGTCCGCTTCCAGGCCGTGCCCGCGTTGCCTGCCCCAACGCTGAATTGCGGAGCCTATACGGCCAGCACTCTCACTTTCGAATGGAGCGAAGTGCCCGGCGCTACAGGCTACATAGTCAACGCCAACGGCTCAGGATGGATGCCCGCTAACGGCACCCAAGCACACACTGTGGACGGGCTGAACCCAGGCGCCTTGGTTACCCTGGAAGTACAAGCTATTGGCCCCACTCCTTGCCCCGCCGCCATCAGCAGCGCCACCTGCTCCAACTGCGACCAGCCCGTGGTAAATACCATCGTAACCGACGCTACCTGCGCCGATGCCGCCAACGGCCGCGTGCTTTTGGTGCCCGATGGGCAAAACCCGCCCTATCAGTTTGTTTTGGGGGGAAATGCCAACCAAACAGGCGCTTTTGACCAACTCGCTCCTGGCATCTACACAGCGCTTGTAACCGATGGTGTAGGGTGCCAACGGCAGCTCAGCGTCGCTGTGGGTGCTCCGCCTTTAATGGCGGTATCGCTCGCGGCAGTGCCTGTTACCTGCCACGAAGGCGACGACGGTGCCCTGCGCGCTGAAGTAATCGGTGGGTGGCCACCCTACCAATACTCCTGGAGCGACCCCTTGGGCCAAACGCAGCCGCAGGCCGTCAACCTGCGCGCAGGCGCATACACCGTTACCGTCAGCGACCAAAATGGCTGTACAGCTACAGCCACTGCGGCCCTCTCTGCCCCGGAGCCGTTGATACTCTCCGTGATGCCCATCGCCACGCGTTGCCACGGCGAGGCTTCTGGCGTGGCCAGCATTAGCGTCAGCGGAGGCATTGGCCCCTACCAATATCAGTGGGCCGATGGCCAGACCACCTCGGTGGCCACAGGGTTGTCCGCTGGTTTCCATGGCGTTACGGTTACAGATGCCGCAGGGTGCGCCGAGGCCAGCTTCGCCCACATCACCCAGCCACCGCTGCTAACCGCCAGCACAACGGCCACCGCTCCTACTTGCGCTAACCGCAGCGATGGCTCGGTCAGCGTCAGCGCTCAAGGCGGTTCTGGCTCGTTCGCCTACACCTGGAGCACAACGCCTGCCCAGTACAACGCCATAGCCACCCAACTGACCACTGGCATTTACACCGTTACTGTCAGCGACCAAAACGGATGCACTACTACCGCCTCCGCTACCCTGACAGCGCCGCCAGCAATAGACATCGCCCTTGCCTACGAAGATGCCCGCTGCTATGGGCAGCCCACCGGAAGCGCTGCAGCTACCGCATCTGGCGGGACAGGCTCCTTCACATACGCCTGGAACACGACGCCACCCCAGAATACTCCCACCCTCTTGCAACTGCCCGCCGGCACCTACACCGTTACCGTCAGCGACCAAAACGGATGCACCGCTACTGCCACCGTTACCATAGGGCAACCCGAACCGCTGACCGCAGCCTTCGACATTCAACAGGCGCGCTGCTTCGATGAACCTTCCGGTGCCGTATCTGCAGCTCCCATTGGTGGCGTCCCGCCTTACACCTTCCTATGGAGTAGTGGAGAAAGTGCCCCTCAGATCACCCAAAAAACAGCAAACACCTATACCCTGACCCTCACCGACGCCAACGGCTGCACCCTCGAGGCTACGGCCTCCATTGGGCAGCCTCCAGCCCTGCAAATAGAAGCTGAGCAAGAGAACATCGCCTGTTATGGCCAAAATACCGGTGCCCTGCACATAAGCCCCGAGGGCGGAACGCCCCCCTACGCCGCACTGTGGAGCGGCCTCGGAGTGAGTGGAAGTACCAACCTGACATTGAGCGCACTCCCTGCCGGCCAGTATACCCTCACCCTCAAAGATTCTAACGGTTGCACCATTACCCAAACCTTTTCTATCAATCAGCCTACCTCACCTTTAAGCGTAACCATCTTCCCTGCGGCAGACACCCTCTGCGCCGAAGCAGAAACCAGCACGCTGACGGCAGTAGGCAATGGCGGCACCCCGCCCTACACCTACACTTGGAGCAGTGGAAACGCCAATGAGCCAAAGGCAACATTACCGCCAGGTACCTATGCCCTAACCCTTACCGACGCTAACGGTTGTACTGCCACTACCACCGCTCACATCGCCCAGCAAGCACCGCTAACGCTAGCGCTGGCTTTGGAAAAAGTAGATTGCGCCCAGGGCGGCACTGCCGTCGTTACAAACGCCGCTTACGGCAACACTAGCGCGGACTTGGGCCGGCTGCAATTCCAATGGAGTACCTCACCACCACAAACGGGAGCGCGCGCCGTACAACTGGCCCCTGGGCAGACCTACACCGTTACTGCCACCGACCCATTCGGCTGCACTGCTGTGCAGCACATCACCATACCAGCCGTGCTCACTGTACGCGCAAGCATCAGCAGCGCTACGCCCCCCCGCTGCTATGGCGATGCCGACGGCCAACTCACAGCCTCCGCCACAGGTGGCCAACCGCCCTATTCCTACGCCTGGAGCGGAGGCATCGCCACCTCAGACCCTATAGCCACCGCCTTGCGTGCTGGCACCTACACCGTTACCGTCAGCGACAGAGCGGGCTGTACTGGCACCGCATCAGCTACCCTGACCCAGCCGCCAGCCTTGCAGGTGCGTCTGCGCATGGAGCCGGTCCGATGCTTCGGCGAAAGCAATGGCACCCTGTCCGCCCAGCCTGAAGGCGGCACTCCGCCCTATCTATTGGTGTGGTCGAATGGCCAAACGGGCTTGCAAGCCGAACCACTAGCCGCGGGCCTTCACGCGCTTACCCTCACCGACGCCAATGGCTGTACCCTGGAAGCGCGCGGAGAAGTAACCCAACCCAGCGCTCCGCTTAGCGGCACCGCAACCCCCAAAAACATCCTCTGCTTCGGAGACCACTCCGGCGAAATTTTCCTGACGGCCACAGGTGGAACCCCACCTTATCGCTACTCGCTCGACGGCGCCACCTGGAATGGCTCTGCCCGCCAAGTAGGCTTGCGCGCCGGCATCTACCAACCCTTCGTGGCCGACCGCAACGGCTGCACCGCAGCGCTTCCGCCTCTCGTGCTGGAGGAACGGCCACCTATTACCGTAGATCTCGGCCCTGACATTACCCTGAATTTCGGCGACGAAGCCACCCTGCAGGCCAGCGTGAGCAACGCCCAGCCGCCGCTACAGTACGCCTGGGCCGCTGAAGATGCGCCATGGCTCTCCTGCACCGCTTGCCCCGCTCCATTGGTGAGCGGCCTGCCTTTTACACGTTGGTTCTCGCTCGTCGTCAAGGATGCCTTCGGCTGCACCGGCCTGGGACGCGTGCGCATCGCTGTGGAGAAGCGCTGGAGTGTGCACGTGCCGACGGCATTCTCGCCCAACGGCGATGGCAACAATGATGTGCTTCTGGTGCACGGCACTCCGGGAGCGCGGGTGCTGCGCTTCGACGTGTACGACCGTTGGGGTGAGCATGTCTTCTCAGCTCGTGATTTTCCTGTCAATGACCCTTACATCGGCTGGGACGGCACTTTCCGAGGCCAATCCCTCACACCGGGCACTTTCGTGTGGGTGCTGCAGGTGGAATGGCCCAACGGCTCACAGGAGACGCTGCAGGGGCAGGTGGTATTGGTCAGATAAGGTCGGCTCGGCACACCGTTTCGCTTACGCCATCACCCTATCATTTTTTTGGAAAAAGCGGCTCCGTAGCCCTTATTCGGCCTTTTCGCGCATGAGCAGCGCTGAAGCCCCTGCCTGGGCCTTTGCTTGTGCCCGTCTCGCTCTTGGCTTCGGCTAATGGCGTAGCTGCGCGTTGGCGTCTCCGCCACTGCATGCGCGGAGATGCGGAGCTGCTATCGCGCCATTATTAAGGCCCGAAAGCGGGACGAAAACAGGCGCGGGGCCAAACAGGAGCTGTGCCCAGTTGCCGTACCCACAGCCGCTGCGTCGGAGCTGGTGGCCGTTTTTTCACCCCAAAAACGGAGGAAGAAAAGGGGAGGGAAGGGAGCGGGCCTACCTTTCGCACGACCCCGAGGGAGTGATTGGCCTTCTGAGCAATTGGCTGTGTGGACAATCCGAAAAATTGTACCCTTTCAAATCGTGGGGCAAAAGAACAACGCCCTTTTGCCAATTTCGGCCACAAACCCTCCGCGCAGCCTGAACCCGGCATGTTTGTAAAGGGTTTACTCGAGGTTAACGTGATTCTGCCTAAATTCTTCATTGATTATGCTTAATGCATCTTTCTTTCTTCGGCAATGCATCCTACGGGCTCCGCGCGGCATTTCTCTCTTTTGCTTATGGGTCATAGTGCTGCCAAATGCTGGCACTGTAGTTACTGTATGGGCATTTACAGCACCTGTACAGGCTAATGCTCCATACTCATTGGTACAAAGTGATACCCTAAATGCCCACATCCAGCAGTTAGAGGCGAATATGGTGCGCGTGGCTGGTGGTACCTTTGTCATGGGCTGCCAAAGTCCGCAGCGCGATGGCATCTGTTCGTACAACGAGCACCCTGCCCGTACCGTGCGGGTAGGCGATTTCTCCATCGGCAAATACGAGGTAACGCAGGCGCAGTGGCGCGCCGTGATGGGCAGCGATCCGGCGCTTCTGTACAACAAAGGTTGCGATGACTGTCCAGTGGAAGGCATAGGCTGGGAAGATGTCCAGCAATTTCTCAAGCAATTGAATGCCCTCACCGGAAAAGGCTATCGTCTGCCTACGGAAGCTGAATGGGAATACGCTGCACGCGGTGGCTTGGAAAGCCGAGGCTATCTGTACAGCGGTAGCAACAACCCCGACGAGGTGGCGTGGTACAACGACAACTACAAAAAAGACAACACCTTCGGAAAAGAAAAGACTACGCGCCCTGCAGGCCACAAGCAGCCTAACGAGCTAGGGCTTTATGACATGACGGGCAATGTGAGGGAGTGGGTAGAAGACGACTATCACCGCTCTTATAGCGGCGCTCCGAAAGACGCTCGTGCTTGGGTGGGCAAGCCGCGCTCTGACTTTCGAGTAACCCGTGGTGGCAGCTGGAGCAATGTGTCCTCGGGCTGTCGTATTGCCGCTCGTAGCCTCGAGGCCGTCAGCGGCCGATCCAGCAATGTCGGTGTTCGATTGGCGCTGTAAGAACCATCTCGATGTAGTTAGCTTTCCAACATGTCGTTATCGGCAAAGCTGTAATAGCCCCGCCGAGACACGATAAGGTGATCGAGCAAGGGGAGATGGAGCACTTTGCCTGCGGCCACGAGGTCTTGGGTGAGTTTGATGTCGCTATCGCTAGGTTCAAGCCTGCCGCTAGGATGATTGTGCACTGCAATGATGGAGGAAGCATGGGCATCCAAGGCCTCTTGAAACACCAATTTAGCGTCCACAACGGTGGCATGGGTGCCGCCGTTGCTAACGCGTTTGCGCGCGATGATTTCATGGCGGCGGTTCAGCATCAGGAGCCAAAACTCTTCGTGGTGCAGGTCCGTAAGCAAGGCTGCGATAGCATGATAGGCGTCCTCGCTACACTGAACGCGCGGGCGTTCGCGCAAGTCGGCTAATTGACGGCGTCGGCCCAGCTCTAATGCCGCCGCAATGGCGATGGCCTTGGCCTTACCTATGCCCTTGATGCGCTTGAGGTCAGCCACGCCCAGCTGGCCTAAGGCGTGCAGGCTATTGCCTACGGAAGCCAGAATATCTTGAGCCACCGCCACAGCACTTCGCCCACGAGTGCCCGAACCTAGGAGTATAGCTATCAGCTCTGCATCCGACAGGGCATCGCGGCCCTTGAGTAGCATCTTCTCGCGGGGGCGGTCTTCTTCAGCCCAGCGGTGAATGGCGCGGTAGGAGGGTGGTTGTTCTTTGGACATGGCGGCACTTTTGGCCTCAAAGGTGGTACTTTTGTACGCAATTTCCAACATGTCCACTTCTACCGTTACCACATCTGCATCAGCGCTCGACATTGCTCAGCAAACCATCCGATTAGAAGCTGAAGCCTTGCACGTCTTAGCTGACAGCCTTAGCCAATCGGCTGACTTTATGGCCTGCGTAGAAACCATCTACCGCTCTCAGGGCCGGGTAGTACTCACGGGCATTGGCAAGAGCGCCATCGTAGCGCAGAAGATAGCAGCCACGCTAAACTCGACAGGGCAGCCCGCTCTATTCCTGCACGCTGCTGACGCCATTCACGGCGACCTGGGTATGGTACAACCCGGAGATGTAGTGGTGTGTCTGTCTAAAAGTGGCGAAACACCCGAGATAAAGGTGTTGGCCTCTTTGGTCAAAAACTTTGGCAACTGCCTCATTGCCATAACGGCCCAACGGGAAAGTAGCCTGGCACGGCAGGCTGACTTTATCTTGTGGACGCCTGTGCGCCAGGAGGCCGACCCGAACAATTTGGCCCCCACCGTGAGCACTACCGCACAAATGGCCTTGGGCGATGCGTTGGCTACTGCCTTGCTTACCTTGCGCGGCTTCACACCCGAAGATTTCGCCCGCTTCCATCCGGGCGGCACACTGGGCAAGCAATTGTATCTGCGCGTGCGCGACTTGTGCGCGCGCAACGAGCGGCCTGTTGTTGGGCTGGATACTCCTCTTCGCGAAGTTATCATCCAAATCACCAGCTGCCGCTTAGGGGCTACTGCTGTACTCGACGACGCACAGCAAGTAGTAGGCATCATTACGGACGGAGACCTGCGCCGCATGCTTCAAAAGAGCGCAGACATTGCACCCGTTACTGCCCGTCAGATCATGAGCGCACACCCTAAAACTATCTCGCCCGATGCCCTGGCCGTGCGCGCCCTAGAGATGATGCGCCAACATTCCATTACCCAACTGCTTGTCGTTGAAAATGGGCAATACTTGGGCGTCGTGCACTTGCACGACCTTCTTCGAGAGGGCTTCGTGTAAAATGCAATGGTAACCCAAGTGCGTTTTGCTGTGTCTCCACACCACACCCTACTCTGCTCAACTCACCAGAAAATTAACCTTTTATGCACAAAAGCGTCTTGTGGGAGGTGATGCGCTCGCTCAACCGAAAAGAGGTGCGCGACCTCAGCCGGTGGCTCCAGTCGCCTGCCCATAACCAACGCGAGGATGTGGTGCGGCTTTTTGATTACCTCAGCAAGCACCCACAGACCGAAACGACCGCCTTTGATAAAAAACGCGTCTGGAAGGCCGTATTCCCAGGCGAACCCTACGACGACGCCCGTCTGCGGCAGGCCATGTTCTTTTTGCTAAAAGCCATCGAAGACTATCTGGTATTCAAGAAGCACACCGAAGACCGCGCCGCCTACTTGAGCACGCTTACGCAGATATATCGCTCGCGTAAATTGGACAAACCCTATCGCCAAGTGCACCGCCAAGGGCTGGAGTGGCTCCAAGAACAGCCGCTGCGCAACGGATATTACCTGTTGCATCGCTATTTTTTGGAATTAGAAGAATACAACTACCGCCTGCCCATTTCCCAAAATGCACCGGTCAATCTGCAAGAGTCTGCAGATGCGCTGGAGAAGTGGTTTTTGGCTGAAAAACTGCGCATCGCCTGCGCTATGATAGCCCACCGCAATGTTTTCCAGAAAATCAACTACGAACCAGGCCTCCTGCAGGAGTCCTTGGACTACGTGCTGCGCAAAGACCTGCTCCGCGAACCGGCAATAGCCGCCTTCTATTACGCCTACATGGCCATTACGCAGCCCAACGATGAGCAATACTTTGACCGCCTGGAAGACCTCATCCACAACCAGATAGATTGCTTTGACCACTCCGAGGCGCGAGTGTTGTACATTGCCGCCATCAACTATTGCGTGCCCAAAATCAACCAAGGCAATGCCGATTACGCACGGCGCGCCTTTCTGTTGTATCGCTCTGGGTTGGAGACGGAAATCCTGCTGGAAAACGGCTTGGTGTCGCGCTACACCTTTGGGAACGCCGTCGGGGCAGCCCTGCGCATTGGCGAGTACGGCTGGGCGGAGCAGTTCATCGAGCAGTTCCAACACCACTTAGACGAGCGCGAACGCGAGAGCATCGTCTATTTCAACCGCTCACGTGTGTACTACGAGAAGGGAGACTACGACAATGCCCAGCGGCTACTGACCCGCTTCGAATACGACGACATGCTGCTCAACATCATTGCTAAGACAATGTTGCTCAAGATCTACTACGAGCAGACGGAGTTTGAGGCTTTCGAGTCGTTATTGGAGAGCATGCGCATTTACCTACAGCGCAAAGAGGCCCTCGACCCCACGCGAAAGGCAGCGTACAAGAACATGCTCCGCATGATGCGCAAACTCCTCAGTTGGAACCCCTATTCGCGCCCTCAGACCGAACGACTGCGCGCACTCATCGAAAGCACGCATCCGCTCATGGAGAAGGAATGGCTGCTCAAGCAGGTGGACAAGCGCTAAGGCGCTGCTCCTTGGATGCGCTCCAAAAATTCGGCCTCTGTCCAGATGTCCACTGTACCCAACGCCTGCGCCTTGCGCAACTTGCTGCCGGCTTTTTCCCCGACTACCAGGATATCCAGGTTTTTGCTCACCCCACTAGCTATGGTGGCTCCAGCAGCAGCAGCGCGCGCCTCGGCCTGCTCACGCATCATGGACGAGAGTGTGCCCGTGAAGAGGATGGTCTTACCTACTAACGGCCCTTCTGAGGCGCTGGCAGGGCGGCGATCTTCGGGCGTCCGTCGAAGATTGACACCGAGGGCCTCCATCGTCCGCAACATCTCGACATTGTGCGGATTGTGGAAGAAATTATACACGTTTTGCGCCAACACCGGCCCGATGTCCTTGATTTGCTGGTATCGCTCCAGATCCCAAGTGCTCAAGTCCAAAACATGCTCTACCTGGGTGGCCAACAGTTTGGACGACTTCTGGCCCAGGTGGTGTATGCTCAGGCTGTGCAGCAACCGATGGATAGGGTTCTGCTTGGCCTTTTCGATGGCTTTGCGGAGGTTGTCGGCCGACTTTTGGCCAAAGCCATCGAGCTGGGCTATCTTGTCATAGTCGAGCCGATAAATATCGGCAATAGAATGCAGCCACCCCAACTGATAGAATCGGGTAATAGTGTTTTCGCCCATGCCCTCGATGTCCATAGCATTTTTAGAGGCATGGAAGATCATGCGCTGCAGCACTTGGGCCTCGCAATTGGCATTCTCGCAGCGCCAAATGGCCTCATCTTCGGGCTTGACGAGCGGGCTGTGGCACACCGGGCAATGAGTCGGGTATTGAATGGGCCGCTCGGAGCCATCGCGCAGATGGTCTAACGCCTTGACGATGTAAGGGATAACATCGCCGGCGCGCTCTACGAGGACGTAGTCGCCTAGGCGGATGTCTTTGCTGCGTATGAAGTCTTCATTGTGAAGGCTTACGCTCTGGATGATAACGCCAGCCAATGGCACTGGTTCTAGTTTAGCTACAGGCGTTACTGCACCGGTTTTGCCCACTTGAAACTCTACGTCGCGCAGCCGCGTGGTGGCTTGCCGGGCCTTAAACTTGAAGGCAACGGCCCAGCGCGGATGGTGGGCCGTACTGCCGCAGCGCTCTTGCAAGGCTAGGTCGTTGACCTTGACCACGATACCATCAATTTCGTAGGGGTAGGCATCGCGTTGGTTTTGCCAAGCTTCACAAAAGGCGATGACCTCCTGGATACCCTTACAAAGGCGACGCTCTGGCAGCCCCGTAGTATTCGTTGCAGCAGAGGGCACCTTGAAGCCCAATTGCTCTAGCAGTTGCAGTGCGGCCTCGTGGGTAGGCAACTGGTGCAACACCTGTCGGCCCGAGGCGTCGGCAGCGTAGGCTAGTTGATAGACGAATGCTTCTAAGCCCCGAGCAGCGGCCTCCTTGGGGTCTTTCATGCGCAGGCCTCCCGTGGCCGCATTGCGCGGGTTGGCAAAGAGCGGCTCTCCGGCGACCTGGCGCGCGGCGTTTATTTTCTCAAAAACATCCTTGCGAATGATGGCCTCGCCGCGCAGCTCTACTTTGGCAAAGCCGTATTGTGAGAAGGGAGCCTGAAGTGGCACCGAACGCAGTGTGCGGATGTTGGCCGTTATCTCGTCGCCCACCAAACCATTGCCGCGCGTGGCGGCGCGCACCAAGCGGTCGTTTTCGTACACTAATGCGATGGTGCCGCCATCAAATTTGGGTTCTGCAGCATACTCTACGGCCACATCAGCGGGCAGGGCTGCCAACCGCTTGACGGCGGCATCGAAGTCCAGCAGGTCGCGCGCGTCGTAGGAGTTATCCAGCGAGAGCATTGGCGTCAGGTGGGCAACCTGGTTGATTTCTTCCACCAAATCGGACGATACGCGCTGCGTAGGCGAGTCGGGCGTAACTAACTCTGGATGTTGGCGCTCCAGGTTCTCCAGTTGTTTGTACAGCTGGTCATACTCAAAGTCGCTGATGACGGGGTCATTGAGCACGTAGTAGCGCCACTCGTGGTAACGGATGACGCTGCGCAAGTTTTCAATGCGTTCAGCGGCCGTTTCTTCAGACAGAACGCCCTGCGGTGAGTGTAATAGGGACTTAGACAGCTCGTACAGAGCGCGTTGGGCCTCAGGTGTGTACATGGTGTAAGCAGTTGGCTAAAACGTTGGGCATTCAACGCATTTTCCGCAGCGCCAGTTCAGCAACTCGTCTGGCGTAGGTGAGGTTGTCGTGGGGAGCTTCGGTGTATTCCAACGTGATTTTGACCAAAAGATGGCCCTTCTTGACCATTAGAGAGGTGGTGGACGTACTCCAAAGCGCATCGTCGCCCAGCTGGAGCACGTCTTCTTCGTAGATGTGGCGCTGCCGGTTGCGCAGCAAGTCAAATTGCTGGCGGGCCACAAGCGGACGGCCATAGTCAATGACCTGGATAACTAAGGTGTTCTTAAACTCGCGATACTTTGCCCCTGGCAGCTCATTGGCGCGCTCTATTTCGCGCCAGTCGGGCTTCATCCAATAGCGCAGGCAGAAGGCTTGGCCAGGCAAGCTGCGCGAGTTAAACAGGTCGCGTTTAGGCTCTATTCGGAACAGGGCGATGACCTCTTCGTCTGTAACCAATGCACAGCCGTTTTCTTTCCAGGGGTTGGGTAAAGGAGCCACATCGCCCGTCAGGGTATCAATGGTCATGGCTAACGGCGGCGGAGCCGGCGAATCATGACCACAGGAACCACAAGCAAGGGCGCACCACAGGGCACTGAAAAAAGAACAGACCATCCAGGCCGATTTTGGGCGAAACATGTAGCTGTTGCGATTAAAGAGACCTAAGAAAAGGCCAGCAAAGATAGGGGCGCTTCGTTCGCAGCAACTTTTTTGGGAAAAAACCCTGCGAACCTTAACACACAGCCATACTAAAGCATGGACACACCTGGTGCCCAACGTCATGTAAAAGGTCGAAATGGGTGGAGCTTTTAGCGCTGTAGTTACCACACCATTCCGTAGCCACCCTCCTACGAAATAGGCCCTATACGGCTACACCGAAGATTGTTTTTGGGAAAAACGGCCCTGTAGCCTTTGTTTGGCTCTTTTGCGCATAGGCAGCCCTGGTGTTCCATGGGCTTGGCCCTGGCGTGTGCCCGTCCCGCTCTTGGGTCTAATAACGGGGAGAGCTACACCTTACCGTCTCCGCCACCGCATGCGCGGAGACACAGGGTTGCCGCCGCGCCATTATTAAGGGCTAAAAGCGGGACGCAACCATGCCCGAGGACAAACAGAAGCCTCGACCGCCGAAGATACCCATAGTAACTGCTCCAAAGCCGCAAACCGTTCTTTCACCCTAAAAGATGGAGGAGGGAAATGCCGTGCTTGTGGCAAGTGGATATTTTATTTTTTGCACAACCTCAAATCTGGAGCATTTTACCAAAAAATACGCACATTTGCCGCCAAACGAAACCATCATTATCAAACTTTTCAACCAGCTGCTCTTTTATGCATCCTGCTTACAAACTCATGCTGTTGGCTTGGCTCGGGGTAATTGCCTGGGTTGCATTTGTCATTTTCTCTAACCGCAAGACCCATCCTAGGGTGCTCTTTGCGCTCTTCATGGTGGAGCTGTGGGAGCGCTTCAGCTATTACGGCATGCGGGCCATTTTGGTATTGTACATGGTGGCCTCTGCGGCTGAGGAGGCAACCAATCGGGGCCTTGGCTTCGAGGACGCCAAGGCTTACGGTATCTACGCTGCCTACGGTGCCTTGGTTTACCTCACACCTATTCTGGGCGGCTATTTTGCCGACCAGATGATGGGTTATCGGCGCGCCATCATTTGGGGGGCTCTCCTGATGGCAGCCGGGCAGTTCACCTTGTTCATGGACAACCCGACGACTTTTTACATAGGCTTGGCGCTGTTGGTGGTGGGTAATGGCTTTTTCAAGCCCAACATCTCCTCGATGATAGGCAAGTTTTACGGAGCGGGCGATGCTCGACGCGACGGAGCCTTTACCATCTTTTACATGGGCATCAACATCGGCGCCTTCCTAACGCCATTAACCTGCGGGGCTATTGGCGAGATAGAGGGTTGGCGCTACGGTTTTCTCACGGCTGGCATCGGTATGGTGTTGGGGTGGCTCATTTTCCAGTGGACGCAAGCCAAGGGCTGGATTACCAGCGAGTTTAGCGAAGAAGGTCAGCCGCTCCAGCAGCCGCGTCCAGTAGGTCTTCCCCGCGCCGATGCGCCAGCCATGCTCGGTATTCAGGGCAATGTGTTCCCTTACGTAGCCACTATCCCGATGGTGCTGCTCTCTTGGTGGTTGGTCAATCACGACGACGTTGTGGATGTCCTGCTCGCCATCGTGGGAGTGGGGGTTATCGGCTACATGATCTATCAGGCGAGCAAGTACGACACGGTGCAGCGGCAGCGCATCTGGGTGATACTGATCTTGCTGCTGTTCACCACCGTGTTCTGGACCTTCTTCGAGTTGGCTGGCTCTGCCCTCAACCTCTTCACCGCCCGCAACGTGAACAAAACCATGCTGGGCACGGAGCTGACAACGACCTTCTTCCAAGCGATCAACCCGCTGTTCATCATGATCTTCGCGCCCATCTATTCTTGGATGTGGATCCAACTGGCGCGCGCCAACCGCGAACCGGCAGCGCCCTACAAATTCAGCGCAGGCCTGTTGCTATTGGGTTTGGGTTTTCTGGCGCTCGAGACCGGCAACGGCAGTGCTGCGTTGGGCTTGGTGCCTGCTATTTTCCTCATCACCCTTTATCTGCTCCACACCTTGGGCGAACTGACGCTCTCGCCAGTGGGCCTGTCGTTGGTAACCAAACTGGCACCCGCCCAAATCGTCGGCTTTGTCATGGGCATCTGGTTCCTGTCCTCCTCCATCGCCCACCAGGGCGGTAAGCACATCGCCAAGCTGACGGCCGTGGATGAGGCCGGCATCGTGGCCAGTTCCGCCTTCCAGGACTGCTTCCCAGACAAGACCCTCCTACAGGCTTTTGAAGGTGGCGAAGCCCTCAAAGACAGCAAGGGTAAAGCCATCCCGCTGGAAAGGGCTATGGTAAGCGAGGCATTTGTGCACAAGGCCAATGAACTGGCAGGAGAAGAAAGGTATTTCGTGGGACAAATCAAGGTAGACAAGGATAACATTTCATTATTCCTGACCAACGATGCCAAATACGCCGGCGGCACAATAGCGGAAGTGGGAAAGGAAGATGCGAAGAAAATCGTGGATGGCAGTTTGACGGGCCAGGCAGTAATCTGCTTGCGCCAACAATCGCTGGGCATTAGCCTCCGCATTTTCCGCAGCCTAGGGTTTGTGGCCATCGGCTGTGCGGTGCTGCTCTTCTTGTTGGGGCCGATCATCAGCCGCTGGATGCACAGCATTAAATAAAGGCCAAGCCAAAGCCCTGTTACAGGTGCTCCTGCCTGTTGCCTTTTTGCACGGGCAGGGGCATCTGCTTTTCAATGATCTTCGAAAAGGTCTATTTGTAGATATTCCGTTTTAATCCTCATTTCCCAATGATTTTTGTGCAAGATGCTTTTCATAAAACTATAAGTAAGCGAATAATTTATCTTCAAGGTGGACTCATAACCTTGGAAGAATTAATCCAACTCGATTAAGTGTTCTAGCCGAGAAGAAACTTTGGCTAGTAAATAGAAACAGCTATCGCGGAATATCCATCTCTGGAAAAATAAACCTTACAATTTCTAATACTTCATCAGGTGAGGTTAAAAACCACTCCTTGCCGAGCGCCGATGTGGCCCGTCTTCCTCGAAGCGTTAGGATATTATGAATAGCTCTCTCAAGTTCAGATGCATGGTCTGTTTTGACAACTAACGCGAGATGCGGTTGTTCAGGCAGTGCAGTGGCTACTTGCTCAAGTATTCTTTGCATGGGATCTCGCTCGCTTTTCCCAATCTTACATTGCCACTGATCTCGACCATTCTCTTGAGCCTTTTTATATTGTGGTAGATAGTACAAGTAAACAGCCCCCTTGCCTTCTCCTACGGTTAAATCAGCTTGGAGTCCTGTAGGAGAGAAAATTTGCGATTGGCCATTTATTTCTTCTTTTTGCTGCCGAATGTCCTCAAACGGTGCCTCTCTTTCCATAGCCTTACTCTGGTCGTTTATTTCTTCTGGTTGCTCCACATCCACACGCCCTTGAATTCTCCAGAAGCGATATGAGAGGTTTTCGGCCATACCTTCCTCTTTTAATTTATTCAATGCTTTCTTTATGCAGCTCCGAGTAACGTCTACGGCTTTAGCGTCGCTTCCGCCTTTGGATTTATGGTAGGCTAAAACACTCTCTGTTATCTCTTGCCTACTCTTAGTCTGACCACTGAAGAGTTCAAGTATCAGCTCACACGCAATCAAAGGGGACAATGGGACCTTCTCGTACTTATATTTGTCTGAAGCCATACTGAAAAAATTTTAGAGTTATTTGATCATAGTATAAGCTCGCGCAAATATCTTTAATTTTTCAATTTCTATTAAACAAATTGGTGGTTCTCTATTTACTTCAAAATGACATATTCTGCTTCCGTAAACGGGCAGAGGAGACTGCTTTCAGTGTTCTTCAGGGCGCCCGATGATGCGGCCCTTCTCGTATTGCTGCTGTAGCAGGGCTTCTTCGCGGCGGTCTTCGTCGGTGAATTCAGGTTCGCCCATGCGGGAGAGGTCGGGCTGCCCTGCCTCTACCCAGGCGGAGAACCAAGCGGAAGCGACGGCGTGAATGGCGGCGCGCATTTGGCGCTCGACCATGCCGTCCAGCGCTTGCTGATAGGCGGCGGCGTATTCGGGGCAGGGGACGATGACGACCGCCCTACCGCGATTTTCAGCGCATTGTTGGCGGTCGGCCGGGTAGTGGTGGCGCAGGTGGCGCTCCATGGTCAGGACGCTGTCCACCATGGAATGGCTGCGCAACACGATGTTCCAGTAGTGCGCCGTAGGGTTCTCGATGCGCCGAGGTTTGCCCACGAAGTAGTCGTAGGTTTCGTCGGCGAACAGTTCTGGGATGCGGCTTTCCCAGAAGGCATGGATACCTATCTGGCCCGTTTTCTGGCCGTTGTAGTTGCTGGTGGTGTGTAGTGGCACGTGGGCATCGCCGATGTAGTGGCCGATGTCGGCGCACAGGCGTAGGATGCGTTTAGCATCGCGGCGTCGGAAAGCTGCCGTCAGGTCGCGCTGCATTTTTTGGAGGTGCCAGGGCAACACGCCGTGGGTGGAGAATGGCTCATCGAAGAAGGCCGCCCGCAAGGGTGTTGAGTACAGATTGTGTTGTCTCAGGAAGTGGGTCAAGGTATCGGGGTCGAGCGGGTGCCCTGGCTCGCTAAAGGCCGGCGCCACATGCTTGGCAAAGTAAGGGCGCCAAAGCGCAGCCGTCTCAGAGGAGCCATCGCGTTTGCCGCTGTACAGCAGCAGGGTGTCTCCGGTAGTGCTGATGCCGAAGAGGTCGCTGTAGCGCAAGAGGGCTTCGGTGAAAGTACGCGGCAGGTTTTCGAATGGCGGTTCGCCGTACTCGTCTAAGTCAATATAGTGCCTGGGGCCTTCTCCAGGCACGGCATAGCGCCGCATGTCGGCATCGGTGGCGTGGTCGGCTATCCAGTCCACATGCCGTTTGAAAAAGACCATCATCTCGGGCGGCAGGGTCATCACTGCTAAGCGGTTGATGCGGCGATGAGCGAAGAAGCCCCAGGTCATTGGGGCACAGCTGCTGGCAACATTTTCCTCTTGACAGCATCCGCCGCCAGTTGGAGGGGTGCGCCGGTGCCCTGAAGAAAAAAGCAGAGCACTGTAGGCGAGGGCAATCCAACACAAAAAACGCATGGCCCAAATATCGGAAAACGCTTTGGCGCTTTGTGCTGAGACTATTCTCAGAAGGTTGCCATACTTTAGCCGTTAGTCTTTGGGGGTGGTGTCATTATCTATGCCCCTGCGCGGGAGTACTAAGATCGTCGCACAACCATCTACTATGGATTACATCTGCGCTAAAGGAATGACAATGTTGCTGATACTCTTGGGAGTATCGTTGCCGTTGCTCGCTCAACCTGAGCTAGAAAAGCAGTTGCAGACGCGGCTCATCCTGGCCGAAGACGGAGATATTGTAGAGCTGCCCGCCGGGCGCATTGCACTGAAAAACACGCTGTGGCTCGACGGCAAGCGCAACATCACCCTCCGCGGGGCGGGGGCTGAGCGCACAGTGCTGTCGTTTCGGGGGCAGCAACAGGGCGCCGAAGGGCTTAAAATCACACACGCTGCCGACATTACGCTGGAAGCGTTCACCATTGAAGACAGCCGCGGCGACCTCATCAAAGCCCAGGAAGTGGAGGGTCTCGTCATGCGCGACATCAAAGCCCAATGGACGGGCAAACCGCGCAAGACCAACGGCTCCTACGCCCTCTACCCGGTACAGTGTCGGCGCGTGCGCATCGAGCGATGTACGGCCATTGGCGCTTCTGATGCTGGCATCTACGTGGGCCAATCTGACAGTGTTTGGGTAACGGAGTGCTTGGCCTATCACAATGTGGCGGGCATCGAGATAGAAAATACCACTAACGCCTGGGTGTGGAATAACACGGCGCGCGATAATTCGGGTGGCATCTTAGTCTTTGATCTGCCCGACTTGCCGAAAAAACAGGGAGGGCGGGTATTGGTGTGGAAAAACCAGGTCTTGCACAACAACCATCGAAACTTCGCCCCCAAGGGCAACATAGTGGCTAATGTGCCACCCGGTACTGGCATCATGGTGTTGGCTACGCGCGAGGTGGAGGTAGCCGACAACGTCGTGTGCGACAATAAAACCGCCTCAACGGCCATTGTGAGCTATTACATTGCCCAATTGCCCATTCAGGACACGACCTATGTGCCTTACCCTGCCGATGTGTACGTGCACCACAACACCTATTGCACAGGTAAACGCAAGCCAACCTGGAAGCATCGCCTGGGTTTGCTGTTGTGGTGGAAATTTGGCTGCCGCCCGCCGCACATCCTCTACGACGGCATGAGCGACCCAAACGCGCCTGAAGCCCGTATCTGCCTGCAAAACAACGAGAACGGCACCTTCGCTAACCTGAAGGCTGCCGAGGGTTTCAAAAACATCAGCCGCAATGCTACGCCGCACGATTGCTCGCTTCCGCTGCTGCCTCGCCCGCAATAGGGCCTTTACTTTGGCCGCTGTATTGGCCGTTGGCATGTGGGTCTTAGCGGCATTTAGCCGCCCATTTTCCCCAGCTAAGCCTAGACAACGCCTATCAGAGTACAGCTTCTTTGAAGGTCCGCTGGCCGAGTTGCGCCCTGCAGCTGGGGTACTGCCTTACGATGTGAATGCGCCGCTGTTCAGCGATTATGCTGAGAAGGCGCGTTTCATTGCCCTGCCTCCGGGTGCGCGCATGGTCTTCAGGGCAGAAGGCCCATTTGACTTTCCAGTGGGGAGTGTTTTAATCAAAAACTTCTTCTATTTCAACCAAAAACAACACCCTGAACAGGGCCGCCGTATGGTAGAGACGCGGCTGTTGCTGCGCGAGACAGAGGGCTGGAAGGCGCTCACGTATGTGTGGAATGCCGAACAGACCGAGGCCTTTCTGGAAGTGGCCGGAGCAGAGATCCCTGTGGAATGGGCTGACGCCGCCGGCAAGCGGCAAACACTGCGCTACCAGGTCCCTAACCTGAACCAATGCAAGGGTTGCCACACTAACGGAGGCTGGCTGGTGCCCATAGGCGTCAGCGCCAATCAGTTGAAACGCCCTCAGGGTCAAGCCGACCTATTGGCGCACTGGCGCAAAGGTGGCTGGCTCTTGGCCGAGGACGAGGCGGCGCTCGCTGCTGTGGAGCCGTTGGCCAACTACGAAGACCCAGCCTTGCCGATAGAGGCGCGCGCCCGCGCCTACCTACACGCTAATTGCGCACACTGCCACACGCCTCAAGGGCCGGCGAACACCAGTGGTCTTTTCCTTGAGGCTACACAAACAGACCCTGTGCGCTTGGGCGTATTCAAGCCGCCGGTAGCGGCCGGGCGCGGCAGTGGCAAGCGCAAGTACAGCATTGTGCCGGGCAAGCCGCAGGAAAGCATCCTGCTCTACCGGATGGAGGAAGATGACCCGGGCATACGCATGCCCGAACTGGGCCGCCAGTTGGCCCATCGGGAGGGTGTCGAGCTCATTCGCCAATGGATACGCCAAATGCCTTCACCCTAAGGAGTAGGCCTTGAGGCGATGTGTTCCTTCCTACCTTTGCTGCCATGCAACAATTTGCGCAGGTCGTCTTTTGGGTGAGCGCGGCGGCGCTGGCCTACACTTATGTGGTCTATCCGCTGCTAATGTGGCTACTATCGCGCGGGCGGCGTTTCGAGCACGCCATGTATGCTGATAATGACCCTGAACTGCCCGTCATCTCGGTGCTTATGGCCGCACACAATGAGGAGCGCGTTATCGGAGAAAAACTGTATAGCCTCACTCAGCAGCAGTATCCGCCCGAAAAGCTGCGCATCTATGTAGGCTCTGATGCCTCTGATGACCGTACCAACGACTTGGTGGCCCACGCTTTTGACATTCATTTTCCGCTGCCACACGCTTATTTCAATATCTACCCACAACGACGCGGTAAGCCGCCCATCATCAATGACTTAGCAGCGCGTGCAAAGGCTGATTTTGAGCGCCTTTTTGCAGACCGACCGGCTGTAAGCCATGTGCTGGTTATCACGGATGCCAGCGTCATGCTGGAGCCGCAGGTGCTCTATCGGCTGGCGCGCCACTTCAAGGATAAAGGCATCGGCGCCGTGGATGCACACCTGCGCAGCCGCGGATTGCGCCCTAAGGGCATCAGCCGCAGCGAACACCAGTACCTGAACGCCGAAGTGCGCCTTAAGCACTGGGAAAGCCTCGCTTGGGGCCAAATGATGGGGCCGTTTGGCGGCTGTTATGCCTTGCGCGCCGACCTGTTCGAACCCATTCCGCCGCGCTCATTGGTGGATGATTTCTGGCTGGTCTTCCGCGCTTTGGAGCGCGGCTACAAGGCCATCAACGACTTGGAGGCTCTCTGCCACGAGGTAGCCACCCATCGCATGGCCGACGAATACCGCCGCAAGAAGCGCATCGCCGCCGGTAGTTTTCAGAACTTGGCGCGCTTCTGGCGTTGGGTAGTGCCGCCCGTTACGCGCTTGGGCTTTGGCTTTTTCTCCCACAAGGTGCTCCGCTGGTTTGGCGGCTTCTTTCTGGCCCTGATGTTCGTGTCGGCGGGGTATCTGGCTTTTCATGAGCCGCCCTTCCGATGGATAGCGGGCTTTATGCTGGCTGGGGCAGGGCTATCGTTGGGCTGGTATTTTTTGCAAAACCGCCTTTCGCTGCCACCCAGCCGGCTGCTGCAGAATATTGCCTATTTCTTGGCTATGAATGTCGCGTTGGTGCACGGCTTTGTGCAATGGGTGCGCGGCATTCGGGGCAACGCCTGGCAACGAACAAACCGCGAATGACAAAGCGCTGTTTTAGCACCACTTTTTGCATCCTCACCTCTTTCTCGCTACATGAGCGACATTCAACTTAACACCATCGAAGAAGCCTTATTGGAGTTGCGCGCCGGGCGCGTCATTATCGTCGTGGACGACGAAGACCGCGAAAACGAAGGTGATTTCATCTGCGCTGCCGAATTGGTAACGCCCGAAATCATCAATTTCATGGCCCAGCACGGCCGCGGCCTCATCTGTGCGCCCATAGAGGAGAAGCGCGCTGATGAGCTCGACCTGCCACTCATGGTCAATGCCAACACCGCCCTGCACGAAACGGCCTTTACAGTTTCTATTGACCTCATTGGTCATGGCTGCACTACCGGCATCAGCGCCTACGACCGCGCTGCAGGCATTCGGCACTTGACCAATCCGGCTGCTAAACCCAGCGACTTTGCCCGGCCCGGCCACATCTTCCCCTTGCGCGCCAAAAGCGGCGGCGTATTGCGCCGCACTGGCCACACAGAGGCCGCCGTGGACTTGGCCCGCTTGGCTGGCTTGTATCCTGCCGGCGTACTAGTCGAGATCCTCAACCCCGACGGCACTATGGCCCGCCTGCCGCAGCTGATGGAGGTGGCCAAGCGTTTCAACCTCAAAATTATCTCTATTGACGACCTCGTCGCTTATCGCATGCGCACCGAGCGCCTCATACGCCGCACCCTCGAAACGCCCATGCGGACGCTGTACAGCGACTTTCAGGCCATCGTCTACACTGACATCACTTGCGGCGATTGCCACTTGGTGCTCAAAAAAGGCGACTGGAACGAGGATGAGCCTGTGTTGGTGCGCGTGCATTCCTGGTCAGAAACGGGCGGCATCCTGGGCAACATCTTAGCAGATTATGGGCAGCAAATCCACGAAGCCCTGCGCCGAATAGCTCAAGAAGGCAAGGGCGCCTTCGTCTATCTGCGTCAAGGCGACAAAGCGGATTTCCTATCGCGCTTGAAGGTTTACCAGCAGTACATGGAGGCTGGCGAGCCGGAAAAATTTGAACTGCACTCCAGCATGGGCAAGAAGGACTTTGGCATTGGGGCACAAATCTTGCGCGATTTGGGTATCACCAAAATCCGCCTATTGACCAATCACCCACGCCCGCGCACGGGTTTTATCGGATATGGGCTAGAAATTGTGGAGAACATTCAGATCAAATAGCCCTTTACAGCCTGGCGAGCAATGCTCCTGCGAGCTGTTACGCCTTACACTCATCCGCACCACATACTACTTTTGCCTCACCTTGTCATGAGCGAAAAAACCGTCGTAACGCCTTACCAAAGCGCAGAAGAGAGCAAGAAAGCGCAAGTGGGGCGCATGTTTGACCGCATTGCTCCTCGCTATGATTTCCTCAACCGCCTGCTCTCCTTGGGTATTGACGTGTATTGGCGCCGCCGCGCCCTGCGCTACCTCAAGGGCATAGATCAACCTTTGGAAATATTGGACGTCGCTACAGGCACGGCTGATGTGGCCATTTTGGCTGCCCAAATGCTCCGAACGCGCCGCATAGTGGGCATAGACATTGCCCATCAAATGCTCGACTTGGGTCGGGAAAAAATACGCCGAAAGGGCCTGCAGGACATCATCACCTTGCAGGGCGGCGATGCCGAACAGCTGGCCTTCGCAGACAACACTTTCGACGCCGTAACGGTAGCTTTTGGCGTGCGCAACTTCGAAAACTTAGAAGCCGGCCTCTCTGAAATCCGACGCGTACTGCGCCCAGGGGGGCGGGCCGTTATCCTGGAGTTCTCCCATCCCACCCTCTTCCCATTCAAACAGATTTACCACGCCTATTTCAAATACGTTTTGCCGCTCATTGGGCGTTTGACCTCGCGCGATGAACGCGCTTACACCTACCTGTTCGAAAGCGTGCAGGCTTTCCCGCAAGGAGACGATTTTCTTCAAATACTCGCTAAAACCGGTTATCAACACCCTCAATGCGAACGACTTACTTTTGGGATATGCTCCATCTACACGGCCACAAAGCCCTGACCACGGCGCTGCTCCTCAGCGGCTTGCTCACCCTGAGCAACATCAACGCCTGGGCACAACGCGCCCAAGGCCATAACTTTAACTACAAAGACTTCCAGGCTAAGCCATACTATTTCGGCATTAGCTTGGGCATGAACTCGAGCGATTTCAAAATCTATCATTCCCGCGAGTTCATCCGCAACGACTCCTTCGGGCGCGTAGAAGCCATTACTGGCCCAGGCTTCAACCTGGGTATTGTGTCGAACCTCAAAATCGGCGAATACTTCGATGTACGCTTCCTGCCCACCCTCTCCTTCGTAGAGCGCAATATCAGGTACACGCCGCCTAGCGATGGAGCGCAAAGCATCAACCGCCGCATTGAGTCGGTGCTGGTGGAGATGCCCTTCCACGTGCGCTACAAGTCCGTGGCCTACCACGACTTTCGGGTCTTCCTTGTGGCAGGCGTGAAGTACGTCTTCGACGTCGCCAGCGACTCGCGCACCCGACAGGCGGCCGACCTCATCAAGATTTCGCCCACTGATTTCCAATTTGAATACGGGGCGGGGGTGCAGTTCTTCTTCCCTTACTTCATCTTCTCGCCTGAGTTCAAGATGTCGCACGGGCTAAACAACATCCTACTGTACAACGACCGCCTGCAGCAGAGCACCGTGCTGGAAAAAATCCTTTCCCGCACCTTCACCATTACCCTTTACTTTGAGGGCTAAATGGCCGCCCTCTGTGGGCGAGCAAAGGAGGTGGCTTTCAGATATGATACCGCCGCACACGGTAAGGGAAATCCTGGATGCTGCGCGCATTGAGGAAGTGGTCGAAGAATTCCTCACCTTGCGTCGGCGCGGCGCCAATCTCGTGGGCTTGTGCCCTTTCCACTCGGAGCGGACACCGTCGTTCAACGTCAGCCCAGCGCGCAACATTTTCAAGTGTTTCGGCTGTGGCAAAGGCGGCGATGCCGTTACCTTCCTCATGGAGCACGAGGGCTTCACCTACCCAGAAGCCCTGCGATGGCTGGCCCGCAAATACCGCATTGAGATACAGGAAGTAGAGCTCACTCCCGAACAACGCGCCGAACAGCAGGAGGCTGAGTCGCTCTTCATTGTCAACGACTTTGCCGCGCGGCACTTCCAAGAGCAGATGATGGACACCGACGAGGGCAAATCCGTAGCCCTCGCCTATTTCCGCCAGCGCGGCCTCAGCGATGAAACCCTCCAGACCTTCGGGCTGGGCTACGCCCCCGACCAGCGCAGCCTGTTGTTGCAAAAAGCCCGACAGGCCGGCCACGACATCGGGCTACTCCAAAAAGTCGGCCTCATTAGCCCCGACGGCACGCGCGACTTCTTCCGCGCTCGCGTCATCTTTCCCATCCACAGCATGTCGGGCAAAGTCGCCGCTTTCGCTGGCCGCACCCTGTCCACCGACAAGAGCGTGCCCAAGTACATCAACAGCCCCGAAAGCGACATTTACAACAAAAGCAAAACCCTCTACGGCATGTTCCAGGCTAAAAGGGCCATCCGAAAAAAGGATGAGTGCATCCTCGTAGAGGGTTACATGGACGTCATCTCCCTCTTTCAGGCGGGTATCGAGAACGTTGTAGCCAGCAGCGGCACCTCCCTCACCGAAGGCCAGCTGCAGCTTATACGCCGCAACACCAACAACCTCACTATCCTCTACGACGGCGACCCCGCAGGCATTCAGGCAGCGCTCCGAGGCCTCGACCTGGCCTTGGAGCAAGACCTCAACGTGCGCGTCGTCATCTTGCCCGACGGCGAAGACCCCGACAGCTACGTCCAGCGCATAGGCGCACAGACCTTCGAGCAGTACATGGCCGAACACGCGCGCGATGTCATCCTCCTCAAAATGGACCTCCTGCTCAACGAAGCCCGCCGCGACCCCACCCATCGCGCCAAAGTGGTCAAGGACATGGTCGCCAGCATCGCCAAAATCCCCGATCCCATCCGGCGCAGCACCTATGTGCGTGAGTGCGCCTCCCTCATGGGCGTAAGCGAGCAAGCCCTCATGCAAGAGGTAAACAAGCACATCAGCACCGACCTCCGAAAGAAAGCCGAAAAAACGGCCCGCCAACCCGGCAGCGCCTCCGACTACGAACGAGAAGCCCCACCACCCAGCGACCCATGGCCCGACGCGGCGCCACCCCACCTTCAAGAGCGCCCAACTGCCATCGCCCTGCCTACCGACGAATTCCAGGAGCGCGATATCGTCCGCCTGCTGGTACAGTTTGGCAACCGCGAACTACCGGCCGAGAGTATCACCGTGGCCGAATGGGTACTGAGCGACATCGAAGATCTCCTGCCCGAATTCGACAACCCCCTCTACGGCCGCATCGTGCGCGAGTGCCACGCACGCCTGGCACAAGGCCTGCCCATAGAACAGCACTTCTTCACCCATCACCCCACCCCAGAGGTGGCCCAGCTGGCCCTGGAGATGCTTTCCCAACCCTGGGAGTATTCTCCCAATTGGGAACAAATGTGGCACCTACCGCTCCAAAACCAGCCCATGCCTGAGGAAAATGCAGAGGCCGATGTACAACACGCCTTGGCCCTCTTCAAAATCCGAAAACTCAATCGCCTGCTGGAAACCAACAAGGAGCGCCTCAAAATCGCCTCCGCTAACGGCGACACACAGGCAGAAATGAAATACCTCCAGATAAATCGAAAAATAGAAGAGACGCGCAACCGCTTGGCCAAGCGCTTCGGCATCGTCATCTTGCCTAAGAAATAACCACCCCTCCGCCTGACGCCGCCTACCTTTGCCACCACTTCGCTATGTGGGTACGCGTTCTGGGCAATGGCTCGGGCGGCCCCTTTCAAGGCCGCCACTACAGCGCGCACGTGTTGCACAACCGGCGCCACTACTTTCTCATTGACTGCGGCGAAGGCACCCAGGAGCAACTGCACCGCTACCGAGTGCCTGCAGACAAGATCAACCAAATCTTCATCACCCACCTCCACGGCGACCACGTCTTCGGCCTCTTTGGCCTCCTCACCTCCTATGCCCTCAAAAACCGCGAGCGCCCCATCCAACTATTCTCTCCACCCGGGCTAGAAGCCCTCATCCGCGAAGTAGCGCGCTACTGCAGCTTGCGCTTCCCTTATCCCCTCAATTTCGTAGAGGTAAACCCCGACCAGTCGGCCAAAGTCTTCGAGAATAGCGCCCTCGAAGTCTGGACCGTACCCCTCCACCACGGCACCCCCTGCACTGGCTGGCTCTTCCGCGAAAAGCCGCGCCCCCTCAACATACGCCCCGAAGCCATCGCCCACTACCACCTCTCCTACGACCAAATACGCGCCATCAAGAGCGGTCAAGACCTGCTCCTGAACAATGGCACTCTCGTACCCAACGCCGAACTCACCCTGCCGCCCAAACCACTGCTCTCCTACGCCTACTGCAGCGACACAGCCCCCTCCGATGCCGTCGCCGAAGCCGTGCTCGGCGTCAGCCTGCTCTACCACGAGGCCACCTTCACCGATGAGCACAGCGAAGAAGCCGCCTTCGCCAAACACGCCACCGCCCGCCAAGCCGCAACCATCGCAAAAGCCGCACAGGCCCACCAACTTCTCCTCGGGCACTTCTCTGGCCGATACACCGACACCGAACAGCACCTGCGCGAAGCTCAGGAAATCTTCCCCAACACCCTAGCCGCTTGTGAAGGCGAAGAGTACGCCGTCTGCGCCGCCGGGCAGAGCGCATGAGCACTACCGTCGTTGCACTGGGCTTCGGCCGTTCTGGCCTCCATTTTTTTGGGGGGAAAAACGGCCCTTCTGCCCTAAGCCTGGCTTTTGCGCTAAGGCATGCTGTTGGCTCCTGTTTGGCCCTTGGCGCGCCCTCGTCTCGCTCTTGGGCTTAATAACGGCGCAGCGGCAGCTTGCCCTCTCCGCGCCCGGCACATAGTATCGGCGTCGTGGGGGGCGATACTATCGGCAGTAACTGCGAGTCATGCCGACAATCTTCAGCGTATGCGGCGACACGAGGCTGCTGTCGCGCCATTATTAAGACCCGAAGGCGGGACGGAAACACGCTTAGGCCAAACCCGGAGCTCTGCACGCCTGCGATGTCCGCAGCAGCTGGGCCAAAGACGGCAGCCGTTTTTCCCCAAAAAAAACGGAAGGGAGAAAGGTTCTACCCCACATTTCGCACCCATGATATGCAGGTTTACGAATTATTCTTCCCACTTTAGGCCATAAATTGGCCCAAAACCTGACGCTTTTTCCCACTTGCCACCCAAAACACTCCTAAGAAGAATTTACCACTTGGCGTGTCAGTGTCGGCGTGACTTCGAGTCCGCCGACGCTTAGTAACAACAATCTACCACTTTGAGTCGCGTTAAAGCCGGGTGCTGTTTGAGTGGGAGCCAGATAAAGACCGTTTTTTGCCTTCCGGTGGGAGAAATAATTCTCAAAAGCGAGATTTAAGGGTGCGGAATGTAGGCTCTACACACCGGGTACTCTCTCTGTGGCTCCGGAAGAGCGCCTACGGCATCAAAAAACGGCGGCACCCGAAGCCCTATCAGCGGCATGAGGTTGGGAAATCAGGAAGGGCACATCAGGACGGTTATGCCTCTTCGCGGAGGGACGTCGCCACTGGCACAGGCCGCGGGGCCGCACATTTGAGAAACTTTGGATCGCTTAACTCAGGCAGAGCATGCTGTGCAAGTGGGGTCATCCAGACTGCAGACCTTGCCTTGCACATCTTCTATGCGGAGTGCCTCCATGAGAGGCGTATTGCCGCCGTCGTGGTTCTCAGGGTTTCGCTCAGCCTGAGCGTTGGGGCGGATGAACTTTTGCTGGTGCTTGTCGCCAAGTGTGAACTTGATAGGGTCAGTGGCCGCCTTGGAGCGCAGGTAGTACATGCCTGTTTTCAGGCCCTTTTGCCAAGCGTAGAAGTGCATCGAGGAGAGTTTGGCAAATGAGGGAGACTCCATGAACACATTGAGGCTCTGGCTTTGGCAAATGAAGGCTCCGCGGTCCGCGGCCATGTCAATGATGACTTTTTGGCTGATTTCGTAGGCCGTCTTGTAGATGTCGCGCACTTCCTTGGGTATGGCCTCGATGCCTTGCACAGAGCCGTTGGAGGCCATGATGGCTTGGCGCATTTCCTCGTCCCACAGCCCGAGGCGCACTAAGTCGCGCATAAGGTGTTTATTGACGACGATGTGCTCTCCGGCTAAGGTGCGGCGCGTGTAGAGGTTGCTGGTGTAAGGCTCGAAGCATTCGTTGTTGCCCAAGATTTGGCTGGTTGAGGCCGTAGGCATGGGCGCCACTAGGAGCGAGTTGCGCACGCCGTACTTCACGATGCGCTGGCGCAGCCCCTCCCAATCCCAGCGGTCGGAGGGCTTTACTCCCCAGAGGTCGAACTGGAAGAGGCCCTGGCTCATGGGCGAGCCGGCAAAAGTCTCGTAAGGGCCGTATTTCTCCGCCAGCGCGCAGCTTTCGCTGACGGCGGCGAAGTAGATGGCTTCGAAGATGTCGCGGTTGAGGTGGCGCGCCTCCTCGCTGTCGAAGGGCAGGCCCAGCAAGATGAAGACATCGGCCAGCCCCTGCACGCCGATACCGATGGGGCGGTGGCGTCGGTTGGAGTACTCTGCCTGCGGAATGGGGTAGTAGTTGATGTCAATGACCTTGTTGAGGTTGCGCGTAACGACGCGGGTAATCTCGCACAGGCGGTCGAAGTCGAAGCGCCCGTCACGCACGAATTTGGGCAGGGCGATAGAGGCTAGGTTGCACACCGCCACTTCGTCGAGCGAGGTGTACTCGATGATTTCGGTACAGAGGTTCGAGCAGCGAATAGTGCCCAGGTTTTTCTGGTTGCTCTTCTCGTTGGCGGCGTCTTTGTAGAGCATGTAAGGCGTGCCCGTTTCTATCTGGCTCTCCAAGATAGCATTCCACAGCTCTCGGGCACGCACGGTGCGGCGCTGGCGGCCCTCGCGCTCATACTGGCAATAGAGCGCCTCAAACTTTGCCCCGTAAACATCAAAAAGACCCGGCGCCTCATTGGGGCAGAACAGCGACCAATCCTCGTCGTTTTTCACCCGCTCCATGAAGAGGTCGGGCACCCACAGGGCGTAGAAGAGGTCGCGGGCGCGCATTTCTTCCTTGCCGTGGTTTTTCTTCAGGTCGAGGAATTCGAAGATGTCGGCATGCCAAGGCTCCAAGTACACGGCAAAGGCGCCCTTTCGCTTGCCACCACCTTGGTCCACATAGCGAGCCGTATCGTTGTACACGCGCAGCATGGGGATGATGCCATTGGAAGTACCTCCTGTACCCTTGATGTAGGAGCCGGTGGCGCGGATGTTGTGGATGCTCAGCCCGATGCCGCCCGCGCTTTGCGAGATGAGGGCACAGCGCTTGAGCGTCTCGAAGATGCCCTCGATGCTGTCTTCTGTCATAGACAGCAGGAAGCAGGACGACAGCTGTGGCTTGGGCGTGCCGGCATTGAAAAGCGTGGGCGTGGCGTGAATAAACCAGCGCTCGCTCATGAGGTTGTACGTCTCGATGGCCGCCTCGATGTCTTCGCCGTGAATGCCTACAGCTACGCGCATGAATAGGTGCTGAGGGCGCTCAACGACCTTGCCGTTCATGCGCATCAGGTAGGACCGCTCCAGCGTCTTGAAACCAAAGTAATCAAAGTCAAAATCGCGGTCATGGATGATGGCCGAGTCGAGTCGGTCTTTGTGCCGCATAACAATGCGGTAAGTTTCATCGCCGATGAGGCCGGCGCGCTCGCCGGTTTTAGGGTCTATGTAGTGGTAGAGGGCGCTAATGACCTTGTGGAATGATTTCTCTGTCTCTTTGTGGAGGTTGCTGACAGCGATGCGCGCCGCCAGCAAGGCATAGTCGGGGTGGATGGTGGCCATGGTAGCGGCTGTCTCAGCGGCTAAGTTATCGAGTTCGACAGTGGTTACCCCATCGTACAGGCCGAGGATGACCTTCTTGGCTACCTCGATGATGTTTACATAGCGGGCATCCAGGCCATAGCAGAGCTTGCGCAGGCGCGCCGTGATCTTATCGAAAGAGACGTCTTCCCTGCGCCCAGAGCGTTTTACAACTTGCATATCTAACTGTATTTTATGGTTTTGAGCAAAGAAAGAAGTGCCTGCATGAGAGTGCAGATGGCGGGAAGAGATATTAGGGGTAAGCGATGAGTTTAGTAGGTGGCCTCCTGCACTCGAGCAACGGATGCCGGGTGCAGGAGGCGGGCCACTCAGGCCTCTGTCGTTTCATCCACCACTGCGGCGTCGGGTGCGTTTCTTTTGACCGACTCGATACCGTTGTCGCACGTGGCTTCGGAAGCGTACATCTGGCTCTGGCCGATGACTTGCCCGTTGCTGGCTTTCAGCACGAAGTAAAACTGGCCGTTCGATGCCTCTTTTTTCTCAAAGCGGCTGTCGTCCTGGGCATTTTTTTTCACAGATTCCACGCCGTTGAGGCAGGCTGATTTAGTAGTGTAGCCTTCGCTGGTCAGGATGACTTGGCCATTCGTTGCGAGCAGGTTGAACTGAAACTCGCCGTTTTTTCGCTTGCTAATGACAAATTTACCCATAGCAGGAATGTAGATTTGAATAATGAAAAATTAGAAGTCTGCGTCTGTGGTGAAAGTCTGCTCCTCGCGCTTGGCTAGTACGCCGGCCTTCTGGTAATCACCCACGCGCTTTTCAAAGAAGTTAGCCTTGCCCTGTATCGAGATCATGTCCATCCAAGGGAACGGGTTAGGGGTGCTGAACACCTTATCCACGCCCAGTGCGACGAGCAGGCGGTCGGCCACAAACTCGATATATTGGCTCATCAGGTCGGCGTTCATACCGATGAGCGACACCGGTAGCGCGTCCACCACGAATTCTTTCTCAAACTCCACGGCTTCTGTGATGATGGCCTGCACCTCTTCGGGCGCCAATTTGTGGCGAAGCATCGAGTACAGCAGGCAGGCGAAGTCGCAGTGCATGCCCTCGTCGCGGCTAATGAGCTCATTGGAGAAGGTGAGGCCGGGCATCAGGCCGCGCTTCTTGAGCCAAAAGATGGAGCAAAAAGAACCAGAGAAGAAGATGCCCTCCACCGCCGCGAAAGCGATAAGTCGGTGCGCAAACGAGGGGGCGTTTTCTATCCACCGCAAGGCCCACTGGCCTTTCTTAGCCACGCAGGGCAGGTTTTGCAAGGCGTTAAACAAGAAGTGCTTCTCCTTGGGGTCCTTGATGTAAGTGTCAATGAGCAGCGAGTACACCTCTGAGTGAATGTTTTCGATGGCTATCTGGAAGCCGTAAAAACAACGCGCCTCCGGAATCTGTACCTCGCGCATGAAGTTGAGCACCAGATTCTCGTTCACGATGCCATCAGAGGCTGCAAAGAAGGCCAACACGTGCTTGATGAAGTGGCGCTCGTCGTCGTTCAGTTTGCGCTCCCAATCAAACAAATCCTGCTGCAGGTCAATCTCCTCGGCTGTCCAGAAGGAGGCTTCGGCTTTCTTGTACCACTCCCAGATGTCGGGGTACTGTATGGGCAGCAACACAAAGCGATTTGGGTTGTCCGCCAGGATCGGCTCTACGTTGGAGATGTCTTCTTTCGTCATAACTGTGTGTGTAGTGTTAAACCGTGATTTTCCCAGATAGGCATAGCTTCACTTTCTGCGGTAGCGACAGTGATTACCGAAGAGCATGAAGCGCGCTGGAGATGAAATGCCCTTCAAATACCAGAAGAAGCAGGGGGCTTGCTTGGGGCAAGGGCATAGAGTAAAAATGTTGGGCACAAAAGTAGTCGTTGGAACGGCTGCTGCAGGATTATTTTTCCACAAGTTGTGGATAATTTTCTCAAATCAATTACTATCAATTACTTAGAATAGAGATTAAAAATGTCCACACTGTGGATAAATTGATGTGGAAAATTTTCGGCCATCTAAACCCGCCCGCGGCAGAGCGTCTGGCAGCGGTCTAAATGACAAAAAGTAGCCCCCGGAGCGCAGAGACAGGGCCTACCTTTGGCGGAAGCAAAAAGGCAGCCGCACCATGCGGCCCTCACCTGACAACACGCGACCACCCTGGCAGCTTATGGACGCTACCTTCAGCGGCAAGCGAGTACTCATTACAGGCCACACCGGCTTTAAGGGCGCCTGGCTGAGCCTTTGGCTCGAGCAATGCGGCGCCTTGCTTTCAGGCATTGCCTTGGCTCCGCGCACGGAGCGCGACGTGTTCGTGCTGAGTGGCATAGGCCAGCGCATGAACGACCACCGCGCCGACATCCGCGACCTGGACACCGTGCTGCGCATCTTTGGGCAGGAGCAGCCCGAGATAGTGTTTCACCTGGCTGCCCAACCCTTAGTGCTTCCTAGTTACGAAGACCCCGTAGGCACTTTTGCCACCAATACCCAGGGCACGGCACACATCTTGGAAGCCATACGCCACACGCCATCCGTGCGGGCAGCGGTGCTCATCACCACCGACAAGTGCTACGAAAACCGGGAGTGGGTCTATGGCTACCGAGAAACAGACCCCATGGGCGGCCACGACCCCTATAGCGCTAGCAAAGGAGCTGCTGAGTTGGTTATTGCTGCCTATCGCCGCTCGTTTTTCAGCAAGCCGGGCAGCCCGGCCATCGCCTCCGCGCGCGCGGGCAACGTCATTGGCGGCGGCGACTGGGCCGAGTATCGCCTGGTGCCCGACATAGTGCGCGCCGTAGAGAGCGGCCAATGGCTCGACATCCGAAGCCCTCGCGCTGTGCGACCCTGGCAGCACGTCCTCGAACCCTTGGGTGGCTACCTGCTGCTGGCCCAACGTCTCTTAGAAGCGCCCGAGCGCTACGCGGAAGCCTGGAATTTCGGCCCCTTGCCCCACAGCATTCGCCCCGTCCGGGCAGTATGCGATGCCTTCTTCCAGTACTTTCGGCAACACCTACCCTCCGCCAAAAAACACCCAGGCTGGCGCGACGTCTCTACACCTGACCAACCTCATGAGGCCGGCTTGCTCATGCTCGACATCAGCAAGGCCATCCATCGCCTCCACTGGCAGCCCGTCCTTTCCTTCGAAGAGACGGTAGCCCTCACAGCCGACTGGTACGCCCGCTACCGCACTGAACCCGTGCTGGCCCTGTGTCAGGAGCAGATACAGAATTATCGGCAATTATGCAAAAAAGCTGCACAAGTCTAAACAAGTGCAGTAACTTTTCGCAAAGGGTACATTTTCCAAAGCCCCCGCCGCAGTGCCTAACATTTTGAAGTGATGAATGATGAATGATGAATGATGAATGATGAATGATATTTTCCAAAGCGCCCTCAGAGCCTACTATTTTGAAGACAAATCTCACTGGCGCAGTCATGTGAAAAGTAGAGCCGGTCACTTCCTACCCTCATTGCCTTTCTGACCTCCGTTTTTTTGGGGTGAAAAAACGGCTGCCGGCCTCTGAGCGGCAGCTGGGGGCGTAGTGGCTGGGCGTGCGGCTCCTGTTTGGCCCAGGGCGTGTTTTCGTCCCGCTTTTGGGCCTTAATAATGGCGAAACAGCAGCCTCCCGTCTCCGCACCTGCAAGCACGGCGCCTCTTCGATGCCAATCACGCCGTTATTAAGGCCACAGGGCGAGATGGGCACATGCTCAGGCCCAAGCCGGAGCTCCGCAGGTGCTGGTGCGCCCAAAAGCCAAGCCGAAGCGCCGAGGCCGTTTTTCCCAAAAAACGGCCTCGGTAAGGGCGGCGCAGGCGGCGGACGCAGCGCGGGTGGTTTGGAACACAGCCCTCGCTGGAAAATGCGTACCCTTTCAAATAACTTTTTACAACCGCCCTGTTCGCAGCGAACACGAGCGCATCAGAAATAACGGCTCCTCTTTTCGGGCGCTGGCTTCGGCGTACCTTCGCGCCCAGACCGGCAACGCTCAGCATGATGAAAAAGACCTCTCCAGCCACAGACGCCCGAAAAATCCGCTCTGCCCTCATCTCCGTGTATTACAAGGACGACCTCGAACCAGTGGTGCGCCGCCTGCACGCCTTGGGCGCTACCCTCTATAGCACGGGCGGCACACAAACCTACTTGGAAAAATTGGGCCTCCCAGTGGTACCTGTAGAGGCGCTGACAGGCTACCCCAGCATCCTGGATGGGCGGGTGAAGACGCTGCACCCCGCTGTTTTTGGCGGCATCTTAGCCCGCCGCGAAAAGGCGCACTTGGAGCAATTAGCCCAATATAACCTGCCGGAAATAGACTGCGTCATCGTGGATCTGTATCCTTTTGAGGAGACCGTAGCCCAGACTCACGACGAAGCCGACATTATCGAGAAAATTGACATCGGAGGCGTTTCCCTCATTCGCGCCGCCGCCAAAAACTGGGCAGATGTGGCCGTGGTGGCCTCGCGCGATGACTACGCCCTGTTTTTAGAAATGCTGGAGCGCAATGAAGGCCAAACTACTGCTGCAGACCGTCGAGAACTGGCCCGCCGCGCCTTTAAGGTAACGTCCAACTACGACATCGCCATTTTCAATTGGTTCAACGAGGGCACGGCAGATATCACTTTCAAATACTCCATTCACCGCTCCGATATTCTGCGCTATGGCGAGAACCCTCATCAGGCGGGCGTTTTTTTTGGCGATTTTGAGCAAATGTTTGAGAAACTCAACGGCAAAGCCATCTCATACAACAACCTGCTCGACATTGACGCCGCCGTGCAGCTCATGCGCGAGTTTCACTTGGGCAAGCCCACCTTCGCCATCCTCAAGCACACGAACGCCTGCGGCGTAGCGCGGCGCCACAGCCTGCTGGATGCCTGGAAAGCCGCCCTTGCCTGCGACCCTGTGTCGGCCTTTGGCGGCATCTTCATCACTAACACCCGCCTTGACTTGCCTACGGCAGAGGAAATCAACCGCCTATTCTACGAGGTGCTCATCGCGCCAGACTTCGAACCAGAAGCCCTCGACCTGCTGCGGAAAAAAGAGCAACGCATCTTGCTGAAGATCCGCGACTTCTACGTGCGGCCGCGCAGCTTTCGCAGCCTGCTCAATGGCGTGGTGGAGCAAGACACCGACCTGAAGACGGAGACCGAGGCCGACTTGCGCCCCGTAACGAAGCGCCTACCCACCCCCAAGGAAGTGGGCGAGCTGCTCTTTGCAGCTCGGTGTGTGAAGCACCTTAAGTCCAACGCCATTGCCCTCGTCAAGGAGCGCCAGCTTATCGGCATGGGTTGTGGCCAGCCCTCGCGGGTAGATGCGCTGCGCCAGGCCATTGCCAAGGCGCGGTCGTTTGGCTTCGACCTCAGTGGCGCCGTCATGGCCTCCGACGCTTTTTTCCCCTTCCCTGACTGCGTAGAAATTGGCCACGAGGCCGGCATCACCGCCATTTTACAGCCCGGCGGCTCCATCAAAGACCAAGACAGCATCCGCGCCTGCGACGAGCGCGGCATGGCCATGGTATTCACGGGCATACGGCATTTCCGCCATTAATCGGCGGTTGCATCTTCATACGCTCATTGGGTCGGGCTTGTCGGCTTTGATGCCGTATTTTTTCATGAACTCCAACACGGCCTTTTCCGAAACCTTACCCTCTTGGTGCAGAAGGCGAACGGCAGCGAAGGCGATGTACTTGTCGCTAACTTCGAAATAATCGCGGAGGTTTTGGCGGCTGTCGGAGAGGCCAAAACCATCGGTGCCCAATGCTGTGAAGGGTTGCGGCATCCAGGGGGCCAAGCAGCCCGAGGTGAGTTTCAGCCAGTCGCTGGCCGCAACGAAGACACCGGCCTCATCTTGCAGGGCGTGCTGCACGTAGGGTTGGCGCGCCGGCTGGTCGGGGTGCAGGCGGTTATGGCGCTCACAGGCAATGGCGTCGCGATACAGCTCGCTCCACGAGGTAGCGCTCCACACATCGGTACTCACCCCTTCTGTTTCGAGAATTTCAGCGGCCCGAAGTGCCTGAGACATAATGATGCCCGAGGCTAACAGGTGGGCCTTTACGCCTGCCTTGGCCGACTTCTTCTCTGAGCGGCGGTAGCGATACAGGCCGCGGCGGATGCCTTCCTCTACGCCTTCGGGCATGGGCGGCATCAGGAGGTTTTCGTTGTAGAGGGTGATGTAGTAAATCTTATGCTCGTTGTCCACATACATGCGGCGGATGCCGTCGTGCACGATGACGGCCAGCTCATAGGCAAAGGCGGGGTCGTAGCTGACTACGGCGGGCACCGTCTGGGCAATGAGGTGTGAGTGTCCGTCTTGGTGTTGTAGGCCCTCGCCATTGAGCGTAGTGCGGCCGGCCGTGGCGCCCAAGAGGAAGCCCTTGCACATCATGTCGGCAGCTGCCCAGATCATGTCGCCCACGCGCTGAAAGCCGAACATGGAGTAGAAGATGTAGAACGGTATAGTTGGAATGCCGTGCAGGCTGTAGGCAGTGCCTGCGGCCGTGAAGGAGGCCATTGCGCCGTCCTCGTTGATGCCTTCCTGGAGCACCTGCCCGGTCTTCGACTCTTTGTACTTGATGACGGAAATGCCGATTTCTAAGGACGTGTACTTTTGGCCCTGTTGGTTCCATATTTGGGCGGAGTTGAAGAGCGACTCCATGCCAAAAGTCTGGGCCTCATCGGGCACAATGGGCACGATGTACTTGCCGATGTCTGCATTTCGGATGAGCTGGGTGAGCATGTCCACCATGGCGGCCGTGGTGGAGAAGTCCTTATTCCCAGCGGCGGCGCTGCCCTTCAATTGCTTTTCAAACAGTTGGAGCGCGGGCAGCTGAATGGGAGTGTACTCCTCGGAGCGCTCGGGCAAGTAACCCCCCAGGGCCTTGCGGCGCGCATGCAGATATTGGGTAGCAGGGTCATCTGGCCCTGGGAACCAGAATTTGGCTTGCACAGCCTCTTTGTCAGAGATGGGGATGCCATAGCGATTTTTGGTTTCCACGCGGGCCTCAGCGCTGATGTCCTTGGTTTGGTGGGCCTTGTTTTTGCCTTCGGCAGCCTTTCCCATACCATAGCCCTTGACTGTTTTCACGATGATAGCCACGGGCTTGTTGGCGCGCATAGCGCGTTCGTAGGCGGCGTAAATCTTGCACGCGTCGTGGCCGCCTCGGCGCAAGTCGCGTATTTGTTCATCGGAGTAGTCGGCCAGCAGTGCGGCGATGCGCGGGTCGTCGCCGATGAGTTTTTTGCGTATTTCCGCACCGCTTAGGGTGGACATTTCCTGGAAGTCGCCATCTACCAGGCTTTCCAGGCGGGCCAGCAGGGCGCCTTCGGTGTCTTTGGCAAACAGCTCATCCCAGTCACCGCTCCAGATGACCTTGATGACCTCCCAAGAGGCGCCGTAGAAATGGCGCTCCACCTCTTGGATGATTTTGGCGTTGCCACGCACCGGGCCATCTAAGCGCTGGAGGTTGCAGTTGATGACGAAGACCAAGTTGTCCAGCTGTTCGCGGGCGGCCACACCAATGGTGCCGTACACCTCTGGCTCATCAATTTCGCCATCGCCCACGAATTGCCACACCTTACCGCCATTTTTAGGCTTCAGACCGCGCAACTCCAGATATTTCATGAAGCGCGCCTGATAGATGGCCGTCATAGGGCCGAGGCCCATGCTCACTGTGGGTGCTTGCCAAAAATGTGGCATGCGGCGCGGGTGTGGATAACTCGGCACACCACCCTCGAGCTCTTGCCGGAAATTAGCAATCTGCTCCAAGGTCAGGCGACCTTCCCAAACGGCACGGGCGTAGATGCCCGGCGAAGCGTGCCCTTGAAACATAAGCAGGTCTCCGCCATAGTCGGCCGAGCGGTTGCGCAAAAAATGATTAAACAGTACCTCCAGCATGGTGGCGCATGCCGCATAAGTAGCAATGTGGCCGCCCAAGGCTAAGTTTTTGTCTTGCGCCTGCAGCACCATCGCCTGGGCGTTCCAGCGAATGATATTTTCGATGCGCTTTTCTATTTCCAGATCGCCCGGATAAGGCGGCTCTTCATCGGCTGGTATAGTATTCAGATAAGGTGTATTGAGTGCTGGCCCTCCAACGGGTACCCCATGGCGCGCCAACCAATAGCGCAATTGCTGTATCAGCTCCAGGCTTTTGGATTTGCCATGGGCCTCCAAGACTTCTTCCAATGCCTCGAGCCATTCTTCCTGCTCCCAACGCCAATCGTCAAGTGGTTGCTGTCCCATGATTCAATTGTATTGTGAAAATATTTAGGCGGGCAAATGTAAGCATTATCGCTGCCTGCAAGGCGTCGGCGGGCAATACCCACGTAAATGACCATGCGTTTGGCAGCTTCTTTCACTCCGGCGGTTTTTAAGCTTTTATGTCCATCAAAGGACGGGGTTATTCTTCCTGACTTCCATTTTTTTGATAAAACTTGAAAGGGTAGACATTTTCCAGCGAGGGCTGTTTCTCAAACCACCTGCGCTGCGTTCGCCGCCACCTACACCTCCCGCACCGAGGCCGTTTTTTGGGAAAAACGGCTCCAGCGCTTTGGCTTGGCTTTTTGGCGCACCTGCACCTGCGGAGCTCCGGCTTGGGCTTGAGCATGTGCCCGTCTCGCCCCGGGGGCTTAATAACGGCGTGAGCGGCAACGCAGGTTCGCCGTGCTTGCAGGCGCGGAGGCGAGAGGCTGCTGTTTCGTCATTATTAAGGCCCAAAAGCGGGACGAAAATACGCCCGACGCCAAACAGGAGCCGCGCGCCCAACCACTACGCCCACAGCAGCCGCTCCGAAGCCGACAGCCGTTTTTTCACCCCAAAAAAACGGAGGTGAGAAAGGCGATGAGGATAGGAAGTGGCCGGTTCTACTTTTCACTTTTCACTTATCACTCTTCACTTTTCATTTCAAAATAGCAGGCCCTGCGGGTGCTTTGGAAAATATCATTCATCATTCATCATTCATCATTGTGGCTATTTATCACTCGTGTTCTCCAAACGACTATTTGGGTTCTCTTTCTGAAAAAATCGTTCGATGAGTGGAATAAACATTGGCGTAATAGTCGCGATATTCTCCTGAGACGACTTGTTGTAGCCATTCAGCATTGTCTATGTACCACTGAATGGTTCGGCGCAGCCCCTCATCAAAGGTTACAGAGGGTGTCCAGCCGAGTTCGCGCTTTATTTTAGAAGCATCAATGGCATAGCGCCGGTCGTGGCCTGGGCGGTCTTTGACGAAGGTGATTAGTTGGCGCGCTGTACCGATAGGGCGTTTCAGGATCTCGTCGGTCAAGTCGCACAGGCGGTGTACGAGGTCAATGTTTGCCCATTCGTTGTTGCCTCCGATGTTGTAGGTCTCACCCAAACGCCCGCGGTGTAGGATGACGTCCATGGCTTCGGCGTGGTCTTCGACCCATAGCCAGTCGCGCACGTTGCGCCCGTCGCCATAAATCGGGAGCGGGCGCCCTTCGCGGATATTGTTGATCATCAGGGGTATAAGCTTTTCTGGGAACTGATAAGGGCCGTAGTTATTGCTGCAGTTTGACAACACCACAGGCAAGCGATAGGTGTGGAAATAGGCGCGCACAAAATGGTCACTCGCTGCCTTGGAGGCAGAATAAGGTGAGCGAGGGTCATAAGGCGTCTGTTCGGTAAAATACCCTTCCTCGCCCAAAGAGCCGTACACTTCGTCTGTGGAGACGTGGTAGAAGCGCTTACCTTCGCTTTGTCCTTCCCAGAATTTGCAAGCCGTATTGAGAAGGTTTACTGTGCCCAGCACATTAGTCTCCACAAAAGCCAACGGGTTAAGGATGGAGCGATCCACATGACTTTCTGCTGCTAAATGGATGACAGCATCAAAGGAGTACCGTTCAAACAACTGTTCAAGCAGCTTAGTGTCGCGAATGTCTCCGCGCACAAAAGTATAATTGGGTGCATCCTCGATATCTCGCAGGTTGGCTAAGTTTCCAGCGTAGGTCAGCGCATCGAGGTTCACTATCCGATAATGTGGATATCGCCGTATAAATAGTCGTACGGCATGCGAGCCAATGAAGCCAGCGCCGCCAGTGATGAGTATTGTCATAGTGGGTAAATGAATGCGTTGGGCCGCTAAGGGTGGGTGAGTAATGGCTATATTTTCAGTATGGGCGGGCAAAGGTAGTGGCTTCTTCGTTCTCGCTCCGTAACAGGCTCCGACGGTCAGGCTCAGGCGTCATGTCACAATGCCATTTGACGGCGATCATTGAATATGTGCGACTTTTTAGAAGACCTTTGGTTTTGTATCATACAAATTTATCATCCACCTATATTGAAAAAGTATAGTGTTATGCAAACGACGATGCAACAAACAAGGCCAAATGAGGCCGACTACGCGCCCTTTTACGCAGGCTATGTAGCAGCGGTGGAAGCGGAAGACATTGTGCAATTTCTCGAAGCGCAGAAAGAGGCTGCATTGGGTTTTTTTAGGAGCATTCCCTGGGAAAAATGGGAGATATCCTATGCCGAAGGTAAGTGGACGCCGGCCGAAGTAGTGCAGCATCTCATTGACTCGGAGCGCATCTTTGCCTATCGGGCGATGTGTATTGCGCGAGGCGATACCACGCCATTGCCAAGTTTTGATCAGAATAGAGTTGTTCTGAAATAAGACATTTTTTAAATATAGGCATAGTTTTGGCCTAATTCATTTGAGATTATGCCCTTTTTCTCG